>Ga0302157_10000330_pt1 | contig 62795 bp, 52 predicted proteins | sample I_Bog_N3_3_FD_193502 | JGI IMG/M metagenome (GOLD analysis project Ga0302157, IMG submission 193502) | Peat permafrost microbial communities from Stordalen Mire near Abisko, Sweden - I_Bog_N3_3 | ecosystem: Environmental > Terrestrial > Soil > Wetlands > Peat | place: Sweden: Abisko, Stordalen... | reverse complement strand
TTTCCGCTTGTGACGGGGTCTTCCCCACAGGCTCGCTTGCCCACTGCCTGGGCTGGTTTGGACGATCGCAGAGGAGTTATTTCGTGACTGAGAATACCCAGAAACCTACCGCCACTTTTACCAAGCGCCGTGACGTCGAAATCCGTGCCGCCCGTGGCAACAAGCTGACCGCGAAAAGCTGGCTGACCGAAGCGCCACTGCGGATGCTGATGAACAACCTCGACCCGGAAGTGGCCGAGAACCCCAAGGAACTGGTGGTCTACGGCGGTATCGGCCGGGCCGCGCGGAACTGGGAGTGCTACGACAAGATCGTCGAGAGCCTGACCAACCTGAATGACGACGAGACCCTGCTGGTGCAATCCGGCAAGCCGGTCGGCGTGTTCAAGACCCACAGCAACGCCCCGCGCGTACTGATCGCCAACTCCAACCTGGTGCCACACTGGGCGAATTGGGAACACTTCAACGAACTCGACGCCAAGGGCCTGGCCATGTACGGCCAGATGACCGCCGGCAGCTGGATCTACATCGGCAGCCAGGGCATCGTCCAGGGCACCTACGAAACCTTCGTCGAAGCCGGTCGCCAACACTATGACAACAACCTGAAAGGTCGTTGGGTCCTGACCGCCGGTCTGGGCGGCATGGGCGGCGCACAACCGCTGGCCGCGACCCTGGCCGGCGCCTGCTCGCTGAACATCGAATGCCAGCAGGTCAGCATCGATTTCCGCCTGAACAGCCGTTATGTCGATGAACAAGCCACCGACCTCGACGACGCCCTGGCGCGTATCGCCAAGTACACCAAGGAAGGCAAGGCCATCTCCATCGCGCTGCTCGGCAACGCGGCGGAAATCCTGCCGGAACTGGTCAAGCGTGGCGTGCGTCCGGACATGGTCACCGACCAGACCAGCGCCCACGACCCGCTCAACGGCTACCTGCCGGCCGGCTGGACCTGGGAAGAGTACCGTGCCCGCGCCATCACTGAGCCCGCCGTGGTCGTGAAGGCCGCCAAGGCTTCGATGGCCGTGCACGTCAAGGCGATGCTGGAATTCCAGAAGCAAGGCATCCCGACCTTCGACTACGGCAACAACATCCGCCAGATGGCCCAGGAAGAAGGCGTGGAAAACGCATTCGACTTCCCGGGTTTCGTCCCGGCCTATATCCGTCCGCTGTTCTGCCGTGGTGTCGGCCCGTTCCGCTGGGCTGCACTGTCGGGCGATCCGCAGGACATCTACAAGACCGACGCTAAAGTCAAAGAGCTGATCCCGGACGACGCCCACCTGCACAACTGGCTGGACATGGCCCGCGAGCGCATCAGCTTCCAGGGTCTGCCGGCACGTATCTGCTGGGTTGGCCTGGGCCTGCGCGCCAAGCTTGGCCTGGCATTCAACGAAATGGTCCGCAGCGGCGAGCTGTCGGCGCCGATCGTGATCGGTCGCGACCACCTGGACTCCGGTTCCGTGGCCAGCCCGAACCGTGAAACCGAATCGATGCAGGACGGTTCCGATGCCGTGTCCGACTGGCCACTGCTCAACGCCTTGCTCAACACCGCCAGTGGCGCGACCTGGGTTTCCCTGCACCACGGCGGCGGCGTCGGCATGGGCTTCTCCCAGCACTCGGGCATGGTAATCGTCTGCGACGGTACCGACGAAGCGGCTGAGCGTATCGCTCGCGTCCTGCACAACGACCCGGCCACCGGCGTCATGCGTCACGCCGATGCCGGTTACCAGATCGCCATCGACTGCGCGAAAGAGCAGGGCCTGAACCTGCCGATGATTACCGGTAAATAAGCGGTTGCAGCAAACCCGTCCCCTGTAGGAGCCGGCTTGCTGGCGATGACGACCGAACAGTCGATGCAAGACTCAAGGGCCTCATCGCCAGCAAGCCGGCTCCTACAAGGACGGTGCTTTACCTGGAGCCTGTTTCACAACGCTGTGCACCTAACTAAAACAATCCACAGAGGTTGAACAATGTCTGCGTCAAATGATCGTGCAAGCACCAAACCGTTGATCGAAAGGCGTTCGATCGACTACATCCCGGAAGCGGAAAGACACGGTCGTCTACTCAGTCAGTTCACCCTGTGGTTGGGTGCCAACCTGCAAATCACCGCGATTGTCACGGGCGCCCTGGCGGTCGTGCTCGGCGGTGATGTCTACTGGTCATTGATCGGCCTGCTGATCGGGCAACTGATCGGTGGTGGCGTCATGGCGCTGCACGCTGCGCAAGGTCCGCAACTGGGCCTGCCGCAAATGATTTCCAGCCGTGTGCAGTTCGGCGTCTATGGGGCAGTGATCCCGTTGGTGCTGGTGTGCCTGATGTATATCGGCTTTTCGGCCAGCGGTTCGCTGCTGGCCGGGCAGGCGGTGGCGCAGCTACTGCATGTGGAAGACTGGGTCGGCATCGTGTTGTTCGCGGCCAGCATCCTGGTCTGCACCATCTTCGGTTACCGGGTGATCCACGGCATCGGCCGGATCGCCAGCGTGCTCGGGGTGGTTGCCTTCGTCTACCTGTTCTACAAACTGTTGGCCGGCAACGATATCTCCGCGTTGCTCGGCAACAAGCATTTCTCCCTGGCGAGTTTCCTGTTGGCGATGTCGTTGTCGGCGTCCTGGCAGATCGCGTTCGGGCCTTATGTGGCGGATTACTCGCGTTATCTGCCGCGCAGCACTTCGCCGGTGAAAACCTTCTGGGCCGTGGGCCTGGGTTCGGTGATCGGCGCGCAGGCGTCCATGGTCTTCGGCGTGTTCGCCGCCGCCCTGGCCGGCTCGCAGTTCTCCCACCACGAAGTCTCGTTCATCGTCAGCCTCGGCGGCACCGGCGTGGTCGCGGCGGCGCTGTACTTCGCCGTGGCCTTCGGCAAGGTGACGGTCACCACCCTGAACGCCTACGGCAGCTTCATGTCGATCGCCACCATCATCAGCGGTTTCCGTGGCAACCGGCATATCTCCAGCGGCGTGCGCCTGCTGTACATCCTCATCATGGTCAGCGTGTCCGCAGCCCTGGCGCTGCTGGGCAAGGATTCGTTCCTCAAGGAATTCTCCTCCTTCATCCTGTTCCTGCTGGCGTTCTTCACGCCCTGGAGCGCGATCAACCTGGTGGACTTCTACTGCATCACCAAGGAACGCTACGACATTCCCGCGCTGTCCGATCCCAAGGCGCGTTACGGCGGCTGGAACATCCTGGGCATCAGCATCTATGTGTTCGGCGTGCTGATCCAGATGCCGTTTATCAACACCCAGTTCTATACCGGTTCCCTGGTGGCGAGCCTGGGCGATACCGATGTCTCCTGGATCATCGGCCTGGTGGTGCCGGCGGCGCTGTACTACGTCGCGGCGAAGAAGTGGCATGGGGCAATTCCTGATCGTCTGATCCTGCCGGTAGAGTCTGGCGTGGAAGCGCCGGCCCAGCCCCGTGGTCGTGTACAACCGGCGTCGAACTGACCGGTTGCAGCCGGGTGTCCACGTGGGTGAGCGTGGACACGGCCTGCTCGCAGGCCAGCCCGGGCCGCTAGTCTTTGGAGCGGTGTTAACCCTTTTATGATTTGGAGCGGCACAGTATGAAGATGACCAAGACCCTGCTGACCTCGGCGCTGTCCCTGGGCCTGTTGGTCGCGGCCGGCGCCAGCCAGGCCGCCGGCTGGTGCGAATCCGGCAAGCCGGTGAAGTTCGCGGGTCTGAATTGGGAAAGCGGCATGCTCTTGACCGACGTGCTGCAATTCGTGCTGGAAAAGGGTTACGACTGCAAGACCGATGCCTTGCCGGGCAACTCCATCACCATGGAAAACGCCCTGAGCAGCAACGATATCCAGGTTTTCGCCGAGGAGTGGGTTGGCCGCAGCGAGGTCTGGAACAAGGCTGAAAAAGCCGGCAAGGTCGTCGGGGTCGGCGCCCCGGTGGTGGGTGCGGTCGAAGGTTGGTACGTGCCGCGCTACGTGATCGAGGGCGATGCCAAACGCAACCTCAAGGCCCTGGCGCCGAACCTCAAGCACATCGCCGACCTGGGCCAATACGCCGCCCTGTTCAAGGACCCGGAAGAACCGAGCAAAGGCCGCTTCTACAACTGCCCGGCCGGCTGGACCTGTGAGCTGGAAAACAGCGAGATGCTGAAAAGCTACGGTCTGGAAAAATCCTATACCAACTTTCGCCCTGGCACCGGTCCGGCACTGGACGCGGCCGTGCTGTCGAGCTACAAGCGTGGCGAGCCAATTCTGTTCTACTACTGGTCGCCGACGCCCCTGATGGGCCAGGTCGACCTGGTGAAACTGGAGGAGAAACCCGGTGTCGACAAGAGCGTGAGCATCAAGGTCGGTCTGTCCAGGACCTTCCACGAGCAAGCGCCCGAGCTGGTCGCCGTCCTGGAAAAGGCTAACCTGCCCATCGATCTGCTGAACCAGAACCTGGGTCGCATGACCAAGGAGCGGATCGAATCGCCGAAACTGGCGAAAATCTTCCTCAAGGAACACCCTGAGGTCTGGCAGGCTTGGGTCAGCGCTGACGCTGCCAAGAAAATCAACGCGGCTCTGTAGGTCGACTACCTCCCGGCTAACCGAGAGGCTGGCCGGGAAGTTCGCCACAACCACTTGATCGAGAGTTTCCAATGTTTCCCGAACGTTTCACATTTTCCATCGCCGACTGGGTCAACAGTTGGGTCGATGCGCTGGTGACCAACTACGGTGATGTGTTCCGCCAGATCTCCGACACCCTGCTGTGGGCCATCGTCAATCTGGAAGGCCTGCTGCGCCTGGCACCCTGGTGGCTGATGCTGGCCATCGTCGGCGGGATCGCCTGGCACGCCACCCGCAAATGGGTGACGACGCTGGTGATCGTCGGCCTGTTGTTCCTGGTGGGCGCGGTCGGCCTGTGGGACAAACTGATGCAGACCCTGGCGCTGATGCTGGTGGCCACGCTGATTTCGGTACTGATCGGGATTCCCCTGGGGATTCTCTCGGCGCGCAGCAACCGCCTGCGTTCGGTGCTGATGCCGCTGCTGGACATCATGCAGACCATGCCCAGCTTCGTGTACCTGATTCCGGTGCTGATGCTGTTCGGCCTGGGCAAGGTCCCGGCGATCTTCGCCACGGTGATCTACGCGGCACCGCCGCTGATCCGCCTGACCGACCTGGGCATCCGCCAGGTCGACGGCGAGGTGATGGAAGCGATCAACGCCTTTGGCGCCAACCGCTGGCAGCAACTGTTCGGCGTGCAACTGCCGCTGGCCCTGCCGAGCATCATGGCCGGGATCAACCAGACCACCATGATGGCGCTGTCGATGGTGGTGATCGCCTCGATGATCGGTGCCCGTGGGTTGGGCGAAGACGTGCTGGTGGGTATCCAGACCCTGAACGTCGGTCGTGGCCTGGAAGCAGGCCTGGCGATCGTGATTCTCGCGGTGGTGATTGATCGCATTACCCAGGCCTATGGCCGTCCACGCCATGAGGTGAGCAAATGAGCGAGCCCATCGTCAGCAAGATCGAAGTCAAGAACGTCTTCAAGATCTTCGGTTCACGCGAGAAGGACGCGATGAACCTGATTCGCCAGGGCAAGACCAAGGACCAGGTGCTGGCCGAGACCGGTTGCGTGATCGGGGTCAACGACCTGTCGTTGAGTGTCAGTACCGGTGAGATTTTCGTGATCATGGGCCTGTCGGGTTCCGGCAAGTCGACCCTGGTGCGCCACTTCAACCGTCTGATCGACCCGACCAGCGGCGCGATCCTGGTGGACGGCGTGGACATTCTCCAGCACGACATGGAGGCGCTGCGCGAATTTCGCCGGCACAAGATCAGCATGGTGTTCCAGAGCTTCGGCCTGTTGCCCCACAAGACCGTGCAGGAAAACGTCGCCTACGGCCTGAAGGTCCGTGGCGAGAGCAAGGAAGTCTGCGCCGAGCGCGCCTTGCACTGGATCAATACCGTGGGCCTGAAGGGCTACGAGAACAAGTACCCGCACCAGCTGTCGGGCGGCATGCGCCAGCGCGTGGGGTTGGCCCGGGCCTTGGCGGCGGACACCGACATCATTCTGATGGACGAGGCGTTCAGTGCCCTGGACCCGCTGATCCGTGCGGAGATGCAGGATCAGTTGCTGGAGCTGCAGAAGACGTTGCACAAGACCATCGTGTTTATCACCCATGACCTGGATGAGGCCGTGCGGATCGGCAATCGCATTGCGATTCTCAAGGACGGCAAGTTGATCCAGGTCGGGACGCCGAAGGAGATCCTGCATTCGCCGGCGGATGAGTATGTGGATCGGTTTGTTCAGCGGCGTGCCGCGGTGGTTTAAGCAGCTGCATCAATATTCAGGTTGTACAGACGAGGTTGAAGATGTCCCAGGCTGAAAAAATCGTTATCGCCGACGCCCCGTTGCGTTGGCAGGATGTGGTCGCGGTGGCCCGTCATGGCGCGTTGCTCGAACTGGCGCCGCAGACCTGGGCACGGATCGACAATGCCCAGGCCATCGTCCAGCGCATCGTCGTCAGCGGTGAGCGCGCCTATGGCGTGAACACCGGCCTCGGCGCGCTGTGCAATGTCTCGCTGTCCGGCGAACAACTCAGCCAGTTGTCGCGCAATACCCTGCTCAGCCATGCCTGCGGCGTCGGCGCGGTGCTGCCCGACGAACAGACCCGGGCCATCCTCTGCGCCGCCATCGTCAACTACAGCCACGGCAAATCCGGCCTGCACCGTCAGGTGGTCGAAGCCCTGCTGGCCCTGCTCAACCGGGGTATTACCCCGCAAGTGCCGGCCCAGGGCTCGGTGGGTTACCTGACCCATATGGCCCATATCGGCATTGCCCTGCTCGGTGTCGGCCAGGTCAGCTATCGCGGGCAGATCGTCCCGGCGCAACAGGCGCTGGCCGAGGAAGGCCTGCAACCGGTGCAACTGGGGGCCAAGGACGGTCTCTGCCTGGTCAACGGCACGCCGTGCATGACCGGCCTGAGCTGCCTGGCCCTGGCCGATGCGACCCGCCTGCTGCAATGGGCCGATGTGGTCGGCGCCATGAGCTTCGAGGCCCAGCGCGGGCAGATCGCCGCGTTCGACGCGGAAATCATTGCGCTCAAGCCCCATCCCGGCATGCAGCAGGTCGGCAACAACCTGCGCAGCCTGCTCGACGGCAGCGAAGTGATCGCCGCCAGCCTGGGGATTCGGACCCAGGACGCCCTGAGCCTGCGTTCCATCCCGCAAGTCCACGGCGCTGCCCGCGACCAGCTGGAGCACGCCACCCGGCAGATCGAAATCGAACTCAACGGTTGCACCGACAACCCGCTGCTGTTGGGTACGCCGGACAACTACCGGGTGATGTCCCAGGCCAACCCCCATGGCCAATCGGTGGCCCTGGCGGCGGACCTGCTGGCGATTGCCATGGCGGAAATCGGCTCGATTGCCGAACGCCGTCTCGACCGTCTGATCAACCCCCATGTCAGCGGCCTGCCGGCTTTCCTGGTGAGCAACCCCGGGGTCAACTCCGGGATGATGATCGTGCAGTACGTCGCCGCGTCCCTCTGTGCGGAAAACCGCCAGTTGGCGCAGCCGGCGGTGCTCGACAACTACGTCACCTCGGGCCTGCAGGAAGACCACCTGAGCCTGGGCACCAACGCCGCGCTGAAATTGCACCGGGCCCTGGAAAACTGCACGCAGATCCTCGCCATCGAGTACCTGCTGGCGGCCCAGGCCTTCGAGTTCCTCAAGGAGCAGCGCTTCGGCGCCGGCACCGAGCGGGCCTGGAAACTGCTGCGCGAGCGCGTTCCGGCCTACGACCAGGACCGCTGGCTGGCACCGGACATCGCCAGCGCGGCGAGCTTGCTCAAAGACCCCCTATTGATCCAGGGCAGGTTTCCCGACCTGCACTGATTCCACGAATAACCAGCGTGCCAAGGCGCCTCCGGCTCAAAAAGTCGGCGGCGACGGATAACGGAAGCTTCCGGAGCGTCTGGTAGTTGATAAAACTCTCAAAAGGAGCATGAATGTGACTGCGTTGAACCTGATTCCCGGCCAACTGAGCCTGGCCCAACTGCGTGCCATCTACCAGCAGCCGGTGAAACTGACCCTGGACCACAGTGCCTCGGCACAGATCGAAGCCAGCGTCGCCTGCGTCGAACAGATCCTCGCCGAGAACCGCACCGCCTACGGCATCAACACCGGTTTCGGCCTGCTGGCCTCGACCCGGATCGCCAGCGAAGACCTGGAAAACCTCCAGCGCTCCCTGGTGCTGTCCCATGCCGCCGGTGTCGGCGTGCCGATCAGCGACGCGCTGGTGCGGCTGATCATGGTGCTCAAGGTCAACAGCCTGAGCCGTGGTTTCTCCGGGATTCGCCGCCAGGTGATCGACGCGCTGATCGCCCTGATCAATGCGGAGGTCTACCCGCACATTCCGTTGAAAGGTTCGGTGGGTGCTTCCGGCGACCTCGCGCCGCTGGCCCATATGTCCCTGGTGCTGCTGGGTGAAGGCAAGGCCCGCTACAAGGGCGAATGGCTGGATGCCCACGCCGCGCTGAAACAGGCCGGCCTGCAGCCGCTGACCCTGGCCGCGAAGGAAGGCCTGGCGCTGCTCAACGGCACCCAGGTATCCACCGCCTATGCCCTGCGCGGTCTGTTCGAAGGCGAAGACCTGTTCGCCGGTGCCCTGGTCAGCGGTGCGCTGACGGTTGAAGCGGTACTGGGTTCGCGTTCGCCGTTCGACCCGCGCATCCATGCCGCCCGTGGTCAACATGGCCAGATCGATGCCGCTGCCGCTTATCGCCACCTGTTGGGCGAGCGCACCGAAGTGTCCGACTCCCACGAGAACTGCGAGAAGGTCCAGGACCCGTACTCCCTGCGCTGCCAGCCACAGGTCATGGGCGCCTGCCTGACCCAGTTCCGCCAGGCCGCCGAAGTGCTGGTGATCGAAGCCAACGCCGTGTCCGACAACCCGCTGGTGTTCGCTGCCGAAGGTGATGTGATCTCCGGCGGCAACTTCCACGCCGAGCCGGTGGCCATGGCCGCTGACAACCTGGCGTTGGCGATTGCCGAAATCGGTTCCCTGAGCGAGCGCCGCATCTCGCTGATGATGGACAAGCACATGTCGCAACTGCCGCCGTTCCTGGTGGCCAACGGTGGCGTCAACTCCGGCTTCATGATTGCCCAGGTGACCGCCGCGGCCCTCGCCAGCGAGAACAAGGCCCTGGCGCACCCCCACAGCGTGGACAGCCTGCCGACTTCCGCCAACCAGGAAGACCATGTGTCGATGGCCCCGGCAGCTGGCAAGCGTCTGTGGGAAATGGCTGAAAACACCCGTGGGATTCTGGCGGTGGAATGGCTGGCGGCTTGCCAGGGTCTGGATCTGCGCAATGGCCTGAAAACCTCGCCGGCTCTGGAAACCGCGCGGGCGACCTTGCGTGAGGAAGTGGCGTACTACGAGAAGGACCGTTTCTTCGCCCCGGATATCGAGGCGGCCACCGAGTTGCTGGCCTCCCGTTGCCTGAATGCGCTGGTCCCGGCGAAGTTGCTGCCAAGCCTGTAAGCGTTGCCCGAGAACGGACTGGGGTTGAGCCCGCTCGCCACAAGGTGGTGGGTCAGCCAGTTTGCGGGTTGTTGCCACCCGGCAGATGCGTTTTGCCTGCGCGTGCCGGGTTGGGTACTCTGCGACCCCTTTTGCGGCCGGGCGGCCGCAAGACACTCGCCATCAGTCTGATTCTCATCGAGTTTTACCGATAAGAATAATTAAGGACGAGCAATGCAACAGCAAGTCAAAGGTTTGAAACGCGGGCTCTCGGCCCGACATATTCGCTTCATGGCCCTGGGGTCGGCTATCGGCACCGGGCTGTTCTACGGTTCCGCCTCGGCCATCCAGATGGCCGGCCCGGCCGTGCTGCTGGCTTACCTGATCGGCGGCGCCGCGGTATTCATGGTCATGCGCGCCCTCGGCGAAATGGCCGTGCACGATCCGGTCGCCGGTTCCTTCGGTCACTACGCCAGCACCTACATCGGTCCCCGTTCCGGTTTTATCCTCGGTTGGACCTATGCGTTCGAGATGGTCATCGTCGGCCTGGCCGACGTCACCGCCTTCGGCATCTATATGGGCTTCTGGTTTCCCGACGTCGATCGCTGGATCTGGGTCCTCGGCGTGGTCTTCTTCATCGGCGCCCTGAACCTGTGCACGGTCAAGGTCTTCGGCGAAATGGAGTTCTGGCTGTCGCTGCTCAAGGTCGGCGCCATTGTCGCGATGATCCTCGGTGGCTTCGGCATCATGTTCTTCGGCATCAGCACGGCCACGCCCTCGGCGAGCGTCGGTATCAGCAACCTCTGGAGCCACGGCGGCTTCATGCCCAACGGCGCGGCCGGGATGATCGCCTCGTTCGCGGTGGTCATGTTCGCTTTCGGCGGCATCGAGATCATCGGCGTCACCGCCGGTGAAGCCCAGGACCCGCAGCGGGTGATCCCCAAGGCGATCAACGCGGTGCCACTGCGCATCCTGCTGTTCTACGTGCTGACCCTGTTCGTGCTGATGTCCCTCTACCCGTGGCAGCAGATCGGCAACCAGGGCAGCCCCTTCGTGCAGATCTTCCAGAACCTGGGCATAGGTTCGGCGGCGACTATCCTCAATATCGTGGTGATCTCGGCGGCAATTTCCGCCATCAACAGCGATATCTTCGGCGCCGGGCGCATGATGTACGGCCTGGCCCAGCAAGGGCATGCGCCCAAGGGCTTCGCCAAGCTGTCCCGCGCCGGCGTGCCGTGGATGACCGTGGTGGTCATGGCCGTCGCCCTGCTGCTGGGCGTGCTGCTCAACTACCTGATCCCGGAAGACGTATTCCTGCTGATCGCTTCCATCGCCACCTTCGCTACCGTGTGGGTGTGGATCATGATTCTGCTCACCCAGGTGGCCATGCGCCGTTCCATGAGCCGTGAACAGGCCGCGCAACTGAAATTCCCGGTGCCGTTCTGGCCCTATGCGCCGATGGCGGCGATTGCCTTCATGGTGTTTATCTTCGGCGTGCTGGGCTATTTCCCCGACACCCGGCCAGCGCTGATCGTGGGTGCGATCTGGATCGGCCTGCTGGTGCTGGCCTACCAGGTCTGGGTCAAGCCGACGGCGGCCCGGGTCGTGCGCGCTCAGCAAGAACCTGCTTTGTCTCATCGATAACCTAACGGAGGCCCCGGATGAAAACGCTTTGGCAGAACTGTCACGTTGCAAGCATGGCGCAAGGCACTTACTCGATCATCGAGGATGCCGCCATCGTGACCGTGGCGTCGACGATCGAGTGGATCGGCCCGCGCGCCGAGCTGCCGGCGGCGGATTATCCACGGGTCGAGGACCTGGACGGGGCCTGGGTCACGCCGGGGCTGATCGATTGCCACACCCACACGGTGTTTGGCGGCAACCGCAGCGGTGAATTCGAGCAGCGCCTGCAAGGCGTGAGTTATGCCGAGATCGCCGCCGCCGGTGGCGGGATTGCCAGCACCGTGCGGGCGACCCGAGCCGCCAGTGAGGACGAACTGTTCGCCAGCGCCCGGCAACGCCTGACCTGCCTGCTGCGCGATGGCGTGACCAGCGTCGAGATCAAGTCCGGCTACGGCCTGGACCTGGACAGCGAGCGCAAGATCCTCAAGGTGATTCGCCGCCTTGGCGCCGAGCTGCCGGTCAGCGTGCGCAGCACCTGCCTGGCGGCCCACGCCTTGCCGCCGGAATATACCGGGCGCGCCGACGACTACATCGAGCATATCTGCAGCGAAATGCTTCCGGCCCTGGCGGCTGAAGGCCTGGTGGATGCGGTGGACGCCTTCTGCGAATACCTGGCGTTTTCTCCCGATCAGGTCGAGCGGGTGTTCAAGGTCGCGCAACAACTGGGCTTGCCGGTGAAGCTGCATGCCGAGCAGTTGTCGTCACTGCATGGTTCGAGCCTGGCAGCGCGTTACCAGGCGCTGTCGGCGGACCACCTGGAATTCATGACCGAAGAGGACGCCATCGCCATGGCCGCCTCCGGTACCGTCGCGGTGCTGTTGCCCGGGGCGTTCTACTTTCTGCGCGAAACCCAGTTGCCGCCGATGGATGCCCTGCGCAAGCACGGCGTGAAGCTGGCCATTGCCAGCGACCTCAACCCCGGCACTTCGCCAGCGCTGTCCCTGCGGTTGATGCTGAACATGGCCTGCACCCTGTTCCGCATGACCCCGGAAGAAGCCCTGGCCGGTGTCACCCAGCATGCCGCCACGGCGCTGGGCATGGGGGCGACCCACGGCTCGCTGGAGATCGGCAAGGTTGCGGATTTCGTCGCCTGGCAGATCGAGCGGCCGGCGGACCTGGCCTACTGGCTGGGCGGTGACTTGAGCAAGCGCGTCGTGCGCCATGGTGTCGAAGTACTGATCTAGGAGAGTGTCCTGTGGATAACGTTCTGAGTTTCAAACAAGGTCGCGTGCCGCTGTTGATCAGCATGCCCCATGCCGGTGTGCAACTGACCCCGGCGGTCAAGGCCGGGTTGGTCCCTGAGGCACAAAGCCTGGAAGACACCGACTGGCACATCCCGCGGCTCTATGATTTCGCCGCCGAACTGGGCGCCAGTACCCTGGCGGCCAATTATTCGCGGTTTGTCATCGACCTGAACCGGCCGTCCGACGACAAGCCGCTGTATGCCGGTGCCACCACCGGCCTGTATCCGGCCACCCTGTTCAATGGCGAGCCGTTGTTCGTCGAAGGACAGGTGCCGTCGGCCGAAGAACGGGCGAACTACCTGGAGCAGGTCTGGACGCCGTACCACCAGACCTTGCAGCAGGAGCTGGCGCGGCTCAAGGCCGAGTTCGGCTATGCCTTGCTGTTCGACGCCCACTCGATCCGCTCGGTGGTCCCGCACCTGTTCGATGGCAAGCTGCCGGACTTCAACCTGGGCACCTTCAATGGTGCCAGCTGCGATCCGCAACTGGCGGCGCGGCTGGAAGGCATCTGTGCCGCACATCCAGCCTACAGCCATGTGCTGAACGGGCGCTTCAAGGGCGGGCATATTACCCGTCACTATGGCGACCCGGCGCAGGACATCCACGCGGTGCAGCTCGAGTTGGGGCAGTGCACCTACATGGAAGAGTTCGAACCGTTCAACTACCGCAGCGACCTGGCGGAACCGACGCGGGTAGTGCTCAAGGAACTGCTGCAAGGCCTGCTGGCCTGGGGTCGCGAGCACTACGGGCGCTGATTTATCCCGGGAGCACCTCGACGCCCGGGCTCAGGAAGTCGATGTGATAACCGCTGGCGCCGTCCCCCAGGCCCACATGCACGCCGCTGACGCCTTCGTTCATCGGCGAGTTGTGGCTGTAGTTGATGTTCGGTCCGATGGTGTCGTTGACGCCGATGGCGAACTCGCTCAGGAACAGCCCCCGGTCGCCCGCGGCCCGCGCCAGCAGGCCGGCATATTCCTGCCCGGCGACCTTGAACGAGCGCACCTGGTTGTGTTCGATGTGCAGCCAGGCCTGGTGCCTGGCAACACGTTGCATCAATTCCAGCAGTTGTTCGTCGACGCCGCCGGCCGGCGGCGTCCTGCGCCGGCCCTGGGACGTCAGCAGGCCGCTGATGCGCAGGATACCGTTCAGTTGAAAGAGATCGGGACTGTCCGGGCGCATATGGGCGTAGTGCACCTCGAACAACTCCGAGACCGACAACACGAACCGCTCGCTGATCTCGTCACGGGTCGTGACATAGGGCGCCGAGCGGCTTTTCAGCCAGACGTCGGCCCGTGAGCCTTCGCCGACCAGGTGCAGGCGTTGGTGACGGCTCAAGAGCTTGAGATGGTCGCGCTGGCGCCTCAGGCAGTCGGCGAAATCGCTGCGCAGTAACAGCATCAGGCTGTACAGCGCATTCTCCAGGCCCGGGTCGAAGGCGTGCAGCGGGCAGAGGATGCTTTGTTTTTCCCGGGTCCTGGCCGCGCGCTCGTAAAACTGCCGGGCGCCCTGGTTGGTGAAGGAAAACACCAGGCTTTGCGCCGGCAGCGGTTCTGTCGAGTCGACGCAGGCGGCGTCCAGCCCCAGTTCGGAGAGGGCGCGGATAAACATTTCGTTGTCAGCGAGGATGATGGCTTTCTCCGGGTAGGAAAGCAGGCCCGGCAAACAGTCTTGTTGCATTGGAAACTCCCTTTCACTTTTGCACGGATACCCCGGCAGAACGGCTCCTGCCGCTCTACGTGACCTGGCTATTGAAGCGTTTATCGGACCGACTTGAACACTGGCCGAATGGCTAGGCAGCGTCCGACGGAAGGGAAACAGCGCCCAATGCACCTGAGCACCCGCACTTTTGACAAGGGCATGCTGATTCTGCGTTTCGGGTTTATGATGCCGAACGACAGAATAATATGAAGTCCCCATCAGGGATGACCTCGACCCCTACGGAGCGCGTGATGCAGACTTTGTACCCGCAGATCAAACCCTACGCCCGGCACGATCTGGCCGTGGATGAAACGCATGTACTGTATGTCGATGAGAGCGGTTCGCCGGAAGGCTTGCCGGTGGTGTTCATCCACGGAGGACCGGGAGCCGGCTGCGACGCCCAGAGCCGACGCTATTTCGACCCCAACCTGTTTCGCATCATCACCTTCGACCAGCGCGGTTGCGGGCGCTCGACCCCCCACGCGAGCCTGGAAAACAACACAACCTGGGACCTGGTGGCCGACCTTGAGCGGATTCGCCAGCACCTGGAAATCGACAAATGGGTGCTGTTCGGCGGCTCCTGGGGCTCGACGCTGTCCCTGGCCTACGCCCAGACCCACGCGGAGCGGGTGCATGGCCTGATCCTGCGGGGGGTTTTCCTGGCCCGGCCACAGGACGTCGATTGGCTCTACCAGAGCGGCGCCGGCCGCCTGTTCCCGGATTACTGGCAGGACTACATGGCGCCGATTCCGCTGGATGAGCGCGACGACCTGCTCAACGCGTTCCACAAGCGCCTGACCGGCAACGACCAGATCGCCCAGATGCACGCCGCCAAGGCCTGGTCCCTGTGGGAAGGCCGTACCGCGACCCTGCGTCCGAATCCGCTGGTGGTCGACCGCTTCTCCGAGCCGCAGCGCGCGCTGTCGATTGCCCGGATCGAATGCCACTACTTCACCAACGATTCCTTCCTCGAGCCCAACCAACTGATCCGCGACATGGACAAGATCGCCCATCTGCCGGGGGTGATCGTGCACGGTCGCTACGATGTGATCTGCCCGCTGGACAACGCCTGGGAATTGCACCAGGCCTGGCCCAACAGCGAATTGCAGGTGATTCGCGACGCCGGTCATGCGGCTTCCGAGCCGGGGATCACCGATGCGCTGGTGCGCGCGGCCGACCAGATGGCCCGGCGCCTGCTCGACTTGCCTCTCGAAGAAGCATGAAGGGGCTGTTGCAGCGCGTCAGCGGCGCGCGGGTGGAAGTGGCTGGAGAGATCGTCGGCGCCATCGACCAGGGTTTGCTGGTGCTGCTGGCGGTGGAACCCGGGGATACCCTGGCGCACGCCGACAAACTGCTGAAGAAGCTGCTTAACTATCGGGTGTTCAGCGATGCGCAGGGCAAGATGAACCTGTCCCTGGCGGACACCGGCGGCGGCTTGCTGCTGGTGTCGCAGTTCACCCTGGCGGCCGATACCCAGAGTGGGTTGCGTCCGAGCTTCTCCACGGCGGCGCCGCCGGCGCTCGCCGAGGTGTTGTTCGACTACGTAGTGGCACAGGCGCAACGCTTGCATGGGCAGGTGGCGACCGGGCGTTTCGGGGCGGACATGCAGGTGCATCTGGTCAATGATGGCCCTGTGACCTTCCTGTTACAGACCTGAATGCATCAAAAACGACGTACTTGGCTGAAAACAGGGGGTTTTCGCAATAAATACTTTGTTTCACCTGATGCGTTGTAACGCGGCCTACTAGATAATCGCGCGCTACGGTGATCGGCGTTCGTTGGTCCATTTTGACTTAGGTAGAGACTTGTCCGTGACCGTTTGGGGAATCATTTGCCCCCATCGGAGTCGGAACAATGCTCGCCAACCTGGCATATAGATAGCTGGCCGTTGGTTTTTGATCTGTTTTCGGCGAGGGTTGCTCGTGATTGTTAGTCCCTGTAATGCTCCAACACTGACTGCCAAAGGTTTGAGAAAAGCACTGGTGGCGGGCTCGGCACTGCTTTGCCTGCTCAGCGCCGGCCAACTCTTTGCGTTCAATCTGGATGATGTGTCGGCCAAGGCCAAGACGCTGGCCGGACAGAAATACGAAGCTCCGCGCAGCAATCTGCCGAACGAGTTCCGTGACATGAAGTTCGCGGACTACCAGAAAATCCGTTTCCTGACCGACAAGGCCGAATGGGCGGGCGAGAAAACCCCGTTCAAACTGTCGTTCTACCATCAGGGCATGCATTTCGACACGCCGGTGAAGATCAACGAGATCACCGCCGACGATGTGAAAGAGATCAAGTACGACCCGACCCGTTTCGATTTCGGTGACGTCAAGTTCGATCCCAAATCCACCGAACAGCTGGGTTATGCCGGCTTCCGTGTGCTTTATCCGATCAACAAGGCGGACAAGCAGGACGAGATCATGACCATGCTCGGCGCGAGCTACTTCCGCGTCGTCGGCAAGGGTCAGACCTATGGCCTGTCGGCGCGTGGCATGGCCATCGACACCGCCTTGCCGTCCGGTGAAGAGTTCCCGCGCTTCACCGAGTTCTGGATCCAGCAACCGAAGCCGACCGACAAGCACCTGGTGATTTTCGCCCTGTTGGACTCGCCACGGGCCACCGGCGCCTACCGTCTGATCCTGCGTCCGGGCACCGACACCATCGTCGACGTCAAGGCGCAGATGTACCTGCGTGACAAGGTCGGCAAGCTCGGCGTGGCACCGCTGACCAGCATGTTCCTGTTCGGCGCCAACCAGCCGTCCAAGGTCCTCAACTACCGTCGCGAGCTGCATGATTCCAGCGGCCTGTCGATCCATGCCGGCAATGGCGAGTGGGTCTGGCGTCCGCTGAACAATCCGAAACACCTGTCGGTGAGCAATTTCTCCGTGGAAAACCCACGGGGCTTCGGCTTGCTGCAACGTGGCCGTGATTTCAGCCACTACGAAGACCTCGACGACCGCTACGACAAGCGCCCAAGCGCCTGGATCGAGCCGAAGGGCGACTGGGGCAAGGGCACCGTCGACTTGGTGGAAATTCCGACCGCCGATGAAACCAACGACAACATCGTGGCTTTCTGGAACCCGGCCGAGCGCGCCGAGGCTGGCCAGCCGATGAACTTCGCCTACCGCCTGCACTGGACCACCGACGAAGCGGCCCTGCATTCGCCGGACAGCGCCTGGGTCAAGCAGACCCTCAAGTCCACCGGCGACGTCAAGCAATCCAACCTGATCCGTCAACCGGACGGCAGCGTGGCCTACCTGATCGACTTCGAAGGTCCGTCCCTCAAGGCCTTGCCTGAAGACGCACCGGTACGCAGCCAGGTCAGCGTCGGCGACAACGCCGAACTGGTGGAAAACAGCCTGCGCTACAACCCGGAAACCCAGGGCTGGCGCCTGACCCTGCGTCTGAAGGTCAAGGATCCGGGCAAGGCAACCGAACTGCGCGCGAACCTGGTCAAGGACCTCGCCACGGCGGATTCGGCCAAGGTTGCGGTCTCTTCCCAGGTGGTCAAGGCCGACAAGGTCGCGGCCAAGCAGCAAGAGAAAGAGCTCGCCCTGGAAAAGAAAGAGCAGGCTCAGGACAAGAAAGATCAGGCTGCTCAGGACAAGAAAGACCAGGCTCAGGATAAGAAAGAGCCGACCCAGGACAAGAAAGAGCATGACGCCGCGGCGCCAGCTCCCGATGCTGCCCCAACCACCCCGGTACCGGTGCCGACTGAGCAAGTCCTGACCGAGACCTGGAGCTACCAGTTGCCTGCCGATGAGTAACCAAAACGTACAGCCAGAGACTCTTTCCGAGTACCTGGCGCATTTGCCGTTGAGCGATGAGCAGCGTGCGGAGCTGGCGAACTGCACCTCGTTCGCCGAACTGCACGAACGCCTGAGCGAGCAACCGGTGGTTGATCCTGCCGAGGCCGCGCAGGCTTCAGTGGGACGCCGCCTGATCCTCGATTCGGCGGCTGAGCTGGAAGACGCCGAGATGCTCGCGGTGGATGCCTCCGGGCGCGTGCGCCTCAAGGCCACGCCGCCGATCCGCCGGACCCGGGTGGTCCCGGAGCCGTGGCGCACCAATATCCTGGTGCGCGGCTGGCGACGTATGACCGGACGGAGCAATCCGCCGGTACCCAAGGACGACAAACGCGATCTGCCCCATGCGCGCTGGCGTACCGTGGGTTCGATTCGGCGCTATATCCTGCTGGTGTTGATGCTCGGCCAGACCATCGTTGCCGGTTGGTATATGAAGGGCATCATGCCTTACCAGGGCTGGGCGTTCGTCGATCTCAACGAAGTCATGCATCAACCGTTGTTGCAGACCGCCCAGCAAGTGCTGCCTTATCTGCTGCAAACCAGCATCCTGGTGTTGTTCGGGATTCTGTTCTGCTGGGTGTCGGCGGGTTTCTGGACTGCGCTGATGGGCTTTCTCGAATTGCTCACCGGGCACGACAAGTACCGTATCTCCGGCGCCAGCGCCGGTAGCGAGCCGATCGCCAAGGAAGCGCGTACCGCCATCGTCATGCCGATCTGCAACGAAGACGTGCCGCGAGTCTTTGCCGGCCTGCGGGCGACCTTCGAGTCGGTCGCGGCCACCGGTGACCTGGACCGCTTCGACTTCTTCGTCCTCAGTGACAGTAACGACAGCGATATCTGCGTCGCCGAGCAACAGGCCTGGCTGGATGTCTGCCGCGAAGCCTCGGGCTTCGGCAAGATCTTCTACCGCCGTCGCCGCCGTCGCGTAAAGCGCAAGAGCGGCAACCTCGACGACTTCTGCCGTCGTTGGGGCGGTGACTACAAGTACATGGTGGTGCTCGACGCCGACAGCGTCATGAGCGGCGAATGCCTGACCAGCCTGGTGCGCTTGATGGAAGCCACCCCGGACGCCGGGATCATCCAGACCGCGCCACGGGCGTCGGGCATGGACACCCTCTATGCGCGCATGCAGCAGTTCGCGACCCGCGTCTATGGTCCGCTGTTCACTGCCGGCCTGCACTTCTGGCAGTTGGGCGAATCCCACTACTGGGGCCACAACGCGATCATCCGCATGAAGCCGTTTATCGAGCACTGCGCCCTGGCGCCGTTGCCGGGTAAAGGTGCCTTCGCCGGTGCGATCCTCTCCCACGACTTCGTCGAAGCCGCGCTGATGCGCCGTGCCGGCTGGGGCGTGTGGATCGCCTACGACCTGCCGGGCAGCTACGAAGAACTGCCGCCGAACCTGCTCGACGAGCTCAAGCGCGACCGCCGCTGGTGCCACGGCAACCTGATGAACTTCCGCCTGTTCCTGGTCAAGGGCATGCACCCGGTGCACCGCGCGGTATTCCTCACCGGCGTGATGTCCTACCTGTCGGCGCCGCTGTGGTTCTTCTTCCTGGTGTTGTCGACGGCCCTGCTGGCGGTCAACACGCTGATGGAACCGCAGTACTTCATGGAGCCACGCCAGCTCTATCCGCTGTGGCCGCAATGGCATCCGGACAAGGCGGTGGCGCTGTTCTCCACCACCATCGTGCTGCTGTTCCTGCCCAAGTTGCTGAGCATCATCCTGATCTGGGCCAAGGGCGCGAAAGAGTTCGGTGGCAAGTTCAAGGTGACCCTGTCGATGCTGCTGGAGATGCTTTTCTCCATGCTGCTGGCGCCGGTGCGGATGATTTTCCACACCCGCTTCGTCCTGGCCGCGTTCCTCGGCTGGGCGGCGACCTGGAATTCTCCGCAGCGTGACGACGACTCCACGCCATGGAGCGAAGCGGTGCGCCGACATGGCCCGCAAACCCTGCTGGGTGCGCTCTGGGCGCTGCTGGTGGTCTGGCTCAACCCGAGCTTCCTCTGGTGGCTGATCCCGATCGTCGGTTCGCTGATGCTGTCGATCCCGGTCTCGGTGATCTCCAGCCGGGTCAACCTGGGTCTGCGTTCCAAGGATGAGAGCCTGTTTCTCATTCCCGAGGAATACAATCCGCCGCAAGCACTGCTGGCCACGGATGAGTACACCCACGAAAACCGTTGGCATGCGCTGAATGACGGCTTTGTCCGGGCGGTGGTCGATCCACGGCAGAATGCCCTGGCCTGTGCCCTGGCGACGGCCCGTCACGGCCAATCCGAGCCGGTCGAATGGCTGCGTGTCGAGCGTGTTCGCCATGCGTTGAAGGTCGGTCCGTCCGGTCTGGACAATCAGTCGCGCCTGCACCTGCTGAGCGATCCGGTGGCCCTGACCCGCCTGCACGAGCAGGTCTGGAGCGAAGGCCATGCCGAGTGGCTGGGGGCCTGGCGCGAGTCGATCAAGGCTGATCCCCATGCGCCGTTGCTGCCTCTGCAACCGGCCACGGCGGCGGTACAGCCGGCCTGACGCCCGAGGGGCCGCGGTGTGACAAGCACCGCGGCCCCTTTGTCATTTGGTAACAAAAGACTCGTCTCCCCTCGGTGTTGCCCCGCAGCCGAGTACGTTAGGATCGCCCCCCAAAATTGTGCCCGTCCGATCACGGCTGCGGTGTGTCCGCGCAGACTGGCACGACCGGAAAAGCGGCCCTGGGGAGTTTCATGATGAAAAGGTTTCTGTCGATGCTGCTGCTGGGCATCGTTGTGCTCGCTCACGTCTGTGGGGTGCAGGCGGGTGCCATTGACGACGCGCTCAAGCGCGGCACGTTGAAAGTCGGGACCAATCCCACGTATATCCCCTTCGAAATGACGAACAAGCGCGGCGAAATCATCGGTTTCGAGATCGACCTGTTGCGCGAAATGAGCCGCGCGCTGGGGGTCAAACTGGAACTGGTGGCCAGCCCTTACGCCGAGTTGCTCCCCGGCTTGCTGGCGAACAAGTTCGACCTGGTGGCCAGCGGCATGACCCTGACCCAGGAGCGCAACCTGCGGCTCAACTTCAGCGATGCCTTTATCGTGGTCGGGCAGACGCTGCTGATCCCCCTGGAGTTGGGCAGCAAGGTGCAGAGTTTCGAGGACCTCAACGAGGCCGGTTATCGCATTGCCGCCAAGGCCGGGACCACGGGTGAAATCGTCGCGAAGAAAATGATGGGTGAAGCCCAGCTGAGTATCTATGCCAATGAGGAGGAGGGTGTGCAGGCCGTGCTCGACGGCAAGGCCGACGCCTTTGTCCATGACGCGCCCTACAACCTGGTGGCGGTGAACAAGCTGGGCAATGGCAAGCTGTTGTGCCTGGACCAGCCGTTCACCTACGAACCGCTGGCCTTCGGGGTGAAGAAAGGCGATCACGACAGTCTCAACTGGATCAATCACTTTCTCCACCAGATCGCCGAAGATGGTACCTATGATCGGATCCACGACAAGTGGTTCAAGACCAGCGACTGGTTGGCCGAGATCGATTGAGTCCGGGCGCGGTTTTGCGGGCAGCACAAACCTCATGTGGGAGCGGAGCTTGCCCGCGAAGAGGCCCGTGAGAACGCCAAAAGCTTCGCGGCGGTGCGGCGATCCGACAAGCTCCGCTCCCACAAAAGCGCGCATAACAGGGAGTGGGGGCTCAGACTTTGAAACGCTCCACCAGCCGCTGCAACTGTGCCCCCAACTGACTCAACTGCAGGCTGGCGGCGGCTGTTTCATCACAGGCGTTGGCAGTCTGCTGTGACATATCCCGCACATGCAGCACGCTACGGCTGATCTGCTCGGCGACGACGCTCTGTTCTTCGCCGGCGGCGGCAATCTGCTCATTCATGCCGAGGATCTGCGACACGCTGCGGCTGATGGCTTCCAGCTTGCCACCGCTGTGGCGGCTCGACTCGACGCTGTGGCGGGTCAGTTTACGGCTGTTGTCGAGCATGCCCGCGACCTCCTGGGTCCCGCCCTGCAAGGCTGCGATCAGGTCCTTGATCTCCTGCGCCGAGTCCTGGGTGCGTTGCGCCAGGCAGCGGACCTCGTCGGCGACCACGGCAAAGCCACTCCCGGCGTCGCCGGCCCTGGCCGCTTCGATGGCGGCATTCAGGGCCAGCAGGTTGGTCTGCTGGGATACCGACTTGATCACGTCGAGCACGCTGCCGATCCGTTCGCTTTCGCGCTGGAGCCCACCCATGGCCTGGGAGCAGCGCTGCATGTGTTGCTCGAGCTGTTCGATCTGTTCGATGGCGTCGGCCACGGCACTGTCGCCTTCGCGGGCCTGCTGGTCGGCCTGGGTCGCCGCCACGGAAGCGGTTTCGGCGTGCCGGGCGACTTCGAGCACACTGGCGCTCATCTGTTTCATGGCGGCGGCCACTTGCTCGGTGGCGGCGTACTGGCTGCTGACGCTGGCGTCGGTCTGTTCGGTGCTGGTGGACAGGTGCTCGGCAGCGCGGGCCACCCGTGAAGCGCTGATGCCGATGCCGCGGATCAGCCCCCGCAGGCCCAGTGTCATGCCGCGCATGGCCTGTTGCAACTGACCCAGCTCGTCCTGGCGGTCGACCGCGACATCGCGGCTCAGGTCGCCCGCGGCGATATGGTGGGCCAGCTTCAGGCTGCGTGAGAGCGGGATCAGCAGTTGGCGGCTGATGACCCAGGCCGCCAGGGTAGCGATCAGCCAGGCCAGCAAGGCTATCTTCGCCAGCATCCATTTCGCCGCCTGGGCCTGGCGATCACGGGCCAGGGTCTGGCTGCGGCTGAGTTCCTCGTTGCCGGCCAGCAGCCGGTTGCCCTGGCCTTCCATCACATTGTGGGCCGCCTCGGCGAGCAGCTGCGCGTCCTTGAAACGCTGCAGGGCCTCGCGGTAGTGGCGCAGTTCCAGCAGCATGCGCTGGTGGTCGTCGGCCAGTGGTGCTGTCAGCGGTGTCACCTGGGTCTCAAGTTGTCCAAGCCGGTCGATCGCCTTCAGCGCCTGCTCCGAATAGGCTTGCAGCGAATCGGCCAGGTAGGCCGGTGTCTGCACGCTGGCGTGGGTCTCGTTGAGCAATTGACGGAGTTCCTCGACCCGCTTGAGTGGGGCCTGCCACTGCTGCTCGTGGGGACTTTTGCTGGCTTCGCGCAGTTGATGGGCGGCGAAGCGGGCCACCGCCTGGCTGGCCTGGATCAGGCCGGCGTTCATCCGTTTGCGGGCGCGGTCACGGTCGCGAAGGCTTTCATCGAGATCGTCGAGGGTGGTCTGGAAAGCTCGGGCGGCGTGCTGCTGGTCGGTGAGGATCTGTCGTTCGCCCGGGTCTGTCAGGCGCGGCAGCAGCGTGGTCAGCAGTTTCTCGATGCTCGCCAGTTGGCGGGCGATCCGGGTGCGACTCTGTGGGTCGTTGAGCACCCGGAAGGCGATGCGATCGGCGCGCATGTCGCTGGTCAGGCGGCTGAGCCGGGCGATGCTCGACAGCGTATGCGAGCGCTCTACCGTGGTGCTCAGGGCGTGCCAGCCGGTGAGGGTCACCGCCAGGGTCAAGAGCAATACCAGGCCAAAGCCCAGGGCCAGTTTGAAACGGATACTGCGGTCGCGCAGTGCGCGGGTCAGCCAACGGAACATGGTGAATCTCCTGCCAAACAGATAAGTCCATGGCCCTCACGCGCGAATGCGTGGGGCATGTTCTGTCATCGGCTTGGACGCGGGAGATGCGACCTGAATGGGGTGTGGGAAAGCTCTCTTAAGATTGAAGGTTTTTGCTGTCGGCTAGTTGGGTGGTTTCAGAACAGGCGGGCGAGCAGGGCGGTCACGGCGGTCTCGACCCGCAAGATGCGTTCGCCGAGCTGTACCGGTTGCAGCCCGGCCTTGCCCAGCAGCTCGATCTCGTAGGGAATCCAGCCGCCTTCCGGGCCGATGGCCAGGGTCACCGGTTCGTCCAGGCCGCGCGGGCAGGATGGGTAATCGCCGGGGTGGCCGACCAGGCCGAGGGTGCCGGCGCTGATGGCCGGCAGGCGGTCTTCGACAAAGGGCTTGAAGCGCTTCTCGATGACGATTTCCGGCAGCAGGGTGTCGCGGGTCTGCTCCAGGCCGAGGATCAGTTGCTCGCGAATCGCTGCGGGCTCGAGAAACGGCGTCTGCCAGAAACTCTTTTCCACCCGGTAGCTGTTCACCAGCACCACCTTGGGCACACCCAAAGTGGCGACAGTCTGGAACACCCGCCGAAGCATCTTCGGACGCGGCAGGGCGAGGATCAGGGTCAGCGGCAGTTTTGCCGGCGGCGCTCGATCCAGGCTGACCCGCAGTTCGGCTTCCGTGGCGTCCAGGCGCAATACCTCGGCGCTGCCCATCAGGCCGCCGATACGCCCGACCCGCAGGCTGTCGCCCACCGCCACGCGATGGACTTCCTGCATATGGGTCAGGCGCCTATCGCGCAGCACCACGAGGTCGGCCGCAATAAAGTCGGCCTCCTCCAGGAGCAGCAGGTTCACGTCAGCGGGGCTGGCGGCTGGGCGTCGTCGCGGTTGGCGGCTTCTTCGTCGCTGCGTTTGCGGACCAGGCCCCCGAACAGGATGCCGATCTCGAACAGCAACCACATCGGCACGGCCAGCAAGGTCTGGGAGAACACGTCCGGTGGGGTCAGGATCATGCCGACCACGAAGCAGCCGATGACCACGTAGGGGCGGATCTTCTTCAGGTACTTGACGTCGACCACGCCGATCCACACCAGCAGCACCACCGCCACCGGGATCTCGAAAGCCACGCCGAAGGCAAAGAACAGCGTCATCACGAAGTCGAGGTAGCTGGTGATATCGGTCATCATTTCCACGCCGGCCGGCGTCGCGGCGGCGAAGAACTTGAAGATCAGCGGGAACACCAGGAAGTAGGCGAAGGCCATGCCGGTGTAGAACAGCAGGATGCTCGACACCAGCAGCGGCACGGCGATGCGCTTTTCATGCTTGTACAGGCCCGGCGCGATAAAGCCCCAGATCTGGTGCAGGATCACCGGGATGGCCAGGAACAGCGAGACCATCATGGTCAGCTTGAGCGGCGTCAGGAACGGCGACGATACGTCGGTGGCGATCATCGTCGCGCCCGCCGGCAGGTACTGGCGCAGCGGGATCGAGACGAAGGTGTAGATCTGCTGGGTAAAGGCGAACAGCCCGGCGAAGATCAGGAAGATCGCCGCGACACAGCGCAGCAGGCGGGTGCGCAGCTCGGTGAGGTGCGAAACCAGCGGCATGTGCTGGTCGTTTTCCGGAATATCGCTCATGGGGCTCGCGGCGGCAATGTAGGGTCATGAGGCGCAGGCGCGGCGGCTGGCGTCGCGCTTGCGGGTTCTGTCAGGTGCGGCTCGGGCTCCACGGCACCGAGTACCGGTACCGGCTCGGCGGCGCTCACCGGCGTCAGCGGGATTTCCGCCGACACGGGTGGAACGGCGTGGATCGTCTGCTCCACCACCGGCTCGACCGGCGTGCTGGTGGCGATCGGCGAGAGGATCTTGCGAGCCTCCTGCTCCAGCGAGAGGATATGCTCGTTGTGCAGTTGTCGACGGATCTCGTCGGCGCCGATCTCGCGTTCCACTTCCTGCTTGATCGCGTTGAAGCTGCGCTTCAAGCGGCCGACCCACAGGCCTGCCGTACGCGCGGCATGGGGCAGGCGCTCGGGACCGAGTACCAACAGGGCCACCAGGCCCACGAGCAGCAGTTCACTGAAGCTGATACCGAACATTAGTCAGTGCTCACGAATTGTTGCGGGGCTCTTCTACTTTTTGCGCCTGCACGTCGATGGTGTGCGGCGTGTTCTGCTGGGCTGTAGCCTGCGGCTGCACCGGCGGTACCGGCTGCGCGACGGGCGGCACTACCGGCTCGGCAGGCTTTTCTTCGTCGTTCATGGCCTTGCGAAAGCCCTTGATCGATTCGCCGACGTCGGTGCCCAGGTTCTTCAGCTTCTTGGTGCCGAACACCAGCACGACGACAACCAGGATGACGATCCAGTGTTTCCAGTCAAAAATGCCCATGGTGCTGCTCCTCTCGAAAGTTGTTAGGCGGACGGGCGCGAGGCTTTCTCGACGTGTCCGGACAGGCCGAAGCGGCGATCCAGTTCGTCCAGCACGGCCTGCGGATGCTGCCCCAGTTGGGCGAGCATGACCATACTGTGGAACCACAAATCGGCGGTTTCGTAGATGACGTCGCTGCAGTCGCCACTGATCGCGGCATCCTTTGCAGCAATAATAGTCTCGACCGACTCTTCGCCAACCTTTTCCAGGATCTTGTTCAGGCCCTTGTGATAGAGGCTGGCGACGTAGGAACTGTCGGCGGCGGCGCCTTTGCGCTCTTCCAGCACCTGGGCCAGACGGGTCAGGGTGTCAGTCATGTTCAGTGTCCTGCTGCGTAGATGCTGTGCGGGTCCTTGAGGACCGGTTCGACGATCTTCCAGCCGCCATTTTCATACACGCGGTAGAAGCAACTGTGGCGGCCGGTGTGGCAGGCGATGTCGCCGACCTGCTCGACCATCAGGATGATCACGTCGGCGTCGCAGTCCAGGCGCATTTCGTGCAGGTGCTGCACATGGCCCGACTCTTCGCCCTTGCGCCAGAGTTTGCCGCGCGAGCGTGACCAGTAGATGGCGCGGTTCTCGCTGGCGGTCAGTTGCAGCGCTTCGCGGTTCATCCAGGCCATCATCAGCACGCGCCCGGTCTTGTGATCCTGGGCAATGGCCGGCACCAGGCCGTCGCTGTCCCATTTGATCTCGTCCAGCCAGTCTTTCATCTTCGACTCCGACAACCGGACACCACCCGCGTGGTGATGCCTCGGCGAATCAACAGTGTGCCAGCCCGCAGCCTGACTGGCTATCGGCGCACGATCAGATACAAACCCACGGCAACCATGATACCCGCTGGCCAGTGGCCAAGCTCTTGCAACGGCCCGCCGGCGGCCAGTACCGCGCCGCCGCCGAGGTGCGCGCAGCCTAGGAGGCGCAGGAACCAGTCGTCCTTGCGCCTGGTTTTCGGCTCGGGATGGCTGGCGTGGGGTTGGGCCATGCGTTCAAGCAGATCGCGGGTCATAGTGGCCAGGTGCGGCAACTGCTCGATCTGGCCGTGCAGGTTGCCGAGCAGGGTTTTCGGGCTGACGCGCTCGCGCATCCAGCGTTCCAGGAACGGTTGGGCGGTGCTCCACAGGTCCAGGTCCGGGTACAGCTGGCGGCCCAGGCCTTCGATGTTGAGCAGGGTTTTCTGCAATAACACCAGCTGCGGCTGGACTTCCATATTGAAGCGCCGCGCGGTCTGGAACAGACGCATCAGTACCTGGCCGAAAGAGATGTCCTTGAGCGGTTTTTCGAAGATCGGCTCGCACACGGTACGGATCGCCGCTTCGAACTCGTTGAGCTTGGTGTGCGCCGGTACCCAGCCCGAATCGATGTGCAGCTGGGCGACCCGGCGGTAGTCACGCTTGAAGAAGGCGAACAGGTTGCGGGCCAGGTAATCCTGGTCTTCCGGGGTCAGGCTGCCGACGATGCCGCAGTCGATGGCGATGTACTTCGGGCTCCATGGGTTCACGGTGCTGACGAAGATGTTGCCGGGGTGCATGTCGGCGTGGAAGAAGCTGTCGCGGAACACCTGGGTGAAGAAGATCTCGACGCCGCGTTCGGCGAGCATTTTCATGTCGGTGCGCTGGTCGGCCAGGGTTGCGAGGTCGGTGACCTGGATGCCGTAGATGCGCTCCATCACCAGCACTTTCGGCCGGCACCAGTCCCAGTAGACCTGGGGCACGTACATCATGTCCGAGCCTTCGAAGTTGCGCCGCAACTGGCTGGCGTTGGCCGCCTCGCGCAACAGGTCGAGTTCGTCGTAGATGGTCTTTTCGTAGTCGCTGACCACGTCCACCGGATGCAGCAGGCGGGCGTCGGCCGAGACCCGCTCGGCGGCCCGGGCGAGCAGGAACAGCCACGCCAGGTCCTGGGCGATGATCGGCTTGAGGCCGGGGCGGATGACCTTCACCACCACTTCCTCGCCGCTCTTGAGCTGGGCGGCGTGGACCTGGGCCACCGAGGCCGAGGCCAGGGGCGCGATATCGAAGCGGCTGAAGACCTCGTCGATCTTCTTGCCCAACTGCGCCTCGATCAGCTTGACCGCGGTCTGCGAGTCGAACGGCGGCACGCGGTCCTGGAGCAGCATCAGCTCGTCGGCGATGTCTTCGGGCAGCAGGTCGCGGCGGGTCGAGAGGATCTGGCCGAATTTGATAAAGATCGGTCCCAGGTCCTGCAGGGCCAGGCGCAGGCGTGCGCCGCGGCTCAGGTCCAGGGTCTTGCGCGGGAACCAGCGCCAGGGCAGGGCAAAGCGCAGTGCCAGGAGGAACCAGGGCAGGGGCAATTCGAACAGCAGGTCATCGAGACGGTAACGGATCACGACGCGCTGGATGCGCAACAGACGGCGGACGGCAAGCAGCTTCATGCGTTATCGCTGGATTTGAGGGATCGGGAAAGGCGCTCGACACGCGCCTCGAGACGTTCCAGGTCGAGCTTTACCCGGTCCAGTTCGGCGAAGCGCGCTTCGGCCTCGTGGGTGCCGACCAGGGCACGGGACTCTTCACTGAGGTATTCGGCGAGGTTCTGCTTCAGGCTGACAAAACCCTGCTTGTACCAGCCGGCGCGGCTGCGCAGGTGGCCGCTGAGCAGGGGCGTGGCGATCGGCCCGAGCCAGCGCGAGAGTTCGTACTCCCAGTCCAGCTCCAGGTCCTGGAGTACCCCGGCGAGGTCCAGCAGCACGGCGCTGTCGCCTTCCAGGTCGACCTCGGGGCTGTGGAGCACGGCGGTCTTGTCGCGGCTCAGGGCCAGGTTCAGCAGGCTTGAAGCCGGGGCGCGGAGGATGCAGTCGGCTTCGGCGGCCCAGTTGGCGGCCAGCAGCAGGCCTTCGTCGCTGGGCAGGATGAACAGCTTCAGGGCCGGGCTGGCGCAGTCGACTTCGATGACTTTGCCGGTCAGGTGGCCCAGGCGGCCCAAGGCCGTGCTGTCGAGGCGCAACACACGGTTGAGACCGTGTTCGACGCCGGCGAGAAGGCCGCTGAGGATCATCAGGGCTTGATGCCGCGATGCAGGGCGACGATGCCCGCGGTCATGTTGTGGTAGGTCACGCGGTCGAAACCGGCTTCCACCATCATCGACTTCAGGGTTTCCTGGTTCGGGTGCATGCGGATCGATTCGGCCAGGTAGCGATAGCTTTCCGAGTCGTTGGTGATCAGCTTGCCGGCCAGGGGCATGAAGGCGAACGAGTAGGCGTCGTAGACCTTGGACATCAGCGTGTTGGTCGGCTTGGAGAACTCCAGCACCAGCAGGCGGCCGCCGGGCTTGAGGACCCGCAGCATGGAGCGCAGGGCGTCCTCCTTGTGGGTGACGTTGCGCAGGCCGAAGGCGATGGTCACGCAGTCGAAATGGTTGTCCGGGAAAGGCAGTTTTTCCGCGTCGGCCTGGACGAACTCGACATTACCGGCCACGCCCAGGTCGAGCAGGCGATCACGGCCGACCTTGAGCATGGAGGCGTTGATGTCAGCCAGCACCACCTGGCCGGTGGGGCCTACCAGGTGCGAGAACTTGCGCGCCAGGTCGCCGGTGCCGCCGGCGATGTCCAGCACCCGGTTACCCGTGCGTACGCCGGACAGCTCGATGGTGAAGCGCTTCCAGAGGCGATGCATGCCACCGGACAGCACGTCGTTCATCAGGTCGTACTTGGCGGCCACGGAGTGGAACACCTCGGCGACCTTCTCGGCCTTTTGGCTTTCCGGTACGTTCTTGAAGCCGAAGTGCGTGGTGGGTTCGGCATCGCTGCCTTTGCGCTGATCAGTCATGTCGCTGTCACCAGAAGAGAATGCGGGCATTCTAATCCCGGTGGCCGGCTTTGTCTTGGCAAGGGTGCATGTAAGATAGGCAACCGCCGGGACGTTTTGACGCATTCAGGGTCAGGATTCACCGGGCAAGTCCCGATAGAGCAGGAGTCATTCGATGGCCCGTATTAGTGTTGAACGTGCCCATGGCCTGGGCAAGGCCGGTGCACGCGAGAAGGCCGACCAGTTGGCGCAGAAGCTGGCCGGGCAGTATGGCCTGGAGCCGCAGTGGTCCGGCGATACCCTGAACCTCAAGCGTTCCGGGGTCAAAGGCGCGGTGCATGTGAGTGAGGAAACGATCCGCGTCGAGGTCGAGCTGGGCCTGCTGATGTCGGCCATGAGCGGCACCATCAAGGCCGAGATCGAAAAGGCCCTGGACAAGGCGCTGGTCTGATCCGGGAAATGCGCCAGGTTGGCCTCGGGTTAGGGTGCCCATTCTAATTTTTGTCATTACTTTGTGCATAAGCCCCCATTCCGGTGGGCAGATCCTCCAACCCTTCACGTGTGAGGTGCACCATGGCCAAAGTAAGTCTGAAGAAAAAATCCGACGGTCAGCCAACCGCCCTGGCTGAAGTGAAAGTGTATGCCCGCAAGATCTGGCTGGCGGGTCTGGGCGCTTATGCCAAGGTCGGCCGCGAGGGCAGCGAGTACTTCAAGGACCTCGTGAAAACCGGTCAAGACGTTGAAAAAGAAGGCAAAAAGCTGATTGGCGTGCAGCGTGAAGCGGCCAACAGCCAGATCGATAACGTGAAGAGCGAAGTCACCAGCCTCAAGGGCAAGGTGGAAGTGCAACTGGACAAGGTCGAGAAGGCCTTCGACAACCGTGTCGCCAGTGCCTTGAATCGCATCGGGATTCCGTCTAAACATGATGTGGAGACACTCTCTGCTAAGCTCGATGAGCTGACGGCATTGCTCGAACGTGTCGCGCGTAAACATTAAGGAGAACGGGATGGCTGGCAAAAAGAATACCGAGAAAGAAAGCAGCTCGTGGATCGGGAAGGTTGAGGAGTACTCCCGCAAAATCTGGCTTGCTGGTTTAGGCGTGTACTCGAAGATCGATACCGACGGCAGCAAACTCTTCGAGACGCTGGTGAAAGACGGCGAGAAAGCCGAGAAGCTGACCAAGACCGCGGTCGACAAAAAAGTCGATGCGGCCAAGGACTCCGCCAGTTCGGCCAAGTCGCGTATCGCCGGGGTCAAGGACCGTGCGCTGGGCAAGTGGGACGAGTTGGAAGGGGCTTTCGACAAGCGCCTGAACAGCGCCATTTCGCGCCTGGGCGTACCGAGCCGCAATGAAGTGAAAGCGCTGCACAGCAAGGTCGATACCTTGACCAAGCAGATCGAGAAGCTGACTGGGGAGGCAGTGACCCCGGCCTCGACGAAAACCGCAGCGGCCAAGCCAGCAGCGAAAGTGGCAGCCAAGCCTTTGGTGAAAGCGGCGGCCAAACCTGCTGCCAAGCCTGCGGCGAAAACCGCGGCGGCCAAGCCTGCGGCGAAACCTGCCGCCAAGCCTGCGGTGAAAACTGCAGCGGCGAAACCGGCTGTGAAACCAGCGGCCAAGCCTGTGGCAGCCAAACCGGCCGCCAAGCCAGCCGCAAAACCTGCGGCGAAACCAGCAGCGGCGAAAAAGCCTGCTGTTGCGAAGCCGGCTCCTGCTGCGGCAGCCAAGCCTGCTTCGGCTCCGGTATCGGCCGCCAACTCGGCTGCTCCGGCATCGGCATCCGCTCCAGCGGCTACGCCAACAGCACCGACGCCTGCTTCTCAAGCCTGAGTCGTCGCCCGCTGAATGAAAACGCCCGGCCTGTGAAGGTCGGGCGTTTTTGTGTGGGCCTGTCGAGCACCACTCTTGTGGGAGCCGGCTTGCCCGCGAAGAGGCCGGCACTGGCGCTACGGAAGCCAACGTTAATCGTGGTCCTCCAGGTAACGCAACGCCATCTGCTCGGTCACCAATCGTGCCGGGGGCAGCAGGTGCGGGGCCACCAGCATCATGATCTGGTACACCACCAGCCGCACTTCGCCTTCACGTCCAAGAATCCGCTGGTAATCCAGGGAAAACAGCAGCGTCAGGGTAATCTGCTCCACCAGTTGCCCCAGGGCCTGGGTTTCACTCAGCAGCATGCCTTGCGCCTTCAGCCGCGCCAGCAGCGACGCCAACGTCCGCTTGAGGGCATTGAGCAGATTGCGAATGCCCTTGGCCAGCTTGGGCAAACGCCCGGACAGATTGGACAGGTCCTGGAACAGAAAACGGTAATGGGCCAGCCGCTCGACGATCAGATGCAGGAAGAACCAATAGTCCTCGGGCGCCAGCCGGGCGTCGGCCGGTGGATCGAGCAGGGGCGCCAACTCGGCCTGGAAGCGCTCGAACAAGCCCAGCACCAATGGCTCCTTGCCGTGGAAGTGGTAGTACAGGTTGCCCGGGCTGATCCCCATTTCATTGGCCACCTCCATGGTCGAAACGTTGGGCTCGCCTTTCTGGTTGAACAGTTGCAGGGCACATTCAAGGATCCGGTCGCGGGTCTTCATCCAGTCTTCTTAGGTCGTTCCGACCGTTCGCCACGGCTGTGGGGCAGCCGTGGCCGGTAATCATCAACGCACTCGCACATAAGTGCCGGGTGCCGCCTCCATGGGTGGGTAATTGGCGTTACCCAGGGTCATCTGGGTTTCCCGCTGGGCTCCCGAACGTTCCTGTATCCAGCCCAGCCACTGGGGCCACCAACTGCCGTCGACCTGCTTGCCGTCGTAGTACCAGGCCCGTGGATCGCTGCTCAGCCTGGGGTTGTCGACGTAGTTGGCCTTGGGGTTGCTCGGCGGGTTGAGGATGCTCTGGATATGCCCGCTGTTGGACAGCACGAAGCGTCGATCGCCCCCCAGCAGCAAGGTCGAGCGATACACCGCGTCCCAGGGCGTGATGTGGTCGTTGATCCCGCCAACGCTGAAGCTGTCGACCGTGACCTTCTGCAGGTCGATGGGCGTGCCGCAGACTTCCAGGCCGCCCGGATGGCTCAGCGGGTTGTGCTTGAAGAAGTCCAGCAGGTCGCCGTGAAAGGCCGCGGGCAGCCGGGTGTTGTCGTTGTTCCAGTAGAGAATGTCGAACGCCGGCGGTTCCTTGCCCAGCAGGTAGTTGTTGACCCAGTAGTTCCAGATCAGGTCGTTGGGCCGCATCCAGGCGAAGACCCGCGCCAGGTCGCGACCGTCGAGCACACCTTGCTGGTAGGAGCGGCGCTTGGCGGCCTCCAGGGTCTGTTCGTCGGCGAACAGGGTCGCCGGGCTGTCCAGCTGGCTGTCGAGCAGGCTGACCAGGTAGGTGGCGCTGGAGACCCGACGCAGTTGCCGCTTGGCCAGCAGGTGGCCTTGCAGGGCGGCGATGGTCAGGCCGCCGGCGCAGGCACCCATCAGGTTGACCTCGCGGCTGGCGGTGATCGCCCGGCAGATGTTCAGCGCTTCTTCCAGCGCCTCGACATAGCTGGACAGGCCCCATTCGCGGTGCCGCACATCCGGGTTGCGCCAACTGACGATAAACACCTGCAGGCCGTTCTTCAGCGCGTACTGGGCGAAGCTGTTGGACGGGCTCAGGTCGAAAATGTAGTACTTGTTGATCTGCGGCGGCACGATCAGCAGCGGCTTGGCGTACTGTTTTTCGCTCATCGGCTTGTACTGGATCAGCTCCAGCAGCTCATTGCGAAACACCACCGCACCAGGGGTGGTGGCGACGGTCTTGCCGACTTCGAACGAATGCTTGGTGACCTGGCTGGGCAGCCCGTTGTTATGCAACAGGTCGTCCACCAGATGGCTGATGCCGCGCACGATGCTATTGCCGCCGGAGTTGAACACTTCCTTGATCGCCAACGGGTTGAGCAGGGTATTGGACGGCGCCACGGCATCGTTGAGCAGGGCGAAGACAAAGTGCGCGCGGGCGCGGTCGTCGTCGCTCATCCGGCTGTCGTCGATCCAGTGCTTGACCTGTTTCTGCCAGGTCAGATAGGCCTGCAGGCTGCGCCGGTAGAACGGGTTGAGGCTCCAGGCCGGGTCGGCGAAGCGCGGGTCGTTGGGGTTGGGCTTGTGCAGCGTGTCGCCGAGCAGCACCTTGCCCAGTTGTCCGCCCAGGGCCAGGGCATGCCGGGCGGTATGGATCGGGTTGCGCAGGCCGTGGGCGGCCACGCTGCGCAGGGTGGAAAACAGATCCCGGCCGCGCAGACCGGTAATCGCACTCTGTGCGTTGATGAACGCGGCGGGTGTGGGCATCGAGCCCGTCGCTGGTTTGTCTCGCATGAGTCAACACTCCTTCGTCATCAAGCTATCAACCAACACAGGGGGCCGCGACAGACGGGCTTGCCGGTCGCGGGCCTTGTGCGCCGCACGGACGTCCTGCCCGTGTGCGCTTACTGCCAGGGAATACTCCTAGGTACTTTTGAAAGGCGCCGGTTGCGGGTGCATCACCGCCCGTTGGCGTTCTTCCTGGAGGAACTTCATGATGATCGGTGCGACAGCCTCGGCCCGGGTGATCAGGAATAAATGGCCATCGTCGATTATGTGTAGCTGGGCATTGGGGATTCGCCAAGCCAGCAGGCGCATATTGATCAGCGGAATCAGCGGATCGTCGTCACCGGCCAGCACCAGGGTCGGCTGGCGGATCCTGTGCAGCCAGTGAATGCTGGTCCAGCCGAGGCCGGCAAACAGTTGCCAGTAGTAACCCAGCTTGCCGGCGGAGCGGACCTTGGCGGCATGTTCGGCGGCCAGGTGCGGGTCGCGACGAAAGGCGCCGCCGTAGATGGTCGGGGCAATGCGGATCACGTGGGACGGCTGGATATAGCGCCGTGGACTGGCCATGTTCCACAACACCTTGGGCTTGCCCGGAACCATCACCGCACCGGCAGCGGTGGCGGCGAGGATCAGCTTCTTGCAGCGTTCCGGGTAGTCATGGGCGAACTGCTGCGCCAGGGCACCGCCCCAGGACACCCCCACCACGTTGACCTGGCCGTAATCCAGGTAATCGAGCATGCGCGCGGTGAGCTTGGCCAGGCCGGGGAAACGATAAGGCCGGTTGGGGGTCGACGAACCGCCGACGCCGGGGACGTCGAAGGCGATGACTTCCAGGTCCGGGTCCAGGGCCTGGACGAACGGAAACACCAGCTCCAGGTTGGCGCCGATGCCGTTGAAAATCAGCAAGGGCGTCATATGAGGCTTGCCGGGGCGAACCGCGGTACGGATGGTCTGGCCATCCAGATCGATGGTTCGGAAGATGAACGGTTGCGGCATGCTCGAAGCCCTGTGGTTGAACCTGTTTTCCTGATCTGACGCGGTCCCTGTTGGTTCAGGGGATGTCCTGACATTGAAGCTGAATACGGTCTCCGGTGGGGCCGGGTTTGTTCTGTGTCACGGCCGAACACCGTCCTTGCAGGAGCCGGCTTGCTGGCGATCGCGGTGTATCAGGCGACAATGATGGCGATTATCAGACCGTCATCGCCAGCACGCCGGCTCCTACAGGGTATTGCGGTGCTTTTACATTCCTAGCGCTCGTGCACGTAGGTGCCCGGTGCCGCCTCGCCGGCCGGGTAGGCCTTGCTGCCCAGGCTGGTCGGTGATTTCTTCAGTTTGCCCGAGCGCTCGGCCTGCCACGTCTGCCAGTGCAGCCACCACGAATCGGTGTGTTTGGTGGAGTTTTCCTGCCAGTCGTCGGCCTTGGCCGGCATCTCGGTGCTGGTCATGTAACGGGATTTCGGGTTGCCCGGCGGGTTCAGTATGCTCTGGATATGGCCGCTGCTGGACAGCACGAACTCAACCTTGCCGCCGAACAGTTGCGCCGACTTGTAGCAGGACTTCCAGGGCGTGATGTGGTCGTTGGTGCCGGCCAGGGCAAAGATATCGGCGTCGACCTTCTTCAGGTCGATCGGCGTGCCGCACACTTCCAGGGCGCCGGGGCGTATCAGTGGGTTGTTCTTGAACATCTCGATCAGGTCGCCGTGGAAGGCGGCCGGCAGGCGCGTGGTGTCGTTGTTCCAGAAGAGGATATCGAACACCGGCGGTTCGTTGCCCAGCAGGTAATTGTTGACCCAGTAGTTCCAGATCAGGTCGTTGGGGCGCATCCAGGCGAAGACCTTGGCCATGTCGCTGCCTTCCAGCACGCCGGCCTGGTAGGAGTGGCGCTTGGCGGCTTCGAGGGTCTGTTCGTCGACGAACAGCGCGACCTGGGTGTCGAGGGTGGTGTCGAGCACGCTGACCAGCAGGGTCAGGGCGTTGACCTTCTTCTCGCCGAGGGCGGCGTAGTGGCCGAGCAGGGCGGTGCAGGTGATGCCGCCGGAGCAGGCCCCGAGCATGTTCACGTCCTTGCTGCCGGTGATGGCGGTGACCACGTCGACGGCTTCCTTGAGGGCGTCGATATAGGTCGACAGGCCCCACTCGCGCTGCGCCTTGGTCGGGTTGCGCCAGCTGACGATAAAGGTCTGCACGTGGCTGCGCAGGCAGAAGCGCGCCAGGCTCTTGTCGGGGCTGAGGTCAAACACATAGAACTTGTTGATCTGCGGCGGCACCACCAGCAGCGGCCGCTCATGCACCTGCTCGGTGACGGGGCTGTACTGGATCAGCTCCAGCACATCGTTGCGAAACACCACCGCGCCTTCGGTGGTGCCCAGGCTCTTGCCGACCTCGAAGGCGCCCATGTTCACCTGGCTGGGCATGCCGCCGTTGTGCACCAGGTCCTTGGCCATGTTCGAGAGACCGTCGAGCAGGCTCTTGCCGCCGGTTTCGAAGAAGCGCTTGACCGCCGCCGGGTTGGCCGCGGTGTTGGTCGGGGCCATGGCCTCGGTCATCAGGTTGATGACGAAGTGACCGCGACTGATGTCCTGTGGCGACAGCGAACTCTCGTCAATCCAGGCATGGAGCTCCTTGCGCCAGGCCAGGTAGGTTTGCAGGTAGCGTCGGTACAACGGGTTCTGGCTCCAGGCCGGATCGTTGAAGCGACGGTCATCGCCTTCCGGCTGCAGGCCGGACTTGCCCAGCAGCACGTTCTTGAGTTCGACGCCAAAATGGGCGACATGCTTGACGCTGTGGATGGGTTGTTTGATGGCTTGGGTCAATACCATTCGTGCAGAAGTAAGAAGATCCTTTCTACGCAAGCCGACGACGGGGTTCAGGCCCAGGGTGTTTTCCGAGGCTTGCCGCTGCAGGTCATCGTTGTTCTTGTTACTCATCTACGACGCTCCATTGTCCTGAGACGAGTACCGGGTACAGCTGTGCAAATGGCACAGCGAATGCCAAGTACTACTGCTCGGGTGACCGTTGATTGCGCATCGTTAAATGCACGGAACTTGCCAGTTCCATTGGTTACCCGAGTTTGATTTTTTTCGCAAGCGGGCCAATCGTTAGCCACGCCGTGGGGGATTGAATCAGATGTGATTAGAAAATGCCCTCCAAAACGACCGGAGGTCCGGACTAGAGCATCAGCCTGACGACCGACTCGGACGGGTCGCGGGATTTTCCGGCCGCTTTCAGTTCGGCAAGATAATCGGCCCACAAGTCATCCTGGCGACGGGCCAGCTCGTAGAGGTAGTCCCAGGTGAACAATCCGCTGTCATGACCGTCGTCGAAGGTCAGTTTCAGTGCGTACTGGCCGGCGGGTTCGAGTTTGCTCAAACCGACGTTGAGCTTGCCGAACTGGAGGATGGGTTTGCCGTGGCCCTGGACTTCGGCGGAAGGCGAGTGCACCCGCAGGAATTCGGCGGGCAGGTGGTATTCCTCGTCCGGGCCGTATTTGAGGGTCAGGGTTTTCGAGGCTTTGTGCAGGTTGATGGCGGTGGGAAGTCGGGTGGTCATGGGAAGCCTGCGATCCGTCTGTGTAAGCGAATCCTGTAGGAGCAGGGCTTGCCCGCGAAGGGGGCCTTGAAGGCGCCAAAAGCTTCGCGGGCAAGCCCTGCTCCTACAGGGGCGCGGTGTGCTCCTTAGAGGATATACCGCGACAGGTCTTCGTTCTTCGCCAATTCACCCAGGTGGCTGTTGACGTAGTCGGCGTCGATGCGGATCGGTTCCGCGTGGGCGCTGGCCAGGTCGCCGGCGCTGAACGAGACTTCCTCCAGCAGGCGCTCAAGCAGCGTGTGCAGGCGACGGGCACCGATGTTCTCGGTCTTCTCGTTGACCTGCCAGGCGATTTCCGCCAGGCGCTTGATACCGTCCGGCAGGAACTCGATGGTCAGGCCCTCGGTTTTCAGCAGCTCGCGGTACTGCTCGGTCAGCGAAGCGTGGGGTTCGCTGAGGATACGCTCGAAGTCTTCCGGGCTCAGGGCCTTGAGTTCGACGCGGATCGGCAGGCGGCCTTGCAGCTCGGGCACCAGGTCGCTCGGCTTGCTCAGGTGGAACGCGCCGGAGGCGATGAACAGGATATGGTCGGTCTTGACCATGCCCAGCTTGGTGTTCACCGTGCAGCCTTCGATCAGCGGCAGCAGGTCGCGCTGCACGCCTTCACGGGAGACATCGGCACCGCCGACGTTGCCGCGCTTGGCGACCTTGTCGATTTCGTCGATAAACACGATACCGTGCTGTTCGACCGCTTCCAGGGCCTTGGCCTTCAACTCCTCGTCGTTGACCAGGCGCCCGGCTTCTTCGTCACGGACCAGCTTGAGCGCTTCCTTGACCTTGAGCTTGCGGCTCTTGCGCTTGCCCTTGCCCATGTTGGCGAACAGGTTCTGCAACTGGTTGGTCATCTCTTCCATGCCCGGCGGCGTGGCGATCTCGACGCCGTACGACTCGGCCACTTCGATTTCGATCTCCTTGTCATCCAGCTGGCCTTCGCGCAGGCGCTTGCGGAACAGCTGGCGGGTGTTGGAGTCCTGGGCTGGAGCTGCGTCTTCGTTGAAGCCCATGCGTGCCGGTGGCAGCAGGGCGTCGAGGATACGTTCCTCGGCGGCGTCTTCGGCGCGATGGCGGACCTTGACCAGCTCCTGCTCGCGCAGCAGCTTGATCGCGGCGTCGGCCAGGTCACGGATGATCGATTCGACGTCACGGCCGACATAGCCGACTTCGGTGAACTTGGTCGCTTCGACCTTGATGAACGGTGCGTTGGCCAGTTTGGCCAGGCGCCGGGCGATCTCGGTCTTGCCGACACCGGTCGGACCGATCATCAGGATGTTCTTGGGGGTCACTTCGACGCGCAGCTCCTCGGGGAGCTGCATCCGCCGCCAGCGGTTGCGCAGGGCAATGGCGACGGCGCGCTTGGCATCGTCCTGGCCAATGATATGGCGATTGAGTTCGTGGACGATTTCGCGGGGGGTCATGGACATAATATGTGGGTCCTCAAGCGGGAACGGGCAGCCGGACGGGCTGGTTATTCCGCGAGGTCCTGCTCCTCGATGGTGACGTTGTGATTGGTGAAGACGCAGATGTCAGCGGCGATACCCAGGGCGGCTTCGACGATTTCCCGGGCCGACAGGTCGGTATTCTTCAGCAGCGCGCTGGCTGCGGCCTGGGCGTAGCCACCACCGGAGCCCATGGCGATCAGGCCATTTTCCGGCTCAACGACGTCGCCGTTGCCGGTGATGATCAGTGAAGCATCTTTGTTGGCGACCGCCAGCATGGCTTCCAGGCGGCTCAGGGAGCGGTCGGTGCGCCACTCCTTGGCCAATTCGACAGCGGCGCGGACCAGATGCCCCTGGTGTTTTTCCAGCTGGCCTTCGAAACGTTCGAACAGGGTAAAGGCGTCGGCGGTGGCACCGGCGAAACCGGCGATGACTTCACCGTGGTAGAGGCGCCGGACTTTTTTCGCATTGCCCTTCATGACGGTGTTGCCGAGGGAAACCTGGCCGTCGCCACCCATGACGACTTTGCCGTGGCGACGAACTGAAACGATGGTGGTCAAGGGAGAATCTCCACGCAGCGGGGCGAAAATGCCTGATGGAAACTCATATGGGGGTGGTGGTGGGTTTTTCAACCGTGGGCAGGATGAGGGGATGAGTGGTGTAGGCGGGCGAGGTTTGTTTTGTCTGATCGATTGCCATCGCCAGCAAGCCGGCTCCTACAATTTTGCGTCGTACACGAGATTTGTGCCCGACACAAAATTGTAGGAGCCGGCTTGCTGGCGATAGGGCCGCGAGGGCGCCAGAGCCCTTGCCGGCAAGCACCACCCCCAGAGGTTTCGCGCCCGTCAGCGGCTCTGGCGCTGCTGCAGCAACAGGTTGTTGAAACCGCTGCCGGCCAGTTGTTTCTGGGCCTTGGTCAGCTGTTCGCGGTTGCTGAACGGTCCGACCAATACCCGATACCAGGTCTCGTCCTTCACGGTCCCGGACTCCACCGCCACCGCCTGCCCGAGCAGGATGATCTGCGCCCGGACCTTGTCGGCATCGGCTTCCTTGCGGAACGAGCCGGCCTGCAGGAAGAACTGCGTGACTGCGGCCGGTTTGGTCACTGCCACGGGTGGCGGCGGTGGCGGGGTAATCCCGGAAAGCGCGGCCTGGGCCCGTGCGGTATCGATCTTCGCCGCTTCGGCCGGGGTCACCGGGGTGGTTGGCGTCGGCACGGGCTGCGGCGTCGGCAGGGTTTTCTCCGGCACGGCTTCCGGCGGCACGATCACTTCCGATTCCGGCAGCAAGGTGTAGAAGTCGTACTTGGGCTTGACCGGCTGGGTCGGGCTCGGCGGGGTCTTGTTGGCTTCGGCGATCTTGCTCGCCTTCAGCTGTTCCTGCCTGACCCGTTTGACGTCATCGCCCTTGCCCGGCTCCAGCTTCATCAGGAACACGATGAAGGCGCCCACGCTGAGGCCGATCGCCAGCCACAACCAGCCCGGGATCGGCTTTTTCGCAGGAGCTTGGTAACGGCTGGCGCCACGTTTGGGTGCTGGGGTTTTCTTGGCAGCCAACTTACATACGCTCCAGGGTTTCCAGACCCAGCAATTCCAGGCCTTGCTTGAGGGTGCGACCGGTCAGCGCGGCGAGGCGCAGGCGGCTCTGTTTCTGTTCGGCGGTGTCGGCGGACAGGATCGGGCAGTTCTCGTAGAAGCTGGAGAACAGGCCGGCGACATCGTACAGGTAGGTGCACAGCACGTGCGGCGTGCCTTTTTCGGCTACGCTGCCGAGGACTTCGCCGAACTGCGCCAGTCTGGCGGCCAGTTCATGCTCGTGGGGCGCTTCAAGGGCGATCTGCCCTTCAACCTGGCTGAAATCCGTGCCCAGTTTGCGGAACACCCCGGCCACGCGGGTGTAGGCGTACAGCAGGTACGGCGCGGTGTTGCCTTCGAAGTTGAGCATCAGCTCGAAGTTGAAGCTGTAGTCGCTGGTGCGATGCTTGGACAGGTCGGCGTACTTGACCGCGCCGATGCCCACCACGCGGGCGATGGTGCGCAGTTCGTCTTCGGCCAGCTCCGGGTTCTTTTCCTTGACCAGCAGATAGGCGCGGTCCATGGCCTCGGTCAGCAGGTCGATCAGCTTCACGGTGCCGCCATCGCGGGTCTTGAAGGGACGGCCGTCGGCGCCGTTCATGGTGCCGAAGCCCATGTGCTCCATTTCCATCGGGTGGCCGACGAAGCCGGCCTTGCGCGCCACCGCGAACACCTGCTGGAAGTGCAGGGCCTGGCGTTGGTCGACGAAGTACAGTGCACGATCGGCTTTCAGCACGTTGCTGCGGTAGCGCACGGCGGCCAGGTCGGTGGTGGCATACAGATAGCCACCATCGGCCTTGACGATGATCACCGGCAGCGGCTCGCCTTCGGCATTCTTGAACTCGTCGAGGAACACGCACTGGGCGCCGTTGCTCTCGACCAGCATGCCCTTGGCCCGGAGGTCGTTGACCACGTTGATCAGGTCGTCGTTATAGGCGCTTTCGCCCATGACGTCGGCCATGGTCAGTTTGACGTTGAGCAGCTCGTAGGTGCTTTGGCAGTGGGACAGGGAGATATCGGTAAAGCTTCTCCAGGCCTTGATGCACGCCTCGTCGCCGGCTTGCAGGTCGACCACCAGCTTGCGCGCGCGGTCGGCGAACGCCGGGTCTTCGTCAAAGCGCTTCTTGGCCGCGCGGTAGAAGTCCTCCAGGTCCGACAGAGCGCTTTTGAGCATGTCGGGATTGTCTTCGAGCATGGCCATCAGCATGCCGAACTGGGTGCCCCAGTCGCCGACGTGGTTCTGCCGGATCACGGTGTCGCCGAGGAACTCGAGGACGCGCGCCACGCCGTCGCCGATGATGGTCGAGCGCAGGTGGCCGACGTGCATTTCCTTGGCCAGGTTGGGGGCCGACAGGTCGACCACCACCCGCTGTGCCGGGCCGGCCTTGCGTACGCCGATGTGGGCGTCGGCGAGGGCGGCGTCCAGGCGCGCGGCCAGGGCCTGGGTGTTCTGGAAGAAGTTGATGAAGCCCGGGCCGGCGATCTCGGCCTTGCTCACGCTGTCGGCGGCGGGCAGGGCGGCGATGATCTTTTCCGCCAGGTCGCGGGGTTTGAGGCCGGCCGGCTTGGCCAGCATCATCGCGATATTGCTGGCGAAGTCGCCGTGGGTCTTGTCCCGGGTGTTTTCCACCTGAATCGCCGGCGTCAGCCCTTCAGGCAACACACCTTCGGTGACGAGTTGGGTGATGGCTTGTTGGATCAGCTGGCGAATGGTGTCTTTCATGGTCTTCTCTTTCGACCGCATGCGCGGCGGCGCTTCGATGCGCAGGTGGAAAAACTGGGCATTATCCGTTGCCGGGGCGAGCTTGCCAACCGCTTATGGACTTGTGGTGCCTGGGTGGGCCTCTTCGCGAGCAAGCTCTGCTCCTACAGTTTCGTGTCGTCCACAGTATTTGCGTACGACTCGGTCCTGTAGGAGCAGGGCTTGCCCGCGAAGGCGTCCGTCGGCTCAATACAAATCTACGGGATCGACATCCAACGACCAGCGCACCTGCCGCCCACTGGGCATCTGCTCCAACACCAGCAACCAACTGCTCAACAGTCGGTGCAACGAGGCCCGGCCATTGGCCTGCAACAACAACTGCGCACGATAACGCCCGGCCCGGCGCTCCATCGGTGCCGGAACCGGCCCCAGCAGCTCGATACCGCCCAGGTTCATCTCGGCCAGCAAACGCTCGGCCTCGCTGCAGGCTTCATCGAGAAAACTTTCGGCCTGCCCCGGCTTGTGGGCCTCGGCCCGCAACAGGGCCAGATGCGCAAAGGGCGGCAAACCTGCCGCCCGGCGTTCGCTCAAGGCCTGCTCGGCAAAGGCGAAATAACCCTGCTCGGTCAGCTGAATCAACAGCGGATGGTCCGCCAGGTGCGTCTGGATAATCACCTTGCCCGGCTCTTCCGCCCGCCCGGCCCGGCCCGCGACCTGGACGATCAACTGGGCCATGCGCTCGCTGGCGCGAAAATCACCGGAGAACAGGCCGCCGTCGGCATCGAGGATCGACACCAGGGTCACCCGGGGAAAGTGATGGCCTTTGGCAAGCATCTGCGTGCCCACCAGGATGCACGGCTGGCCTTTCTGGATGGTGGCGAACAGCTGGTTCATCGCGTCCTTGCGCGAGGTGCTGTCGCGGTCGACCCGCAGCACCGGGTAATCGGGAAACAGGATGCCCAGGCGCTCTTCGGCGCGCTCGGTCCCGGCACCCACCGGGCGCAAGTCGACCTTGCCGCACTGCGGGCAGTTGCGTGGTACCCGTTCGACATAACCACAGTGATGGCAGCGCAGTTCGCCGGAGCGCTGGTGCACGGTCATGCGCGCATCGCAGCGCGAGCATTCGGACATCCAGCCGCAGTCGTGGCACAACAGCGTCGGCGCGAAGCCGCGGCGGTTGAGAAACACCAGCACCTGCTGGCCGGCGGCGAGGGTCTGGCCGATGGCCTGTTGCATCGGTCCGGAAATGCCGCTGTCCAGTGGCCGGCTTTTCACATCCAGGCGCAGGAAGCGCGGCTGCTTGGCGCCGCCGGCGCGCTCGGTCAGGCGCAACAGGCCATAACGCCCGGTGTAGGCGTTGTGCAGGCTTTCCAGGGATGGCGTGGCCGAGCCCAGCACGATCGGGATATTTTCCTGGCGGGCGCGCACCAGCGCCAGGTCGCGGGCGTGATAACGCAGGCCTTCCTGCTGTTTATAGGAGCCGTCGTGCTCTTCGTCGATGATGATCAACCCGGGGTTTTTCATCGGGGTGAACAGCGCCGAACGGGTGCCGATAATGATGTCGGCTTCGCCGTCGCGGGCGGCAAGCCAGGCGTCCAGGCGCTCGCGGTCGTTCACCGCCGAGTGCAGCAGGGCGATACGGGCATTGAAGCGTTGCTCGAAACGCGCCAGGGTCTGCGGCCCCAGGTTGATCTCCGGGATCAGCACCAGCGCCTGCTTGCCGGCTTCCAGGGTTTCGCGGATCAGTTGCAGATAGACTTCGGTCTTGCCGCTGCCGGTGACCCCGGCCAGCAGGAACGCATGAAAACTGTCGAACCCGGCGCGGATCGCTTCGCAGGCGGCGCGTTGTTCGCTGTTGAGCGGCAGTTCCGGTTGCGCCAGCCAGTGTTCGTGGCGCGCGCCGGGGGCATGGCGACGAACTTCCACCTGCACCAGGTCCTTGGCCAGCAGCAGGTCGAGGCTGTCCTTGCTCAGCATCAGTTTGCTCAGCAGTTGATGGGCCACGCCGTGGGGATGCTGCGCCAGGGTCGCCAGGGCCTCGCGTTGGCGCGGGGCACGGGCGATACGCGGATCGTCGAGGCGGGCGCCGGGAACCATCGACCAGAAGCGGTCCTGGCGCGCCTCGGCCGGCTCGCCCTGGCGCAGCAGCACCGGCAGCGCCCAGCTCAGGGTGTCGCCGAGGCTGTGCTGATAATACTGGGCGGTCCACAGGCACAGCTTGAACAGCGCCGGCGGCAGCGGCGTGGTGGCGTCGAGCAGGGCCGTGGCGCGCCTGAGCTTTTCCGCCGGGACCTCGCTGTGCTCGGCGATTTCCACCAGGATGCCGATCATCTCCCGGCGGCCGAACGGCACCCGCAGGCGCATGCCGGGCTGCAACGCGCTACGCGGCACGCCCTCCGGCGCCCGGTAGTCGAACAGGCGGCGCAGTGGCGAGGGCAGGGCAAGGCGCAGGATGGCGTCGGGCACGCGGTTCTCTCTGGGAGGGGTTCATGGAGGGCGCGAGCCTAGCAGACGGCTCGGGCAGTGTCTTCCCGACGGAGGGTGTGCTGGCCACTTGCGTCGGGCAAAAGGTCTGGTATGATCGCCGGCTAAATTACGTGCGGTGTTCAACAATCGTGTTGAGCGGCGGCACGCCAGCCTGAGGAAGTCCCCATGAAAGCCGATATCCATCCAGCATACGTAGACATCGACGTTACCTGCAGCTGCGGTAACAAGTTCGTGACCCGTTCGACCCATGGCAAAGCACTGCCAATCGACGTGTGCAACGAATGCCACCCGTTCTACACCGGTAAGCAGAAGACCCTGGACACCGGCGGCCGCGTACAGAAGTTCGCCGACCGTTTCGGCATGTTCGGCGCTGTCAAAAAGGCCTGAGGCTGATCGTTCCGGGAAAAACCGCTGGTTTTTCCCGGTCGATAAAAAAGGCGTCCCCCGTGGACGCCTTTTTTGTGGGCGCGATTTGTATCAGCGATCCCTGCATAAAAAATTGTAGACATTTTTATTGTTGATTGTGCACAGTCTGCGCCTTGTGTTTCGCGGCTCTTGGGCCAAAGTCGTAGGGACAAGCGCTTGACACCTGTGACTGGTCAGTCTTGTGAGGACTTGGCGACACGCGTATCCTCGGCGGTCCGTCAGTCCCACAGTAAAAAGCGGAATGCCCACATGTCAGATTTGAAAACTGCCGCTCTCGAATATCATGCCAAACCCCGTCCAGGGAAGCTGAGCGTCGAGCTCACCAAAGCCACCGCCACCGCCCGTGACCTGTCGCTGGCCTACAGCCCTGGCGTCGCCGAACCCGTACGCGAAATCGCCCGCGATCCTGAGCTGGCCTACAAGTACACTGGCAAGGGCAACCTGGTTGCAGTCATTTCCGATGGCACCGCGATTCTCGGCCTGGGTAACCTCGGCCCATTGGCCTCCAAGCCAGTGATGGAAGGCAAGGGCGTGCTGTTCAAGCGTTTCGCCGGCATCGACGTGTTCGACATCGAAGTCGATTCGGAAAGCCCGCAAGCCTTCATCGACACCGTCAAGCGTATCTCCATCACCTTCGGTGGCATCAACCTGGAAGACATCAAGGCCCCTGAGTGCTTTGAGATCGAACGTGCTCTGATCGAGCAGTGCGATATTCCGGTGTTCCACGATGACCAGCACGGCACCGCGATCGTCACCGCGGCCGGCATGATCAATGCCCTGGAAATCGCCGGCAAGACCCTGCCGGAAGCCAAGATCGTCTGCCTGGGCGCCGGCGCTGCCGCCATCTCCTGCATGAAGTTGCTGGTGAGCATGGGCGCCAAGATCGAAAACATCTTCATGGTTGACCGTACTGGCGTGATCCACGCTGGCCGTGACGACCTGAACCAGTACAAGGCCGTGTTCGCCCACCCTACCGACAAGCGCACCCTGGCTGATGCCCTGAAAGGCGCGGACGTGTTCGTCGGCCTGTCCGGCCCGAACCTGCTGGACGCTGAAGGCCTGCTGTCGATGGCGGCCAACCCGATCGTGTTCGCTTGCTCGAACCCGGATCCGGAAATCTCGCCAGAGCTGGCTCACGCCACTCGCAACGACGTGATCATGGCCACCGGTCGTTCCGACTACCCGAACCAGGTCAACAACGTCCTCGGCTTCCCGTTCATCTTCCGTGGTGCCTTGGACGTTCGCGCCAAGCGCATCAACGAAGAGATGAAAGTGGCTGCCGCCAACGCCCTGCGCGAACTGGCCAAGCTGCCGGTGCCTCAGGAAGTGTGCGACGCCTACGGCGGCATCAAGCTGGAATTCGGTCGTGAGTACATCATTCCGAAGCCAATGGATGCCCGTCTGATCACCCTGATCTCCGATGCCGTGGCCAAAGCCGCAATCGAGACCGGTGTGGCGACCCTGCCGTATCCGAAGAACTACCCGCTGAAAAGCGTGGATGACGTGTTCAACGGCTAAGTCGTTGTAGCGTCAAACAAAAAGCCCCGGCTCGAATGAGTCGGGGCTTTTTTGTGGCTGCCGTTTGGGCGGTACAGGTCAGTCAGGCTGGACGCGGTCCCCTGTAGGAGCCTGGCTTGCCAGCGATGGCGTCCGCATGAGCAGCACAAGGCTCAAGGGGCTCATCGCTGGCAAGCCAGCTCCTACAAAGGGGCGGCGGTTTGGCCGCCCCGCCCGATCAGAACAGATCGATCGGCGCCGCCTCGTCCGCCGGCAGCGGGCTGCCCGGGGCGCTGCCGCCATTGCCGATTTCATTGACCGACGGCGGCGTATCTTCGCTCTTGAACAGTTCGAAGTAGGCGTTCGGCGTGCCCGGTGTCGCCGCGCGGCCGCTGATCGGATCCACCCGCAGGCTGAGGATGCCTTCCGGCTCCGCCTGGGTGTGCAACGGCTTGCCCTTGAGGGCTGCGCCCATGTAGTCCATCCAGATCGGCAACGCCACGGTGCCACCGAACTCGCGACGACCCAGGCTTTCTGGCTGGTCGAAACCGGTCCAGACGGTGGTGATGTAGTCGGCGTTGTAGCCGGTGAACCAGGCATCCTTGGAGTCGTTGGTGGTACCGGTCTTGCCCGCCAGGTCGCCACGGCCCAGGGCCAGGGCGCGACGCCCGGTACCCAGCTTGATCACGTCCTCGAGCATGCTGTTGAGGATAAAGGTGGTCCGTCCGTCGATGATTCGCTCGGCCACCGCTGGCGCCTGGGCGGCCGGAGCCGGGGTGTCATTGGTGCTGTTGACGGTGAACGACGGCTGGCTCGGTGCCGCGATGCCGCTGCTGGCCGCCGCGCCGGTCGGCACGCTCGGTGGGTTGGCGACGAACAGGGTTTCGCCATTGCGGCTTTCGATCTTGTCGATCAGGTACGGGGTGATCTTGTAGCCGCCATTGGCAAAGGTGCTCCAGCCGGTGGCAATTTCCATCGGCGTCAGGGTCGCGGTACCCAGGGCCAGGGACAGGTTGCGCGGCAGATCCTGCTTGTTGAAGCCGAACTTGGCGATGTAGTCGATGGTCTTGTCGACGCCCAGGCTTTGCAGCAGGCGAATCGAGACCAGGTTACGCGACTTGTACAGCGCCTCGCGCAAGCGGATCGGGCCGAGGAAGGTGTTGGTGTCGTTTTTCGGCCGCCAGACCTTGTCCAGGTACTCGTCGACGAACACGATCGGCGCATCGTTCACCAGGCTCGCCGGGGTGTAGCCGTTGTCCAGCGCGGAGCTGTAGATGAACGGCTTGAAGCTCGAACCCGGTTGGCGCTTGGCCTGGGTGGCGCGGTTGTAGTTGCTCTGCTCGAAGGCGAAACCGCCGACCAGGGAACGGATCGCGCCGTTTTGCGGGTCAAGGGAGACCAGCGCGCCCTGGGCCACCGGTACCTGGCTGAACTTCAGGCTGTTGTCGGCCTGGCGCTGGACGCGGATCAGGTCGCCGACCTGGGCTACGTCAGACGGTTGCTTGGGGGCGGCGCCGAGGCTGTTGGTATTGAGGTACGGGCGGGCCCATTTCATGCTGTCCCAGTTGACGATTTCCGGGCCGTTGCGGGTCAGGACGTGCAGGCTGGTCTTGTCCACCTGGGTAACGATGGCCGGATCCAGGCCGCTGATGGTGCGCTGTTTGCCCAGCTCGGCGATCCAGGCGTCACGGGTCTTGCCCGGCAGGCGCGACTCCGGCCCACGGTAGCCGTGGCGCTGGTCGTAGGCGATCAGGCCTTCTTCGATCGAGTGGTTGGCCAGCTCCTGCAGGTTGCTCGGCACGGTGGTGGTGACGCGGAAGCCTTCGGTGTAGGCTTCGCTGCCATAGCGACCGACCATTTCCGCACGGGCCATCTCGGCGATGTACGGCGCGTTCACTTCCGGCGTCGGCACGTGATAGCTGGCGTTGATCGGCTCGACGATGGCGGCCTGGTAGGCGGCCTCGTCGATCTTGCCCAATTTGTACATGCGGCCGAGGATCCAGTCGCGACGCTCTTTGGCGCGCACCGGGTTGGCCAGCGGGTTGAACCGCGACGGCGCCTTCGGCAGGCCGGCGATCATGGCCATCTGGGCGAGGGTGATGTCGCGGATCGACTTGCCGTAATAAACCTGAGACGCCGCTTCGATACCGTAGGCACGGTTGCCCAGGTAGATCTTGTTCACGTACAGCTCGAGGATCTCGTCCTTGGTCAGCTGGCGTTCGATTTGCAGGGCGAGAAGAATTTCGTTGGTCTTGCGCGAGAAGCTACGCTCGCTGGAGAGGAAGAAGTTCTTCGCCACCTGCATGGTGATGGTGCTGCCGCCGGACTGGATGTGCCCGCTCTTGACCAATTGGGTCGCGGCGCGCATCAGGCTGCTCGGGTCGACGCCATAGTGGTTGGCGAAGTTGTCGTCCTCGGCACTCAGCAGGGCATTGATGAAATTCGGCGGAATGTCTGCGAATTTGAGGGGCGAACGGCGCATCTCGCCGAATTCGGCGATCAGCTTGCCATCGCTGGTGTAGACCCTGAGCGGAATCTGCAATTGTATGCTGCGCAAAGTCTCGACGGACGGCAGGCCCGGACTAAGATAAAGAAAAGCGCCGCTCAGGACGAGCAGCAGCCCGCAGAACACGGCGACGAAAGACCACCCGAAAAACTTCAGCAGACGAATCAAGGCTTGTGGATTTCCAGATAAAAGAATGGGTTAGGCGTCAGGCTAAATTCGCAGCAAGCGCTGGTTCGGCGATTCGGAAAAAACGCTGGGCATTATAAGCATTTTTGGACGTGAGCGTCATTTGCGCTTATGTCAAGACTGCTATTAAATGCCCATCATCATAAAGGGTCCGTAAGTCGCGGATAGTAATAGGGAATCGGTAGTGCTTGGACTCTTTGGCAAAAAAGCGCATTCGCTCCTGGGGATCGACATCAGTTCCACCTCGGTAAAGCTCCTCGAATTGAGCCGTTCAGGCAATCGATATCGGGTCGAGTCCTACGCCGTGGAACCGTTGCCGGCCAATGCCGTGGTCGAAAAGAACATCGCCGAGCTCGAAGGCGTCGGGCAGGCCCTTGCACGGGTGCTGCTCAAGGCCAAGACCAATGTGCGTGGCGTGGCGGTGGCCGTGGCCGGCTCCGCGGTGATCACCAAGACCATCGAGATGGACGCCGGGCTTTCCGATGACGAAATGGAAAACCAGCTGAAGATCGAGGCCGACCAGTACATTCCCTATCCCCTGGAAGAAGTGGCCATCGATTTCGAGATCCAGGGCTATTCGGCGCGCAATCCCGAGCGTGTCGAAGTCCTGCTTGCCGCCTGTCGGAAAGAAAACGTCGAAGTCCGCGAAGCGGCCCTGGCCCTGGCCGGACTCGAAGCCCAGGTGGTCGATGTCGAGGCCTACGCCCTGGAACGCTCCTTCGGCCTGCTCGCGGCGCAACTGGCCAGCGACCACGAGAAGCTGACGGTGGCGGTGGTGGACATCGGCGCCACCATGACCACCCTCAGCGTCCTGCATAACGGCCGGATCATCTACACCCGCGAACAATTGTTCGGCGGTCGCCAGCTCACCGAGGAAATCCAGCGCCGCTACGGCCTGTCCAACGAAGAGGCGGGGCTGGCGAAGAAACAGGGCGGCCTGCCCGACGACTATGTTGCCGAGGTGCTGCAGCCATTCAAGGATGCGGTGGTCCAGCAGGTGTCGCGTTCCTTGCAGTTCTTCTTTGCTTCCGGGCAGTACAACGATGTCGACTACATCCTGCTCGCCGGCGGTACCGCCTCGATTGCCGGGCTCGATCACCTGATCCAGCAGCGGCTCGGTACGCCGACCCTGGTGGCCAACCCCTTCGCCGACATGGCCTTGAGCAGCAAGGTCAACGCCGGGGCCCTGGCCAGTGATGCGCCGGCCCTGATGATCGCCTGCGGTCTGGCCTTGAGGAGTTTCGACTGATGGCGCGGATCAACCTTCTGCCCTGGCGCGAGCAACTGCGTGAAGAGCGCCGCAAGCGTTTCCTGACCGCCCTGGTCGGCGTCCTGGTGGCGGCGGTCGGCGTGGTGTTGCTGACCGACCAGTACTTCAGCGGTGCCGTTGATCGCCAGGTCGCGCGCAATGCCTACATGAACAAGGAAATCGCCCAGCTCGACGGCCGGATCAAGCAGATCAGCGAGCTCAAGGCGCGTCGCCAGCAACTGATCGAGCGCATGAAAATCATCCAGGACCTGCAGGGCAACCGCTCCATCAGCGGACGGATCTTCGATCAACTGGTGCGGACCCTGCCGGACGGCGTGTACTTCACCGAAGTGAAGATGACTGACAAGACCATCGCGATCAGCGGCGCGGCCGAGTCCAACAACCGCGTGTCGGACCTGATGCGCAACCTCGAGGCCTCCGATTGGCTGACCGCGCCGACGCTGACCGAGGTCAAGGCGACCACCGCCGGCGCGGTGGACCAGGCCAACACCTTCCAACTGAGCGTGCGCCAGACCCAGCCAAAATCCGAGGGGGCGGCCAAATGAATGTCTCCCTCTGGTTGGAAAACCTGCGCAAGGTCGATCTCGGCGACCTCGACATGCAGAACATCGGTTCCTGGCCGGCGGTGGTCAAGGTCGCAAGCGGCATACTGACCGCGATCCTGGTGCTGGCCCTGGGCTACAACTTCTACATCAAGGACCTCACCGATCAACTGGACCAGCAGCGCTTGACGGAAGTGACTCTCAAGGAGCAATTCGCCACCAAGGCCCACCTGGCCGCGAACCTTGAAGCCTATACCCGGCAGATGGAGGATATGGAAACCTCCTTCGGCACCCTGCTCAAGCAGTTGCCGAGCGACACCGAGGTGCCGGGGCTGCTGGAGGACATCACGCGCACGGGGCTGGGCAGCGGGCTGGAGTTCGAGGAGATCAAGCTCCTGCCGGAAGTCACGCAACAGTTCTATATCGAACTGCCGATCCAGATTACCGTGACCGGCGCCTATCACGACCTGGCCACCTTCGTCAGCGGCGTGGCGGCCCTGCCACGGATCGTGACCCTGCATGATTTCGAGATCAAACCGGTGGCGGCATCACCGGCCGGCGGCACCAAATTGCGCATGAGCATCCTGGCCAAGACCTATCGCTACAACGACAAGGGGCTGCAGAAATGAGCCGCCTGCATGGGATCTGCCTGACCCTGTTGGCGCTGATGCTGGCCGGCTGCGGCAATAGCAACGATTTCAGCGACCTCGATGCGTACATGAAGGAAGTGCGCGCGCGGCCGGCGGGCAATATCGAGCCGACGCCGAAATTTCGTGCCTTCGAGATGTTCACCTACAGTGCCGCTGCGCTGCGCAGCCCGTTCCAGCCGCCGATGAAGATCGATATGGTCAATCGCCAGAAAGGTTCCCACGAGGTCAAGCCTGATCCGAACAGGACCAAGCAATTCCTCGAGGGCTTCAACATCGAGCAGTTCGAAATGGTCGGCACCCTCTCCAATGCCAGCGGCACCTTTGCCCTGGTGCGTGGGGCCGGTGGTGTCCATCGATTGAAAGTGGGCGACTACCTGGGACGCAATGATGGCCGTATCGTGGCTATCACCGATTCCCAGGTCGAGGTGATCGAGATCGTTCCGGACGGCGAAGGCGCCTGGCTGGAACGACCGCGCTCCATCCCTTTGAAAGAGCACTCATAGTGGAATTCGATATGAACAGGATTATTTCATCCCTCGGCATTTCGCTATGGATAGCGCTGGTGTCGCCGATGGTGTTGGCGGCCAACCTGCAAACCCTGGATGTGGCGTCGTTGCCCGGCGATCGGGTCGAGCTGAAGCTGGGCTTCGACGGCCCCCCTGCCGCGCCCCACGGCTACACCACCGACCAGCCGGCGCGTATCGCCCTGGACCTGACCGGTGTCACCAGCCAGTTGGTCAAGAAGACCCGCGACCTGGGCGTGGGCAATGCGCGCAGCGTGACCGTGGTCGAGGCCAAGGACCGCACGCGGCTGATCATCAACCTGACCAAGCTGGCGCCTTACAGTACGCGTATCGAGGGCCGCAACCTGTTCGTGGTGGTGGGCCAGGGCGGCAACTCGGCCGCTCCGGTCCAGACCAGCGCATCAAGGCCTGTCGCGGCAGTGACGTCGCCGGCGCGGACCGCGCCCAAGCCCTATGTGGCGGCGGGGCGGGCGATCCGCAATGTCGACTTCCAGCGTGGCGAGCAGGGTGAAGGCAATGTGGTCATCGAATTGTCCGATCCGACCATCAGCCCGGATATCCAGGAGCGTGGCGGCAAGATCAGCGTGGAATTCGCCAAGACCCAGCTGCCCGATCCCCTGCGGGTGCGCCTGGACGTGAAGGATTTCGCCACCCCGGTGCAGTTCGTCAATGCCAGCGTGGTCGCCGACAAGGCGAGCATTTCCATCGAGCCCAGCGGCGCCTTCGATTACTCGACCTACCAGACCGACAACAAGCTGACCATCAGCGTGCGTCCGCTCACCGTCGACGACCTGCAGCGGCGTAATGCCGAGCGGTTTGTCTACAGCGGCGAAAAGCTCTCGCTGAACTTCCAGGACATCGACGTGCGTTCGGTGCTGCAACTGATCGCCGACTTCACCAACCTCAACCTGGTGGCCAGTGACACGGTGCAGGGCGGTATCACCCTGCGCCTGCAGAATGTGCCCTGGGACCAGGCGCTGGACCTGGTGCTGAAAACCAAGGGCCTGGACAAGCGCAAGATCGGCAACGTACTGCTGGTGGCCCCGGCGGACGAGATCGCCGCCCGCGAGCGCCAGGAACTGGAGTCGCAGAAACAGATCGCCGAACTGGCGCCGTTGCGCCGCGAGCTGTTGCAGGTCAACTACGCGAAAGCGGCGGATATCGCCAAATTGTTCCAGTCGGTGACCAGTGCCGAATCCAAGGCCGACGAGCGTGGCTCGATCACCGTGGATGACCGTACCAACAACATCATCGCCTACCAGACCCAGGACCGCCTCGACGAACTGCGGCGCATCGTCGCCCAGTTGGACATCCCGGTGCGCCAGGTAATGATCGAGGCGCGGATCGTCGAAGCCAACGTCGGTTACGACAAACAGCTCGGCGCCCGTTGGGGCGGCAAGATCAGCGGCGGCAACTGGAACACCTCTGGCGGCTCGCCGACCCTCACCAGCCTGACCGGCCAGAGTGCCAGCACCCCGTTCGTCGACCTCGGCGCGACCACCGCCACCTCCGGGATCGGCATCGGCTTCGTGACCAACAACACGACCCTGGACCTGGAACTCAGTGCCATGGAAAAAACCGGTAACGGCGAGGTGGTGTCCCAGCCCAAGGTGGTCACTTCCGACAAGGAAACCGCGAAGATCCTCAAGGGCACGGAGATTCCGTACCAGGAATCCAGCTCCAGCGGCGCGACCTCGGTGTCCTTCAAGGAGGCTTCGCTGTCCCTGGAAGTGACCCCGCAGATCACCCCGGACAACCGGATCATCATGGAAGTGAAGGTGACCAAGGATGAACCGGACTACCAGAACGTGTTGAACAACGTGCCGCCGATCAAGAAAAACCAGGTCAACGCCAAGGTCCTGGTCAACGACGGCGAGACCGTGGTAATCGGTGGCGTGTTCTCCAATACCCAGAGCAAAACCGAAGAGAAGGTGCCATTTCTCGGCGATGTGCCGTATGTTGGCCGCCTCTTCCGTCGAGACATTGTCTCGGAAGCAAAATCCGAGCTGCTGGTATTCCTGACTCCGCGTATCATGAATAACCAGGCGATTGCTGTGAGTCGTTGATTCTGTGCGAAATTTGATTCTTGTAGGGCCTATGGGGGCTGGAAAAAGCACCATAGGCCGTTTGCTGGCCAAAGAGCTGCGCCTGCCTTTCAAAGATTCCGACAAGGAAATTGAACTGCGTACCGGTGCGAATATTCCGTGGATCTTCGACAAGGAAGGCGAGCCCGGCTTTCGCGACCGCGAGCAGGCGATGATTGCCGAGCTGTGCGCGTCCGACGGCGTGGTCCTGGCCACCGGCGGCGGCGCGGTCATGCGCGATGAAAACCGCCAGGCCCTGCACGCCGGCGGTCGGGTGGTCTACCTGCACGCTTCGGTTGAGCAGCAGGTCGGGCGTACGGCCCGTGATCGCAACCGGCCGTTGCTGCGCACCGCCGACCCGGCCAAGACCCTGCGCGACCTCTTGGCGATCCGTGATCCGCTGTATCGGGAAATCGCCGATCTGGTGGTGGAAACCGATGAGCGGCCGCCACGCATGGTGGTACTGGACATCCTTGAACGCTTGCAGCAGCTGCCTCCCCGTTAAAGCGCGGGAGGAAATGCGCTATCCTCGACCACCGCCATGCTCGGTGTCGGTCATGGCTTGAAGCCATCGGGCCGCGTCGATACCAGACGCCGCCGACAATCGTTAATCCTGAGACTGGACGCCAGCGTCCATCTTCACTGTGGGGACACATGCAGACACTTAAGGTCGATCTTGGCGAGCGCAGTTACCCGATTCACATTGGCGAAGGGCTGCTGGACCAGCCCGGGCTGCTGACGCCGCACATTGCCGGTCGGCAGGTTGCCATTATCTCCAATGAAACCGTCGCTCCGCTCTATCTCGAGCGCCTGACCCGCAGCCTGGCGGCCTATTCCGTGGTCTCGGTGGTGTTGCCCGACGGTGAGGCCTTCAAGACCTGGGAAACCCTGCAACTGATCTTCGACGGCCTGCTGACCGCCCGTCATGACCGCCGCACCACCGTGATCGCCCTCGGCGGCGGGGTGATCGGCGACATGGCCGGTTTTGCCGCGGCCTGCTACCAGCGCGGCGTGGATTTCATCCAGGTACCGACCACCCTGTTGTCCCAGGTCGATTCGTCGGTGGGTGGCAAGACCGGCATCAACCATCCGCTGGGCAAGAACATGGTCGGCGCCTTCTATCAGCCCAATGTGGTGCTGATCGATACCACCACCCTCAACACCCTGCCGCCGCGCGAGCTGTCGGCGGGCCTGGCGGAAGTGATCAAGTACGGCCTGATCTGCGACGAGCCGTTCCTGACCTGGCTGGAAGAGCATGTCGACCAGCTGCGCGCCCTGGACCAGAGTGCCCTGACCGTCGCCATCGAGCGCTCCTGCGCGGCCAAGGCCGCGGTGGTCGGTGCCGATGAGCGCGAGTCCGGCGTGCGTGCCACGCTCAACCTCGGGCACACCTTCGGCCATGCCATCGAAACCCACATGGGCTATGGTGTCTGGCTGCACGGTGAAGCCGTGGCGGCGGGCACCGTGATGGCGCTGGAAATGTCCACACGCCTGGGCTGGATCAGTGCCCAGGAGCGTGATCGCGGTATTCGCCTGTTCCAGCGAGCCGGTTTGCCGGTGATTCCGCCGGAGGAAATGACCGAAGCCGATTTTCTCGAACACATGGCAATTGACAAGAAAGTGATCGACGGTCGCCTGCGCCTGGTGTTGTTGCGCCGAATGGGCGAAGCCGTGGTAACCGACGATTATCCGAAAGAAGTTCTACAGGCCACGCTGGGGGCGGACTACCGCACTCTGGCTCAGCTTAAAGGTTGATAGGATTCCGATGACCAGTTTGCATGCCGACGAGGCTTTCCTCGGCCATTACCAGTTAAGTCACGACCCTTTCGCTCCCCGGGTGCCTGGCTTCAAATTCTTCCCCGCCCAGCGCAAGCCGGTGCTCGGGCAATTGCACCACCTGGCCCGCTACAGCCAGCTGCTGCTGGTGGTCACCGGCCCCCAGGGCAGCGGCAAGACCCTGCTGCGCCAGGCGCTGGTGGCGAGCACCAACAAGCAGTCGGTGCAAAGCGTGGTGGTTTCCGCGCGTGGTGCCGGCGATGCGGGAGGTGTGCTGCGCCAGATCGCCCAGGCGCTGAACGTCGCCCAGGCCGAGGTCCACGAGATCCTCAAGCAGGTGGTACAACTGGCGCTGACCGGCCAGGAGGTCTACCTGCTGGTGGACGATGCCGAGTCGCTCGACGACTCCGCTATCGAGGCCCTGCTGGCCCTGGCGGCCGGCGCGCCGGAAGGTCGCCCGCATGTCTTCATGTTCGGCGAGTCGTCGCTGATCGCGGCGCTGGAGCAGCACGGCGCGGAGGAAGAACGCTTCCACGTGATCGAATTGCAGCCTTACACCGAAGAAGAAACACGTGAATACCTGGCCCAGCGTCTTGATGGCGCCGGCCAGGGAATCGAACTTTTTTCCGCTGAGCAGATCACTGAGATTCACGAAAGCGCCGAAGGTTGGCCTGGCAACATCAACCAGGTCGCCCGTGACGCCATGATCGAAGCGATGATCGCCAGCCGCTCCGCGGTGAAGCGTCCAAGTATGGGGTTCAAGATGCCTAAGAAGCAGGTATTGGCGTTGTCCGCCGTGGTAGTGGTTGCCGTCGCGGCGGCCTGGATGATTCCGGGTCGCAACAAGGCACCGTCCACCGCTGGCACCACCGCCAGCGAACAGGCGCAACTGCCTTTGGGGCAGGCGCCGAAGCCGAACGCCTCGGGTAATCCGACGGTGGAATTCGCCGGCAATTCGCAGCCGATGCCGCTACCGTTGGTCGGTCAGTCGCAGCCGGTGATGCGCGGTCCGCTGGCGGAAGCCGCGGGTGGCAGTATCGAGGGCGATGATGGTATCGCGCCGCCGGTTGACGGTGGCCCGGCCAAGCCGCCGACCGTCACCACCACTGCACCGCCTGTCGGCGTGCCAGCAGGCCCGACACCGACTCCTGTGGCTAAACCGGTGCCGGCCCAGGTCGCTACCGCCAAGCCGGCCCAGACCCCGGTTCCGGTGCCCAAGCCGGTTGCCAAGGCGCCGGAGAAGGCCGTTGAGAAGCCAGCCGTGGTGGCCAAGGCCGCTGCGACCGGTCACAGCTGGTACACCGGCCAGGCGCCGGGCAACTACGTGGTCCAGATCCTCGGCACCAGCTCCGAGACCACCGCGCAGAATTTCGTCAAGGAACAGGGCGGCGAGTACCGTTATTTCAAGAAAGTGCTCAACGGCAAGCCGCTTTACGTGATCACCTACGGCAGCTTCGGCAGCCGCGATGCGGCCGTCAGCGCCATCAAGGCCTTGCCAGCGAAGGTTCAGGCTGGTAAACCTTGGCCTCGTACTGTCGCCAGCGTCCAACAGGACCTGGCCACAACTCGCTGAAGAATCGGCGGCCTTATCCAGGCCGCCTTCCCGGCACCTCAAAATTTCCGCAAGGGCATGCTGCTTCCAAAGCCGCGTGCCTTGTGGTGTCTGCGTCACAGTGGTTTTGAGTCGTCACGGTCAAAATTCAAAAATGTTTTGACTAGCACGAGATATCGCTTTAAACCTTTCATAAATGCGACATGAATTTTCGACTAATCGTCGTTAAATTTGTGGGCGTGAATGTCGGTGTGTACAATGACCTCCCTTTTGCCCCTGCAAAGCCGGCGTACGTTCGGCGTGGATGGTAAGCGGTTGAATTGAAAAGAAATTTGCCTCGATAAAGAGGCAGCCTGGTGAGAAAGTGTCTATGAAAGCAGGTCTGTACCAACCAGATGAATTCAAGGATAACTGTGGTTTCGGCCTGATTGCCCATATGCAGGGCGAGCCCAGTCATCACCTGTTGCAGACGGCCATTGAGGCCCTGACCTGCATGACCCACCGCGGTGGGATCAATGCCGACGGCAAGACCGGTGACGGTTGCGGCCTTCTGATCCAGAAGCCGGACCAGTTCCTGCGCACCGTCGCCAAAGCGACATTCGGTAGCGATTTGCCCAAGCAATATGCGGTGGGCATGGTGTTCTTCAATCAGGACCCGGTCAAAGCCGAAGCCGCCCGCGAACACATGAATCGCGAAATCCTCGCCGCCGGCCTGCAACTGGTGGGCTGGCGCAAGGTGCCGATCGATACCAGCGTCCTCGGCCGCCTGGCCCTGGAGCGCCTGCCGCAGATCGAGCAGGTCTTCATCGGCGGCGAGGGCCTGAGTGACCAGGCGTTCGCCATCAAGCTGTTCAGTGCCCGTCGTCGCTCATCGGTGGCCAATGCCGCCGATACCGACCACTACATCTGCAGCTTTTCCCACAAGACCATCATCTACAAAGGCCTGATGATGCCGGCGGACCTCACCGCCTTCTATCCGGACCTCAGCGACCCGAGCCTGAAAACCGCGATCTGCGTGTTCCACCAGCGCTTCTCCACCAACACCCTGCCGAAATGGCCCTTGGCGCAGCCGTTCCGCTTCCTGGCGCACAACGGCGAGATCAACACCATCACCGGCAACCGCAACTGGGCCCAGGCCCGGCGCACCAAGTTCGCCAACGACCTGATCCCCGATCTCGACGAGTTGGGCCCGCTGGTCAACCGTGTCGGTTCCGACTCCTCGAGCATGGACAACATGCTCGAACTGATGGTGACCGGTGGTATCGACCTGTTCCGTGGCGTGCGCATGTTGATTCCGCCGGCATGGCAGAACGTCGACACCATGGACGCCGACCTGCGCGCGTTCTATGAATTCAACTCCATGCACATGGAACCGTGGGACGGCCCGGCGGGCGTGGTGATGACCGAAGGTCGTCACGCGGTCTGCCTGCTCGACCGCAACGGCCTGCGTCCAGCCCGTTGGGTGACCACCAAGAACGGCTATATCACCCTGGCGTCGGAAATCGGCGTGTGGAACTACCAGCCGGAAGATGTCATCGCCAAGGGCCGTGTCGGTCCTGGGCAGATCTTTGCCGTGGACACCGAAACCGGTCAGATCCTCGACACCGATGCCATCGACAACCGCCTGAAGTCGCGCCACCCGTACAAGCAGTGGCTGCGTAAACACGCCCTGCGTATCCAGGCGACCATGGAAGACAACGACCATGGTTCGGCGTTCTACAACGTCGAGCAGCTCAAGCAGTACATGAAGATGTACCAGGTCACGTTCGAAGAGCGCGACCAGGTGCTGCGTCCGTTGGGCGAGCAGGGCTACGAGGCGGTCGGCTCCATGGGCGACGATACGCCGATGGCGGTGCTGTCCCAGCGTGTGCGCACGCCGTACGACTATTTCCGCCAGCAGTTCGCCCAGGTGACCAACCCGCCGATCGACCCGCTGCGTGAAGCCATCGTCATGTCGCTGGAGATCTGCCTCGGTGCCGAGCGCAACATCTTCGAAGAGTCTCCGGAGCACGCTTCGCGGGTGATCCTCAGCTCGCCGGTGATCTCCCCGGCCAAGTGGCGCTCGCTGATGAACCTCGAGCGTCCGGGCTTCGCTCGCCAGGTCATCGACCTGAACTACGACGAGAGCGTCGGGCTGGAAGCGGCGGTGCGCAACATCGCCGACCAGGCCGAAGAAGCCGTGCGTAGCGGGCGGACCCAGATCGTCCTCAGCGACCGCCATATCGCCCCGGGCAAGCTGCCGGTGCATGCGTCCCTGGCGACCGGTGCGGTGCACCACCGCCTGACCGAGAAAGGCCTGCGCTGCGACAGCAACATCCTGGTGGAAACCGCCACCGCACGCGATCCGCACCACTTTGCCGTGCTGATCGGTTTCGGTGCCTCGGCGGTCTATCCGTTCCTGGCCTACGAAGTGCTGGGCGACCTGATCCGTACCGGCGAAGTGCTGGGCGATCTCTACGAAGTCTTCAAGAACTACCGCAAGGGCATCACCAAGGGCCTGCTGAAGATCCTCTCGAAAATGGGGATTTCCACCATCGCTTCCTACCGCGGTGCGCAGTTGTTCGAAGCCATCGGCCTGTCCGAGGAAGTGGTCAACCTGAGCTTCCGTGGCGTACCGAGCCGGATCAAGGGCGCGCGTTTCGTCGACCTCGAAGCCGAACAGAAACTGCTGGCCGGCGAAGCCTGGAGCGCGCGCAAGCCGATCCAGCAAGGCGGCCTGCTGAAGTTCGTCTACGGCGGTGAGTACCACGCCTACAACCCGGATGTGGTCAGCACCCTGCAAGCTGCCGTGCAGCAGGGCGACTACGCCAAGTTCAAGGAATACACCGCGCTGGTGGACAACCGTCCGGTGTCGATGATCCGCGACCTGTTCCAGGTGAAAACCCTGGAGACGCCGCTGGCGATCAGCGAAATCGAACCGCTGGAGTCGATCCTCAAGCGCTTCGACTCGGCGGGTATTTCCCTCGGCGCCCTGTCGCCGGAAGCCCACGAAGCCCTGGCGGAAGCCATGAACCGCCTGGGCGCGCGTTCCAACTCCGGCGAAGGCGGCGAAGACCCGGCGCGTTACGGCACCATCAAGAGCTCGAAAATCAAGCAGGTGGCCACCGGCCGTTTCGGGGTGACCCCGGAATACCTGGTCAACGCCGAAGTGCTGCAGATCAAGGTCGCCCAGGGCGCCAAGCCTGGTGAAGGCGGGCAACTGCCCGGCGGCAAGGTCAACGGCCTGATCGCCAAGCTGCGTTATGCGGTACCGGGTGTGACCCTGATCTCGCCGCCGCCGCACCACGATATCTATTCCATCGAAGACTTGTCGCAGCTGATTTTCGACCTGAAACAGGTCAACCCGAAGGCGCTGGTCTCGGTGAAACTGGTGGCGGAAGCCGGTGTCGGCACCATCGCCGCCGGTGTGGCGAAAGCCTATGCCGACCTGATCACCATTTCCGGTTATGACGGCGGCACCGGTGCGTCACCGCTGACGTCGATCAAATACGCGGGTGCCCCGTGGGAGCTCGGCCTGGCCGAAACCCACCAGACCCTGCGCGGCAACGACCTGCGCGGCAAGGTCCGGGTGCAGACCGACGGTGGCCTGAAAACCGGCCTCGACGTGATCAAGGCGGCCATCCTCGGCGCCGAGAGCTTCGGCTTCGGCACCGCGCCGATGATTGCCCTGGGTTGCAAATACCTGCGTATCTGCCACCTGAACAACTGTGCCACCGGCGTCGCGACCCAGAACGAGAAGCTGCGCAAGGACCACTACATCGGGACCGTCGACATGGTGGTGAACTTCTTCACCTACGTCGCCGAGGAAACCCGTGAGTGGCTGGCCAAGCTCGGCGTGCGCACCCTTGAGGAACTGATCGGGCGTACCGATCTGCTGGAAATCCTCAAAGGCGAAACCGCCAAGCAGAACCACCTGGACCTGACGCCGCTGCTGGGCAGCGATCACATCCCGGCGGACAAGCCGCAATTCTGCCAGGTCGAGCGCAACCCGCCCTTCGACAAGGGCCTGCTGGCCGAGAAGATGGTCGAGATGGCCCTGCCGGCGATCAACGACTTGAGCGGCGCGGACTTCTCCCTGGATATCTGCAACTGCGACCGTTCCATCGGCGCGCGGATCTCCGGTGAAGTCGCCCGTCTGCACGGCAACCAGGGCATGGCCAAGGCACCGATCACCTTCCGCTTCAAAGGGACGGCGGGTCAGAGCTTCGGCGTGTGGAACGCCGGTGGCCTGCACATGTACCTGGAAGGTGACGCCAACGACTACGTGGGCAAGGGCATGACCGGCGGCAAGCTGGTGATCGTTCCGCCTAAAGGCAGCATCTACAAGACTCAGGACAGTGCCATCATCGGCAACACCTGCCTGTACGGCGCCACCGGCGGCAAGCTGTTTGCGGCGGGTACGGCGGGTGAGCGTTTCGCGGTGCGTAACTCCGGTGCCCACACCGTGGTGGAAGGCACGGGCGATCACTGCTGCGAATACATGACCGGTGGTTTTGTCGCGGTTCTGGGCAAGACTGGCTACAACTTCGGCTCGGGCATGACCGGCGGTTTCGCCTACGTGCTCGACCAGGACAACACCTTCGTCGACAAGGTCAACCACGAGTTGGTCGAGATCCAGCGGATCAGCGGCGAAGCTATGGAATCCTATCGCAACCACTTGCAGCATGTGCTGGACGAATACGTCGAGGAAACCAACAGCGAATGGGGTCGCAACCTCGCTGAAAACCTTGATGATTACCTGCGTCGTTTCTGGCTGGTCAAGCCCAAGGCTGCCAACCTGAAATCGTTGCTTTCCAGCATCCGTGCGAACCCGCAGTGATATGCGCCTGAAGAGTTTGATGAGGTTTTTGTAATGGCTGAACGTCTGAGTAACGACTTCCAGTTCATCGATGTCGGGCGCAAGGATCCGAAGAAGAAACTGTTGCGTCAGCGCAAGAAAGAGTTCGTGGAGATCTACGAACCCTTCAAACCCCAGCAGTCGGCCGAC
>Ga0302157_10000324_pt1 | contig 63318 bp, 58 predicted proteins | sample I_Bog_N3_3_FD_193502 | JGI IMG/M metagenome (GOLD analysis project Ga0302157, IMG submission 193502) | Peat permafrost microbial communities from Stordalen Mire near Abisko, Sweden - I_Bog_N3_3 | ecosystem: Environmental > Terrestrial > Soil > Wetlands > Peat | place: Sweden: Abisko, Stordalen... | reverse complement strand
CTGACCCCTGATCTCTGTTTGCCACTGCATCCGCCACCAGCGCCGCCTCCGCCGCCGGCCGCACCGCGTGCACCCGCACCACCGACGCTCCATGCAGAATCGCCGCCACCATCGCCGCCAGGCTGGCCGTCTCGCGCGCATCCACCGGCGCGTCTTTTCCATCGAACAATGACGCTAACGCCCTTCCCAGGAACGATTTGCGGCTGACTCCGGCCAGCAGCGGCCGTCCCAGCGCGAGCAGTTCGCCTTGCCTGGCCAGCAGCGCGAAATTCTCGTCAAACTTCTTCCCAAATCCGTACCCTGGGTCGAGCACAATCCGCTCCGTTGCAATCCCCGCCTGGGCGGCCCGCTTGAGGCTCGCTTCGAGGCCCGCACGCACGGTCGCAAGCACGTCATTCGGCGCCAGTTGCGGTTGCGCCTTCCATTCTTCCGGCCGTCCCCGCGTGTGCATCAGCACCACCCCGCAGCCGGCCTCGGCGCAAACCCCAGCCATTTCCGGATCCCAGAAAAATCCACTCACATCGTTCACAATTTCCGCCCCGGCAGCCACCGCCGCTCGCGCCGTTGTGGCCTTATAGGTGTCCACGGAAACAATCGTTTCCGGTCGCGCAGCCAAAATCCCCTTGAGCACCGGCAGCAGCCGAGCCTGCTCCTCTTCGGAACTAATCGCCGCCCCGGCAGCGGAGCCCTCCGTTCCCCCCGCGTGCGAACCCGGCCGCGTGCTCTCCGCGCCCAGGTCCAGCAGGTCCGCACCCTCGTCCAACAGGCTGATTCCATGAGCGATCGCCGCTTGCGGATCGAGAAACCGCCCCCCATCGCTGAACGAGTCCGGCGTGATATTCACCACCCCGCACACCAGCGTCCGCCGCCCCAGTTCCAGGGTGCGGGTGCGCAGTTTCCACGCCGTAATGGTTCGATCCAATCCCGTCATAGCCTCCCGTTTATTCTCAATTCTCGCGCCGACCCGCACTCCGGCGAATCCCTCTCAACATAGGGCAACAACTTCCTTCTGGATGGTACGCCAGAGCGGCTTTCTAGCTGCTAAACTCCCTCCATGAAGGCCTTTCCCCGAATTCCAGCGCTGATCCTGGCCGCCGCTTTCCTCGGCATCGGCCTTTCTGCCCAGGCGCCAAAGCACGCCGCGCACCCCGCCGCGCATCCGGCCCCGGCGACAGGCCAACTCGCTGACCGCATTCAGGGTATTCTGGCTGACCCGGCGCTCAGCCACGCCACCTTTGGCATCAGTGTGACCACGCTCGATGGCCAGCCGCTCTACGGTCTGAACGACGGCCATCTGTTCACCCCGGCCTCCAACGCCAAGCTGCTCACCACCGCCGCGGCCTTCGCGCTTTTGCCCGTCGACACGCTTACCTGGACCACCAATGTCGTTGCCGGGGGCGAGATCGACAGCCAGGGCGTGCTGCACGGCGACCTGATCCTGCTCGGCTCAGGCGACCCCACCCTCAGCGCCCGCCATTACCCCTATCAATCGCCGGCGCAGACCGCGGCCAACGCAGCGTCCTCCGCCGCAGATTCTTCAGCACAGCCCGCCGCCCAAGCCGAGCCGGTCAAGCCTGCGCGCGCCATGGACATTCTCGAGCTGCTGGCGCAGCAGGTGGAGCAGTCCGGCGTGCGCACTGTAACCGGCGCCGTGGTCGGCGATGACAGCTTCTTTCTGCACCAGCCCTACGGCGCCTCCTGGGCCTGGGACGACCTGGTCTGGTCCTATGGCGCGCCCGTCTCCGCGCTCACCTTCAACGACAACACGATCGATCTGACCTTGGCGGCCGATCCCGCTACGCCCGGCGCAAGCACCGATACTTGGAATCCGAACGTCGATTACTACACCCTCGACAACTCCATGACCCTCGCAGCGAAGGCCGATGCGCCGCATCCCGGCCTCGATCGCGCGCCCGGCTCCATCTTGGTTCGCGCCTTTGGGACGGCGCCGCCCGAAGGGTTCCACGCCGGCCTGGCCATTGAAGATCCGGCGGAGTTCACCGCGACAGCCTTCAAACAGGCGCTGATGAGCCGCGGCGTCACTGTCGCCGGCGCAGCTACTTCGGCGCACAAGCTGTCGATCGATACCGGCGAATTTGCCGTCGAGCGCATCAAGCCGCTCACCCTGACCCCCTCGCAATTGACGACGGTCGTCGCGCCGCCGCTCAATCGCAAGATCCTCGCCACGCACATCTCGGTTCCGGCGGCCGAGGACATTGTGGTCACCAACAAGACCAGCCAGAACCTGCATGCGGAACTGCTGTTGCGGCTGTTGGGCAAACTCTGCGGCGGGGACGGCAGCTTTGTGGAAGGCACGCGCGTGGTGCGGCAGTTCCTGCTTGACGCGGGCGTGAACGATGGCGACTTCTTCTTTTATGACGGCTCGGGCATGAGCATGGACGACCGCATTGCCCCGCGCGCCCTCACCCGGCTTCTGGCGTTTGGCGCACATCAGCCCTGGGGCGCGGCCTGGCGAGACACGCTGCCCATCGCCGGCGTGGATGGAACCCTGGGCGGCCGCTTCAAGAATTCGCCGCTGAAAGGCCACTTGTTTGCCAAGACCGGCACGCTGGGCGAAACCAACGCGCTCTCCGGCTATCTGACCTCGGTCACCGGCAAGACGCTGGCATTTTCAATCCTGGTGAACGGCCACCGGCCGGGCAGCAACGCCGAGATTCAGGCCGTGGACCGCATTGCGGAAGCGATCGCCGCAACCGAATGACCGCACATCCGGCAACCTTGTATCATCAATGGCAGATGCGCGCGCGATCCCTGTCTTATTCACCGATTCTCATAGCCGGTGTTGCCGGCCTTGCCACGGCCCTGGCCGGTTGCCGCTCCCTGCCGGCCTCAAAGCCCGAGGCGCTGTGGACCGTGCAGGAGGGCAGAGGCGCCGTCGTCTATAGCCAGAAGTGCGCCAAGTGCCACTACCCCACCACCACGCACGGCCTCCACGGGCCCGGGCTCCAGGCGATGACCAAGGTCAAGGCCATGCCTTCCGGCGCGCCGCCCACAGACGAGCGCATTACCACGACCATCCTTCGCGGACGCGGATTGATGCCGGCCACGCAGCTCACCGACGACCAGCTCGCTGACCTGATCGCCTACCTGCACACGTTATGAGCGACGACGCCGGCAAGAACCAACCGCAGCGCCGCGAGCTGCTGCCGCTTCCGGCTCTGGCATTCATCAGCCTTTACTTGCTGGTGCTGTCTGGCGTGATCGTCCTGGGAGTTGTCTCGGGTGGGCACTATCCGCCGCTGTTTCTGGCTTTTGCGGCGATTTTCATCGCCGCCAGCGGAGGGCTGGTGCTGCTCTTCCGCTGGGCATGGGCGCTGGCATTGGCCGCGGTTCTGATGCTGGCGGTCTACGACCTGTGGATCTTCACCAGCCAGCATCAGGGAGCCGCGCTGGTTCAGAGCCTGCTGAACTTCGTCTTCTTTCTCTACCTGGTGCGCACTGAGGTCAGGGCAAGACTGCGCTAGACTGCGCAAAAGAACTCTCGCTTCTCGATGCGGAATGGTAATCTTTTGCCCATGCTGCGCAATTTCCTGAGTACCCTCCTCTGTCTTGGTCTGCCGCTGGTTGCAGCCGTGCCTGCCGCGGCTGCCGACGCCCCCGCAAAGCGCGCCATCACCCTCGACGACCTGGCGCGCATTCAGCGTGTCGGCGCTCCGGTTCTCTCGCCCGACGGCGAATGGCTTCTCTACTCCGTAAGCCAGATCGACACCAAGGAAGACAAGAGCCAGTCGCACCTGTGGATGGCGAAATGGGACGGCTCGGCGCGTATCCAGCTCACCTACGGCAAGGAGGGTGCTTCGTCACCGAAGTTCAGCCCCGACGGCAAAACCATCAGCTTTACTTCGTCGCGCCCCGGCCCCGCCAGGGGAACGCAGGTATGGGTGATGGACCGGCGCGGCGGCGAGGCGGAGCAGTTCACCGCGATTACTGACCAGGACATCGAGGGCTACAGTTGGTCGCCCGACTCGAAGAAGCTCTTGCTCACGCTTCATCCCAAAACGGAGCCGGACGCCGAGGAGGGCAAGCCCCCCGCGCCGCCCAAGCCCATCGTGATTGACCGCTACCACTTCAAGCAGGACGTGCAAGGCTACCTGCGCAACGACGCCTGGGACGCGCTCTATCTTTACGACATCGCCACCAAGAAGGCTGAAAAGCTGACCACCGGCAAGAATGTGTCTGAGGAAGATGCCGAGTGGTCGCCCGACGGCGCATGGATTGCCTTTGTCAGCAACCCGGACTCCGACCCCGACCGCAGCAACAACACCGACGTCTTTGTCGTTGAGCCCAGGCCCGGTTCGGCTGCGCGAAAACTCACCACCTGGTCCGGCCCCGACGGCGGACGCCTTGCCTGGTCGCCCGATTCGAAATCCATCGCCTACATCCAGGGCGCCGAATTGAAGCTGTTGGAATACTCGCAGTCGCGCCCCGCCGTTGTAACTCTGGACGGCAAGGTGAGTTATCCGGGTGCCAAGCTCGACCGCGCCGTGCGCGATCCGAGTTACTCGGCAGACGGCCATTTGAGTTATCTCGTTGACAACGATCGCAGCCAGTATCCGGCCGAGTTGGATTTAGCCGGCAACGGCGTCAAGCGGCTGCTGGCACAGCAGGGCGCGGTGATGGGATGGACCCAGGCCGCGGGTCACACCGCCGTGCTCTTCACCAATGACAGCGGCCCCGCTGAAATCTACGCTCTCGAAAACGGCGCGCTGCGCAAGATCACCAGCTACAACGATGCATTGATGGCTGAGTTGAACCTGGTGCCGGCCGAGGACATTGAATTCAAGAGCAAGGATGGAACCGATGTTCACGGCCTTCTGACCAAGCCCGCTGACTTTAAAGCAGGTTCGCCTGTGCCGATGATTCTCTTCATCCATGGCGGTCCCAACGGCCAGGACGAGCACACATTCGACTTTCTTCGCCAGTGGCTGGCCACCAAGGGCTATGCCGAACTCAATGTGAACTATCGCGGCAGTTCGGGCCGCGGGCAGGATTACTCGAAAGCCATCGCCGCCGACTGGGGCCACCTCGAAGTCGAGGACCTGCTGGCCGGCGTGGACAAGGCCGTCGCTCTCGGCGTAGCCGACCCCAACCGCCTGGCAGTTACCGGCTGGAGTTATGGAGGCATTCTCACCGATTACACCGTGGCCAGCACCGATCGCTTCAAGGCGGCCATCAGTGGCGCGGGTGTCGCGGCGCCCATGTCGTTCTACGGCGTGGACCAGTACATTCTTCAGTATGACAACGAGCTCGGGCCGCCGTGGAAGAACGTGTCGCTCTATATCAAGATGAGTTATCCGTTTCTTGAGATCGACAAGCGCATCCACACGCCCATGCTCTTCATGGGTGGCACGTCGGATATGAACGTGCCCTTGCTGGGCGGCGAGCAGATGTACCAGGCGCTGAAGTCGCTGGGCCGTCCCACGGAGTTAGTCGTTTATCCGGGTCAGTTTCACGGCTTCACGCGCCCGAGTTACATTCGCGACCGCTACGAGCGCTGGCTTGGCTGGTGGGATAAGTACCTGAAACCACCCGCGCCGGCCGCGGAGACGAAGAAGTAACTCAGTTACACAGCGTCTTCATCTTGTCGAAGGGGTTGGGCTTGAATGGCAGACAGGGCAGTTTGCGCGAATCCTTGCGCAAATCCAGGAGCCATCGTTGCATCCAACCCTCCCTCGCAGCATCTCCGGCAAGTCTATCAAGCGGCGGACTGATTGCCGGAACCGTCTCGACTCCGCTCCTATTACAATGAGAATCGTGATGGAACTTGTCCAGATTGCTCCCGCGCGCAAGACGCCTGCACCCAAGCCCGAGTGGCTGCGCGCCCGCGCCCCCATGGGCGAGAACTACCACGACCTCAAGCGGCTGTCCCGCTCGCTCAACCTGCATACGGTGTGCGAGAGCGCGCAGTGCCCCAATATCGGCGAGTGCTGGCACTCGAAGACAGCGACCTTCATGATGCTGGGCAACCTGTGCACGCGCCGCTGCGGTTTCTGCGCCGTGCCCAAGGGCCGTCCCGAGCCCATCGACTTCGACGAGCCGCGCCGCGTGGCCGAAGCTGTGGCCATTCTCGGCCTGCAACACGCAGTGGTCACCAGCGTCAATCGCGACGACGACCTGGTGGGCGGCGCGCGCGCCTTTGCGCTGGTGATTGAGGAGATTCACCGCCAGGCCCCCGGCTGCCGCGTTGAAGTGCTCATCCCCGACTTCCAGGGCAGCCAGGAAGCGATTCGGACCGTCGTCGATGCGCGCCCGGAAGTGCTCAACCACAACACGGAGTCGGTGCCGCGGCTCTATCGCGTCGTCCGCTCTGGAGCGCGCTATGAACGCACTCTCGAACTGCTGCGCTACGCCAAGGAACTCCGCCCCGAGGGGATCACCAAGTCAGGCGTGATGGTTGGCCTCGGCGAGGAGACACACGAACTGCTTCAGGTCTTTCGCGACCTCGCCGCGGTTCACTGCGACATCCTCACCATCGGCCAGTATCTGCGTCCCTCGCGCGACCACCTGCCCATGGCCCGCCTCTACACCCCGCGCGAGTTTGCCGAGCTCAAGACCGAAGCGCTGAAGATGGGCTTCCGCCACGTTGAATCGGGCCCGCTGGTGCGCTCAAGCTACCACGCGCATGAGCAGGCTGCGTCTACCGGGCTGACGGTCGTGGCCTGAGCCGCCTTAGCCTCGACCCGCGCCGCCACGGGTTGTAGAATAGCCGTTGGCAGTTTGGCACTTGCGAGGGGAAGAAGATGGCACTGTTCATGGAAGGCAATCCGGCAACCAAAGCGCTTTACGGCGACCTCAAGCGGCGCATGGACGGCACCGTGGCCACATTCCAGGCCAACCTGGCATCCACGCGCACCGGCCGCGCCAGCGTACACATGCTTGACCAGGTCAAGGTGGACTACTACGGCACGCAGACGCCCATCAGCCAACTGGCCCAGGTCTCCACGCCTGAGGCGCAGCTGATCCTCATCTCGCCGTGGGACCCGACCGTGATCAAGGAGATGGAAAAGGCTCTGCAAGGCGCCGATCTCGGCCTCAACCCCCAGTCCGACGGCAAGGTGATCCGCATCCCCGTTCCGCCCATGACCGAGGAGCGGCGCCGCGACGTCTGCAAGCACCTCAATAAAGTCTTGGAAGAGCACCGGACCGCGGTCCGCAACGTGCGCCGTGACGGCAACGACGCGCTCAAGAAGCTCGCCAAAGACAAGAAGATCAGCGAAGACGACGAGAAGCGCGCCATGGAAGAGACCCAGAAGATGACCGACGCCGAAATCCGCAAGATGGAAGAGCTGTGCCAGAAGAAGGAAGCTGAAGTCATGCAGGTGTGACGGGCGACTCCTCTGGTTCGGGCTTGCGTTTCGACAGCATGACGTAGCCGAAAAGCCCAAACGAAATTCCTCTGAGCAGCCAGACCATCAGGGTGAATGTGTTCGGGTCCCACGCCAGGGATCGCATCAGGTGGTGGGTGTATCCGTACCAGGTCAATCCTGCCGTAGCGAGAAAGAGGAGGCCGGTCCCTGCGCTTACCTTCTGTTTGAAATCTCGAAGGCTTTCTCCGGATTCAAAAACATTCAAGGAAAGAGGCTTCGTCGCGAGCGCCAGGCCGATGAACGCCAGAATCAGGAGATTGATCACGCTGGGGGTTGAAAATCTGAGACTCACCGCGCGCATGGCATATTCGTCGCCTTGATCTGCTGCCTTGCGGAACCAGCGTCCCGCCTCGGCGATGTTCATCTGAACTCCGCGGCCGAAGTAGTACATGTTTCCGATGTTGTACTCGGCCGGAGCGGCACCCTGCTCAGCCGCTTTCCGGTACCAACGAAGCGCCTCAGCGTAATTCTGCGGCAGGCCTTGGCCCTGCGCATACATGAGGCCGAGATTGTCCTCGGCTTTTGCGTTTCCCTGATCTGCGGCCAATCGGTAGAGGCGAAGGGCTTCACTGTAATTTTGTTCTACTCCTCGACCCTGCTGATACATATAGCCAAGCCCATTTTCGCCTTCCGCATTTCCCTGTTCTGCGGATTTTCGATACCAGCGGACAGCATTCGCATCGTCCTGAGCCACGCCTTGGCCGTGAGAATACATGGACCCAAGATCGTGCTCTGCCTTTGCATTTCCGTTGTTGGCGAGAAAACGAAGAGCCTGCGCTGTCTCAACCAGCCTCTGCTCGTTTGCGTTTTTGTGGTGGATCGACCAAAGGACAACCGCTGCTCCGATTACGCAGACACAGGCTGCTGGAACCGCAATCTTCCAAAACGACCACATCGAACGACTCCCCTGGGACTGCGGCAATTGTAGCCGAGCGCGGTGCGCCGATTCGAGCATCTCCACTTCTTTGGTCGCTTGTAGAACGGCAGCGGCACCGGCTTCGCCCGCACCTGATTACCACGCACCTGCACCAGCACATCCGCGCCGCTGGCTGTCGCGCTCTTGTTTTTGCGCCGTTTTCCGATCGAGGGCCACGCCCTCGATCCCACTTAGTCGTTCCGATAGTGAATCAGCGGCTTCTGATCCGCCGGAATCGCGGTGTAGTAGGTCTTGCCTGCGAGCTGCTTCGCGAAGTCCGCTTTGGCCGCCTGCACCAGTTCGGGATTCGTGAATAGATCAATCGCTGTGAGCGCGATCGCCTTGGACGCGATCACCATTCCGTCCTGGCCGATGCTCATGCCAGACGCTGCCGCTGCCTGCCACGTGTGGGCCGCGGAGCCGGGTACCCACGTCGCCGCGGAAAAGCCGATGGTGGGCACATTCCAGCTCACGTCGCCCACGTCCGTTGAGGCGGCCGGCTCATTGGGATCGAAGTGCCGCAGGGGTTCCACCACGTCGGTTTCATCCAGGCTGGGGACGGTCTCCGTGCCAAACGTCTTCTGCAATTCAAGCGCAAACTTCTGCTGCTCGGCGTCCATTTTGAATCCGCCCACTTCTTCCAGGTTCTTCTGCGCGACGGGCGCCAACGCATCGTTGGGCACAATGTTGGCGTCGCTGCCAATGCCGGTCACTTCGAGGGTGGTTCCCGTCATCAGGGCCGCGCCCTGCGCCACCTTGAGAATCCGATCCCAGATGTCCTTGAGCATGGTGTTCGATGGGCTGCGGGCCATCAGGTCCATCTGCGCCAGGTCCGGCACAATGTTCGGCGCCACGCCGCCCTTGGAGATGATGTAATGCATGCGCGTGTTGCTGGGAACGTGCTCGCGCATGAATTCAATGCCGTTGCCCATCAGCATCACCGCATCCAGCGCCGAGCGGCCGCGATCCGGCGACATGGCCGCGTGCGCCGCGATCCCGTGAAACGCAAACTTGGCCGATATCACCGCGAGCATGCCGCCGTCGTTCACTGAGTTGCCATCGCCCGGATGCCAGTGCAACACAACATCCACGTCTTTGAATGCGCCGGCCCGAACCATATAGACCTTGCCCGATCCACCTTCTTCCGCCGGCGTGCCGTAGTAGCGCAGCGTGCCCGCGATGTGGTGTTGCTGCATGTATTGTTTCAGCGCCACGGCGGCCAGCGCTGCGCCCGAGCCCAGCAGGTTGTGCCCGCAGCCGTGGCCTGGCGCACCGGCCTGCACCGGTGATCGCGTGGGCACCGGCTCTTGCGAGAGTCCAGGCAGCGCGTCGAATTCGCCCAGGATTCCGATAACAGGTTTTCCCTCGCCGTAGCTGGCAATGAATGCGGTCGGCTCATCGGCAACACCTGCCTCGATTTGGAATCCCGAAGCCTTCAACTGCTCCTGAAGCAACGATGAACTCCTGGTTTCGTGATAGCCCAGTTCCGCAAAGCCCCAAATCTGCTTGGAGACCTGCTTCCAATTCGACGCGTTCTGGTCCACCAGTTGCTTCAACTCCGCGTGCGCGCCAGCCGGGGTCTGCGCGGTTGCCGTGGCTCCGGCAGCGGCCAACGCCATGGCGATCACCGCCATCGGCACGGCAAATTTGCCGGAGGATTTTGAAATCAGCTTGAAGTGACAGAGCATCTGCATCGGCGATCTCCTCGCATCTTTTTGAAAGACACAAATCCGGATTCCTGGGTAAGGGAACTATAAATCGAAGCGCGTTGGAACCATACTACTTCTTCGGGCGTTTGTAGAACGGCAGCGGGACTTGCTTGGCCCGCACCTGATTCGCGCGGACTTGCACCAGCACGTCTGCGCCGCTGGCGGCGGCTTCGGCGTTTACCAGCGCCATGGCGATGTTGGTTTTCAGGAATGGCGCAGGCGAGCCCGAGGTGACCACGCCAATCTCATTGCCTTCGAGATCGAGCACGGGGTACCCGTCGCGGCCGATGCCGCGGTCGACCATTTCGAGGGCAATGATCTTGCGCTTGGGTCCGCCTGCGGCCTGCACGGCCAGCAGCGCGTCGCGCCCGATAAACGCGCCTTTGTCGAGCTTGAGCCAGCGGTCGAGGCCAGCCTCGAGCACGTTGATCTCGTCGGAGATTTCGTGGCCGTAGAGGCTCATGCCGGCCTCAAGCCGCAGCGTGTTGCGCGCGCCCAGGCCGCATGGCCGTATGCCGAACTCTTCGCCCGCTTCGAGCAGCGCGTTCCACATTTTCACGGTGGTGGGCTCGTCGGCGGGCAGGTAGACCTCAAAGCCGTCTTCGCCGGAGTAGCCGGTGCGCGCGATGAGCACGTTGGGCACGCCGGCCACGGTGCCCCAGGTGAACCAGTAGTTTTTGATCGCCGCTAAATCCACCTTGGTGAGCTTCTGCAGGGTTTCAAGCGCGCGCGGCCCTTGCAATGCCAGTTGCGAGTAGTAATCGGAATAGTCGCTGATGTGGACGGATGGAAACGAGCCGACCTGCTTGCGAATCCAGGCGTAGTCCTTGTCTTTAGTGCCGGCGTTGACCACCAGCAGGTAGTCGTTCTCGCCGAGCCGGTGGACCAGGATGTCGTCGACGAACGTGCCCTCGGGCGTGAGCAGCGCGGAGTAGTGCGCCTGGCCGTCCTTCAGCTTCGAGGCGTCGTTCATGGTGATGTGTTGCACCGCGGCCAGCGCGCCGGGGCCGCGAAACTGGATCTCGCCCATGTGGCTCACGTCAAACAGGCCCACGCCGTTGCGCACCGCGAGGTGTTCGGCGATAAGGCCGCCGCCTGGGCACGGATACTCGACCGGCATATCCCAGCCGCCAAAGTCCACCATCTTGGCCTTCAGGGCGCGGTGCGTGGCGTTGAGGGCGGTCTTCTTGAGTGCGGGAGCGATGACGTCGGTCATGGGATTCCTTTCGGCGTTGCTGTACTCTTTCACGATAGGGATCGTGCGTCGGCATGGTCAACTTAGGGGATGGAAGCGGAGTCTTAGATCGTGAATCATTTTCGCGGAATCCTGATGCTAGTGGCTTCGGTGATTGCGTTCTATCGGGGATGGAAGATCCACCACGGCCCGACTGCGCTGCTGGGGTACGGGCTCGGCGTTTTGGCTTTCGGGCTCGCAGTGTGGCATCTGACGCGGCCGGCGCCGCAACTCCGCGTTCCAGGACAGCGAATGTAATCTGGAGACGCCATGACCAACCTCTACAACCGCATCCAGGGCCGCAGCCTCGAACGCCTGGCCGCACTCAGCGACGGCATCTTTGCCGTGGCCATGACGCTGCTGGTGCTCGACCTGCACCTTCCCACCGCCGCGCAGGTGCACAGCGAGCGTGAACTGCTGGGCGCGCTCTGCGCCCTCGGGCCGCAGTGGCTGGCGTACCTGATGAGCTTTCTTACGCTGGGCATCTTCTGGGCCGGGCAACAGACGCAGTTGAACCATATTGGCGAGGGCACGCGCGACCTGACATGGATTCACCTCGGATTTCTGTTCGCGGTCACGCTGCTGCCGCTCTCCACGCGTCTGCTGGCGGAGTTCATCACTTACCGAAGCGCGCTGCTGCTCTACTGGTTCAACATCCTCATCCTCGGCGCCATGCTCTATTGGAGCTGGACGCACGCGATGCATGCTGGGCTGGTGAAGGACGATACGCCGGAGGAGGTGCGCGCAAGTATTTGCAGGCGGATTCTGATTGCGCAGTCGCTCTATGCGGCGGGGGCGGCGCTGTGCGTGATCAATACGTGGGTGAGCATTGGAGCGATTGTGCTGGTGCAGTTGAATTACGCGCTGGCGCCTCGGCTCTGGTGGCGAAAGAAGGAACGCTGAGCCGCGCGCCCTCAACTCTTGCGGAGAAATATTTCGGGCAACTTCCCGGCCAACATCGGGTCTATCCCATTGCACCGGCTGGGCGCTGATCCCGGCCCGCGGAGGGATTTCATCATGACTACACTCACCAATTCATTGGCTTTTTTGCGTTTTGGCGGACACAGCGCCGGTGGCGGGGCTTTCCTGCTGGTTCTGGTTCTCGCGGTTGCGGGCGGAACGGTTTACGCGCTGGCGCAGTTGGGGCGCGCCAATTCGGTCAAGCAATAGGCATGTGGGACTGAGGCCTACTTCTTCCGCGCGCGCCAGAAGGAATTCAGGCTGAGGTAGAAGAACAGCACCATAATTCCGGCGGTGATGAGGAAGGTGCTGTGCTCCGGCCCGCGCATCCAGCTTGTGCGGATGCGCCAAAGCGTGGGCGCAAAAACCACCACAGGCAGGAAAAAGAACACGCCCATCACTTCAAGCCACAGGATGCCGCCCACACGGCCGAAGGGCCGCAGAAAGCCGCCTACCCCGCGCGCAACCGCCCGTGTGGTCACTCCGGCCACACGGCCTGCGGTCGCGGCATTTTGTGCCGCGGCGCGGCTTTGGGCTGCCTGGTTGGGAGCGGGGCCGGGAGCGGCGCCGCCTGGAGCTGCGGCGTCTTGTGCGCCGGCCACTGCGCGCTGGCCGGCGATCCGTCCCGCTACGCGCAGGCCAATGCCCAGGGTGCGGCCAATGGAGTGTGGTTTCATCCCGTTTATGATGGTAGCAGCACCGTTGCCGGCTGGTTTTTCAACACCTGTTGCAGCTTTCTGAGTTGCTCCCGGGCGGCGGCGGAAGTAAGGTAAAGGAATCCTGCGTTGCAACCCGCGCCACCCACTCGCGCTGGCCGCCGCTCCCGGAGGTAATCCGTGACATCCCGTATGCGCGAACTGATTCAGCAACTGGGCGAGGCGATTCATGAGTCGGTGGTTGAGAGCGAGCAGATTGCCGGCGTGGTGCAGGATATCCGCAAACACGGGTTTGACGTGCTGCTGATGCTTGAAGCCACCATCGGCCTCAACGAGGTCAGCCACAAAGAGAGTGACGACGCCCCCGCCGAAGCCGAGCCAGGCACCGAGGAGACCCCGTTCACCCAGAACGATCTGCATTTTCTGCGTTCGCTGCGCATCTCCGTCGAAGGCGAGGAGAAGGACGGCGTGCGCGCGGATACGGACGAAAAGGATGCGGAGTAGGCACGCTTAGCTCTTTGACTACAGCGGTTTCGATTCTGGTGCTTACAGAAGGATTGAGGCCAAGTGGCATTTTTCTCAAGAAAATGCCACCTCGCTTGACTTTCAAATGGCAACATGTGAATCGAAACCGCTCTAGGGCAGGGAAAGACGCATGAATCCGTCCAGAGTTCGACACGTTTCATGGTGGAGGGTCGGCCTTGGTCTTCTGGTCTTGATTGGCGGGCTCAGCAATCTTGGACTCAGCAATCTTGACCGAAGGGGCGTCGCTCCAGAGCTCATGCCAAGCAATGAGACCCAATGGGTCGGGTACTATCTCGCCACTGCCGCCGTCATTGTTGCAGCCCTATTGCTCGTTTTCGCTGGTGTGCGACACGCCTGGCACAGGTCTCCAGTCGAGCCCGATTCCAACGCGCAGTCCTAGGGTGTATCGACATATACCGGCGCACAGCGACGGGAGCCATTTTTTCTCAGTTCGAGGAAAGAGGAGCGACGCATACCGGGTGTCTGCTAGCGACGATTGACGAAGAAATGAGGAAAAATGGCCCCGTCCCTTCGGGTTGCGGTTAAAATCCGGCCATACTTCATTGTCGGCCTCGAAGGTGGACCCGCCACAGTCTTCGGCCTCCGCTTCGTCTGGCCGGATTTTTCCTCGCAACGCTGCGCACCGGTATATGTCGATACACCCTAGCTCTTCAGGGCCACCCGGATGTGCAGTTCCTTCAACTGCTGTTCGGTCACGGTTGTCGGCGCGTCGGCCATCAAATCGATCGCTTTCGCCGTCTTCGGGAACGCGATCACTTCGCGCAGGCTGGGCGCGCCGGTCAACAGCATTACGATGCGGTCCAATCCCAGCGCAATCCCTCCGTGCGGCGGCGTGCCGTACTCCAGCGCGTCGAGGAAGAAGCCGAACCGCGCGCGCGCTTCCTCTTCGCTGATGCCCAAGGACTTGAAGATTTGCTGCTGCACGTCCTTGCGGTGAATACGAATCGACCCCGAGCCAAGCTCCAGGCCGTTCATGGCCAGGTCGTAGCAGTTGGCGCGCACACTCGCGGGATCGGTGAGCAGGTTGGCCATGTCCGCCTCATAGGGCGAGGTAAACGGATGGTGCGCAGGAACCCATTTCGATGCGGCCAGGTCGAACTCGAACATGGGGAAGTCGACGATCCAGATGGGGTTGAACGCAGCCGCGCCGTCCACCGTGACGCCGCCTTTGGGATCGGCTTCCTTCACCGCGCTCTCGGTCACGCCAAAGGCTCCGTGCCGGTCGGCGTACTTCTTGGCCAGCTCGGTACGGAAGTTTCCGGCGGCCGAGTAGACGTTGATCTCGCGCTCGCTCAGACGGCCCTCGAACTTGGTGTCGCTGGCCTTGACCGGGTGCGCCGGGTCGCCGGCCACGACGATCACAAAGTCGGTCTCCGCCGCGCCCGCCAGCTCGCGCACCTTCACCGCGGACTCAGGGAAGCTCTTGGCCAGGCGCTTGAAGTCGTCAATGAACTTGGCGCCCTTCTTCTGGTCGAAGGCGGGATGATTGTCTTCGCGTTCCTTGCGGCTCAGCTCGCCGACTTTGGGGATGCGCAGAGCCACCACCGGCAGCGCCGGATCGATCTGCAATGTGGCCAGAGCTTCTTCCGTAAATGCAGCCCGCACATCGGTCAGGCCAGGCAGGCGCAGGTCCGGCTTGTCACTGCCAAACTTGCGCATGGAGTCGTCGTATGTGATGCGTGGAAAGGGCGTGGGCAGCGTGACGCCGGCTGCGCCGAAGGCCGCCGACAGGAACTGCTCCACCACGCCAAAGACCGTCTCCTGATGCGGGAAGCTCATCTCCAGATCCACTTGCGTGAACTCAAGCTGGCGATCGGCGCGCAGATCCTCGTCGCGGAAGCAGCGGGCGATCTGGAAATAGCGGTCGAAGCCGGAGATCATCAGAATCTGCTTGAAGATCTGCGGCGACTGCGGCAGCGCGTAAAACTCGCCCGGATGCACGCGGCTGGGGACCAGGAAATCGCGCGCGCCTTCGGGCGTGCTCTTGGTCAGGATGGGCGTTTCAATCTCAAGAAATCCCTGCTTGCTGAGGCTCTCGCGAATGGCCAGCGTGATCTCATGGCGCAGCCAGAAGTTGTGTTGCATCTCCGGGCGGCGCAGGTCCACGTAGCGGTATTTGAGGCGCGTCTCTTCGTTCTGGATCGCTTCTTCAGAAGGCGAAAACGGCGCCAGGCGGGCGTCGTTCAACACCAGAAGCTGCGTGGCCTCAATCTCGATCTCGCCGGTGGGCATCTTGGGATTGATGGCGTCGGCGTCGCGCAGGCTCACCTTGCCCACGGCGGCGACAACGTATTCGGGCCGAACCTGTTCCCCCTTGAGATGGCCGTCCGGGGTCAGCTCCTTGTCCAGAACAATCTGGCAGATGCCGGTGCGATCGCGCAGATCGAGGAAGATGAGGTTCCCGTGGTCGCGGCGCCGGTTCACCCAGCCCATGACGACAACGGATTGACCGGCGTTGGCGGCGCGCAATTCGCCGCAAAGATGCGTTCGTGTGAGGCTACCTAGAAAATCGAGCACAACATGTCCTTTATTCGCTTATGGTCCCGAGAGAGCGGAGATTTCAACTCATTGACTGAGATAAGCCGCCAGCTCCCCGCGATTGACCTTGGTCTGTATTCCCGTGGCGAAGGTCTTCACCGTCAGAATACCGGATTGAAGCTCGTCCTCGCCCAGGATGACGATGCGGCGCGCGGTCTTGTCGGCCGCTTCGAAGGATTTCTTGAGTCGGAAGCTGCCTTCGCCCAGTTCAATGCGCAGTCCGGCCCGGCGCAGTTCGCGGGCCAGGGCAAGCCCGGCGGCGTTCAGTCCCTCGCCCAGCGGCGCGATAAACGCATCCACCTTCTCTTGCGTCTGGGCCGCTTCAAGAGCCTGCAGGGTCAGCACCAGCCGGTCCTCGCCCATGGCAAAGCCAATGCCCGGCGCGCGCGGTCCGCCGATGGCCTCGCTCAGGCCGTCATAGCGTCCGCCGCCGAGCAGGGCGTTCTGGGCGCCAAGGCCTCCGTGCGTGAACTCGAAGGTGGTGCGCGTGTAGTAGTCCAGGCCACGCACCAGGCGGTGATTGCGCGTGTAGGGCACGCCGGACGCGTCCAGCGCCGCGAGCACGGCGGCAAAGTGTTTTTGCGAGTCCTCGTCGAGAGAATCCGCCATCTTCGGCAGCGTGTCGATGATCGGCTGGTCGGCGGGCACCTTGCAGTCCAGCACGCGCAAGGGATTGGTCACCGCGCGGCGCTGGCAGTCCACGCACATCTGCGGAGCCAGGGGAACAAGTGCCGCACGCAGCACCTCGTTATACCGGGCGCGATCAGCCGGCGACCCAACCGAGTTCAGTTCCAGAGTCCAGCCGCTGATGCCCAGCTCATCCAGCAGCGTGGCCAGCATCTCCAGCACCTCGGCGTCGCGCAGCGGGCTTTCGCTGCCTGCCGACGGCGGCCCGATCACCTCTGCGCCGATCTGCGAAAACTGCCGGTAGCGCCCCTTCTGCGGCCGCTCGCGCCGGAACTGCGGGCCGATGTAATAGAGCTTCTGCAACTGCCCGCTCTCGCCCAGCCCGTGCTCAATGTAGGCGCGCACCACGCCCGCCGTGTTCTCCGGTCGCAAGGTCAATGACTGTGTCTTCTCGCTCTGCGCCCGCGCCCGGTCTTCCCAGGTGTACATCTCCTTGGAGACGATGTCGGTCTCTTCGCCCACGCCGCGCGCAAACAGCGCCGTGTCTTCAAAGAGGGGGGTGCGAATCTCGCCGAAGTTGTAGCGGGCAAAGACCTGGCGCGCGGTGGCTTCGATGCGGTTCCAGAGCGCCGTTTCCGGCGGCAGCAAGTCGCGTGTGCCGCGAACGGCTTTGAGTGTGCTCATAACCTCTCCAGTCTAAATGTTCGTTGGTGGTAGGCTGGTATTGGATAAAATGTGCTCGATGCGGTAGGTAATACGTGGACCCGGCAGCAGATTCAAGCTACCGGGTGGCAAAGGAGCCTAGCCATGATGTTTCATGTCGTCCTGCACCCCGAGGAAGATGGTTGGATTGTGGCCGAGTGCCCTGCATTGCCAGGCTGCGTGAGCCAGGGCAGGGATGAAAAAGAGGCTCTGGTCAATATCCGCGAGGCAATTACTGGATGGCTTTGGGCAGAAGACCAAAAGGCAGCGGATTCGCTGCCCGCGGGGCAACTGCCTGTCCTTGTAGCTGTATGAGGCCTCCCCGCATCGCAATCCCCGGGGATCTCCGCAATCCATTTCCCAAAGTGGATTTATACAACACAAGCGTCCAAATTAAATTTCCTCAATGAAATAAATTTAAGTTCTTGCGCGAGTTTGGACCCAAACAATTAGAGAATGAAGCCTGGGGGTGGGCGCTGGGAAGACTCGGCAACATCTCGGGCAAAGAAGCGGTGAAGGCCTTTGAAAAGGCTGGGTGGCTAGCCCGTGGCCAAGCTGGAAGCCATTTGATCCTTACCAAGCCGGGCGTCCGGACGAACCTCACCGTGCCGCTTCATTCTGAGTTGGCCCCTGGAACACTACGTTCGCTGATTCGAGATTCGGGACTGTCGGTAGACGAGTTTCTCAAGCTTCTTTGAACGGATTATTTTGAGTTGAGCTTTTCCGGCAAAGCCTCTACCGGGCCGCGTCCATTCAGTTCTTCCTGCGCGACTCCAAGTTCCCTCGTCTGAAGAGCATCCAGCAGAACGACCTGAAGCCGCGAAAGGCGCTGCTCCTTGTCCTGGCGAATCAGGGTGCGGATGAATTCACTGGGAGTGCCAAAGTGGTGTTTTGCAATCAATGCGGATCTTCATCGCGCGACGTGGACGGATTTTGTCGCGGATGCGGGGCGCCGATGGCTTCCGCGGAGCCCGCAAATCCAATGCGGCCAGCAGATAAGCCCTCGCCTGAAGCCGCCGCCGCGCAGACGGCATCCGTCGTCCCGGCCATATTTCCATCGGACCGGCTGACCTCGAAGAACGTATGGGTCGCTGGACTGCTGGCGTTTCTCCTGGGGCCGCCCGGAATGATTTACAGCACGCCGCTTGGAACCCTGGTGATGTCCATGGTATCGATCCCGGTCTGGTTCTTTGGCGGGCCGCTGCTGATGCTGCTGGCTTGGGCTGTATGCATCTTCTGGGCCGTCATGGCGGCGCGGGATTAGATTTGCAATTCCGGGCTCGTCGCTTTGTTCAAAAACGCTTCATGTTCTGCGCTTTATTGACTCAAGCAGCGTGCTGTCGATGCGCGTCTGCCAGCCGGGGCCGCTCGACTTGAAGTGGTCAATCACCTCGGGCGACAGGCGCAGAGAGACCAGCTTCTTGGTCGGCGCCTTTTGCAGCCCGCGCTTCCCTCGGCGAACCACCTTGCCGTTTCGGATGAGGTCGGCCTGGGCAAGCCAGGCGCGTGTGGCTTCGGCGTCGTTCGGATCATAGGGGCCGTCTTCGGCCTCGTAGGGAATCTTGTCGCCCTCTTTGAATGCCAGAACGCGTTCCCAGCTGGTTTCAGATGATGTCTCTTTCATGCTGTTCGCGCTCCTCTCTCGATGCGGGCCGGAACGAGATCACGCGGATGTCGTTCCCGCGCTCCGGGTAAATCAGCGCCAGCAGCCTGCCATTCACAACCGCAAACGCAAGGTCCATCAAGCGGCGCTCACCCTTGCGATTCGATTGATAGGTGCACTTGTCCGGGTTGTCGTAGACACGGTGCGCATCAGTGAAGTCAAGTCCGTGCTTCTCCAGATTCGACTTTCGTCTTGCCTCATCCCAGACAAGCACAATTTAATTGTAGCTACAATATAGTTGGATTGCAAGCGGCGATCTGCATTCCTTTCCGCTCCTGCATCCTCGCCACCCGCACCGCATCCAAACCAGCATGGAATATCGTCTTCTGGGAGGCTCCGGCCTCAAAGTTCCCGCTCTCAGCTTTGGCACCGGCACCTTTGGCGGCGCAACCGAGTTTTTCAAGGAATGGGGTTCGACCCAGGCGGCCGAGGCCAAGCGCCTGATCGACATCTGCTTCGAGGCCGGCGTCAACCTCTTTGATACCGCAGACATCTACTCCGACGGCAAGTCGGAAGAGGTGTTGGGCAAGGCGCTCAAAGGCAAGCGCGATCAGGCGCTCATCTCCACCAAAACTACCTTCCGCTTCGGAACCGGGCCCAATGACGTTGGCTCCTCGCGTTACCACCTGCGCCGCGCGCTCGAAGGAAGCCTGCGCCGGCTCGGCACCGACTACGTGGACATCTACCACCTGCACGGCTTTGACGCGCTCACCCCGGTTGAAGAAGTGCAGGACACGCTGAACACCTTTGTCCGCGAAGGCAAGGTGCGCTACATTGCCTGCTCCAACTTTTCCGGATGGCACCTGATGAAGTCGCTGGCCGTGGCCGAGCGCTATGGGTGGACCCGCTTTGTCGGGCATCAAGTCTATTATTCGCTCATCGGCCGAGACTACGAGTGGGAGCTGATGCCGCTGGGTCTCGACCAGAAGGTTGGCGCGCTGGTGTGGAGTCCGCTGGGCTGGGGACGGCTGACCGGTAAAGTCCGCCGCGGCAAGCCGCTGCCCAAAGTGAGCCGCCTGCACAAGACAGGCGGCATGGGCCCGCAGGTTTCCGACGAGCACCTTTACACGGTGGTCGACGCGCTGGATAAGGTGGCTGCCGAAACCGGCAAGTCGGTCCCGCAGGTTGCGCTCAACTGGCTCCTGCAGCGGCCCACGGTATCCTCGGTCGTCATCGGCGCGCGTAATGAGCAGCAGTTGCGGCAAAACCTGGCCGCCGAGGGCTGGAATCTGACCGCGGAGCAGGTGGCCGCGCTCGACAAGGCCAGCGCGCAACCCGCCATCTACCCCTACTGGCACCAGCACCAGTTCACTGAGCGCAACCCGCTGCCGGTGTAGAAAAAGTTGTCAGAGATCGGGGGTCCGGGATCAGGGTCCGGGACCAGGGGTCAGGGATCAGAGATCGGGAAGCATCGGGTGCTCGACAGGCGGTTCGTTGAGGTAGAACTCCGTGTAGTCCAGGTAGTTCTTTGCATATTCCAGTATCAGGGCGCGGTCCTTGTCGCTGAGTTCGCGGCGCATTTTGGCGGGTACCCCGGCCCACAGCGTCCTCGGGGGCACCACGGTGTGCTCCGGCACCACCGATCCGGCGGCGATAATTGACCCCGCACCGATGCGGCAGTCGTTCAGCACACGCGCGCCAATCCCGATCAGGCACTCGTCTTCCACCACGCAGCCGTGCACCGTGGCATTGTGGCCGATGGTGACCCAATCGCCGACGATGACCGGATACAAATTGCGCTGGCCGTGCAGCACCGCGCAGTCCTGCACGTTGGAGTTGGCGCCCACGCGGATCGTATTCACATCGCCGCGCAGCACCGCGTTCATCCACACCGAGGAGTGCGCCCCCAGCGTCACGTCTCCAAGCACCTGCGCCGAGACATCGATGTAGCAACCTTCGGCGATCTGGGGCAGGCGCCCCCGGTAGCTGCGGATCATGTTGGTGAACCCTCCCGTCGGAGCCCGCCGGCTCCCACAAATAAAGTGTAAAGGAGCAACCGGCGGGGCTGTCGACGCTGGAAATGGGACCAGCAAGCCAAAAACGACCCGGAATCGGTGCAACTCCCTATGATTCAGTTACACGGAATTACCAAAATCGGCGTATTTACAGTATCCTAGAGAGGCCCCATGGCAGGTTTGGAGGTGGGATTTTTTGGCAGAGGTTCGTATTCAAGAAGGCGAACCGCTCGAAAACGCGCTGCGCCGGTTCAAACGGAAGGTACAGCAGGAGGACATCATCAAGGAAGTCAAGCGTCACTCCTACTACCTGAAACCTGGCGAAAAGAAGCGTGTCAAGGCGGCTTTAGCTCGTAAGCGGAATCGCAAGAAGGCTCGTAAAGAGCAGGACTAACACCAACAGAATCGTGACCCAGGCCGTCCCGGTGGCTTTAGCTCAGACTGAGCGAGAGCCACCCGACAACCCAGATAAGACAGGGCGGCCGGTCGCGATTCTTTCATTTGGCTTCATCGTTTTGCACGTACGGTGCATGAGATTTCAACCCAGGTCTTCCGGTTCCCCGGGCAGGCTTGGGTATTCGCCGCGAAGTTGTGCGGTCCGGGCCCTTGTTGTGAAAGAAGCACGAAGACAGGGAATCGGAACCGGCGAGTAATTCGGGGGTCATGGCCGATTCAGTATCTCCCCGTCTTTGGGGAAGCCGGCCATGGAATTTACCGACAAAGTACTGAAATGCATCGATTGCGGCGACGAATTTATCTTCACCGCCGGCGAACAACTCTTCTTCCACGACAAGCAGTTCACCAACGACCCCAAGCGCTGCAAGCAGTGCAAGGCGAAGCGCGCCCGCGGCGGCTCCAGGGTTCGCTCTGAGACCCGTACCACGTGTTCGGAGTGCGGCGCGGAGACGACGGTTCCCTTCAAGCCCACCCAGGGCAGGCCCGTGCTGTGCCGCTCCTGCTTTCAAAAATCGCAGACCGAAGCGAGCGCGCAGCTAGGATAGCGCCGAGCTCATCAGCAGATCTCCCTTGAATCCCGATGGGAAGCCGGCTGCTCGCACCAGCGTGGACAGTTGCGCCCAGTGGCGCTGGCTGTGAAACAGCGTGTGCGCCGTGCCCTTGCGAATGGAAAAGGTACGGGCCTCCGGGGGTAGCCAGGCAAAATCCAGCGTCAGCGTATCGTCCCATTTCGTACTTGGGTCGTCGATGAGCCCGCGGAAGATTTCCACGGCTTTCAGGTGCAGGTCGAAGAGCGCATCCAGCGGGCCGGTGGGCATGTCTTTCCTGTCAGTCTGCGGCAGGCCGGCAATGCGCTGCGCCCAGACCAGCTCCACGCCCCAGATGTGGCGCACAAACTCCTGTACGTTGGCGGTTCCGCCGATGCCGCAGGGCAGCTCCAGCAGGGCCGGGTTGGCCTCCAGGTGAGCCTTCCAGAAATTTGACGCCTCCTGGTTCCAGGCCAGAAGCTCCGCGAGCGTAATTGCAGCAGTCATGATTCCCTCCTCATTTCTTTCTCAGGGCGCGATGGCCGATGTCATTCCGGTAGTAGATCCCTTCAAAATCAATCAGCGCCATCGCCTGGTAGGCGCGTGCAAGAGCCTCTTCCAGCGACGGAGCCGCGGCGGTAGTGGCCAGCACGCGACCGCCGGCGGTGAGAATCTGGCCGCCCATCTGCGCTGAGCCGGAGTGGAACACCTGCACGCCCGGAACCTGCGCCGCCGCGCTGAGGCCGGTGATGGGAAATCCCGTCTGGTAGCCGCCCGGATAGCCCGACGAACTGGCCATCACGCAAGCTGACGCGCCGGGGCTCCAGCGGAATTCAATCTCCGCCAGCCGGCCGTCGATGCAGGCTTCCAGCGCATCTACCAGGTCGCTCTCCAGGCGCATCAGGATCGCCTGCGTCTCCGGATCGCCGAAGCGGGCATTGAACTCAAGCACCTGCGGCCCGCGTGCGGTCATCATCAGACCCACGTAAAGCACCCCGACAAAAGGGGTGCCTTCCTCCGCCATGCCCTTCACCGTCGGCTCGGCAATGTGCCGCAGAATCCACTCCTTCATGCCCTCGTCGAGCATGGAATCGGTAGAGTAGACGCCCATGCCGCCCGTGTTCGCCCCCGTGTCGCCCTCGCCGATCCGCTTGTGATCCTGCGCCGGCACAAGCGGCGCCACATGCTTGCCGTCGGAGAGGCAGAGAAAGCTGATCTCGTCGCCCTCCAGAAACTCCTCCAGGACGATCTGCTGCTCCGCCTCGCCCAGCAGCTTGCCGCTGAAGAGACCATGAGCCGCCTCCAGGGCCGTCTGCCGCGACGGGCAGATGATGACGCCCTTGCCGGCCGCCAGGCCATCCGCCTTCACCACAATCGGCGCGTGAAAGATCTCGATTGCCTTTTCAAGCTCGTCCGACGTGGTGCACACCGCGTAGTTGGCCGTGGGAATGTTGTGCCGCTGCAGGAACCGCTTGGCGAAAGCCTTGCTGCTCTCGAGCTTCGCCGCTGCGCGCGTGGGCCCGAAGACGCGGAAACCGCGTGTCTGCAGCACGTCCACAATGCCCAGTGAAAGCGGCAATTCCGGCCCCACAATGGTCAGGTCAGGCTGCTCGGCTTCCACCACTTTCACCATCGCGTCCAGGTCTTTCAAGCTGACCGGAACCGAGCGCGCAATCTGGGCGATTCCCCCGTTTCCCGGCGCGCAAACCACCTCTTTGACTCGACTGCTTTTTTGAACCGCCCAGGCCAGCGCATGTTCGCGGCCCCCCGAACCCAAGATGAGAACTTTCATTGCCCTTCCAATCCCCTGACAGCCTATGGTCGGCAATGGAGCCGGGTGAAGTCAAACCGCCGCGCGAAATGGGCAGAACTGCCGCTCGCCTATACTGGCAACTGGTGAACGAAGGCCCGCGCGATGGTTCAAACCCGCATCAAGCCGTATCTTGAGCAAGTGGCCGAGCAGGCGCGACGGGTGGAACAGACCCGCGTCTACCGGCGCAACCAGGTTTTCGGCCTGCTGATCGTCGCTGCGGTGATTCTGGCGTGGGCGCTCATTCACACAAATCCCAAGTGGATCTTCCCGCCCGGCTGGTGGCGCCCATGAGCGCTGCGCGGACGGCGAAAAGCGCCTTCGGCGCAAAAGATCCCTTAGTCGTTCTACTGCTGGGCCCCACTGGCAGCGGCAAGACGGCGCTCTCCCTCGCGCTGGGCGAGCAGTTCAACGGCGAGATCGTCAGTTGCGACTCGGTCGCCGTCTATCGCGGCATGGACCTGGGCACGGCCAAGCCTACCGCTGCAGAGCGCGCACACCTGCCCCATCACCTCATCGACGTAGCCGACCCCGACCAGCCTTTCACCGCGGGCGAATATAGCCGCCAGGCCCGCGCAGCCCTCAAAGCCATCGCCCAGAAAGGCCGCTTGCCCATCGTCACCGGCGGAACCGGCCTCTACCTCCGCGCGCTCACGGAAGGCCTCTTTCCAGGCCCCGCCCGCCAGGCGGATCTCCGCGAACGTCTTGAGCGGAGCCGCCAGCGCCACGGCGACCCATGGCTGCACCGCCTGCTCACACGCCTTGACCCCGCCTCCGCCGCGCGCATCCATGCCAACGACGTGCCCAAGCTGCTGCGCGCCATTGAAATCTGCATCGCCGCGCGCCAGCCGCTCTCGCAGCTTCTCAGCGACCAAGAAACTGCCCGTGACCCGCTCACCGGCTTCCGCCTGCTGCGCATCGGCCTCAACCCGCCGCGCAAGGCCCTTCCGCCCCGCGAGGGTTTATATGACCGCCTCAACCAGCGCGCCGCCGCCATGTTCTCCGCCGGCCTGGTGGAAGAAACCCGCGCCTTGCTGGCCCGCTACGGCCCGGTCAAGGCACTCGACTCGCTCGGCTACCGCCAGGCCGCAGCCGTCCTCAATGGGACCCTCACCCCCCCTGCCGCCATCGAAGCCGCGCAGCAGGGCCATCGTAACTACGCCAAGCGCCAGCTCACATGGTTCCGGCGCGAACCCGAGGTGCATTGGCTCGAAGACTTCGGCGATCAACCCGAGACGCTCAGAGCAGCCGCCGCCCTGGTCCGCGCCAACCTCTAACCGTTCCAACCGCGCCGCGCGCTCCCAAACCATCTTCTGGCGCATCCATTAAACTGGGTGGGGTAGCGCGGCGTTTGCGGCACTTGGCATCCGCCCCGGAACGGAGCTCTCTTGACAGACACAGTGTTCGACGTTGCAATCATCGGCGGCGGTCCCGCCGGCTACACCGCGGCCATCCGCGGCGCGGAGTACGGCCTCAAAGTCGCATTGATTGAGATGACCCCCAAGCTGGGCGGCACCTGCCTGCACGTCGGCTGCATTCCCACCAAGGCGCTCTTGTTCAACGCCGAAATCTGGGACCACCTGAAGCACGCCGCCGACTTCGGCATTGGTGGCGTCGCCGCCGAGCCGACGCTCGACTGGCAGACCGTGCTCAAGCGCAAGGACTCGATCGTCGCCAAGCACGTCAAGGGTCTAGAGTTCCTGATGAAGAAGCACAAGATCACCACCATCGTCGGCTACGGCCGCCTCACCGGTTCCGCACAGGACGGCGTCCATACCGTTGAAGTGTCTTCGGCAAACAGCGAAACCAGCCAGGTGAAAGCGAAAAACGTCCTCCTCGCCACCGGCTCCTCGGCCAAAATGCTGCCCGGCCTCGCACCCGACGCGAGCATTCTTACCAACGTCGAAATCCTCGCCATGGACCGCGTGCCCAAGTCGCTGATCGTCATCGGCGCGGGCGCGGTGGGCATGGAGTTCAGTTCCATCTTCCGCAGCTTCGGCAGCGAAGTCACGATCCTCGAGTTTCTTCCCCGCGTGGTTCCCATCGAGGACGAAGAGGTTTCGAAGGAGATCACGCGCCTCTTCAAGAAACGTGGCATCGACGTGAACACCGGCGCCAAGGTCGAGAAGGTAGAAAAGACCGAGACCGGCGTGAAGGTCAGCTATACCGACGCCAACGGCAAGCCGCAGGTGAAAGAGGCTGAGAAGGTGCTGGTCGGCGTGGGCCGCGCGGGGCTCACCGCGAACATCGGCGTGGAGAAGACCAGGATTGAGCTTGATCGCGGCCTCGTCAAGGTGAATGAGGCGCAGGAAACCGCCGAACCAGGTATCTTCGCCATCGGCGACATCGTCTTCGGCCTGCCGCAACTGGCGCATGTGGGTTCCATGGCCGGCATGGTGGCCGTGGCCAAAATCGCAGGCCGCAAGTTCCGCCCCATTCGCCGCGACCGCATCCCCAGCTGCACCTACACCGAGCCGCAGATCGGGTCAGTGGGCCTGACCGAAACGCAGGCCAAAGAGAAAGGCTACGAAGTCAAGGTGGGGAAGTTCCCCTTTGCGGGCAACTCCAAGGCCACCATCCTCGGCAACCACGATGGATTCGTGAAGATTGTTGCCGACGCCAAGTACGGCGAAATTCTCGGCGTGCACATTCTTGGCCCCCAGGCCACGGAACTCATCGCCGAAGCAGTGGCCGTGATGGAGCTCGAAGGCACTGTGGATGAGCTGATGTACACCATCCATGCTCACCCCACGCTCGCCGAGAGCCTGCTGGACGCCTACGGCGCCGTGGAAGGCATGGCCATCAACGCATAAGGACTATTGGCTATCGATGTAAGACACGCAGCTGTTGCAAAGGCTTGATCCGTCCGTCATTCGCTCGCCGCAGCGCATACAGAAAGTGATTGCGCAGACTTCGCGGCATTCTTTGTTTGTGCATACGCCGACGTCACCGTCCTCGGTCTGCACCACTGTTTCCTCCCAGCATTCAGGACATTGCAGGAAGGAGTCGGGATCTGGATTGTGCCTTGGATGGTAAGGTTCGAGATCTGCCAATGCATCAAGTTCTTCGTCGCTCAACGCGGAGTATTTCGCAACTCTGTGTTTCCATGCGGCGATCTCCTCCTGCTTCAATCGTGCCGAGATTCTCCGCAACTCCTGCATTCTGTCCCATACCTCGGGTTCAACATGATTCTCAAGGCGGACATCCAATTGGTCTCTCAAAAACAGATAGGACAGTTCCGAGAGATCCCCAATGATGGCTTGTGCTTGTCTGACATCTACCGCGAGCTCATAATGTTCGATGAGATTTCTAAGTCCTTGCGCGGTGCGAAGGGTTCTCTTGGCTTTGTCGTCGAAGACCACGCTCGCGCAAGCCTCCAGGCGGACAATTACTTCATCAAAGTCTACAGTCTTCGCATTTGACTTCCCCGCCTCCTTAACGTCTTTGAAAATCAGTGAATGGTGCTCTCGCTTCAGCCGCTCCTTTAACAAGAGAACCAAACCCGAAAATAGATGGAGGATCGCGTATTTGTGGCTAACGGGATCTGGCTCGTCGTGGAGAAAGAACCGCACACCAGATTGAATGAAGTCAATTCCGTTGCTCAGAAGATTCAGCTTCAGTTCTTGCGCCGTCGCCTTTGCCATTGTTGTCTCCGAAGCGTTACACCCGGTCTAGTTCGGCAAACAGCTCTGCTAGCACAATGCGTATCGGCGTTTCCGGAATGGCAAGCTCGCCGGAGCGGGCCAACTCCAGGCCGGATGCGGCGCCTCGATACCCAACCCTGGCGGCGGGGTCGATGACCCACACATGCTCGATCCCGAACTCCAGATACTCCTGAGCCTTCGTCGCCGTTCGCCGCAGCGTATCTTCGGGCGATTGAATCTCGATGACCAATAGCGGAGGATGCGTGAGGATTCGCTCGCGCGGTGAACCCGCACGAAGGATAGTCACGTCGGGCACGCGGAAATGATTGGTCTTGGTCTGAACTTGCTGCTCCGGGAGGCAAATCACTGCCCAGTCCGCGCGATGATTGTTGAAGATTGCCGCAAGGATTCCTTGTAGAAATGCATGTTCGAACTCGCCCAAGTCGCGCTCCTCGATCACCCCGTCCACATACTCGCAGTCGTGCTCGTAGACGGTCGAGAGATACTCTTCGACGCTGACGTGCTTTTCGAAAACAGGCTGCGTTGCCATGAAGACAGTATCCTCCGATTTTCGCGATCTCGCCAGTGTTCCTTACAACTCCGTCGACTGACCCTCCACGAGTGTCTTTGCTTTGGCGATGAAATCCGCCAGCGGCTGCGTGCCTTGGTCGCCCTTGCCGCGCGTGCGCACACTTACGCTTCCAGCCGCTTCTTCCTTGTCGCCGAAAACCAGAATGTACGGCGTCTTCTGGTTCGCAAAGTCGCGGATCTTGCCGTTCATCTTCTCGTTGCGGTCGTCCACTTCCACGCGCAGGCCCGCGGCCTTCAACTCCGCTTCAACTTTCTTCGCGTATTCGTGGTGCCGCTCGCTGATGGGCACCAGGCCCACCTGCACCGGCGCCAGCCACAACGGGAAAGCTCCAGCGTAGTGCTCAATCAGCACGCCGAAGAAGCGCTCCACCGAACCGAATAGCGCGCGATGCACCATCACCGGCTGATGCCGCTCGCCGTCTTCGCCCACATATTCAAGCTCGAAGCGCGCCGGCAGGTTGAAGTCGAACTGCACTGTAGACAACTGCCACAAGCGCCCCAGCACGTCCACCAGCTTGATGTCGATCTTGGGTCCATAGAACGCTGCTTCGCCGGGGATTGTCTTAAAGTCGATCCTCTTCCGTTCGAGAGCCGTCCGCAAGGACCCGACGGCAAGTCCCCAGTTCTCGTCCGAGCCGGCATAGTGCGCGCGATCGTTCGGATCCCACGTCGATAGCTCGACCTTGAACTCCTTGAACCCGAAGGTCCTCAGCACCGCCTCGGCAAAATCGATGCAGGCGACTACTTCGTCTTCAATCTGTCCCGGCGTGCAGAAGATGTGCGCGTCGTCCTGCGTAAAGCCGCGCACGCGCAGCAGTCCATGCATGGTTCCGGAGCGCTCGTAGCGATACACGTTACCTAACTCGGCCAGACGCACCGGCAGGTCGCGATAACTCTTCGGCGAGTTCTTGTAGATGAGAATATGGCCGGGGCAGTTCATCGGTTTCAGGCGATACTCGGCATCGTCCAGCTCCATCGGCGTGTACATGTTGTTGGCGTAGAAGCCCTCATGGCCGCTGATCTTCCACAGCTCGCGGCGCATCACGTGTGGCGTGAACACCAGCGAGTAGCCGCGGCGCAGGCACTCATCGCGCATCCAGTCTTCCATGATCTTGCGGATGATGCCGCCTTTGGGATGCCAGAAGATCAGGCCCGCGCCGGCAATTTCCTGAATGCTGAAGAGATCCAGTTGCTTGCCCAGCACGCGATGATCGCGCTTCTCGGCTTCTTCAAGCCGCGCGAAGTGAGCGTCGAGATCTTTCTGCGAATAGAACGCCGTTCCATAAATGCGCTGCAACTGCGGATTCTTCTCGTCGCCCAGCCAGTACGCGCCGGCCAGCGAGAGCACCTTGAATGCCTTCACGCGCCCCGTCGAGGGCACATGCGGCCCGCGGCAGAAGTCGACGAATTTCCCGTTCCGGTAAAAGCTCACTTCGGAACCAGGCTCGGTGAATTTCGTCACGAAGTGCGTCTTCATGAAGTCGCCGTCCTTGTCGAAGCCTTCCAGGCTCTTATCCCTTGGAGCGAATTCATGGACGAACGGCTCGTCGCGCGCCACCACCTCGGCCATCTTCTTCTCAATGGCCGCCAGGTCTTCGGGCGTGAATCGCTTCTCGCGATAGAAGTCGTAGAAGAATCCCGCATCCGTCGCCGGGCCGTGACCCAGCTTTGTTTCCGGAAAAAGCTCGAGCACCGCCGTCGCCATCACGTGCGCGGCCGAGTGGCGCACCACTTTCAGCGCCTCGGCATCCTGCTCCCTTATAAGTGCCAGCTTCGTATCGGCGGTCAGCGGCGTCGCCAGGTCCACCAGGCGCGACGCGGCGCCGTCTTCGGCTGTATACATTGCCGCTTCTGTCGGCTCTTCGCCAGTTTCACTCTTCTTGGCTGCGCCGGTGAGCGGAGTCAGCCGGGCCACGACGGAGACTGCGGCAAGGCGCGGCGAGATGGAGTTGGCAATGTCAAAAGGCGTTGTGCCGGCGGGCACTTCGCGAATCGCCCCGTCGGGCAGGTGGACTGCAATTGTCTGCGTGCTCATGATTGTTTGGTTCCTGTGTTTTCCGGCCGCGGAGTTTTTCTCTCCGTGACAACCCTTCAGGATATACCGAGTAATGCGTGGAACCGTAATGTACTATGGCGCGTAACAGCTTTCAGGCGCATCGTCTCCCGCTCCGCGCCCATCTGAATCCTGTTTGCAGAAGAGGTCGAATCATGAACCTGCGTTTGCGGGGCCTTGCGCTCCTTGTTTCAATCGCTGTTTTCGGCACAGTCGCAACCTCGGCGCAACCCGCCATCCAGCCTACGGTGGACATCACCAGGATTCCGGCCGCGGCCCAGCCCTCGCCCAGCTTCAACGTGAACGACGCCACGGAAGCCTACATGGCCATGATGCCGCCGGCCGCCGTGGAGCGCTCCAACGCCTATTTCGAGGGCGGCTACTGGCTCATCCTTTGGGATTTTCTCTATGCCTCGGCGGTTTGCCTCATCGTGCTGAACACCCGCTGGTCCGCCGCCATGCGCAATCGCGCCCAGCGCATCACGCGCTTCCGCTGGCTGCAGGACGCGCTCTACTGGATCCAATATCTGCTGCTCACCACGGTCCTCGGCTTTCCCCTTGAGTATTACGAAGGCTTCGTTCGCGAGCATCAATACGGCATGGCCACGCAGACCTTGATGCCCTGGATGGGCGACGAGGCCAAGAGCCTGGCCATCGGCCTGGTCATGGGCGCCATCGCCATCCTTGTCCTGTTCGCAATCGTGCGCAAGTGCCGGCAGACCTGGTGGATCTGGGGCACGGCGGTCGCGATCGCTTTCGTCATCGTCGGCATCGCCATCGGCCCGGTCTTCATCCAGCCCATGTTCAACAAGGTCAACCGCCTCGACGATCCCAAAATTACCGGCCCCATCCTGCGCATGGCCCACGCCAACGGCATTTCCACCAACGACGTGTATGAGATCGACGCCAGCCGCCAGACCACCCGCATGAGCGCCAACGTCAGCGGTATCGGCAACACCATGCGCATCACGCTCAATGACAACCTGCTCAAGCGCGGTTCTCCCGAGGAGATTCAGGCGGTGATGGGCCACGAGATGGGCCACTACGTCATGAACCACATTCCCAAGTCAGTCTTGTTTCTCTCGGTGGTGCTTGTGATCTTCTTCGCCTACCTGCGCTGGGCGCTGACCTGGACGCTGGCCCGCTGGGGCGATCGCTGGGGGATTCATGAGATCACCGATCCGGCCGTGCTGCCGCTGGTCTTCCTCTTGGGCGGCCTCTTCTTCTTCGTGCTCACCCCGGTCAATAACACTGAGATCCGCAGCCAGGAGAAGGAAGCCGACATGTTCGGACTCAACGCCGCGCGCCAGCCCGACGGCTTTGCCCAGGCCGCCATTCACCTGGGCGAGTACCGCAAGATGCGCCCAGGGCCGCTGGAAGAGATTCTGTTCTTTGACCATCCCAGCGGTTACAACCGCATTCACTCCGCCATGCAGTGGAAGAGCGAAAATCTTCAACTGTTTGACAAGCAGGATTGCCCGCCCGTACAGGGCGGAGCGACGCCAACAGCCGCGGCGCATTGACCGGACGCACATTGGCAAGACGCAAATCCGCGGCAGCGCGCGTTGATCCTGCCGAAGCCAGAATGCTGCCTTTCAGCCGGACATGGAATCAATCCTCCTATGATGAAGGAGGAATGAGGTCGCTATGCGCTGGATGTCGTTGCTGTTCTGGCTTGTTCTCTGCTTTGCCGTTGCCGGCATCAGCGGCAGGTTCACGGCCGCCGAGATTCCCGGCTGGTACCGCACCCTGGTCCGTCCCTCGATTGCGCCGCCCAACTGGGTCTTTGCCCCGGCCTGGACCACGCTCTATGCACTCATGGCCGTCGCCGCGTGGCGGGTCTGGCTCGCGCCGCCTTCCACCCTGAGGACCACCGGCCTCATTCTGTTTCTGGTGCAACTGGCGCTCAACTTCGCCTGGTCCTTCCTCTTCTTTCGCAAGCACGCCATTGGGACGGCGCTGGTTGAGGTCGTATTTCTGTGGGCCGCCATCGGCGTCGCCACGCTTGTTTTCAGCCGGGTTGCGCCGGCGGCAGCGTGGCTCATGGCGCCTTACCTGGCCTGGGTCACCTTTGCCAGTATCCTCAATGGCGCCTTCTGGCGGCTGAATTAGGGCCTGTCAACACTACTGGGGCGTCCACCCCAGTAGTCTTAACAGGCCCTAAGCCCAGTTCTCTCGGGGCATACCACCTTCATTCTCCAGGCGCATACCACCTTCAGGGGATAAACCCCCGCCCCAAAAGAATATGGACTTGTCCGAATGAGCTATTTCAGCCTTCCCAGGAAGGGAATAAAGTCAGTCTCACTGAAACAGTATCTAGGCAACTCAGGGGGTAATCCATGCAGGTTCTTTGCAGACCGACCAACCGTAACGCTGAAACACGCTGCTGCAGATGCGGCCAGGGATTCGTGATGTTCTGGGAGCGCCAGTCGCGCACCGAACGCAAAGAGATTCTCTTCGAAATTCAGAAGACGCTGTGCGACCACCACCGGAACCAAAACGGCCCGGATGTTCACCCGCACACTGACTTTCTGGCTCCGGACTACTTTGGGCCCTTCCTGCCTATCCAGGCGGGCGTCGAAAGCCAGGCCCAACCCTGCGCGCAGTAAGACTTGACTTGGTTCTCAAACGCACACAAGGGCTGGGATTGCTCCCAGCCCTTGTGTGCGTTTGCTAGATTCTGCCGGAATCCGGCCAACAGGTTAGAGAGGCTGCACGTCGGCAGCCTGCCATCCCTTGGGCCCCTTCACCACGTTGAACTGCACGGCTTGACCTTCTTGCAGACTCTTGAAACCACTGGAGTTGATCGCAGAGTAGTGCACGAACACGTCTTCGCCGTTCTGGCGCGAAATAAAGCCGAAGCCTTTCGCGTCATTGAACCACTTCACAGTACCTTGTTCCATTTGATCGTATTTCCTGGATTGGATTGCGCTGGATGAATCGGAGCGACCACTGGCAGAATCTTGCTTGGTTGGGCGAGTTTGCTGCTCACGCCCGGTTCGACTCTAACGCTACTCGAAGTATATCATCCCTCTGAAAATATGGTGCGGAAATTGTTCCGGCGTCTTCCAGCCCGCAATTTCCTATCACGAAATGTGTTGACCGTAATGGACTTACCGGCGAGACTCGGCCTGTGATACGGTGATAGGTCGCCATGCCTCACGATCCCGTTCCCGGCCTGCTTGCCCGCGCCACCGAGCTGCTTGAGGCGGAGTTCGCCTCACTTCCGCCCCTCGACTCCTCCTTGAATTCAGACGCCATCACCCAGGTTCTGGCCGCAACGGCCCACCGCCTCGCCGACAACTACCCCTACTTCCATCCCCTCTACGCCGGGCAGATGCTCAAGCCGCCCCACCCGGTGGCCCGCGCCGCCTACGCCCTGGCCATGACCCTCAATCCCAACAACCACGCCCGCGACGGCGGACGCGCCAGCTCAGAGATGGAGATTGAGGCCGTCGAGGGCATCGCCCGCATGTTCGGCTGGGAGGCCGGCAGCTACCTCGGCCACCTCACCTCCAGCGGAACCATCGCCAACCTTGAAGCCCTCTGGATTGCCGGGCAGACAGTGCCGGGCAAGCGCATTGTCGCGTCGGAGCAGGCCCACTACACCCACAAACGCATCTCCGCCGTGCTCAAGCTCCAGTGCGACAGCATCCCCGCCGACAGCCGCGGCCGCATGAGCCTGGAGGCCCTGGAAACCGAGCTCCGCAACGGAGATGTCGGCACAGTCGTCGTCACGCTGGGCACCACGGCCATCGGCGCAATCGATCCGCTGCCTGAGATTCTCGACCTCCGCAAGAAATACGGCTTCCGCATTCACGTCGACGCGGCCTACGGCGGCTACTTCCGGCTGATCCCCGAGGCTCTGGACGAACCGGCGCGCCGCGCCTACGCCGCAATCACTCAGGCCGACTCCATCGTTATCGATCCCCACAAGCACGGCCTGCAGCCCTACGGCTGCGGCTGCATCCTGTTCCGCGACCCCGCAGTGGGCCGGTTCTACAAGCACGATTCGCCCTATACATACTTCACTTCAAATCAATTACACCTCGGCGAGATCAGCCTGGAGTGCTCCCGCGCAGGCGCTTCGGCTGTCGCTTTGTGGGCCACGCAGCAGCTTTTGCCGCTCGTGCCGGGTGGTGAATTCGCACAGGGGCTTGCGCGGGGCCGTTCGGCAGCCCTCGAACTCGACCGGCGCCTACGGCAGGATGGCCGCTTCCAATCCTTCGCTGCCGGCCCGCCAGAGCTGGACATCGTCGTCTGGAAGGTGAATGCCGCAACCGCGGAACGCGCATCCGAACTGGCCCAGCAGATTTTTGTGGCCTGTGCCACGCGGGATTTGCATCTTGCCCTTGTACAATTGCCGCTATCGTGGTTTCAGCACGAAACTGCGGAAACAAACGCAACCAGCATGGTCACCTGCCTCCGTTCCGTGCTCATGAAGCCCGAGCATGAAGCTTGGCTTGACCCCATCTGGGAACGGCTGACCGCGGCCTCTAAAGATGTTCTGGGAGAGTAGGACGAATGGCCGAATCAACTACCCTTGAACGCGCGGAAGAAAACGTTCTCATTCAGGCCGGAGACTGCTCGCTGACCATTCTCCCCAGGCTGGGCGGCAAGATCGCGTCGCTTCGGCTCCATGGCCATGAACTCCTTCAGGCTCCGCTCGCGCCCTACGCTCCCCGCACCCGGACCATGGCTTTCGACGCGGGCGACGCCAGCGGCTGGGACGAGTGCCTGCCCTCGGTGGCCAGTTGCACCGTCGACACCCCCGCAGGTCCCGCCTCGATTCCCGATCACGGCGACTTGTGGCGCGTGGAATGGCAGCCTGTCGCCACGGATGAAAACGCTGTCATTTTCCGCGGAGAATGCTTTTCGCTGCCCCTGACGCTTGAGCGTGCCCTCTCCCTGCGCGAAGAAAACACCTCTTCGGGAAAGAGCTGGGTCCTTCGCCTCGACTACAAAGTCACCAACACTGGCCATTCGCCCGCTCCCTGGTCCTGGGCCGCACACCCGCTGTTTACCGCCGAGGCTGGAGACCGCATCGTTCTGCCTGCCTCCATCGCCAAGCTGCGGCTTGAGGGCTCCGGCGGTGGGCGGCTGGGAAAGCATGGCGATTCAGTGAGTTGGCCCATTGCCACGCTCGTCGACGGCAGCCAGTCCGACCTGAGTCTCGCCCAGCCTCCCGAGTCGGCCATCGGCGACAAGCTTTTTGCCGGGCCTCTTTTCGTATCGGAAAACTGGTGCGCCCTCGAACGGCCCAAAGCCGGCGTCCGCATCAAGGTGGGCTTCGATCCGCAAGCCACGCCCTATCTCGGCCTGTGGATCTGCCATGGCGGCTGGCCTGACCGTCCCGGCCCCAAGCAAACCTGCGTTGCCCTGGAGCCGGCAACCGCCCCCGTCGATTCCCTGGCACAAACCGGGTCCTGGTCACGCGTGCTCGCTCCCGGCGCATCCTTTTCCTGGCCCATGACCGTAGAGATTCAATCCATCTGAGTGTGAACAGCCATGCATGATCCCGCGATTCTCCGCACCATCCATCAGGCCCGCTTCCACGCGGAGCCGGAAGTCTTCGTCGCGCCCGGCCGCGTCAACCTGATCGGCGAGCACACCGATTACGCCGAGGGCTTCGTCATGCCCGCGGCCATCAACTTCGCCACGCTGGCCGGCATCTCGCCGCGCACCGACGGCAAAATCGCGATTTACTCAGAGAATTACGGCGAAGAGAGAGTCTTCGATGCGGCCGATCTGCCGAGCGGCGCCTCTAAACACTGGAGCGATTATCCGCTCGGCGTCATTTCCATCCTCGCCGGCGAAGGCGACACCATTCCCGGCTTCAGTCTCTCGCTCTGGGGCGACGTGCCCCTCGGCTCCGGACTTTCCAGTTCCGCCGCCGTTGAAGTAGCCACCGCCCTCGCCGTTACCTCGCTCATCGGCGTCAGCTATCCGGGACCGGTGCTGGCGCGGCTCTGCCAGCGTGCCGAAAACGAGTTTGTCGGCTCCAGTTGCGGCATCATGGACCAGTTCATCTCCGCCAACGGCGCGAAAGACCACGCGCTGCTGCTCGATTGCCGCGACCTCAGCTTCAAACTCGCGCCCATTCCGCCCAATGTGGCGCTGGTCATCGCCAACACCATGGTCAAGCACGCCGTCACCGGCGGCGAATACACCTCGCGCCGCGCTGAAGTGGAAGCGGCCTGCGCGGTGATTGCTTCGCATCGCTCCGGGATCAAATTCCTGCGCGACTGCACCGTCGAAGACCTTGAAAAATGGGGCCACGAAATGACCCCCAACTCGCTCAAACGCGCCCGCCACGTCATCACCGAGAACACACGCACCGTCGCTGCGGCCGATGCGCTCATTCGCCGCGATCTGCCTCAACTGGGCCGCCTGATGGCCGAGGCGCACGAGAGCTACAGCAAGGACTTCGAAGCCAGTTGCGAAGAGGCCGACGCCATGGTGGCCCTGGCGCAGGATTTGCCCGGCCTGATCGGCGCGCGACTCACCGGCGGCGGCTTCGGCGGCTGCACCATCAATCTGGTGGACCAGAGCCACGCCGCGGAATTTGTTGACGCGCTGGGCGAGCGTTACGCTGGGCAAATCGGCATTGTGCCCCAGATTCACATCTGCCACGCCTCCGGCGGCGCACACAAATTGAGCTAGGGCCTGTTAACACTACTGGGGTGGACGGCGTTGCGGATGAAAATCGGGCCAGAACCGGGGCCCCCGCGGACAGGTCTTCGTCTGCGGGGTGGAGTTCGGGGGTGGTGAGCGAAAGCCTGCCCTGAGCGTAGTCGAAGGGAATCTGCTTTTTGGCGTTCCTGGCTTCTGCGACGGACTTCAGCCTCACCACGCTGAGAATCTTCCGCAATTCTTCCAGTCGAGCAGAAAAGCCGCCTGATTTTTCATGAGAAAACATCTGCGCGCCTCAGAATTGCGTGCTGTGAAAGTCGCTAGCCTGACTCATCCGCCAGTGCTGTCTCGTGGGTTACGCCGAGGGCAATGGCCCTTTCGTGGAAGGGGTTTCTCCGCGGTGTTCTTGCTAAAATTAAAAACGATTGCCCCAACCAAAACCGGGCGGGAATTGTGTGCACTTTTGCTCTGCCCGGTTTTCTGCTTCTGGACCGTCGCATTCCCATAAGGGAGCGGCACGGAGATGAGATAGACCATGCAACTGACATCGTCCAAACCCTTTTCCTACGAGACTTTCCCCACCGCGGGCCATGTGGCCTATTTCTCGATGGAAATCGCCATCAACCCGGGCATGCCCACCTACTCCGGCGGCCTTGGCGTGCTGGCCGGAGACACGCTGCGTTCCGCCGCCGACCTCGGCGTGCCCCTGGTGGCTTTCACGCTGGTGCACCGCAAGGGATACTTCCAGCAGCACCTCGACGCCAAGGGCGTGCAGACCGAGGATGTGCAGCCCTGGAATCCCAGCGACTTCTGCACCGAGGAACCGGCGCGCGTCACGGTGTCCGTTGAAGACCGCATCGTGACCCTCCGCGCCTGGCGCTACGATCTCGTAGGCCGCTACGGCCACATCGTTCCCATCTACCTGCTCGACACCGATCTTGAAGGCAATTCAGGATGGGATCGCGGCCTCACCGATCATCTCTACGGCGGCGACACCAACTATCGCCTGCAGCAGGAGATTGTGCTGGGCATGGGCGGCGTGCGCATGGCGAACGCGCTCGGCCACAAAGTAAACGTCTACCACATGAATGAGGGCCACGCGGCTCTGCTGACTCTGGCGCTGCTTGAGAGCCAGTTGGGCGGCGGACCCCTCGGCGCAGCCACCGAGACCGACATAGAACAGGTGCGCCGCAAGTGCGTCTTCACCACGCACACGCCGGTTCCCGCAGGCCACGATCGCTTCTCCACCGAGCAGACTATTCGCATCCTCGGCGGCGACCGCACCGCGCGCCTTGAAAAGATGGGCTGTTTTCGCGACGGCATGTTGAACATGACGCTGCTGGCGCTGCGCTTCTCGCGCTATGCCAACGGCGTGGCCATGCAGCACGCCAAAGTTTCGCGCGCCATGTTCCCAGAGTTCGCCATCGATTCCATCACCAACGGCGTGCACGCGCCCACCTGGGTCTCCGAGCCGATTCAGAAGTTGCTCGACGCAAACTTCTCTTCCTGGCGCCGCGACAATCTCTACCTGCGCAATGCCATCGACCTGCCGGAGAAGGACATTCTGGCCGCGCACGCCACGGCCAAGGGCGACCTGTTGGCTGAAGTTGCCGCACGCACCGGCCTGGTGTTCAATCCCAAGGTGCTCACCCTGGGCTTCGCACGCCGCGTGGCCACCTACAAGCGCGCCACGCTGCTGTTCACCGATCCCGAGCGCCTGGCGAAGATCGCCACTGCTGCTGGAGGCTTGCAGATCGTCTATGCCGGCAAGGCGCATCCCCAGGACGAGCCCGGCAAGGCGCTCATCCAGGAAGTCTTCGCCGACGCAGCCCGTCTCTCCAATGACATGCTGCGCGTTGTCTACCTCGAAAACTATGGCTGGGACTTGGGTGCATTGCTCACCGCCGGCGTCGATGTGTGGGTCAACACGCCGCGCCGTCCCTATGAGGCCTCAGGCACCAGCGGCATGAAGGCCGCGCTCAATGGCGTTCCCAGCCTCTCGATTCTGGATGGCTGGTGGATCGAAGGCTGCATCGAGGGTTTCACCGGCTGGGCCATTGAAGACGGCGCCAACGATGCCGAAGAAGCCGCCTCGCTCTACCAAAAGCTCGAATCGGTCATTGTGCCGCTCTATCTGGATGCGCCGGAGAAGTGGGCTCACGTGATGCGTCACACGCTGGCCTTCAACGGCTCCTACTTCAACACCAACCGCATGGTGAAGCAGTACACCCGCAACGCATACTACCCGGTCAAGCTCATCGATCGCGCGCAAGTGCGGGAAGAAGTCTTCGCGAACTGAGAAAGACAGTTGTCGGTTTTCAGTTCTTAGTTATCAGCTTCCGTTTCCAAGCTACAGATTAGTCAGGGAAAACCGTTGTGTGCCCCATCCATTCCGCTCTTTTTGCGGAATGGGTGGGAGGCAGTACGCCCCTGCCACCCTCCCTCGAGCTGCAGCAGTGCAGCCCGCTACGATGGCGGCCTGATCTCGCTGGATGTTCCTCCCGCTGCCGGAATGTAGCACTTTGACGTGTAGTCCATCACCATGCGATCCGCATTGAAGCGCCAGCCCAGCGTGCGAATCGTCCGCTTCATCCGCTTGATCCACCCGCGTGGCAGCCCGTCGCGATCCCGGTTGTAGAAGAGCGGAATCAGCTCGTCGCGCAGCACGCGGTACAAATCTTCGCCGTCGCGGCTGTCGTGCACATCCATGTTGGAGTGCGTTCTGCCCAATCCAATCGCGAATCCGTTCAGCCCGTCGTAGGCCTCGGCCCACCATCCATCCAGCACAGAGAGATTCAACCCGCCGTTGAGCACAACCTTCTGCCCGCTGGTGCCTGAAGCCTCCAGCGGACGCCGCGGATTGTTCAGCCACACGTCCACGCCCTGCACCAGGTAGCGGCCCACGTTGATGTCGTAGTCCTCAATGAAGACGAACTTGTCGGCGAACTTTGGGTCGCGCATCATCTCCGCAATTTGTTGCAGAACGCGCTTGCCCGGCTCATCGTGCGGGTGCGCCTTGCCGGCAAAGAGAAACTGCACCGGCCGCTTGGGATCGTTCACCATCAAGGCCAGCCTCTGCATATCGGCGAGCACCAGGTTGGCTCGCTTGTAGGTAGCAAATCGCCGCGCAAAGCCGATGGTCAACGCATCGGGCGAGAGCACCTTATCCAGTTTGAGCAAATGCTCCTTCGCTTCGCTGCGGCGTTCGGCTTGCTCCCGTGCGCGACGCCGTGCAAAATCCAGCAACTGCGACTTCAGGCTCAGGTGCGTCTCCCAAAGCTCGCCGTCGTCCACGTTTTCAATCTCTTCCCAGGTGCGCGCCTCTCCGCTGGTGCGCTGCCAGTCCACGCCCAGGTGGCGATCGTAGAGCCGGCACATCTGCGGCGCCAGCCACGACGGCACATGCACGCCATTGGTGATGTGGCCGATGGGCACCGCGTCCTCCGGCTTGCCGGGATACAGGCACTTCCACATGGCGCGCGATACTTCGCCGTGCAGCGATGAAACCGCATTCGCCCGCCTTGAAAGCTTCAGGCCCAGCACAGTCATGCAGAACTGCTCGCCCTGGTCGGTGGGATATTCGCGGCCAAAGCCCATCATGTTCTCATGCGTGATCCCCAACTGTTCGCGCAACGGCCCCAGGTGCTCTTCCATCAGTTCGGGGCTGAAGCGATCGTGTCCCGCGGGCACCGGCGTGTGCGTGGTAAAGATTACCTCGCGCGGAATCAGGCTCGCTGCCGTGTTGAAGTCCAGGCCTTCATCCACCATGCGCGAGCGAATCGCTTCGAAGACCGCGAAGCCGCTGTGTCCTTCATTCAGATGCAGCACGCCCGGCGAAATGCCCATCGCCTTGAGCGCGCGAAATCCGCCCACGCCCAGCAGCAGCTCCTGCCGTATGCGCGTGCGCCCGTCGCCGCCATAAAGACGCGAGGTCAGCTCGCGATCCTCGGGTGCGTTGCCCGGCACATTGGAGTCGAGCAGCAGCAGATCGCAGCGGCCCACTTTCAGCTGCCACACCTTGGCCTTGATCGATCCGCCCCGCGTCTGAATCTCCACCACCACCGGCTCGCCGTTCGGGCCAATCGCCGGCTGCATCGGCAACTTGTTCACATCCGTCTGCAGATACTCTTCCCGCTGCCAGCCACTCTGATCCAGCCGCTGCAAAAAGTAGCCCTGCCCGTAGAACAAGCCGATTCCCACCAGCGGAATGTCCAGGTCCGACGCGCTCTTGATGTGGTCGCCCGACAGAACGCCCAGGCCGCCTGAATAAATCGGCAGCGATTCATGCAGTCCAAACTCGGCGGAGAAGTACGCCACCGGACGAGGCCGCAGCACGCCTGCATTGCCCGCGCCCCACGTGCGATCCGCATGGAGATATTCCTGCTGACGCCGGTAGACGTAGTTGATGCGGCTATGCAAAACCAATTCCGTCGCGCGGCGCTCAATCTCGCCGAACTTCATCTCGCTCAGCAGAGAGATCGGATTCTGATTCAGTTCCCGCCAGCGCGTTGGATTCAGATCGCGAAACAGGCTGATGCAGTCGTGGTCCCAGCTCCACCAGATGTTGCGCGCCAATGACCACAGCCGCTCCTGCGCCGGACCAATGAAGCGGTCCAGCGTGCGTGCCTCGCTCACCACCGGTGCAACCTGCGTAGCCGCTTCCATCAGCATGCGAATCTCGTCCTCGCGGAAGATGCGCGCTTCCTTGGTCTGCACCACCAGCACGCCCTGCAACACCCCCCGGTCAATCAGCGGAACACCGAGGAACGAGCGGTACTCCTCTTCACCCGAATCTTTGAAAAACTTGAAGCGCGGATGCTTCGTCGCGTCCTCCACGGCAACCGGCATCACGTGTTCTGCAACCAGGCCGACGAGGCCCTCATGGAGCGGCATGCGCAGCGTGCCAATACATCGAGGCTGCAGCCCCAGCGTCGCGGCAAGCACCAGGTTCGACCGGTCCGGTTCAAGCAGATACGCCGAGCACACATCGGTTCTGAACCGCGAGGCGATCAGCGCCACTACGCGCATCAGCGTGTCGGCCGGCTTGCCGCCTTCTTCCGTAAGGTTGGTCACCTGCTCCAGAGTGAGAACGTGACTCGCGTTGGATTCTTCGTAGGACTGGGTCATCGGGCTGCCCTCTCCTTTCCATCTGCGTCAGAAAAAACGGCTCTGCGCTTGCAGTTGTACCGTACAAACGCTGCAGTTCTGGATTCATTCAAAGGCCGAAGCAAGCAGCGCTGCGGAGCGCGCTCTCGTCCGAAGAAAAACTCCCGGATCGTGGCGATGCGGGATAAATCTGACAATACCATCAATCCGGCTTTGACTGAGAACCGATTCTTCCCGTTGACGCTCAACCGCGCCCAACGCTTTTTTGAGCGGCGCCCATAGACGATATGATGCACGAGTGGGGTTGTCCGATTTTCCTTCCCCTATATTTCCAGAGGAGCTCTTCGATGCAACGTTTTCGCTTATCGGCGTTTCTGGCTTGTGCAATCGTCGCGCACGCCGCGTTTGCGCAGTCCGGCCAAACAATCTCGCTTACGGTGGATGCCACCAAGACTCCGCGGAAGCTTCTGCACGCTCACCTGGTGCTACCCGTTCAATCCGGCCCGCTCACGCTCTACTATCCCAAGTGGATTCCCGGCGAGCACGGCCCTGCCGGTCCTATAGCCAGCCTGACCGGCCTCAAGTTCGAGGGCAACGGCAAAGTCATTCCCTGGAAGCGCGATCTGCTTGACACCTTCACCTTTCACGTCGATATTCCCGCCGGCGTCAGCAAGCTCGACGCGTACTACGACTACATTGAGCCCGAGGGCGGCTCGGCTACTGACAAGCTGCTGATTCTGGAGTGGAATGAAGTCGCGCTCTATCCCGCCGGCGCGCCTGCCGAAAAGCTGATGTACGAGAGCAAGCTCATTCTGCCCGACGGCTGGAAGTTCGGCTCATCGCTTCCCGTCGCCCACCAATCCGGCAACGAAGTTTCCTTCAAGCCCATCTCTCTCGATCTGCTCGTGGATTCGCCCGTCATCAGCGGCGAGTATTTCCGCGTCATCGACATCACCCCGCCCGGCGAGCCCATTCACCACGAGATCGATATGGCCGCCGACAGCGAAGCCGCTCTCGACATGAGCCCCGCCAACCAGAAGCAGATGACCAACCTGGTGGCCGAGTCAGGCAAGCTGTTCGGCGCGCGCCACTATCGCGACTACCACTTCATTTTTGCGCTCAGCGACCATGTGGCGCACTTCGGTTTAGAGCATCATGAATCGAACGACAGCCGCCTGCCCGAGCGCACGTTGATTTCGCCGGGCGCGGGCATGGCCCTCGGCGGCCTGCTGTCTCATGAATTTGTTCACTCGTGGAACGGCAAGTTCCGCCGTCCCGCCGATCTCGCCGTCCCCTACTACCAGGAGCCCATGAAGACTGACCTGCTGTGGGGCTACGAGGGGCTCACCGACTATCTCGGTCCCATGCTGGCGGCGCGCAGCGGACTGTGGACCCCAGGGGAATACCACGAATACATGGCCAGCATCGCTGCCAGCCTCGGCCCTGGCCGTCCGGGCCGCACCTGGCGCCCCTTGCTCGATACAGCGGTCGGCGAGCCCGGCCTCGGCTTTGCGCGCGGCTGGTTCACCTGGCGCCGCGGAACGGATTACTACGACGAGGGCGACCTGCTCTGGCTTGAAGTGGCGACCATCATTCATCGCGAAAGCCACGGCGCCAAGTCGATCGACGATTTCTGCCATGCCTTCCACGGCGGCGCGAACAACGGCCCCGAGGTGAAGACCTACACCTTTGAACAACTGGTGGCGGACCTGAACGCTATCGCGCCCTACGACTGGGCCACCTTCCTCAACACGCGGCTCGATTCCACTTCCCCCGATGCTCCCACAGGCGGCATCGAAAACGGCGGATGGAAGGTCACGTACGATGGCGAGCCTTCCAAGCTGATGGGACGCCGCGGCAATCCCGGCGACATCTACTCCATCGGCCTGCAGTTGGGCCAGGATGGCACGGTTTCCGACTCCATCGTCGGCGGACCTGCATTTCAGGCCGGCGTCACCTACGGAATGAAGGTCGTCGGCGTCAACGGCCGTGTTTACAGCCACGATCTGCTTGAAGATGCGATCAAGGCCGCCAAGGACACCACCAAGCCGATCTCGCTGCTGGTGATCGTCGACGAGTACTATCAGACCGCGAACGTCAACTACCACGGCGGCGAGCGCTATCCGCATCTCACGCGCGAAGACTCCAAGCCCGACTACCTGGACGAGCTGATCAAAGCGCGCGTCGCAGTCCAATAGCTTTTCTGTCTGCTTCAACTCCGCTCGGCCCGGTCAAGGTGTCCCTGCTCTGACCGGGCTGCCGAATCGGAGGTTGGCAGTTCACATCACGGGATTCGGATTGCCCGATCTTGCGTCCAATCCGGCCCTTTCAGCGTCCAATATGAAATAGGCGCGCATTTGTTTGACCTTGCGCCTTTCTAGAGCGGAACCAGAGTGAACATGTTCTCGCTCAGGGTAATCGGGGTGGAATTCCCTGAGGAAATTGCCACTTGGCGGCTTCATTTCAAGGTGAGTCGGGGTTGGTTCCTCTTGAGCACCCCATTTCGACTATCCTTGTATCTTCAACGGTAAGCAGAAAATGGGCCTTGGCGGTTTTGCCACAGGCCCCGGAACCCAGTGAGCCGGTTAGGCCGTGCCCCTGACGACAGGTCTTCGTCGTCAGGGTGAAAGACCGGGCCCCTGACGACAGGTCTTCGTCGTCAGGGTGGAAGACCGGGCCAGAACCCCCGCTGACTTTTTCGCAACCTGCAGGATCTGGGGCAGACGGCTACGGCTAAACCATTCAAGAGCTACCCGGCTCGGGAGCGAGTACCAGCCCTATGATGTGGATTGTTCGGCTTGCGCTGCGGCGGCCTTACACCTTTGCCGTATTCGCGTTTTTGATTATGATTCTCGGCGTCTTCAGCATCCTGCAGATGCCGACGGATATTTTTCCGAATATCGACATCCCCGTGGTCACGGTGGTGTGGAACTACAGCGGCCTGTCTGCCCAGGAAATGTCGACCCGCATTATCTTCAACAGCGAACGCGGCATGACCACCACGGTCAACGACATTGAGCACATCGAGTCGCAGTCGCTCAACGGCATCGGCGTCATCAAGATCTTCTTTCAGCCGCATGTGAACATCGGCAACGCCGTCGCCCAGGTTACCGCGATCAGCCAGGTCCAGTTGCGTAGCCTCCCACCCGGCTCAACTCCGCCCTTCATTATCCAATACAACGCTTCCAGCGTGCCGGTGCTTCAGTTGGGATTGAGCGGCCAGGGGCTCAATGAGCAGCAGTTGAACGACGTTGGCCAGAACACCATCCGCACCCAGCTGGCCACTGTCGAAGGCGCTCAGGCGCCGTACCCATATGGCGGCAAGCAGCGCCAGGTTCAGGTTGACCTCGACTTGCATGCGCTGCAGGCCAAGGGGCTCTCGCCGGTGGACGTGGTCAACGCCATCAACGCGCAAAACCTGATTGCGCCGTCGGGCACCATGAAGATCGATCGCTTCGAGTACGCCATCGAAACCAACTCCGCGCCGGCCGCGATCGCCGACCTGAACAACCTGCCCATCAAGGCCGTGAACGGCGCCATGATCTACATTCGCGACGTGGCCCACGTGCGCGACGGCAGCCCGCCCCAGACCAACATTGTGCGCGTCAACGGCAACCGCGGCGTGCTGATGAGCATCATGAAGACCGGCTCGTCTTCCACGCTCGACATCATCAAGGGCGTGCAGAACGTTGTTGCCGGCCTCAAGGGCCAGTTGCCGCCCCAGCTGAAAATCAGCGCGCTCTCCGATCAGTCGATATTCGTGCGCGGAGCCATCAACGGCGTCATCCGCGAAGCCATCATCGCCGCCTGCCTCACCGCCATCATGATCCTGGTGTTTCTCGGCAGCTTCCGCTCCACGGTCATCATTGCGGTCTCCATTCCCCTCTCCATCCTTTGTTCGCTCATCATGCTCTACATGCTCGGCGAGACCATCAACATCATGACCCTCGGCGGACTCGCTCTGGCCGTCGGCATCCTGGTCGACGACGCAACCGTCGAGATTGAAAACATCAATCGCAACATCGAGTCGGGCAAGGAGATTGAGCAGGCCATTCTCGACGGCGCCGCGCAGATCGCCACTCCCGCGCTGGTCTCCACGCTGGCCATCTGCATCGTGTTTGTGCCCATGTTTTTCCTCAGCGGCGTGGCGCGCTACCTGTTTGTCCCCATGGCCGAGGCTGTTGTCTTCGCCATGCTCGCCAGCTACCTGCTCAGCCGAACCGTCGTGCCCACCATGGCCAAGTACCTGCTCCAGGAGCACGACGACGCGCAGGAAATCAAGAGGCAGGTCAGCCGCAATCCCTTCGTCCGTTTTCAGTTGGGCTTTGAGAAGGGTTTTACCAGCTTGCGCCTCGGTTATCTGCGCGTGCTCACACTGTGCGTGGACAACGCGGCTGTGTTCCTGATTCTCTTCGCGCTGTTCGCGGTCGGCTCCGTCGCCCTGCTCACGCCGCCGCTGGGGCAGGACTTCTTTCCCAACGTTGACGCCGGCCAGTTCAAGATTCACGTCCGCGCCCGCACCGGCACGCGTATTGAAGAGACCGCGCTGCTCTGCGACCACATCGATCAGACCATTCGCGAGCAGATTCCAGCCAAAGAAGTGGTCACCATCGTCGACAACATCGGCCTGCCCTACTCCGGCTTGAACCTCTCTTACTCAACCTCCGCGCCCATCGGTCCGGCCGACGCCGATATCCAGGTGCAGCTTAGTGAAGACCACCACCCCACCAACGACTACGTTGAAAAGCTGCGCACCGTGCTCAACCGCGAATATCCTGGCGTCACGTTCTATGTGCTGCCGGTCGACATCGTCACGCAGATCCTCAACTTCGGCCTGTCCGCGCCCATCGACATTCAGATTGTCGGCCCGGACCTCTACGGAAACCGCACCCTCGCCGAGCAGATGCTCAACGAGGTGCGCTATGTTCCCGGCGCGTCCGACGCACGCATTCAGCAGCCCTTCAATTATCCGAACATGACGGTCAATGTGGACCGCACACGAGCACAGGAAATCGGCCTCACGCAGGCCAATGTGGCGCAGAGCATTCTGGTGTCGTTGAGCGGCAGCTTCCAGACCACGCCCAACTTCTATCTCGACCCCAGGACCGGCGTCACCTACAGCGTGGCGATCCAGGCCCCGCAGTACCAGCTCGACTCGCTGGCCGCGCTCAAGAGCCTGCCGGTGCCTGGGGCGACGCAGACCGCGCAGTCCAGCGAAACCGGAACAGCCAGCGCGACAACCGCGGGCGCTCCGGCTACCGGCAGGTCAGGCATTCCGGCGCCGGTGAATGTGCTGGGAAATCTCTCCACCATCGTTCCCGGCGCCGAACTCGGCACCGTCAGCCACTACAACGTGCAGCCGGTTCTTGACATCTATACCAACGTCGACGGCACCGACCTGGGCACGGTGACGCGGGCGATGCAGGCGATCATCGATCGCCACGAGAAGCACGGCGATTTGCCGCGCGGTTCTCATTTCATCCTGCGTGGCCAGAGTGAGACCATGAAGAAGTCCTACATCGGCCTTCTGGGTGGCCTGGCGTTTTCCATTTTGCTGGTTTATCTGCTGATCGTGGTCAACTTCCAGTCCTGGCTTGATCCGTTCATTATTATTGCGGCGCTGCCGGCGGCGCTGGCCGGAATCGCCTGGTTCCTGTTTCTCACCCATACGCGGCTGAGCGTACCGGCACTGACAGGGGCCATCATGTGCATGGGCGTGGCTACATCGAACTCGATCCTGGTGGTCACCTTTGCCCGCGAGCAGTTGGAAGTCCTGGTGGGCGATGCGCGGCGCGCGGCGCTCAACGCAGGCTTTGTCCGCCTGCGCCCGGTGGTGATGACGGCGCTGGCCATGATCATCGGCATGGTGCCCATGTCTCTGGGATTGGGCGACGGCGGCGAGCAGAACGCCCCGCTGGGCCGCGCGGTCATTGGCGGATTGCTGCTGGCCACCGTGGCCACTCTGTTCTTTGTTCCCGCATTCTTTTCCGTCGTGCACGGCTGGCTTGAAAGCCGCCGCCAGGCGACGCAAGGCTCCGTACGGGCCGGCACTATCGACGAGTTTGACCAGTTTTCGGAGTAGCGTTCAACATGACCAACGAATCCAAACCGAATACGCAAGCGGCTGCCCACGGCGGCCAACACGACGAAGCAGCGCCGGAGCAGAAGCCCATCTCCGGCAGCAAGGCGCTGGCAGCCGTGGCGATTGTTTTGCTTGTCGCCGCGGTGCTGGCGGGTTACGGCCTGTGGACCCGCCACTCGGCCAACATCGTCCTCGCTCAGCGCACCTCCGATCTGGCCGCGCCTTCAGTGATTGCCATTGCGCCCACGCAGGGTGCGCCGGCGGACAGCTTTGAGCTGCCCGGCAACGTCTCCGCGTACACTGATTCGCCCATCTACGCCCGCACCTCCGGCTACCTCACCAAGTGGTACTACGACATCGGCGCGCGGGTGAAGAAAGGTGCGCTCCTGGCGGAGATCGCAACCCCCGAGCTCGATCAGCAGCTCTCCCAGGCCGAGGACGACCTGGTTACCGCCCAGGCCACGGCCAACAACGCCCGCATTCAGGCCGACCGTTACTCGGACCTTGTGAAGTCGAACGCAGTCTCGCAGCAGGACACGGACACCTTCGTCAACCAGGCTGCATCCACCGCCGCCGCGGTCAAGTCCGCACAGGCCAACGTGCAGCGGCTCAAGGAATTGCAGTCGTTTGAGAAGGTCTACGCGCCCTTTGACGGCGTGGTCACCGCCCGCAACATCGATACCGGCCAACTGATCACCGAGGGCGGCGCAAGCGAGCTCTTCCACATGCAGGCCACGCAGACCCTGCGCGTCTATACCAACCTGCCGCAGGTCTACTCCAGCAATGTGAAGCGCGGCACAAAGATCGACCTCACCTTTGCCGAGCGCGCCGGAACAATCTACCACGGAACCCTCGTCCGCACCGCCGACGCCATCGATCCAGCGAGCCGCACGCTGCTGGTGGAGATCGACGTCGACAATCGCGACGGCGAGTTGCTGCCCGGCTCGCTGGCCCAGGTTCACTTCAAAACGCCCTCCGCCGGACCCACATTCGTGGTTCCCGCCGCCGCCATCGTCTTCCGTAAGGAAGGTGTGCGCCTGGGCGTTGTGATCAACGGCAACATCGCGCACCTGGTTCCGGTGGTCATCGGCGAAGACGATGGAGCCTCGGTGGTGATCGTCAGCGGCCTCGCTGCCGGCGACAAGGTCATCCAGGATCCGCCGGACTCGCTCATCGAGGGCGAAAAAGTCTACGTCGAGAGCCCCGGCGCCAAAGCCGCAGCGGGAGGCAAGTAGCCATGGGCAGCTCCCAGGCCAAGGAAAAACTCGCCCCAATGAATCCGCGCGCGAGCTGTGCGAAAGGGCACGACTTCAGTCGTGTCAATGAGAGCCCAATGAGGAAGAGGGCTTTAGCCCCTGCGGGAGGTTTCTCTGGCAAGAGCTTATTCGTCTCCGCAGCCTGCCTCGCCGTCCTTCTCCCGCTTGCCGGCTGCAAGCCCGTCGGCCCCAACTACCAGCGCCCCACCTACACCGCGCCGCCTGCCTACAAGGAAGCCGGCGCCTCCACCGTCGTCGTTCCTCCGCCCAACCCCGCGGACGGCGGCTGGCAGCCGGCCAACCCCTCCGACGGCATGCTCAAGGGCAAGTGGTGGGAGACCTACAACGATCCGCAGCTCAACCAGCTTGAAGAGCGCATCGCCACCTATAACCAGGGCCTGCGTCAGGCGCTTCAGACCTACCTGGCCGCGCGCGACCAGGTCAAGATCGCCCGCTCCGCGCTGTTTCCCACGCTCTCCGCCGGGCCGTCCGTCACGCACTACAAGAACTCGGCCCATCGTCCCCTTACCACGGCCAGCACCGCCAGCAACTACAACGACCTCACCCTCGAAGGCCAGGCCAGTTGGGAGCCCGACTTCTGGGGCCGCATCCGTCGCACCGTCGAGGCAGCCCGCGACAACGCCCAGGCCAGCGCCGCCGACATGGCCAACGTCAACCTCACCCTCCAGGCCGACATGGCCACCGACTACTTCCAGCTCCGCGGCCTCGACTCCGACATCAAACTGCTGCGTTCCGACATCGCCGACCTGGAAAGCCAGCTCGACCTGACCCGGCGACTGCTCAAAGGCGGCATCGGCACTGAAGCGAATGTGGCCGAAGCGCAGACCCAGCTCGACACCGAACGCGCGCAGCTCATCGACCTCGGCGTAGCCCGCGCCCAATATGAGCACGCCGTCGGCACCATCGCCGACTACAAGCTGCCCAGCTTCAGCATTCCCTTTTCGCCGCTCGATCTTCCGCTGCCCAAAATCCCCCTCGGCGTTCCGTCGCAACTGCTGGAGCGCCGCCCCGACATTGCCGCCGCCGAGCGCCGCACCGCCGCCGCCAACGCCCAAATCGGCATCGCCATCAGCGCCTTCTATCCCACCATCACCCTGGGCGGAACGGGCGGCTTTGAGAGCACCCACGCCGGCACCTGGCTCCAGGGCCCCAGCGCCCTCTGGACTCTCGGCGGCCAGGCCACCGAGTTGCTCTTCGATGCCGGCCAGCGCCACGCCCTCACTGACCAGGCGCGCCACACCTACGAGGCCCAGGTCTCCGGTTACAAGGGCGTCATCTTCCTGGCCTTTGAAGACGTGGAAGACCAGCTCTCCGGGCTGCGCATTCTGGAGCAGGAAACCGCCGCACAGCAGAAGGCGGTCGACTCGGCGCAACACTCGCTTGATATCTCCAACCAGCGCTTCAAAGGCGGCGCCACCAGCTATCTTGAGGTCCTCACCGCCGAGGCCACGCTCCTGCAGAACCAGCGCACCGCCATCGACGTCCAGACCCGCCAGTTCGTTGACAGCGTAAGCCTGATCCGCTCCTTAGGCGGCGGCTGGGATACGACGCAGATGCCGAAATAAAGCAGTTCTAAGTTTTCAGTTGTAAGTGGCTACAGCTGGTCGCGCACAAGAACTTAAAACTTACAACTGAAAACTGATCGCTGCCTAATAAAAAAGATACTTCCGCCACCGATCGTCCCCGCGCCCCAGCATGCGCATGATCTGCCTGCTGGTATGCAGCGAAAACGGCCTCGGATCGCGCATCAGCACCATGTCGTCAATCTCGTAGAGCATGCGGTTGCCCTTGCGCCGGTTGCAACTGTGGCAGCAAGCAACCAGATTTTCCCAGGTCGAGCTGCCGCCGCGCGAGCGTGGAATCACGTGGTCCAGCGTCAGCTCGCTTGATGAGAGCAGGATGCCGCAGTACTGGCAGGTGTTGCGATCGCGCAGCAGAATGTTCTTGCGCGAGAGGGCGCGCGTCTGGTGCGGAATGCGCCGGTACTCAAGCAGGCGAATCACCGAGGGCATGGGCATGCGGGTTCTCTGCGCATGAAGCGTCAGCCCGTGCTCCTCCTCGGTGCGCGCAATGCCTTTCAGCACCAGCACCAGCGCCCGCCGCGCTCCGCAGATGTTGATCGGCTCATAGGAGGCGTTGAGCACCAGCACAGGCATCTGCAGCATGTGCGTGGGCTGCACCTGGGCGTAGTCCCCGGCGTATGCCGCGGCCTTCACGATGGACTTCTGCTTACGCGCATGAATCATGGCTTTTCCCAGCGACATCTCTTCCCCTCATTCAAAAGATGGTTGGTCTTGCGATGAATAAATGCTTGCTTGCCGCACGGTTGCGTCCGGCCAATCATCCGGTGTGGTCTTCCAGTCGTTCCATCCCGCTTGCCGTTGTCCCGGCCCGATTTGATTCACCAGCCGCGCCCTGGCCAGTGTGGCTACAAACACTGAAAGCGCTCCGGCATTCGTCAGCGCCGTTGCGGCGGCGCGCGCCGTGGCGCCGGTGGTAAAGATGTCGTCGATGAGCAAAACGTGCCGGCCCATCACCTGCGCTGGATCGGAAACCGAGAACGCGCCGCGCACATTCAATCGCCGTTCGCGCGGGCTCAGCCCGGCCTGGCTCTCCGTTGCGCGCAACCGCATCAGCGTGCTCGACGCCAGCGTAAGCCGCCACTGCGGATGCGTTCCGCGCAGCGATTCAAGTGCATGCACGGCCAGCGACCGCGCCTGGTTGAATCCACGCTCGGCGCGCTTGGTCCGGTGCAGGGGGATGGGCACCACCAGCATCTCCGGCGGCGCTTCCGTCTCCAACTGCGCAATGGCCTCGGCCAGCATCCGGCCCAGCCCTTTCGCTGCGGGATGCAGCCGGTCGTACTTGAGCGCGTGAATGGCCGCCTTCATGCGGTCCTGGTAAAGTCCGTAGGCCACGGCGCGGACAAACGGCGGCGGCGCCATGCGGCAAGCGCGGCAAAGTCCCTGGCTTGCTAAGGATGGGCTTGTTGACGAAGTCGCGGCGAGCGTATCGCCGCAGCGTACGCACGCAGGTCCGCTCTGGACGGGAAACTCAGTCCAGCAAACATCGCAAATTGGCGCGGAATTGAGCTGCGGCAGAGGGGAGCCGCAGAGAACACAGGAGGAGGGAAGGATGGCGCAACTCAAGGCGTCCATGGGACTTCGGAGCACACGGACCACCGCGCGCCACCGGGTCGTCTCCGATGGGGTAACGTCGAACGTCAGTGAACCGGAGTCCCTGCGGAAGACGCACCTCGCTTGTCAGCGGCGCAGCTCGCCGTGCACCACCTTGCGGTCAGTATACCCGGATGCGCCGCGGGATTCCATTCCATTTCCATCTGACGAAAACGGGAACCGCGCCTTTCCATCGGACTATTACCCGGGAAAGGCGCGGTGCGGGTTGGTTTTTGTGCAGGCTACGGCTCCATGGGGATGGTCGAAACCACCACGTCGCGGCGCTCAACCACGACGGGTTCATTCGCTTGCCGCGATGCCTTGTAGTTGGCCTGCGCATTGCGGCCCGCATCCTTCAGCTTGCCAACGGCATTCTCAACTTTGCCTTTCAATTGCTGCGCGGCGCCTTCCACCTGGGTTCCTGTGTTGCCGGTCAGCTTTCCAAATTGACGCTTGGTGCTTCCAACCACTTCATCCACGGTGCCCTTCACTCTGTCCTTGTCCATGTGTCCACACTCCTCAGTTCAGTTGTTCACGGAATCACAACGTGTCGCTGTATCCAATCGACCACCGCAAGATCCTTTCAGGGGAGGCCGGCCTCAGCTTCAGGAAGGCGGCATGCGCATGTTTAGCTGCCGATCGCCTGGTGATGCTTGTGCTCTTCCTCAAGACGTTGCCGTTCGCGCGCTTCGTTGTCGCGCTCCCGGTTCTCATCTTTGCTCGCATCCTGGGCCACATCCTTCACGCTGCCCACGGCCTTTTCGACCTTGCCCTTGATCTGTTGCGCGGCGCCGTTCACCTGCGCGTTGGTGTCGCCTGTCCACTCACCCACCTGGCGCTTTGCGCGTCCGGCTGCGTCGTCGATCGTGCCCTTGACTGTGTCCTTATTCATCTTCCACCTCCGTGGATATTGATCTGAATCTGTTTGTGCGGCACACCATTGTGCCCGTCCCGCGGTTCAAACATGCAACCGCTTCTGTGGTCGTCAAAGAACCTGTCTGCGGCCGGAAACCAGCTGCAGAACCAGTACGACCAGCGCCAACAACAGCAGTATGTGGATGAACCCGCCCAGCGTGTACGAACTCACGATGCCGAGCAGCCACAGTACCAACAGAATGACAAAAATGGTCCAAAGCATATGCTCACCTCCTGAAGACTTGTTGCCCTCCTGGCGCGACAACAGAAGCTTTGAAGCAAAACCCGCCGCCTGTGGTTGTTCGCGAAAGAAAGATTTTATTTGGCGACTGATTCAAAAGGTATTGCGAACGCCGCGGGAAAACCCGCATACCCATTTCTGCAACCAATAGTTGTTGGGCTCGCGTGGCCAAGTTGTTCAGGGCAATCGAGAACGCCCTCCAATCAAGAAGGAGTGCACATGGCTGTAATGATGCAGGCGTTCTACTGGGATGCCCCTGCCAAGGAAGAAAAGCAAGGCGAGTGGTGGAACTTTGTCGCGGAAAAAGTACCAGCGCTGGCCGCGTCGGGATTCAGCTCCCTGTGGCTGCCGCCCTTCAGCAAAGCTACGTCCCCATACTCCATGGGCTACGATCCATACGACTACTTCGATCTCGGCGATCTCGATCAGAAGGGCTCGGTGAAGACCGCATACGGCAATCGCGCCGAGCTGGAAAAGCTCATTGGCGCAATTCATGAGCACAAGATGCGCGCCATCGCCGACATGGTCATCAACCACAACTCGGGCGCCGACGAGGAAGAGACCAACCCGCTCGATGGCAAGAAGCGATGGACAAAGTTCAATCCCAGGAGCGGCAAGTTTCCGCGCGATTGGAACTGCTTTCATCCCTGCCGCTATGAACGTGCGATGATCGAGGGCGAGCAATATGCGGGATTTCCCCACCTGTGCCACCGCAATCCGCGCGTCTATGAAGCCATGTTCGAGTATTCCCGCCTGGCCATTGAGGAACTCGACTTCGACGGCCTGCGCTTCGACTTCGTCAAAGGCTTCGGCGCGTGGATGATCGGCCTGCTGGCGAAGTATCAGTACCAGAAGCGAGACGGCCTCGAGTTCACGCCCTTCGTGGTGGGCGAGTACTGGTCTGGGCCGGAGGCAATCGACGGCTGGCTCGATGAAGTGCGTTCCGTCACCGATCGGCAGATTGCGGCCTTCGATTTCCCGCTTCGCTACAAGCTCAAAGATGTGTGTGACACGCTCAACTACGATCTGCGCAACCTCACCGACGGCGAGTCGGTAAGCGCCGCGCGCCCCTTCAACGCCGTGACCTTCGTCGAGAATCACGATATGGGCGACAACCCTGTCGTCAATGACAAGATGCTCGGCTACTCCTTCATCCTCACCGGCGACGGCTATCCCTGCGTCTTCTGGTCGGACTACTTCAACTGCCAGCTTGCACGTCCGCGGTCCCCCAACGGCATCGACGCGCTCATCGCCGCGCACCATCGCCATGCGGGCGGCGAATCGACTGTGCTGCACGCCGACCCGGACCTCTACATCATGCAGCGCGGAGGAACTGAGGATCAGACCGGCCTGGTCTACGTGCTCAACAATCTCGGAGACAAATGGAGCGGCACGCAGGTGAAAACAAAATGGTCCAACCGGAAGTTCAAGCCCGTTGCGTGGGACGGGCACGACACCGCTCATCCCGATGAGCGCACCACGGACGGAGACGGCAACGCGGAGTTTCCTGCGCCCCCACGCGGATACTGCGTTTACGCGCCGGTTTGAGAGGTTGAGTCGGAATCAAGGCTTCTCATTCCGCCGGCGGCTCGCCGGACTGTTTGGTCCGCCGGTTCACCCAGGCTTCCCTAACCCGCTCGTAGGTGGCCTGCATCTCATCCAGTTCCACATCGGTCAGTCTCTCAATGTCGATCATCTGGTTCCGCGCTTTATCTGCCGCTCGGATCAGCTCATTCAATTTGAGATTGATTGCGCGGGAATCGCGATTCTGGGTGTTCTGGATCAGGAAAACCATAAGGAAGGTCAACAGCGCCGTTCCCGTGCCGATGACTTCGGCCCACTTGGTCGAGAAGTGAAAGATCGGTCCGGACGCGGCCCACGCGGCGATCACCAGTCCCGCTGCAAGAAAGGCCCATGTTGAACCCAGCCAGCTTGAGGCCCATGCGGCGAATCGACCAAAATGGTCGTGCACGGTCACGCGCTTTGCCTCCGGGGGAAGCTTGCTCATCCGACAACCCTCCGCATCCCGTACATTCAGCGAAAGTACGCGCGCGGCCTTTGTCGAGTCTGTAGCAAACAGAGCAGAGCACGATGTCGAATTGAGTCTAGGAGCTTGTTGAAAAAACCGGACCCCGACGCGCTTTGTAACAGTCGCCCACCGCCTTCGCCGACCCGCGATGGATGAAACTGTGCCCCATCGGGGTACCCTCTGGGTCGGAGCGTTTTTTGCTCGATGAGTGGGAGTCGATGAAGGCCTGCCGTCTGACAATTCCCATGCAGTTTCTTTCTAGGGCACGACTTGAGTCGTGCCGATAAGGCCAATCAAATCAACCGGGCTTTAGCCCCTGCCGGATGTCTTGCACGCCGATTGCACTCGATTGCAGCCTTTTTCAACAAGCTCCCAGAGCTGGGCGAAGACACCACCGGCGTGGACGATTGAATCCCACCCCGGCCGTCGCCGCTCTAAAACACTCCAGCCATATACATTTCAGACGGATGCGCCTTATCCGCATGCACGCCGCACTCGGCCAGCACCACCGGCGACAGCGTAATCACCGGGCAATGCGCGTGAGCCAGCACCTTGTAGACCACACCGTGGCGGGTGATGGCGGCAAAGGCCGATGCGCCCTGCGCGCCCAGCACAATCAGATCCGCCTGCTGCGCCCTGGCCTGGTAGAGCAGTTCCTCGGTCGGATCGCCGGGCACCACGATCGTCTGTACGGCAATCATGTTCTTCAGAGTGGGCGGAATCAGCGCGCGCAGATCGTCCTCCACCTGGTCGAGGGTGCGGCCGGCCAGCACTTCCACGCGCTCCTGCGGCCGGATCACGTGCTGCAGAATCAGCCGCGCACTGTGAGTGAGAGCCAGCTCCGCGGCAAAACTCGCCACCACCTGGCTTGCCTCTTGCAGGCTGACGGCGCACAGGATCGTGCGGGTGGCAAAGCTGCGATAGGTGCCGTCCACCGTTTCAGGACCGACGATGTACACCGGAACCTTGGCGGTGCGCAGAACGGCCTCGGCCACCGAGCCCACCAGCAGCTTGCCGATAGGGCCGGGCGAGTGGGTGCCCATCACCACGCGGTCTACCTCCCGCTCGCGCAGGAAGCTGAGAATCTGGTCGGCGGGCAGGCCCGGCCGCACCACAACCTCGCAGCCCACGCCAGCGTCGCGCACGCGCCGGACCAGGGGCGCCAGTTCCTCCATTTCGGCTCGGGCGGCCGAGGCATAGTCGTAGTAGCGGATGCCCGAGGTCTCCGATGCGGCCACCACCAGCGTGTCATACGCGTGAAAGAGAATGAGATCGGCGCGGAACTCGACGGCCTGCGCAAGCGCAAAAGCGAAGGCCTTTTCATTGGCGGGAATCTCGGAGGCGAACAGTATGGTGGAGGGTTTGCTCCAACCTGGCTTGAATACGAGGGCCATAGGAACCTCCTGATTGCGGGAAATATCTTCGCAAATTCGAAACAGAGGACGCGGTGCCCGGTGGCACATTAGTGAGTGATTCAAATCACCCGTCCGGCCGGAATACAGCCACGTTCAGTTTGCCGGCAGATCGTTGCTCACCCAATAAAGACGCAGGCGGCGCATAAATCATTCACTGCTGCGGATTGTGCGCCCTTTCCGGCTTCTTGTCCAGAGCAAGACCCCTCTCACTTTGTGAATTGTTTGAAATGAAGTGATCTCAATCACAGCCGAGGGCCCTTAAGTGCTGGTCTTCTGGAGAGGAATCGGACGCAAGTCCCCCTTTTCAAGGCGCCGTTCAGGTCAAACGCGGTTCGAGTCAAGCCCGGTTCAAGTGGAGGTTTTTCAATGGAAGCGATGCACACTATCCCCGCCCGCGGCGGGTTGAACTTTGACGAAACACCCTTTCTGGCCATCTGGGAAGTCACGCAGTCCTGTGATCTGGCCTGCAAGCACTGTCGCGCGGCCGCGCAGCCCATCGCCCATCCCGACGAGCTCACCAACGCCGAAGGCAAGGCGCTGATTGACCAGATCGCCGACATGCACGTGCCCATCTTCGTCTTCACCGGCGGCGACCCGCTCAAGCGCAAGGACGTCTTCGAGCTGATCGCCTACGCGGCCGGCAAAGGCGTGCAGGTGGCTCTTACCCCCAGCGCCACGCCGCTGTTGACCCGCGAAGCCATCTTCAAACTCAAGGAAGCCGGCCTGGTTCGCCTCGGCATCTCGCTGGACGGCTCCTCGCCTGAGATTCACGACGTCTTCCGCGGACTTCCCGGCGCCTATGCGCGCACCATCCAGGCCATTGAATGGGCCGGCGAAGCGGGGCTGCCCATCCAGGTGCACACCACCATCAGCCGCCACAACGCCAACGATCTCGACGCCCTCTGCGCCCTGTTTGAAAAGCTCAACATCGTCATGTGGAACGTCTTCTTCCTGGTTCCCGTGGGCCGCGGCCAGTTGGACGATCTGCTTTCAGGCGAGGAGTTTGAGCATGTCTTCGCCAAAATCTACGAGCTCTCCCACAAGGTCAGTTTCCAGATCAAGACCACTGAGGCCATGCACTACCGGCGCTATCTGCTGCAGCACAACCTTGAAGAGCGCAAGATGGGTCACGGCAGCGGCCACCCCGGTGGGATGGGCAAGCCGGCCGCCTATGAGCCCGGCGCGCCCGTCGCCGACGCCAAAACGCGCACCGCAAGCTGGGCCACCCGCCGCGTCAACGACGGCAAGGGCTTCCTCTTCGTCTCCCACGTCGGCAACGTCTATCCCAGCGGATTCCTGCCCATCCACGCCGGGAACATCAAGCAGACTCCGCTCCAGGAGATCTACCGCGACTCACCCATCTTCAAGTCGCTGCGCGACACCAGCAAGCTCGAAGGCAAGTGCGGCGCATGCGAGTACAAGGAAATCTGCGGCGGCTCACGGGCACGGGCCTACGCGGTTACCGGCGACCCGCTGGCGCAGGAGCCATGCTGCATCTACCAGCCCAAAAACTGGGATTCGCACCTCGAGAATGAGGCGTCTGCCTTTGCGCATGCGCTCGAGCCGCAGTTCCAGATCGTCGAATAATCCACGGCCGATTTCAAACCCAGACAATGGCCTTGGCACGCTGCGAAATCAACTCGATTTCCGCCTTGCTCTTTGCCAGGGTGCGACTTCAGTCGAGCTGCGGATCAGGCAATATGGACGCGCACTTTACAGCTTGCGAAAAAACTCACTCGGGCGGTAGGCCGGGGATTCATCCCCGGCATAAAGCCAATTAAATCAGCGCGGGCTTCAGCCCCTGCGGTATGCTTTTCGCGCCTGTCGCCTGAAACCGGCCCTCTTTCCGCAGCCTGTTCAGCCCTCGCGCCATCTCCCGAGAATTCAACCCGAAACCGGCCCTCTTTCCTCAGCCCGTCAAGCCCCTGAAGGACGGTTTCCGGCGGCCTGCTCTACCGGTAAAGCCCGTGGCCCCGGATGTAATCGAAGACAGCCTCGGGAAGAAGCGACGCGTCCAACCCGTTTGCGGCATTCTGCGCGCCCTCGTATTCCCTGATCTGCTCGCGAATCCGCCCCCTGACTGCCGACGCGCTGATCTCCACCTCCAGCCCCGGCAACACATAAAGCGCCGCACTGTCGCCTGCCGGGTTTTCGAGCGTGTAAGTGTGCAGTTCCGCGTCGTTGCCGCCAGGCTCCGAGGCTGTCGCTTCGAGGTTCAATCCCGCTGGCAGCGCAGCCCTGAGCCCGGTAATCCACTCCTCCGGCCGCTGCCCTGGACGCGAGGCCACAATCAACGAAGCCACAAACGGAATCTCCGCCGCACGATGCCAGCCGCTTAGTCCAAAGAACGAGTCGGCGCCCATCAGGCAAAACAGCGCGCCCTCCGGCGCAAGACCGGCGCGCAGCGTTTTGAGCGTCTCCAGCGTGAAGTTCGGCGCGCCGGAGGCCTTCGGTCGATCGGCCAGTGAAACCTCAAAGCCCGGCTCACCGGCAATCGCCAGTTCGGTCATTGCCAGCCGATCCTCAAAGCAGGCCGTCGATCCCATGGGCTTCAGCGGCTGCGCTCCCACAGGCGCAAAGAGCACCGTATCCAGCGCAAGAGCCGCACGGGCCGCCCGCGCCACAGCCAGATGGCCCAGATGCGGCGGGTCAAAGCTGCCTCCGAAGAAGGCGATGCGACGGCCGTTCGGCCCGGGCGCGGACTCCATCTGCCTATCCTATCGCGCCACCTTGTCGCGTCGTGCCCGCCGAAGCCCCTCTGGTAGCATCGGACACACTGAGATGCGATACCTGATTGCACTTCTTGCCCTGGCTGGCGTGGTGGTTTCCGCCCTCGCGTTGCGCGTGCACTATGACACTGGAACCGAGCCCTGCTCCATCAACGAAAAGTGGGATTGCGGCATCGTGAACCACAGCCCCTACGCCATGATCGGCCCCATTCCCGTGGCCGCTCTCGGAATCCTGGGCTACCTGGCTCTCGCCGGCCTCGCGCTGGCCCGCAGGCGCGCCCTGTTGGCAATCGCCACGCTGCCCGCCCTGGCCTTTGCGCTCTATCTCTCCCATATCGAGAAGTCCGTCCTCGAAGTCTGGTGCCTTTACTGCGTCCTCTCGCAGGGCGTGATTGCCCTGATCGCGCTGTTGGCCCTGGGTTGGCTCGTGGCCGCAAAGCTCAGCCGCCGTACCCGGCAAACCGCATAAAATCCGGGCCTCGCTTCCCGTTTGGCGCCCTCACGCCCTCCAACTCCCCCAACGCTGGTAAAATTGAACTGAAACCATGCCTAAAACCACGCTTAAAGGTAGATACGCGCGCTGGATGTACGATTGGGAAACGCAGTTGACCACGCGCGATGAAAATCGCGTCGTCCGCCCGCTGGAGTGGGGCTTCGAGTGGATCGAACCCTTCCTTGAGGCCAACGGCTTCAGCTCCGCCATTCCCAGCCCTGAAGTTGTTAGCGATCCCGCCGCCGCCGAGGCGGCCATGGTTCGCATCAACCAGCTCCTCATCCGCCACAGCGACAAGTTCTTCGGATACGAGCGCCCCACCGACTTCCGCCTGGAAGAGCGCCATCCGCAGCTTTATCCCACCAATGTCCGCCCGGAGACGCTCGCCCAGGACGCGGCCATTCGCCAGCAGGCCGCAGAGGGCAAACTCCCCAAGGCCCAGTATCTCCGCTTCACCTCGCCGGAGCGCACGCCCTACCCCGACAATGACCAGGTCAACGCCCGCTGGTACCCCGCTCCCGAGCACAAAGATCCCAAGCGCCCCAAGCAGGCCATCGTGGTGCTCCCGCAATGGAACTCCGACGGCTTCAGCCACAACGCCCTCTGCACCATGTTCAACCGCATGGGCGTCTCCGCGCTGCGCCTCTCCATGCCCTACCATGACATCCGCCGCCCCGCCGAGCTGGAGCGCTCCGACTACTCGGTCAGCGCCAACATCGGCCGTACCCTCGCTGCCTGCCGTCAGGCGGTAGTCGATATCCGCTGCTGCGTGGACTGGCTTGAGGAGCAGGGCTATGAGCACTTCGGCGTCCTCGGCACCAGCCTCGGCTCCTGCTACGCCTTTCTGGCCAGCACCCACGATCCGCGCATCCGCGTGAACGCCTTCAACCACGCCTCCACGGCTTTTGGCGACGTAACCTGGGCCGGCCAAAGCACCCGCCATGTCAAGCAGGCGCTCGAAGAAGCCGGTCTCACCCAGGAGCGCGTCCGCGAGTTGTGGTCCGCAGTCAGTCCCTGCTACTACTACCCCAAGTTCTCCGGTCCTGAAGCCGGCGGTCCCTCAAAGAAAATCCTGATGGTCTACGCCGACTACGACCTGACCTTCCCCCGCGAGTACTCGCTCCAGGTAGTCGAAGCCTTCCGCAAGCATCGTCTCAACTTCGAGCCGCGCGTGCTGCCTTGCGGCCACTACACCACCGGCGAAACCCCCTACAAGTATCTCGACGGCTGGTACCTGGGCTGGTTTGTCTATCGCGCCTATAAAGCCCTGAGAAAAGAGAAAGCCGCCGGCCTCGGCGCGCCGTCTTTCGTTTCGAACGAAGCCGAAACCGTCTCCCGCTAAGCGCGCCCCAGTCTCGCCCCAATTACCCAATCTTCGCGAGCGAATAGCACGTACTGCGCCCCCCGGACGAGTCTCTCAGCACTACGCCCGTTCCGATGAGGTACTCTATATCGCGCAGTGCGGTATCTTGCGAACACTTGATGGGCAAGGCCAATCTGAAAGATCCGACGTTCGACCTCAGCGTTATTGGCCTGATCCTCGGATGCGGTCGTGCATTCCCACCGCCGCCACCACAGTATATGTAGCGCGATGGAATCTTCCTTGTGGGATTGGACAGGTTTGGACGATTTGTGCGTAACGCAAGAGCTAGCGGTTGGCAAGAATTGGCCAGTCAAGCTTCAGTCGGCCATCTAGAAGGAGGAGTGAAATGAGACGAAATACCCGGATTTTGGTCTGCATTCTCTTTTTTGTGCTTCTTGCAATCTATTTCTCCATTCGGGACAAATGGGCTCTCCATCGGATCGTCGATATTGCGCCCGATTTGGAGGTCTTGGCTGTTCTTTTAGTAATTGCTTTGGTAATCTCCATGCCCCCAAAGTGGCGCTACTTCGGCGTCATCTCCCTCGCGACGATTTCAATTGGTAGTTTGGCGAGCAGCGCATACCTCATGCTTCATGGTTCAGTATTAATAGGCTGCGTAACGGTGGCCGTTGGTCTAATGTTTGCAGTTGAGTTACTGCGCGAAATAGATACGATGCGCCATCGGATCGGGCAGCGGCCCGAGGGGTAGGTAACTGGTGGGCGTGGCTCATGTCTGGAGTTCCAGACATGGGATTCATCTACGACTGGAGGTCTACGGCTACGACGCCTACCGCGACATGTGCATCCGGCGAAGTATCGCGCAGGCCATCGTACTATCGCGGCGAACAATACGACTCGGACCTCGCCCTGTACTACCTCCGCGCCAGATACTACAATCCGGGGACAGGTAGGTTCCTGTCGAGAGATCCGCTGGATGGCGATGCAACTCAACCGGCAACACTCCACAGGTATCTTTATGTGGGCGGCGATCCTGTGAACCTGTGGGATCCGCGCGGGCGCGGCGCAGCAGAATACCAACTGACTCTCATTCCAGGCGGGACCGCGGCCGCAGTGGTGTTACCGGAACTAACAGCAGGCGCGGCGCAATTCCTTGCCGTCGCTCAGCTTTATGCTGGGGTTGCCTACCTCACAGCCCAAGATGTTTTGAGCTTAATAGCAGCTGCGGCATGGACAGGTGCCGTTGAGAAGCAATATGCGTGCGCTGTCACGGGGCTTTTCATTGCAGTGCTTCTTGAGGAGACAAGGTTGCCCCTTATCGCCAAATTCTCCGTTGTAACTGCATACGACCGGGTATGCATCGAATTCTACATACCCCCGCCTTTCCTCTACTAGCAATGTGCTGGTTGAGGACGCGGGCTTAGGAGGATTTTCGTGATGCTACTTTCCCATATCAAAACCTATCCATATCGAGAGCGGTTGCCGAATGCGATAATAATGCTCTGTCTCGGTGCATGGATATTTCGCAACGTCGGGCGTGTTACCGGGGTCGATGCAATTGGGGGTGGTGCAATTGCCCTTTCCCTGTTCTGCGGTCCAAGAGGCCGGCCATTTTGGTTCTTTTGGGGAATTGCTGTTGGTGTCGCTTTCGTCGCCATACTTCCTAGCTTGCGTTCCCTCTTCGCTCACTGATGAGACAGTCCTCCAACTCGAACGGCGCAAACGTCAGCTACACCTACGACGATCTCGACCGCCTGGAGACGGTGGTGGATCACCGTCTGACCGGCAATAACACCACGACGTACAGCTACGACTCGGCCAGCAATGTGGCGACGGCCGCATATCCCAATGGATTGCAGTCGAGCTTCACCTATGACACACTCAACCGGCTGACGGCGATGAACGCCGGCACGGCCAGCTACTCCT
>Ga0302157_10000323_pt1 | contig 63455 bp, 52 predicted proteins | sample I_Bog_N3_3_FD_193502 | JGI IMG/M metagenome (GOLD analysis project Ga0302157, IMG submission 193502) | Peat permafrost microbial communities from Stordalen Mire near Abisko, Sweden - I_Bog_N3_3 | ecosystem: Environmental > Terrestrial > Soil > Wetlands > Peat | place: Sweden: Abisko, Stordalen... | reverse complement strand
TCAATCTAGAAATCACGTGGTTTAGGCAGAGCTTTTCGTAATTCGTAATTCGCAACGGTGGCGCGAACCTCGGCCCAGATCTTCACTATATATGGTAGCTAACTGACACATCTACATAAGCGTCCGACGAGCTTCCCAGAATTGATAACTTTTCTGGGTTTGACCTGTTCCATATCGATGGCGGTCACGGCCTTAACGTTGGCGAAGCGGATTTAGGCAATGTCATTGCACGGGCGGCGCCCGGCTCGCGGCTTCTTTTCGATGACCTGAATTTTCCCGCCCTGCGCGTCTTGTGCGATTACTACGTTTTGAAGGGGCGGATTTCGGAGTTCAAGCCTGCGATCTGGAAAGGCAAGGAACAGGCGCTTTTCCGAATTGGCCAGTAGAGTTCGGCGAGCAACGTCGGCCTGTCGGAAACCCGCCGATCCGTCCTGCGGAAAACGCCAGCCCGCCTGTGGCAGGCGGCGCGCGCTGCTTCCTGGTGGCCGGGATCGACCGGCGGGTGAAGGGGGTCGTGATCGGCGAGGTGCGAGGCTGGGAGTTCGGCTCGCCGCCCTGCGACCGCTTCCGCGCCGCCGGGCTGGACCGGGCGCGCACCATGCTGGCCCGCGGCAACACGGTCATTATCGAATTGTTCGGGCCGGCCAGTCCGGGCCCCCAGGCCGGCGAGGCCCGGCAACGGGTGCTGGATGAGATCGATGCGCACGCGGCGGCAACGTTCCGCTCCATTGCGCTTTCCACCATGCTGAAGCCAATGGGCGCGCCGGCGCGGGCGTAGCAGAACCGCCGTCCGACACGTCGCCTGTCCGACATCCGACAAACGAACCAGCCGGACCGGACGCTTATGTAGATGTGTCAGGCGACCACAACATCTAGCTCATTGGGTCCGGCTGCTGCGCCGGGGCATCAATCTAGAAATCACGTGGTTTAGGCAGAGCTTTTCGTAATTCGTAATTCGCAACGGTGGCGCGAACCTCGGCCCAGATCTTCACTATATATGGTAGCTAACTGACACATCTACATAAGCGTCCCGGACCGCGCGAGCCGGCCGGCGGCACGGGCGGCACGGCATTTGCTTGGATGTCCGGGCTACCGCCACCGGAGCGCCGCCCATGACCCAGACCGCCCTGCCCGCTTCTGCCATCCCCGCTTTTTCCATCAACGACACGACCCTGCGCGACGGCGAACAGGCCCCCGGCGTCGCCTTCTCCGTGGCCGAGAAGGCCGCCATCGCCGCCGCCCTCGACGACGCCGGGGTGGACGAGATCGAGGCCGGCACGCCCGCCATGGGCGGCGAGGAGATCGACGCCATCCAGGCCGCCGTGCAGGCTGCCCCGCACGCCCGCGTGGCCGCCTGGTGCCGGATGACCGAGGCCGACGTGGACGCCGCGCTGCGCGCCGGGGTGCGGCATGTCAATCTTTCGGTACCGACCTCGCCGCGCCAGATCGCCGCCAAGATGCGCGGTGGCCCGGCCGAGGTGCTGGAGCGCATCGCCCGGGTGGTGCCCTATGCGCGCGAGCGCGGCCTGACCGTGTCGGTTGGCGGCGAGGATTCCAGCCGCGCCGACCCCGACTTCCTGCCGCGGGTGCTGGACCAGGCGCAAGCCGCCGGTGCCTGGCGGTTCCGCTACGCCGACACGCTGGGTGTGCTCGATCCTTTCGCCACCGAGGCGGCCTTCCGCCGCCTGCGGACCGGCAGCGATCTGGCGCTGGAGTTCCATGGCCATAACGATCTGGGCCTGGCGACGGCCAACACGCTGGCCGCCCTGCGCGGCGGTGCCACCGACGCCAGCGTATGCGTGCTGGGGCTGGGCGAGCGCGCCGGCAACGCCGCGCTGGAGCAGGTGGCGGCGGCGCTGGCGCGGCTTGGACTGGGTGCCGCCGGCATCGACCTGGCCCGCCTGGCCACGCTGGCCGAAATGGTCGCCTACGCCGCCCGCCGCGCCATTCCGCCGGCCCAGCCGATTGTCGGCGAGGTCGCGTTTACCCATGAATCCGGCATCCATGTCAGTGGGTTGCTGCGCGACCCGGCAACCTACGAGGCGATGGACCCGGCCCTGTTCGGGCGCGAGCGGCGCATCGTGCTGGGCAAACATTCCGGCGCGGCGGCGGTGCGCGACGCGCTGCTGCGCGCCGGCGAGACGCCACGCGAGGAAGCGATCGCCGCCCTGGTCGGCCGGCTGCGCGTGCATGCCGGGCAAGTGAAACGGCCGGTTACGCCGCCCGAACTGCTGGCGCTGCACAAAGCTAACGTGCCATGATAATCTCGTGACGCTTCGATCCCGCCCGACCCTCGGCAGCGCAGCATGCTCTGCCGGGTGCCGTGGCGATGCGGCAGGAGGGTATCATGCAGACCAATAGTGCCCAGGCCGACCCGCGTACCGCCGCCGTCGTGTACGAACGCGGGGATGATGCCGACGGCGCCATGGCAGTGGCGGTGGCGGCGCTGCGCCATGCCGGGCTGAACGTTGCCGGCCTGTTGCAGGTGTTCGGGCCGACGGTCGGCCCGTGCCGGCGCGAAATGAATTTGCTCGTTCTGGCCAGCGGCGACTGGATCCGGCTGGATCAGCCGCTCGGGCAGGAGGCGCAGGGCTGCACGCTGGACGGCGATGCGCTGGCCCGCGCCGCGTTGGCGCTGCGCGAGGCGGTGCGCGCCCGCCCGGACCTGCTGGTGGTCAGCCGGTTCGGCAAGCAGGAGGCGCTTGGCGGCGGCATGCGGGCGGAAATCGCCGAGGCGCTGATGTCCGGTATTCCATTGCTGGTGGCGGTGCGCACCACCCTACGCGAGCAATGGGAAAGCTTCCTGGGGGCGCCGCCGCACGTGCTGCCGACCTGCGCCGATACCATCACCGCCTGGGCGCGCGCCCAGGCAACCCCGTCACCGCAGCCCACCAGCGCCTGAGCGGCCGCGACGTTCAGGCGGTCAGAGCGAGCGGCGCGATATTCCGGGGACCGCTTCCCCGACGATGGCTTCCCACATGCCGCCCTCAGCCGACTCGAGTTCACGCACCGCCTGAAGGGTCGCCTCGGCGATGCGCGCGGCGCGCGGCGGGATGCCGGACCACTGGCCGGCATCGCCGCGCGGATCGACTTCCAGCAGCCTGGTGCCGGCGGGCGCCGTGCTGCCGTCCCGCACCAGGCCACGCAGTCGACCGCCCAGCGGGGCACGCACCGGCGTGCCGGCGCAACTGCCCACCACCGCCCCGGCTGTCACCGCATCGCCGATGGCGTGGGGGGTCCGCCAAATGCCGTCCCACCGCGCCAGGGAGAAGCGCTCGTATCCGACGCCGGCGATCGGGTCGGGGCGGCCATGCGCCGCCAGCGTCGGGCCCTCGCGGATGATGTCGCCAGTCGCCTCCGGGGCGGTCTCGATGGCGATGTGGACGTTCTCGCCGGCGGCATAGCCTGGGCCGAGGCCGACCGCGAAGCCGGCGACGGCACGCAGATCGGCCTTGCGCTCATGCCGGCGCATGCGGGCATCGACCACGCCGCGCACCAGTCCGAGGCACAGCAGGTCGTCGGCCGGTATGTCGGTGACCGCCAGCAGGCCGCCATCGTGCAGCACCTGCATCACCGACAGCATGCTGACCGCGCCGCGCGCGCGCAGGCCGGCCAACTCGGTTTCGCCGCGCACCAGCGCGTCGTCGAAGGCCATGCGCCGGCGCAGCACCGGGATCACCGGGTCGCGGGCCAGCACCGCCGACCAGCCGGCGAGGAACAGCGCGTGCGCCACCGCCGAGGCGATGTCGTCGGTGCCGAGCACGACAATGGGCGAATCAAGCGCGGGAAGGATGGAACGGCGATGCACGCGCACGTGGGCCTCCCCGGAACTGTTGCCGCCAGCGTGTCGTTGCAAACGGCGGGCCAGTGGCCGGCGGTCCCCTGGACTCCGCCATTTGACGGGATTTCCTTGGCTATGTGCCCTCCCTTTCTCTTGAAGGGAACCCCCTGAAAGTAATGGGTTCCAAGGGGCCACTGCCCGTCGCGCCGAAGGCGCGCTGCGCGCGACGGCGGGATCCAGGCGCGCTGCGCGCGACGGCGGGGTCCAGGACAGCGCCCCTGGCCTTGCTTCCTTACTCTTGCCCCGCCGCCATGTTGCCGATATGTCATGCCGCGCCGCACGATTTCCGTTGCCCGTTACGCCGCCATATCGCTATCGTTCCATTGTCGCGTGTCGCACGCGCGGGGCGGACATACCGCCGCCTCGAAGCCCCCAGGAATCGACGCATGGGTTCCCTGCGATCGTCGTCTGTGCTTGACCGCGAGCGGCCCTTGCCGCGCGCCGATCTGGCCTTGTACGGCATCTATGAGATCTCAAAGATTCTGTGCGGCCCGGGGAGCCTGCACGAGGTGCTGTCGGGCACGTTGCAGGTGCTGCACAGCTTCCTTGACATGGCGCACGGGGTGATCGCGGTGCTGGATTCGTCCGGCGAGCCGGAAATGGTGGTGTCGGCCTCGCTCGACCCGGCCGGGGCGCGGCAATATTTCGACGCCTTGCCCGAAAAGGTCGTGGGGCAGATCGTCGTGACCGAAATGCCGGTGGTGGTGGAAAACGTCACCCGCGACCCGGCCTTCGCCGAGTGCAATTTCGGCCTGTGGGGCGAGGGCCAGAACGTCGCCTTCATCGGGGTGCCGATCCGCGACCGCAACCGGGTGATCGGCGCCATGGCCATCGATCGGCCCTGGGCGAACCCGGCCGACATGCGCACCGACGAGGATGTGCGCTTCCTGAAGATGGCGGCCAACCTGATCGGCCAGACCGTGCGCCTGCACCGCCTGGTGATGCGCGACCGCGAGCGCATGCAGGACGAGCAGCGCCGCCTGGAGAAGGAACGCGAAAGCCTGGCCGCGCAGTTGCGCCGCCCCGGATCGTCGCCGATCATCGGCGACAGCGAGGCGCTGCGCGCGGTGCTGGAAAAAGTGCAGCTGGTGGCCCGCAGCGCCTCCCCGGTGCTGCTGCGCGGTGAATCGGGCACCGGCAAGGAGCTGTTCGCCCAGGCCCTGCACGAGGGATCGCCGCGGCACAGCGGGCCGTTCATCAAGCTGAACTGCGCCGCGCTGCCCGAAAGCGTGCTGGAATCCGAGTTGTTCGGCCATGAGAAGGGGTCGTTCACCGGCGCGCTGGCGCAGCGGAAGGGGCGGTTCGAGCTTGCCGACGGCGGCACGCTGTTCCTCGATGAAATCGGCGAGATCTCGGGCGCGTTCCAGGCCAAGCTGCTGCGGGTGCTGCAAGAAGGCGAGTTCGAGCGTGTGGGCGGCACGCGCACGCTGAAGGTGAACGTGCGCATGGTGAGCGCCACCAACCGCAACCTGGAAGAAGCGGTGACGAAGGGAACGTTCCGCGCCGACCTGTATTACCGGTTGTCGGTGGTGCCGATCCATCTGCCGCCGCTGCGCGACCGGCGCGGCGACATTCCGTTGCTGGCACAGGAATTCCTGCGCCGCTTCAACGCCGACAACAAGACCAGCCTGTCATTTGCGCCGGGTGCGATGGCGGTGCTGCAACAGTGCTATTTCCCCGGCAACGTGCGCGAGCTGGAGAACTGCGTGCGGCGCACCGCCACGCTGGCACGCGGTCAGACGATTGCCGACCGGGATTTTGCCTGTCGCAACGATGGGTGCCTTTCGGCGGTGCTGTGGCGGAATGTGCCGGCGCCCGCCCCCCAGGCGGCGGCGCCGGTTGCATCGCCCACGGGCTGCGGGCCGCAGGAGGCCTGTCCGTCGGCCGGGACATGCAAGGCACCGCGCGCCGACAGCCGCTCGGAATACGAGGAGTTGCTGGAAGCGATGGAGAAGTCGGGCTGGGTGCAGGCCAAGGCGGCGCGGATACTGAATCTGACGCCGCGGCAGATCGGGTACGCGCTGCGCAAGCACGGGATTCCGATCAAGAAATTTTAGCCCGGCCGGTCAGGCCGCCGCGCGGGCGGCAAGCATTCGCTCGATCGCCGGATAATCAGTCTTGCCGGAACCGAGTCGCGGAATGGCCTCCACCGGCACGATCAGACGTGGCACCATGATCTCCCCGGTGCCGCGCGCGGCGGCGTGGGCAAGCAGGGCGGGCGCGCTGGCACCGCGCTGCGTGGTGACAAGAACGAGGCGCTCGCCCTTGCGCGGGTCGGGCTGCGCCACCACCGCATGCGACGCATCGGGCCAGAGCGCGGCGGCAAGTTCCTCGGCAGCGGTCATCGACACCATCTCACCGCCCAGCTTGGCGAAGCGCCGGACGCGGCCAAGAATGGTGACGCAGCCGTCAGGCGCGAGGTCGACAATGTCGCCGGTGTCGTACCAGCCATGCGGCGGCGGCTCCAGAACGCCGGGGGCGCTGCTGCGCAGATAGCCGAGCATGACGTTGGGGCCACGCACCCGCAGAACGCCGCCTTGCGCGATGCTCTCGACCGGCGCGATCCGATGCTCGATGCCGGGCAGCAGCCAACCGACCGTGCCGGCCCGGTTGCGCATCGGCGTGTTGACGGCAAGCCCCGGAGCGGTTTCGGTGATGCCGTAGGCTTCCAGGATGCGCACGCCGAAGCGGTCGAAGTAAAGCTGACGGGTTTCCGCGCGCAGTTTTTCGGCGCCGGAAAAGACCAGGCGAACCGAGCGGAAATCATACGGATGGGCGAAGCGCGCCCAGCCGGCCAGGAAAGTGTCGGTGCCGAAGACGATGCTGGCGTCGGTGTCGTAGATGGCTTCCGGCACGACGCGGTAATGCAGCGGCGATGGGTAATAAAAGGTACGGACACCGAGGAACAGAGGCAGCAAAGTGCCGCCGGTCAGGCCAAAACTGTGGAACATTGGCATGGCGTTAACGATACGGTCGGCCGGGCTGAAATCCATGACGGCCGATACCTGCGCGCAATTGGCAAGAATGTTGCGGTGGCTGAGCACCACGCCCTTTGGCGTGCCCTCCGAGCCGCTGGTGAACAGCACCACCGCCGGCGCCCGGGACGCGGCAAGCGCGCCGGGCAGCCGGTTTGCGTGCAGCAGATCCCACACCCCGCGCAGGCGGTCGCGGCGGCCGAGGCCGGCGCGGATGTCCTCCAGATAGAGGATACGGTGCTGTTCCCGCAGGCGGACGATGGCACGGTCGAGGTGGCCGCGCTCGATGAAGGCGCGGGCGGTGACGATGCTGCCGGTCTGCGCCGCGCGGCAGGCCGAGAGCATGCCGTCCGCACCGGCCGAGACGTTCAGCATGGCGGGCACGCGGGCAAACGCTTGCAGGCCGAAGAAGGTCACCAGGGCCGCATTGGCGTTGGGCAGCAGCACGCCGACGCGCTCGCCCGGCGGCACCAGCGCGTCAAGGCGGCGGCCGAGCACCAGGGAAGCGAGCAGCAGGCGCCGGTAGGTGAGCGGGAGGCGCGCGGTGTCCTCGGCGATTTCGCGGGTGCCGCCGAAATTGCGGCGCGCTGTCAGCAGGGTGGTGAACAGGGTGCGGTCGATGTCGGCGGCGGCGAAGGCGGAGCGCACCATGACGTCGTGCAGCGCATTGCCGAGGGCGCGGCGGCGGGCGCGGCCGGACAATGCCGGATCGACGCCGAGGCGAACCGGCGGACCGATGGTCAACCGCACCCGCGGAAACCAGCGCGACCGTTGGAGGCCCACCATGCGCGAAACCCACGAGTATTGCGGCCCGTCGATGTGAATGGGCAGAATGCTGGCGCCGGCGTGGTCGGCGACCATGGCGGCGCCGTCGTACACCTTCATCAGCGCGCCGGTGCGGGTGATGCGGCCTTCGGGAAAGATGGCCAGCTTGCGGTCACCGCGCACCCAGTTGATCATGGCGCGGGCAGAGAACGGATTGGCGGCGTCGACCACGAAGCTGTCGACCTGAACCAGAAACGGCTTCACCCACCATTTGCGGGCCATGCCGGTATAGATGGCGAAGCCAGGAGCGTCGGGCAGGAAGGCGGCGATCAGGGCGCCGTCGGCGAACGAGACGTGGTTGGCAACGACCACCACGCGCGCGCCGGCCGCGTGCCAGTGTTCCAGGCCGGTCACCTCGGCGCGGTGGAAGCGGCGGAAATACCAGGCGGCGATGGCGCGCAGCGTGCTGGGCGGCAGAATGCGCAGAATCCACAGCGCGGCGACGAGGTTCGCCACCGCGGTCAGCAGCAGGATGTGCGGCGCCGACGCATGCGCCAGCGCCAGCAGGGTGGCGGCAAGCGAGGCCACCACCATGAAGGCGGCGTTGAGCACGTTGTTCATCGCGATCATGCGCGAACGCTGCGCGGGAGCGGCGCGGTTCTGGATGAACGCATACAGCGACACCGAATAGATGCCGCCGCAAAGAGCGAGGAGGAACAGGTCGGCCAGGATGCGCCAGCCGGCGAGGGCCGCCAGCAGGTCGAACGGCGCGGCCAGGGGGCCGGCGGCAGTAAAGGCGCAAGCGAGGTCAAAGACAAAAACCGAGATGCCGAGAGCCGCGAAGGGCACCAGGCGGGGGGAGACTTCGCCATGCAACAGGCGCGCGCAGCCGACCGAGCCGGCACCGATGCCGAACGAGAACACCGTCAGCAGCAGCGTGATGACGCCCGAATCGGCGCCCAGCACGTCCTTTGCCGCCACCGGCAGTTCCGCCAGCACGACGGCGCCGACCGCCCAGAACCAGGAAATACCGAGCGCGGAAACCCAAACCTCACGATTGCCGCGGGCGGTGCGGATAAGGGCGGCGGTCTCGCGCGGGATATTCCAGCCGATGCGCAGATCAGGAGCGGCGACCTTGGCCGGGGGGATACGCCAGGCGGCGGCGACGCCGGTCAGCGCCAGCACCAGGCCGAGCGTGGCCACCATCGGCGGCCCTTGCGGAGCGCGCACCAGCACCGTGCCGGCAATGGTGCCGGCGAGGATGCCGAGAAAGGTGCCGGCCTCGATAAGACCGTTGCCGGCGACCAACTCGGCCGCCGCCAAATGATCGGGCAGAATGCCGTATTTCAAAGGGCCGAAGAAGGTGGCCTGGATGCCAAGGCCGAACAGCACCGCCATGAGCAGCGGCAGGCTGGCGGTGAGGAAGCCCACGGTTCCCAGCGCCATCAGGCCGAGTTCCCATAGCTTGGTGAGCCGGATCAGCCGGGACTTCTCGTTGCGATCGGCAAGCTCTCCGGCGATGGATGAGAACAGCACGTAGGGGAGCATGAACACGCCGAGGCCGATGGCCACCAGCTCATTGCCGTAGCGCGCCGAAGCGAACAGCGCCATGACGCCGAGGGCGTTCTTGAACAGGTTGTCGTTCACCGCGCCCAGAAACTGGGTGATGAACAGCGGCAGGAAGCGGCGGGCACGCAGCAGCGGACAGGGTTGCGGGTCGGTTGGCATGCTTGTGCCTCCGGACGGGTCGCGGCGCATTATGCGTGGATGGGCGGGGAGGAAGGAAGGCCGGCTGCCATGCCACCGTTCCCGGCTCGGGCTCGCTTCCCCGGCACCGCCATGGCCCACGCCACGCACGGCCGTTGTCGCCGTAAAGCTGGAGGTGGCGCCGGCCCGTGGCAAGCGAGAGGCCCGGCCACGCGAACGTGACACCTGCCAGCCAAAGGATCGCGCCGCCGGGAACGGGCCGTGCCGGCGCCCAGTTACGAAGATAGCTCGGCCCGGTGTCAGGTGGCAGCGCAGAATTCCAACGTGCGGAAGCAGAACGCCAGGCGACGCTGGTCCCTCGCGCCGCTGAGGTCGCTCGGCCGCGCGGCGTTCGGCATCACGAACGAAATATGCGCGACGTGGCGATCACCGCGCGCGAGCCACCATTCCGGTTCGATGCGTACTTCCAGAACATAGGTGATCCTCTCGTCCATACGCCAGAATCCGCCCCACCAGCCGTTCACGTAGATGGCGATGTCCTGCACATGGGTGTCGTTCGGCAAATAGGCAGCGCCCGCGACCCTGAGGGTCAGAGCGGGAGGGCGGGCGCGCTGACCGAAGATCATGACGGCGGTGGCGCCGTCGTTCCAGACATGGGCGTCCTCGGTATCAGACCAACCGCTGACCAGACCTGCACGGCCGATGCCGCCCTGCCCCAAGCGCTCGACCCGACCAACCCGGATCTCAAACCCAGTGGACATCCGGTCTCATCCATATCTGCTGTGGTTGTGTGCCTGTGGCAGCAATAACCGCTGCGCAGGCGTCGCGCCAGCCCCATGACGAATGGCACGGGCGGGGGCTGGCCCGCCGGGTGAACGGCTGCGGGCCGGACCCTGCCCCGAATGAGAGGCGAGGTCCGGCCCACTGCCAGGTTCCCCGGTTTCAGCAGTCGGACGACTCCATTGGTGTCGTCCGGTGCTGAAAACCGTGACAGGTCTTTCCGGATGCTATTTCAGTTCCGGATAGTACTGGACAAGGTTGGCGCCAAACAGCGGCTTGTAGACGCCGTTGTGGCACGTCGTGCAGTTGATCTTCGGCGCGTCGCCGTTCGGACCCAGCCGCGAGGCCGGGAAGGTCGAAGTCAGCGGCACCAGGTAGTCGTTGTTCAGGTGACGAACCAGCCTGATTCCGTACCAAGCCGTCGCGCGCTGCGGAGTGCTCTGCGCCCAGTCGGGGAACTGCCGCGTGTTGTGGCAGTAGGTGCAGTTCACGCCCAGCGACTTCGAGATCGCCACCATGAACCCGTAGGTCCAGTAGGTCGGCTTGATGTTGAACTCAGCGTTCCCGCCAACCGGCAGTGCGGTCGTCGGGGTAACGCGGAGATCATCGGAACCCAGCAGATACGGCGTCCACGGGTCAAGCTCAAGCGAAGTCAGGCCGGCAGTCTTTGAAGGCAGATCCTTGCCGCCAACATAGCCAAGGCTGGCCACCGGGGCGGTCGCCGAAGTGTTGGTGAACCAGATATTCGCCGGCACCGGTTGGCCACGGTGGCAGGTGTAGCAGGTGACGCCGGTGGCACCCGTCGGACCTGACGAGGCCACGTGCACCCCCCAGTTCCTGTTGATGTCCTGCACCAGTTGGATCATCCGGCGCGCCACCTTCTTCGTGTAGATATCGTCCGAAGCAAGGTTGTTGGCATCCACGTGGCAGTATGTGCAGCCCTGGTCCGGGGCCACCCACGTGGTGATCGAGGCCATCAGCCGGGTGAACTCACCAACCGGCAGATCCTTCAGAACCTGCACGTTCTTGTAGACATCACCCGCCTTGCCGCCGAACTGCGGCACCTGCGGGAACGGAGCGGGCGCCTGGTTGGCGGCAGCCACCTTCGCGAGCGTGCGAGGGTTGTAGTTCTGGAACATGCCGAGGCCACGGAAGCCCCGCTGCACGACGTCGACCGGAGGCCGCTCCAGAGTAAAGAGCAGACCGGCCCCGAACACGCCGGCAGCCAGCAAGGCGATGCGGGCCGGACCTGGGATGTAGGGAAAATTCGACATGGCTTGCTCTCCCCTCTCAGTTCACGGCCGGAAGCGTGGTCGGGTCCGGCACCGGCGGGAAGACATTCGGCCACACCGGGACAAAGCCGTGCTTGACGCCCCAGAGGTACCAGTTGTCGACGACAGTCCCGCTCAGAAGAATGCCGATAGCACCAGTGAACGTAACGAACACCGCGAACCACCAAGCCCAGCGATGGATCGACTCGGCCGTCGCGTTGAAGCCCATCGTCCACCGCCACAGCAGCGCACCACGCTCGTAAGCAGTGCCGCGGTCGACGATCTGCTCGACCTCACGCTCGCCGCCGAAACGGCTGACCGCGAGGACGGTTCCGCCATGCATGGCGAACAGCACGGCCGAGCCGTACAGGAACGCGATCGAAAGCATGTGGAACGGGTTGTAGTAGAAGTTGCCGTAGCGGATCGAGAACGCCGAAGTCCAGTCGAGGTGCGGGAACACGCCGAACGGCGGTGCCTCGCTCCAGTGCCCGACCAGAACCGGGTGGATGAACCCGATCGACAGGTACAGAAAGATTGCCGAGGCGAAGGCCCATGCCGTGTGCGTGCCCAGGCCGAGCCGGCGTGCCCGGACGTAGATGTGGACCCACCACAACAGGATCGACAGGGTCAGGAAGAAGCCGGCGATGAGCCACCAGCCGCCCTCGTTCAACGGCGGAAAGCTCAGGCCATAGGCAGGCGCCGGCGGCTCGAGGCCAAGCCAGGGGAATTCCCGGATGAACAGGAGCGGGCTCCAGTGCACCGAGGCCGCCAGGTTGAGGCCGATGATCTCGATCGCAATGACGAAGGAAACCAGCGCGGCCAGACCAAGTCGTCCGAGATAGATCGGCCCGAGCTGCGGATCACCGAGCCAGCCAAGAAGATAGAGGTAGATCCCTTTGCCGCCTCGCTTCAAATCACCCGGCGGCAGGGGAATGCCGGGATATGCCGGCCCACGGATCTGCACCCGATTAAAGATACTCTGGTAGTCGGCCATGATGGCAATCTCCCTTCAGGACCAGATCGGCAGATTGAGCCACCAGTTCCACCACTCCGGCCAACCGCGCGTCCAGAACGGCCCGCTGAGCAGGATGCAGATGGCGCTCCAGAAAGCGGCCGAGATGGCCAGAAACACGCCGAGCCGGTGAATGCCGAGCGTGCCGATCGAGTAGCCGACGATGTCGCGGAAGAAGGTGTTCTCGTGTTCGGCGTACTTGACAGGCTCCCCTTTGCCGGGGTTGGCGGCAGACAGGATCAGCGAGCCGTGCAAGGCGAGGGCGAAGGCGTTCGTGAAGAAGAACGCGATGGCCAGCATATGCGCGGGATTGTAGTGGAAATGCAGGAACTGGTAGCCGGTGTTCGACACCCAATCGAGGTGGCTCAGGATGCCGTAAGGGAACCCGAAGCCCCAGGCGCCCAGCAACACGGGCCGGATCACCACCAGGGTGAAGTAGGCGAAGATTGCGAAGCTGAAGGCGAACGGCACGTGCAGGCCGATGCCGAGCTTGCGGGAGATCTCGACCTGTCGGAGCGCCCACGAGACGAACGCCCCCAAGGCACTGATCGTAATGATCTGCCACAGGCCACCGGCCGCGATCGGGGCAAGCTTGAGCCCATAGCTGATGTCGGGCGGATCGATGTTGACCCGCCAGATGTTCCACTGATGCCCAATGAAGGCACCGTAGAAGATCAAGGCTGTGCCGAGGGTCGCGAAGAAGACCGCCGTGACTCCGAAGAAGCCGACATAGAAAGGCCCCACCCAGAAGTCGAACAAGTCTCCTCCAACCAGCGTCCCCCCTCGCACACGGTATTTTTTCTCAAAGCTGAGCAATGCCATTATCGGCTCCTCCGCTCAGGAAGCGGCTTAGGGCGCTGCTTCCGTGCAGCACTACTGGCCACGGACGAAGACTGGACGTTAGTCCAACCCCGCCCGTGGCCGTGGTTAAGTGGCGCTACTTACTTCACCGGGGCCGGCAGGGCAGCGGCGACGGCGGCCGGACGGAGCGCCGGGGCGCCTTCCAGCCAGTTGAAGCGAACCGTGCCCAGGCAAATGAAGTGGATCAGCAGGGCCAGAAACGTGAGGAACGCGAAGAGCGCGACCAGCACACGGCGCGGGTCGAACAGCTTCCAGATCTGGTACAGAGCTGCAGCAGGTGCGTCAGCCATTGTTCGGTCTCCTTACACCAGGAACGAGGTCACGTTGGTGGCGCCGTCGAGCAGCGACTGCACCCAGCCCTGCGGCCCGGGCCAGAACGGACGCCACGAGTACGCCAGGACGTGAGCAATGATCACGACGACGAAGAAAACCGTGGCGCTGAACGAGAAGACCGTGTGGAATTCCTTCGCCTCTTCGTCGGTCAAGCCCGAGAGGGACCTTTCTTCAGCCATCTTGAGTACCCTTCAGATGACGGCCTTTCGGCCATTACCGCGCATTTCCCGCGCGGCCGGGACCGTCGTGCGGGCATAGCCCGCCACGATCGACTGGTGTGCCCGGCAGAGCCGGACAAAACTGTTGCCCGGCATGCCTCGGGATGAGGCCGCACAGGCGCAAATGCTTGGCAAAGTCCAGCAATGGGACAGGCTTATGGTCATGCGACCTGCCCCTGCCTGAGAGCCGCCAGCGCCCGCGTAACGAGCGCCGCAGTAACGACCTCCTCGCCGGCGGCCCGCGCGTCACGCTCGACGCGGTCGCGCAGCCGCTTGGCGGCGGAGATGCGGACAAGAAATGGCTCAGTTTCGACATACTCGTCAAGCATAAGCTGCGCGGCTTCGTCCCATGGCGTGGTGTCGCGCTGCTCGAACCGTGCCGGGGTCGGGTCCACACGGTCCAGCTCGGTGCCGAGCGGCAGGATGTGGAACAGCGCATCGAACAGCGCGTTGCAATATTCCTGCACGATGTAGGTGGCGCCGGCATAGCCCATGAACGGCGTGCCGGTGGCGCGGCGGATGATCGCGCCGGGGAACGACGCCGGAATATACACCGCGCGGCTGCCACATTCGGCGGCATACATGCGCTCGTTGTACGAGCCGAACAGCACCAGCGGCGACTTGGTGCGCACCGCCTCGCGAACCGCGGCGTTGTCCGGCTTGGTGCCGGCCGTGCGGGAGAAGGCGAAGGCGCAGGGCACCCCCATTTCCTCCTCAAGGAAGCGACGCATGCCACGCACGTAGGTATCCGTGGCGACGATGGCGAACGAGGCACTGCCGAAGAAATCCTGCGTCACACTGCGCCAGAGATCCCAGATCGGCTTGATCGTGGTGTGCTTCTCGCGCTCGATGAACGGCTCGGGGTCCAGGCCGGTCAGCTCGCCCAGCTTGCGCAGGAAATTGGTGGTGGCGAACATGCCGATCGGCGCCTGCAGGTAGGGGCGGCCGAGTTCCTCGCAGAGCAGGCGGCCGAACTCACGATACATGCAGATGCTCACGTCGGCGTCGGGCAGCCGCGCGATGTCCTCGACATGCGAGCCAAGCGGAAACACCAGGTTGATCTCGCAACCGATGCCCTCGACGAGGCGGCGGATTTCGGCCAGGTCCGACGGCATGTTGAAGGTGCCATAGATCGGTCCGATGATGTTCACCAGCGGCTTCGCGCCCTCCGGCCGCTTCGCCGGCTTGCGGCCCTTGCGGGCGCCGAACTCGCCCCACAGCCAGTTGATGGCACGGTCGGCGGCCTGCCACTGGTCCTCGTCGATGGTGCGCGGAACGAAACGCTGAAGGTTCGAGCCTTCCGGGGTGACGCCGCCGCCGATCATTTCGGCGATGCTGCCGGTCACCACCACCGCCGGCAGGTCCGGGTCCTGGGTGGCGGCGGCGCGGCTCAGCGCGCCCTCGGTGCCGTTCATCGACAGGCTGTCTTCCGACAGCCCGGTCACCACCACCGGCAACTCGTGCGGCGGCAGCGCATCGGTATAGTGCAGCACCGCGGTCACCGGCAGGTTCTCGCAGCCCACCGGGCCGTCGATGACCACCCGCAGGCCACGCACCGCGGCAAAGGCGTATACCGCTCCCCAGTAGCCACCAGCGCGATCATGGTCGAGCACGAGCATGGCCCTAGCTCCCCATCGCCTGGTTGGCGCGGGCCTTGGCCCGCACTTCACGCGCCTTGCGGGTGCGCTCGCGCCAGCCGGCCGGTTCCTTGGGCACGTCGGTCCAGCCGTAGCCGGCGCCCTCGCCGCTGCCCACGGCGCCGAAGAAATCCACCATGCGGGCGAACCGCTCCGCGCCACGGGTCTGGGCCGCGACGATACCGGCCAGCGCCCCGGCGCCCGCCGGACCGAACAGCGGCCGGGCGGAAACCATGTTGGTGAAATACAGCGCCGGAATGCCCAGCGACTTGGCTTTCTGCACCAGCGGCGTGGTGCCCAGCGCGAGGTCGGGCCGCACGTCCTGCATGGCCGCGATGTCCTGCTCCAGCGACGCGCGGTACTGCACATGCACCCCGCGCGCGGTGAGCCACTCGCGGTCTGGATCGCTCCACTCGGTGCGCGGCGCCGCGGTGCCGACATAGGGCACGTCCGCGCCGGCCTCGATGAGCAGCCGCGCCACCAGCAGTTCCGATCCCTCGTAGCCGGAGACGGTGATCCGCGCGGCAATCGGGTTGGCCTCCAGGGCCGAGCGGATCGCCGGCAAGCCGCGCGCCTTGGCGGCATCGAGCTTGTCGGCCGGAACGTTCGCGGCGGCGGCGATGGCCTCCAGCCAGGCAGCCGTGCCGTCAACGCCCACCGGGCCGGAACCCACCACCGGACGGCCGGCGGCGACGAACTCGCGCACCGTTGCGGTGTAGAACGGATGCACCGCCGCGGCGGCCACCGAGTCCAGCGCCGCATACAGGTCCCGCCACTCCCGCGACGGCAATTGCGGCGCGACCGACAGACCCAGCGGCGCCAGCAACGCGCCCACGCCCACCGGATCGCCCGGGAACAGCTCGCCGATCAGGGTAACGGTCGGCTGGCCGGCGATCAGGCCGCGCGGCCGCGCCACCGGGCCGGCTTCCGCTTCCAGCCGCGCATAGCGCAGCATCGCGCCGGCAAGCACGTCCTTGGCCTCGGCATGGGTCGGCACGCCGAAGCCCGGCACGTCGATGCCGATGATCCGCACGCCGTCGATCTGTTTCGGCAACAGGTCGAGCGGCACGCCGGAGGCGGTCGGTACGCAAAGGTTGATGATTACGACAGCGTCTAGCTGATCCGATTTAGCAACGTCATGGACAGCATTGCGGATATCTTCGAACAGCTGGCCTGTGACCAGGGTTTCCGAGTTGAACGGCACGTAGCCGACCGAGCGGCGGGCGCCGTAGAAATGCGACGTGAAGGTCAGGCCATAGACGCAGCAGGCGGAACCCGAGAGAATGGTGGCCGTGCGCCGCATGCGCAGCCCGACGCGCAAGGCGCCGAAGGCCGGGCACATGGATTGCGGCTGGTCGTGCGGCCCGCGCGGGTAATCCTGCATCAGTTGCGCAATCGACCCGGCCTTGCCGGCGGCGCGTGCCGCCTCAAGCATGGTCTCACGCCCGCCATGGCAACCCCCGGCCTCCGGGGGCGCCGCCGTGCGGTCAATGGTGGCGTCGTGCGTGGCCATGCCCCTACGAGCCCTCGTAGATGACTTCGAGCGATGGCTTCACCACCAACGCCTCGCCGCACATGTCCTCGGCCGTCGCCGGGTCGAGCACCACGTCGCGCCCCACCGTTTCACCCTTGAACAGGCCGAGCAGGCCGTCCTGGCTCAGGGGAGTCGGCCGCCGCGGCGGCGCTTCGGCCACCTGCACGGCCAGCGCCTCGAACAGCGACGCCCAACGGCCGCCGGGCCGGCCGACGATCTCGTAATTGGCGCTCTTGCGGCGGATGTCCTCGTCGGCGGGGATCGCCGCCAGCACCGGAATGCCCGCCGCGGCGGCGAAGGCCTGCGCCTCGCCGGTGCCGTCGTCCTTGTTGATGACCATGCCGGCCACGCCGACATTGCCGCCGAGCTTGCGGAAATAATCCACCGCCGAGCAGACATTGTTGGCCACGTAGAGCGATTGCAGGTCGTTCGATCCGACCACGATCACCTTCTGGCACATGTCGCGCGCGATCGGCAGGCCGAAGCCGCCGCACACCACGTCACCGAGGAAGTCGAGCAGGACATAATCGAAGTCCCACTGGTGGAAGCCCAGCTTCTCCAGCAGTTCGAAGCCGTGGATGATGCCGCGCCCGCCGCAGCCGCGGCCGACTTCCGGGCCGCCAAGCTCCATGGCGAACACGCCGTCACGCTTGAAACAGACGTCGCCGATGGTCACCTTCTCGCCGGCGGCCTTCTTCTTCGACGAGGTCTCGATGATGGTGGGCGTGCTGCGCCCGCCGAACAGCAGCGACGTGGTGTCGCTTTTCGGATCGCAGCCGATCAGCAGCACGCGCTTGCCCTGCGCCGCCATCATGTACGACAGGTTGGCGAGGGTGAAGCTCTTGCCGATGCCGCCCTTGCCGTAAATCGCAATGATCTGGGTCTGCCGCGTCGGCGCGGTGGACACCGGCTCGTCGGGTTCGATGGCGGCTTCGGCTTTCAACTGTTGCTGCATGCTGTCAAGTGGTTTCGAGGCCGGATTGCCCGTCCCGGGTATGCCAAAAGGTGCGTTCATTGTTTTTCTATCCCCCGCCAGTCCAGGACCATTTTGAGGCAGCCGGGATCGCCGAAGGCAGTACGGTAGGCGGCCTCCGCCTGGGATGCGTCCCGACGATGGGTGATGAGGCCGTCGAGCGACAGGCGCCCGGCCTCCACCAATTCCCTTGTTGCCAGCAGATCCGGCTCGCGCCACTCGGCGGCGATGCGGATGCGCGCCTCGCGCATGAACGCGGGCGGAAAGGAAAACGACAGCTGGTCGGCGTAGAAACCGGCCAGCACGATCTCGCCGCCAGGCGCCAGCCGCGCGACCAATATGTCGATAATGGCGGAGTCGCCGCTTACATCGCAGATGGTACGATAGTCGCGGCGCGTATCGGCGTCCGGATCGACGACCGTATAGCCGGTGGCGCCGGTGGCCCGCTCGGCGTTGCGTTCCCACACGACTGGCGTGCCGCCCAGCGCCACGACCAGCCGCGCCACCAGACGCCCGAGCACGCCATGACCAACAATCAGGTCGGGCAGCGCCGCACCCGGAAGGGCAACGGCATGATAGGCGGTGGCGGCCAGCGCCATCAGCACGCCCTGTTCACCCAGCGCCTCGCCGATCCGCACCACCCGCGCACCCGGCACCACCAGCCGCGCCGCGGCGCCGCCGAACAAGCCTCGGATTTCACCGAAACATCGCGCGCCGGGGACAAACACCCAATCGCCGACCCGTGCATCGGCCAGTCTGCCGACTTCGGCCACCCGCCCCACCGACTCGTATCCAGGCACCAACGGATAGCCGAGCCCCGGGAAGGGCGGCATCCGGCCGGTGTACAGCAGCCGCTCGGTACCGGTGCTGATGCCGCTCCATTCAATGTCGACCACGACATCGTTCTCTCCCGGGGGCGAGAGGACGACGCGGCTCAACATCAGGCGCTCAGGCGCCTGCAGGACCACGGCCATGGTGTCCATATCCAGGACTTTGAACTCCCGTTGCCGGCGGATTGTCCGGCGTGTGCGTGTTAGCCTACATTGACGATTGGTAATGTCAAGTTGGATTTACATCACTCGTGACTACCGGGAACGCGCGCCAAAAGCAGCCCGGTAAGCAGGGGGCTGCGGGTGCGAATGGCGCGTATCCGATCGAACCCGGCCTCCGTCAGCATGGCCATCAGTTCGCCGGCCTGGCGTGGCCGGCCGCTGCCCATGGCCATGAGGTAGAAACCGAAATAGGCGTCACCGACCGGTTCCGCCCCTTTGGTGCCCGCCAGCGGCTCGGCCACCAGCAGCGTGCCGCCCGGCGGCAGGCAGGCCCGAACCGCCCGCAGCAACGCCAGAACGGTCACATCTTCGTGATCATGCAGGATGCGCACGAGGGTGACAAGATCAGCGCCCGGCGGCAACGCATCGCGGCGGAAATCGCCGCCCAGCGCAATTGCCCGGCCAGACAGGTTTGACGCGGCGAAGCGCGCCGTGGCCCGTTCGGCCACCGCCGGCAGGTCGAACAGCATCACGCGCAGCGCCGGCGCCCGCGAAGCCGCCTCCACCGCGAACCGGCCGTCGCCGCCGCCGACATCCAGCAGGCAGCGATGCCGGCCGACATCGTAGGCATCCAGCACCTCGGCCGCGATGAAGGGCTGCGAGGCGGCCATCAGATCGGTGTAGTCGGCCACCTGCGCCGAGGTCAGCGCCGCCGGTCCGGCGGTGCCGGCATACGCCCAGTAACCGCCGAGCGCGGTCGAGGCCCGCTCGCCGCGCAGCAGCGCCACCGGGTCGCGCAGGTCGGCATAAAGCAAAGCGTGGTGCTCGATCATGGCGGTGATGCCGGGATTGCCGACCAGCGCCGTGCCGAGCTTCCCCAGCCCGTAACGCCCGCCATGCCGCCGCTCGGCCAGACGCAGTGCCACCGCGGCGTCGAGCAGGCGGGCGGCGCCGTCCCTCGGCAGGCCCAGCCGCGGCGCCAGCGCGTCGAGACGCTGCGGCCCCTCGGCCAGAATGTCGAACAGGTGCAGCCGCACCGCGGCGAGCAGCACCTGCGAGTAGATGAAGCCGGCGACAAGATCGAACAGATCCCTCGCCCGGCGCCGCGCGATCGGGCGGGTGAGCGGAAAGGCCGTGGCCCAGCGCTGGAAGCGCGGGCTGGCGAGCACGGCATCCGCCGCACCGACACAGCGGTCCCACCATGACAGTTCGAGGCCAATTGTCGTCATCATTGCCGCCAGGGCACCCTGCCAGTGCCGAGCAGCGCCCGCCTCACGCGGCGCGTTGCGCGAGTTGCTTGGGCAGCAGGCGCTGGGACTCGGACATGATATGCGCCCGCAACTCCCCGGCGCCCGGGCAATCCGGAATGGAGGCCACCGCGCCCGCCGCCAGTTCCTTGAGCAGCCGCAGCGCGCCGTCCATGCCGTGCAAGGTCACCGCGCTCGGCCGCGCATGCGCCTGATCCTGGCCAACCGGCTTGCCGATCTCGGCGACATCGCAGGCGACATCGCGGATGTCGTCGGCCACCTGGTAGGCGGCCCCGAGGCGCTCGCCGAGCAGGCGCCAGGGTTCCGCTTCAACGCCCGCGGCGGCGGCCCCCGCCACGGCAGCGGCGGCGAACAGCGCGCCGGTCTTTTCCTGCTGGTACTGGGCGAGGTCCACTTCGGTCTCGCATTCCCATGCCTGCCCGGCGGTGATGCCGCGCGGCATGCCGACCGAGCGGCCAACCGTGTCGATCAGCGTGGCCAGACGCTGCGGCGCGGAACCGGCGGCCCAGGCCACCGTCTGAAACGCCAGCACGATCAGCGCATCGCCCGCCAGCACCGCGATCTGTTCGCCGAATGCCCGGTGCACCGACGGCTTGCCGCGCCGCAGATCGGCGTCATCGAAACAGGGAAGGTCGTCATGCACCAGCGAGGCACAGTGCAGCAACTCGATCGAGGCCGCCGCAGCATCGGTCAGGTCGGGGTCGTCCTCACCGCAGGCCAGGGCCACGGCCAAGCACAGGCGGGGGCGGATGCGGGCGCCGCGCGGGAACACCGCGTAATGCAGTGCCTCAGCCAACTTGGGAGGACCATTCGGCCCCTGGACACGGGCCACGGCGGTGGACAATGCCCGTTCGATGCGCGTTGCTGCATCCATGGACGTAAGACTCCCGTGGTCCTGATTGCACTGTCAAGTCAGCTTGTCACACGCACTGTCATGCCGTATGGACGGACGAGTCAATGGCATTTCTCCCGTGGGCACCCAAATCATGCGCAGCCGCCGCGTCGCCGTGATCGGTGCCGGCATCGGTGGTCTTGTCGCCGCGCTGGAGCTTGCCGCGCGCGGCCTGGACGTGACTGTGCTGGAACGCGGGGAAGCCCCGGGTGGCAAGCTGCGCGCGGTGAATGCCGGCGGTGCCTGGGTCGATTCGGGGCCGACCGTGTTCACCCTGCGGTCGGTGTTTGATGAGATTTTCGCCGGATGCGGCGAGTCGCTCGACGCCCATCTGACGTTGCGGCCGCTGGAACGGCTGGCCCGGCACGCCTGGAACGACAGCGAAAAGCTGGACCTGTTCGCCGATGCCGAGCGCTCGGCCGATGCCATAGGGGCATTCGCCGGAGTCGCGGAAGCCGCCGGCTTCCGCGATTTCTGCGCCCGCGCGCGCCGCATCTACGCCACCCTGGAGCCGCGATACATCCGCATCCAGCGGCCCTCCCTGCTGTCGCTCAGTCTCGACCACGGACCGCGTGGCCTGCTCGACGTGATGCGCATCTCGCCTTATACGCGGCTCTGGCGCGCATTGGGCCAGCATTTCCGCGACCAGCGGCTGCGCCAGTTGTTCGGCCGCTACGCCACCTATTCGGGGTGCTCGCCGTTTCAGGCGCCGGCCACGCTGATGCTGATCGCGCATGTCGAGCAGCAGGGCGTCTGGGCGGTCGAGGGCGGCATGACCCGGATCGCCACGGCGCTGGCAGGGCTGGCGGCGGCGCGCGGCGCGCGGTTTCGTTATGGCGAGACGGTCAGTGAGATACTGATCGAGAGCGGGCGGGCCGCCGGGGTGGTTCTGGCCAGCGGCGAGCGCATCGCCGCCGACGCGGTGCTGGTGAATGCCGACGTGGCGGCGCTCGCGGCCGGCCTGCTGGGAGCGGATGCCGCGCGGGCGGCACCGGGCGCCCACCGGGCGCCACGCTCGATGTCGGCGCTGACCTGGTCGTTGCGGGCCGGGACCGGGGGCTTTCCGCTGCTGCGGCACAATGTTTTCTTCAGCGACGCCTACGCCGCCGAGTTCGACGACATATTCCGCCGCCAGCGGTTGCCCGCCTCGCCGACCGTGTATGTCTGTGCCCAGGATCGTGAGGGCGGCGATGCCGTTGCGCCCGGCGGTCCGGAGCGGCTGTTCTGTCTTGTCAACGCGCCGTCCAACGGCGATTCCCACCCGTTCAGTGCCGCGGAGATCAGGCAATGCGAGGAGCGGACATTCCGCCACCTGAAACGGTGCGGCCTGCGGGTATGGCCTTGCCCGGACAGCACCGTGGCGACGACGCCGGAGACATTCGAGCGGATGTTCCCGGGGACCGGGGGAGCGCTGTACGGCCGGACGCTGCATCACCCGTTCGCGTCGTTCCGGCGGCCGGGGGCGAGGAGCCGCATCCCGGGCCTGTATCTGGCGGGGGGCAGCGCCCATCCGGGGCCGGGGGTGCCGATGGCGGCGCTGTCGGGGCGGCTGGCGGCTTCCTCATTGCTGGCGGACCTGCCTTTGACCAGCCTGTCCCGCCAGGCGGGTATGCCTGGTGGTATATCGACGCGCTCAGCGACGATGGGCAGCACGGGCTGACGCTGATCGCCCTGATCGGCAACGTGTTCTCGCCGTACTACGCCTGGGCCCGTCGGAACGGCAGCGGCGACCCGCTGAACCATTGCGCGCTGAACGTTGCGCTTTATGGCGCCGGCGGCAAGCGCTGGACGCTGACCGAGCGCAGCGGCCGGTCGCTCATGCGCAGCCGCAGCCGCCTCGGCATCGGGCCAAGCGCGCTGAGTTGGGATGGCAATGTCCTGACGGTGCGGATCGACGAGGTGACCGTCCCCTTTCCCTCGCGCTTGCGGGGCGTGGTGCGCCTGCATCCCGCGTCATTGCCGGGGCGCGGCTTTGCGCTGGATGCCGCCGGAAACCACCGCTGGACGCCAATCGCTCCCTGCGCGCGGGTGGAGGTGATGCTGGAGCGGCCGGCGCTGCGCTGGAACGGGAATGCCTATTTCGACGCCAACGCCGGCAGCGAACCGTTGGAAGCAGGGTTTCAGAGCTGGGATTGGTCCCGGGCGGCCCTGAACCGCGGCACCGCGGTGCTGTATGACGCGGTGCGCCGCGACGGCAGCACGAAGTTGCTGGCGCTGCGCTTCGGCGCGAATGGTGGCGTGGAAGGCTTCGAGCCGCCCCCGGCGGTGCGCCTGCCGGTGACGGGATGGCGGGTCGCCCGTGGCACGCGCGCCGATGCGGGCCACCAGGCGGCGGTGCTGGAGACGCTGGAGGACACGCCGTTCTATGCCCGCTCGCTGCTGAGCACGCGGCTGCTCGGCGAGGCGGCGACGGCGGTGCATGAAAGCCTGTCGCTCGACCGCTTCCGCGCGGGCTGGGTGCAGGCGCTGCTGCCGTTCCGCATGCCCCGCGTAAAGTAGCGGGGCGCAGCAGTGCCCTGGCGTTATCTTGCCTTGATCAGGTGGCCCCGCCCGGCTCGCCGGTGAAGTGAATGATGACTTCCTCATCGCGCACCACGAACTGGCAGGCCAGACGATAGGGCGGCGGGATGTCGCGGATTTCGGCATCCTCGATTTCCGCGTCGGTGAGCTTGCCCAGCGACTTGAGCGTGGCCTTTTCCTTCTCGCTGAGCGCCACGCCCATCTTTGGCTTGCCCTCAACATACTCGACGCGGATCAGACAGGAACCGCATTCGCCGTTGCGGCATTCATGCGGAATCTTCACCGCGTTCTTTTCGGCGACCACCAGGATGGTGTGGGTGTCACCCGCGGTGGCGTAGGCCCGCAGGTCGCGGTGCAGGGTGGGCGACGAAAACGTGACGATCGGCATGCCTGTTTCTCCTGTCGGTGGTTCGATGCGCCGGCGCTAGCCGTCCAATCGTTTCCAGCTTATCTCGAACACGCAGGCGGACGCGCCGGTGGCCTGACATTGCGTTTCGACCACCGTCGCGCGGCGGCTGACCAGGGTGCGGAACAGGCGCTCGAAGGTGGCGGCATAGTAGTCGCACAGCGGCGCCTCGGCCCTGGTGCCGCGGCAGAGCGGGCAGTTGGCGATGGACAGCCGCACCGGGTGGCCCAGTTCGGCGCGGAAAGTGCCGCTGCCGGCGAAGGTCCAGGCATGGCCGCCAATGGCACGCAGCAGCACCCGGCTGGCCAGCGAAGGCGGCAGCACGCGCAGCACGCGCTGGGCGGCGCGCGGGATGCGGTTGGCCAGGAGGTAGTCACCGGTGAGCAGTCCCGCCTCGCGCGCCACGGCACGCGCCGGCGCCTCGCCCAGCGCCGGACGCAGGCGCTGGTGCAGGGCGATGACCTCGCGCTCGTCCACCATGTGGCCGGGCATGGCCTGGAGGTAGTGTTCCAGACCGGCGGTACGGAACAGCGCCGCGGTTGCCGCCTCACCGGCCTGCGCCCGCAGCGCCTCGGCGACGCGGATGATGGCGTTGGGGCCGATCCGCGCCGGCCCTGCATCCAGGGCCGGCGCGTCGGTGGTGGCAGTCACCTGTGCGTCCCGGCTCAGCGCGGCGGCGCCGCCACGGCCTTGTCGGGCACCTTGGGATTGCCGGATGCCGCCGCCGGAGCCGGTGCCGCCTCGTCCTCCTCCTCGTACTGGAGGTGGTTGGGCGCCCCGCAGGCCGTCACGGCATCCTCATCGTAGTGCAGGTCGTTCGGCGCGCCGCAGGCCGAGATCGTTTCCGACTGCGTCCGCCCCTCGGGAAGATCGAGGTACTGGCGGGCGTTCGGCGGCGCGCAGTTGGAGATGGCCGCCGGCGTGCCCTTGAAATCGACGTCGGCGGCGAGATCCGGCCGGGTGCGCTTGGCCTGCTGAATCTGTTCCGAGGTCAGCACCTTGGACTGGTCGAAGCCGAGTTCCCACTCCGACGACATGCCGTTGAATTTCAGACGTTCGAGATCGTAGAACTTCTTTTCCCACGTCGTTTTCGCGAACGCCTTCAGGCAGCCAAGCATGTATTTCCGCTTCCACTTGTCGCGGATCCACGGGTAGCCGAACAGGGTCTTGCGCAGGTAGAAGCGGGCATAGTTCTTCATCACGCCCTTGAGCACCTGCTCGCGGGTCATGGCGTCCGGCTTCATGATGGGCGTGACGAAGTTGTATTTGGAGTAGTCGCGGACCTCGACCTTGTCGCCAAGGTCCTCGAACAGCTCGGCGAACGGCCACGGCGTGTAGCAGTTCCAGTTGACCATGTCGGCCTTCCAGTCCAGGCCCAGCCGGTAGGTTTCCTCGATGGTCTCCGGGGTCTCGTTCTCCAGGCCCATGATGAACTGCACCTCGGCCACCATGCCGGCGTCGCGCAGCAGCTTCACCGCGAGCTTGTTCTGCTCGATGGTGGTTTCCTTGCGGAACAGGTCGAGCTTGAGCTGGGCCGCCGCCTCGGTGCCGAGAGAGACATGCACCAGACCCGCCTTGCGGAACATCGGCAGCAATTCGCGGTCGCGCAGAATGTCGGTGACGCGGGTGTTGATGCCCCAGTGCACCGGCAGGTTGCGGGCGATCAGTTCCTCGCAAAGCCGGATGAACTTCTTGCGGTTGATCGTCGGTTCCTCGTCGGCGAGGATGAAGAAGCCGACATTGTGGTCGCGCACCAGGGACTCGATCTCGTCCACGAATTTCTTCGGATCGCGGGTGCGGTACTGGCGCCAGAACTTCCACTGCGAGCAGAACCGGCAGGTGAACGGACAGCCGCGGGCGAAGTTGGGCACCGCCACCCGGCAGTTCAGCGGGGTGTAGATGTATTTGTCCCACTCCAGGATCGACCAGTCCGGGGTCAGGCTGTCGAGATCCTTGATGACCGGGTGGGCCGGCGTGGCCACCAGTTGCCCGTTCTCGAGGAAAGCAAGCCCCTTGATCTCCCGCCGCGTCTGTAAATGCGTGCCGTCCTGGATGGCGCGCATCAGGTTGACGGTGATCTCCTCGCCCTCGCCGCGCACGATGTAGTCGATCCACGGTGCTTCGCTGAGCACCTGCGCGTACATGAAGGTGGGGTGGATGCCGCCAAGGATGGTGATGGCGTTCGGCGCCGCTTCCCGGGCGATCTTCAGGGTGGTCTGCGCCTGATAGATCATCGGCGTAATGGCGGTGGCCATCACCACGTCGGGATTCAACTGGCGGATCATCTCGGCGAGCTTGTCGTCCGGGATGTAGTTCGTCATGGCATCGACGAAGCGGATATTGGTGATGCCCGCGGTCTTCAGCGCGCCACCAATATAGGCCACCCAGCCCGGCGGCCAGTTCCCGGCGATTTCGGCGCCGCCGGAATGGTAATTGGGCTGGATCATCATCACGCGCATGGGCGACCTCCCACCGGGTCCTGCTGGTTCGCCGAAAAATATCGGCCACGTAACTCAACTGCCTTGATGTACGTCAAGAAACGTCCCCCGATTATTCGATGAGTTAAGCGCCGGCGTTCACAACATTCCGGGCCTGCGCGCGACGGCCGGTCAGCCATCCGCGGCAACCGGCACGACGGCGCGGTAGCGCGTGCGGATGCTGAACCACACGCCATACGCCGCCAGCATGAACAGGAACCCGGCCAGATCGACAACCGCGAAGGGGCCGGCATCGCCCATCTGCACGAAGAAAGCCACGAAGACCAGACCGGTCGCCAGCAGCGTGGCCTGCACAAGCGGACGTGCCACCGCCCAGGCCAGGGCGAATTTCTGGCTGGGGTAGACGTCGATAGGCAGGCCCCTGGCCTGCGCCTGAAGCTGCGCCGCGAGCGCGCGCTGGCGGCGCTGCAACGCGGTTGCCAGGAACCACGCCCCGAGGGCGAACAGGAACGGACCGGCCCAGTTTCTTGTCGGCATGGTTACGTCTCCCTGGATCAGCGCTCCGCAGTCCTGTTGCCCTTGCAGTCCGGCTCCGGCCAGCGCGCGAACGCACCGGCCGGCGCCGGACCATGTCACGATGACGTCGCCGCTCCCACCGCCCGGCGGCGGCGCTGGTTGATTTCCACCCGTTCGAGATGCTCCAGCTTGGCGAACAACTGCACGACCCAGGCGACCTGTTCGGTGAAGCTGCGGTCCGCGACTGGCGAGACCGGCTCCAGCTTCACGCGGCCGCGCGCCGGGTGGGCAATGACCGACTCGATGAGGAATCGCGCTTCGGGCAGCGTCGGCGACGTGTCCTGGCGTACCGGCACGACCGGCGCCGCGAGCGAGCGCGCCAGCAGCCGCGCCTTGCGCTGCGCCGAGACGACGGCGCGCTGCGACACCGAATCATATCCCTTGCGCTCCACCTCCCGGCCGATTTCGGCATAGAGGTAGCGCGCCGCCCAGATGCCGGGCTGGCAGGACAGCGGCAGCCGCGCGATGCCGGCGCCCGCGCGCGCATACAGCGCGTCGGCCTCGCGCAGCAGGCGTTGGACCACCTCGCCCAGCGCCGGGTTGAACACCGGCTGCGCCAGCCAGGCATCGGGATCGAGACCGGCCTCGCGCATCCAGGCACGCGGCAGATAGAGCCTGCCGTTGCGCGCATCCTCGCCGACGTCGCGGGCAATGTTGGAAAGCTGCATGGCCATGCCAAGATCGCAGGCGCGCGACACCACCGCGGGAGAACGCTCCCCCATCAGCAGCGTCATCATCACCCCGACGGTGCCGGCCACCCGCGCCGAATAGGCATGCAGCGCCGCGATGTCCTCGTAACGGCGCCCTTCGGAATCCCAGGCGAAACCTTCCAGCAGCGCCTCCGGCACGGCGCGCGGAATGGCGAAGCGGGCCACCACGTCGGCCAGCGCCCGGTCGGCGGCAATGGCGGCCGGCCGACCCTCGTACACCCGCGCCAGCCGTTCACGCAGCCGCGCCAGGGCGGTGCCGCCGGTGTTGTCCAGGTCGATGGCGTCGTCGGCCACCCGGCAGAACGCATAGAGCGACACCGCCGGGTCGCGCACCGCCCGCGGCAGCAGGAACGATGCCGCGAAGAACGAGCGCGAGCCGCCGCGCAGCAACTCGCGGCACGCGGTGATGTCAGCCTGCGACGCGCGGGGATGATCAGCGGAGAGCGGCAGCATCCGGCACCACCTTGTCGAGAACACGGGCGGAAGAGATCACGCCGGGCACGCCCGCCCCCGGATGCGTGCCGGCACCGACAAGATACAGCCGCTCGATGTCCTCGCTGCGGTTGTGCGGCCGGAACCAGGCGCTTTGCAGCAGCACCGGCTCAAGCCCGAACCCGGCGCCCTTGACCGACAGCAGGCGGTCCTGGAAGTCGCGCGGCGTGGTGATGCGCGACGCCACCACTTCCTGACCCAGCCCGGGCAGCACGGTTTCCGACAGATGGCGCTCGATCGCCTGACGATACGGCTCGGCCTGCTTTTCCCAGTCGATGCCGGATTCCATGTGCGGCACCGGCGACAGCGCATAGAACGTGTCGCAGCCAGGCGGCGCCAGCGACGGATCGGTGGCGGTCGGACGGTGCAGGTACAGGCTGAAATCCGCGGCCAGGACCTTGTGGTCGAAGATGTCCTTGAGCAGGCCCCGGTAGCGCGGACCCATCAGGATGGTGTGGTGGCCGACCTCCGGGTACTGCCGCCTTGTGCCGAAATACCAGATGAACAGTCCGCTCGAATAGCGTGCGCGCAGCAGCTTGCGGTCGGTCCAGCGGCGCCGCACCGAAGCCGGCAGCAGGCGGAGATAGGTGAAGGCGGAATCGGCGTTGGACACCACGATGTCGGCGGCGATCCGCTCGCCGGAAGCCAGCCGCACGCCGGTGGCGCGGCGGCCTTCCAGGGTGATCTCGGCAACCTCGGCGTTGCAGCGCACGACGTTGCCCTGGCCCTCGATCAGCCGCACCAGCCCGGTCACCAGCGCGCCGGTACCGCCCATGGGGAAATGCACGCCCCAGCGCCGCTCCACCGTCGAGATCATGCCGTAGATCGAACTGACCGCGAGCGGGTTGCCGCCGATCAGCAGCGGATGGAAGCTGAACGCCACCCGCAGGCGCGGATCGCGCATGAAGCCACAGACGATGGAGTAGACGCTGCGCCATGCCTGCACGCCGATCAGGTCGGGCGCCACCCGCGCCATGTCGGCGAACGAGCCGAACGGCACATGGCCGAGTTCCTCGAAGCCGATGCGGCAGAGCTTCGCGCTCAACGCCATGAAGCGGTCGTAGCCGGCCACGTCGTCCGGCGACAGCCGCGCCACCTCGGCGCGCGCGGCGACCGGATCGGCCGAACAGTCGAACCAGCTGCCGTCGTCGAAACGCAGCCGGTAGAACGGGTCCATCGGCCGCAGGTCGATGTCGTCGGCCAGCCGCCTTCCGGCGAGCTGCCACAGCTCCTCCAGCAGGTAGGGAACCGTGATGATGGTGGGGCCGGCATCGAAGCTGAAGCCGTCGATGCGATGCACATAAGCGCGACCGCCCGGCGCATCGAGCCGCTCCAGCACGGTGACGCGATAGCCGCGCGCACCCAGGCGCACCGCCGCGGCGAGGCCGCCGAAGCCGCTGCCGATGATGACCGCGTGGGGTCTGTCCGGAGCGGCCGAGCCGGTGCCGGAGGAACGGATGGTCTGGGTTACGTCTAGCATTGCGCACTTACTGTAAGCACAGCTTGACAGGTCTCGCCAGGGGCCAAAGCGCCCCGGCATGCTTTCTTTCTTTTCCGGGCGCGGAGCGGGGTCAGCTGGCGGAGCGGGTCACTATGCGGCGAATGCTGCGCACCCCCAGCGCCGCCAGCAACGCCACCACCGGCACGCTGAAACCCATGACGATCTCCGCGTCCAACGGCACCCCCGCGGCCTTGGCCCCCTTGGCGGCGTAGCCGATGAGGCCCACGACGTAATAGCTCAACGCCGCGATCGAGAGACCCTCCACGGTGGTCTGCAGGCGCAGCTGGATTCTCACCCGGCGATTCATGGATTCCAGCACGGCCTGATTCTGCCGCTCCAGCGAAACATCCACCCGCGTTGACAGCAGCTGGGTGGTCCGGGCGACCCGCAGCGACAGCGATTCCTGCCGCGTCGCCACCGCCGCGCAAGTGGCCATCGCCGGGGCCAGCCGGCGCTCGGTAAATTCGCGAAAGGTCTGTAGCCCTTCGATGCGGGTTTCACGCAATTCGGTGATGCGGCGGTCCACCAGATCGTAATAGGCGGCAGCCGCGCTGAAGCGGTACAGGTTGTTGGATTCGCGGTTCTCAATCTCGGCGGCCAGACGGCTCAGCCGGTTCAGCAGATCCGGCTCGTTCGCCTCCTCGATTCCCACCAGGGCATCGGTGATTTCCGCCAGTTCCCGCTCGCGGGCCACCAGGAACGGGGAAAGGTCGCGGGCAATCGGGAAGGCCAGCAGCGCCAGCATGCGATAGGTGTCGATTTCCAGCAGGCGCTGCACCATGCGGCCAGCCTGGCGCGGCGTGGTGCTGCGATCAAACATCAAGGTGCGGCTGAACCCGTCGGCGTGGATGCGGAAATCGGTCAGGGCGACGGCCGCGCCGCCGGCCAGCGCGGCACCGACCAGCACGTTGCCGGCGAAAAGCTGCGCCGACAGCGCATCGGCATCGGGCACCGTGACGCCGCCGCGCACCAAAGCGATATGGGTGGCCGCCATCAGCAGGCCAGGCACGCCGGCCAGCCAGTCGGCGGGCACCGCGGTGATGGCCGGCTCGGCGAACGGGTCCGCGCCCACGCCGGGCACCACGAACATATAGCGGGTGAACTCGGTGTGCTGCTCCCATTTCAGCCGGAACGACCCCAGATCGGCGCTGAAATGGCCGGCGCCGGGCGGCGGCGGCGAGACGCCGAAACGTTCGGCCAGTTTGCACACGCATTGCCAGGCCTGCTCGCGCGGCCCGCCATCGGACAGCAGCGCGAGGTATGAAAGGCGTACTGGCGCGGTCAGCGATTCCGGCGGGCGGGCATGCGCCTCGTCGTTGAGCTCGGTGCGCAGCGGATGGTCAGGCGGCAGCACCGGCGGGGCAACCAGACTTCCTGAGTCAGCCATGCACGATCCCTGCTGCGGTTGTGCGGCAACCGGTTACGCTGCTAGCCTTTACGCTGCAACCGGCGCGGTTTCCAGCTCCGCCACCAGCATGGCAATGCGGGCCGGCTGTTCCTCGTGCGCCAGATGGCCAAGCCCGGACAATGAGATCAGCCCGGCACCCGGCAGCAGCGCCTTCACCCGCACCGAATCCGATGGCGGGATAGTGCGGTCATTGCTGCCGGTAATCAACAGCAGATGCGTGCGCAGCGCGGGCAGATCGTGCTCCAGCTGCCGCAGATCCCAGTTCGCCATCATCGTCAACGCGGCGCCGGCATGGGCCGCGTGGCGGGCCAGCCGCATGTACTGCTCCACCCCCGCCGGCTCGATGGTGGACCCGGTGCTGCGCAGCATCCGCTCCACCACGCGCCGGTCCGCTGCCTGCCAGGCGAACAGGCGCCTTGTCAGCGGAAACGCCACGACCATCCGGGCGATCGGGGAAAACACCTGGCCTGGCACGCCGCGCAGCGGCAGGATGGCGCCGTTCAGGCTGACCAGCGCCGCCGGCGCGATGATGCCGTCCAGACACATGCGCGCCAGGATCGCCGCGCCGGCCGAGTGGCCGATGGCCAGCGCCGGCCGCACATCCAGCACCCGCAGCAATTCCCCCAGCGCCGATGCCATGCCGGGCAGCGACAGGCGCCACGCCGATGGCGTGTCGGTAAAGCCGTGGCCCGGCAGGTCAGGCGCCACCACCGTGTGGGTGCGCGCCAGCAACGGCAACAGGCCGCGCCAGGAATGCGTGGCCGCGCCGGTGCCATGCAGCAGCAGCACCACCGGCCCGCTGCCGGCCACCTGCACGTGCCAGCTTATGCCCGCCGCCTTGACGAAGCGGCTGGCCTCCCGGTTCGGCCAGTCGCGGCCTTCCCGCTCCCATACCGGTCTGTCGCTCATGATGCCGCGGCCGATCCCACACAGTTTGCCATCCGAGGCGCCAGCGCTTCGTCCCCGGCGCCGGGGACCACGCTGCGCTGCCTCCCTGTGCAGCTTGGTGTTCATCGGGCGGGTGCAAGACCCCGGTCCGGTTCGGCCGTGGTCGCTTTCACCGCCCGCGACAGGGTGGCGGCGTCGGCGAAGGGCAGCGGCAGGTAGCGCGCGCCCATCTCGGCGGCCAGCTTCTGCGCCTGTGCCTGCGGGCGCGGCGAGGTGTCCACCAGCAGCGAGGTGATGCGCGCCGCCCGCAGCAGGCGGGCCGCCGACAGGGCGTCCTCCTCGGCACGAGGGCGGTCGGACTGACCGTCACGGGCGATGTTGGCACGCCCGTCCGTGAGGATAATGACGATCGGCGTCTGGCCCTTGCGCTTCACCGCGTCGGCCAGCGCCATGGCGGCGTCCAGCGCCGCCGCCACCGGGGTGCCACCGCCGCCGGGCAGGCTGGCCAGGCTGCGCTTGGCGCGCACCAGCGAGTTGGTGGGCGGCAGCAGCAATTCCGCCTCGCGGCCGCGGAAGGCGAGCAGGGCCACCCGGTCGCGGCGCACGTAGCAGTCCGCCAACAGCAGGGTCACCGCGCCCTTGGCCTCGCCCAGCCGGTGCAGCGCCGCCGAGCCGGATGCATCGACGACAAAGATCGTGGTGGTCTCGGTGCGCTGCTTGTAGCGGTTGACGCGGAAATCGTCGCGCCGCACCTCCACCCGCGGCGCGTTCGCCGCCCTCTCCCCCCCCGCCGCCTGGGCCGCCTCGTGCCGGCGCAGCCGCTGCCAGGGCGCGGCGACGCGCAGCGTCTCCACCAGGTTCAGGCGGGCGCCGCTGCGCGGATCGCCGGCGCGCGTGCCGATCGGCCGGCCACGCAGCGTGGATTGCTTCAGCGCGCCGGCACGGCCGGAGGACTGCGTGCGCGACCGCCCGCCGCCGCCCAGCTGGAGCTGCGCCAGCAACCCGGCCGGCATGGCGGCCTGCGCCGCCTCCAGCAGGATTTCCTGCAATTCCTGCTCGCCCGGGTCCTGCGGCTTGTCGTCCTCGTTCTGCTGGTTCTCGCCCTGTTCGGGGGGCGGCGGCTCAGGCGGCTCGGGCTCCTCGGGCGGCGGCGGGGCCGGCAGGATGGTGGCGCGCGGACCCAGCACCAGCCGCGCCGCCACCCGGGCATCGGCGTCGGTGACATTGTCGCGGGCCTCGAGCGCCGCCGACGCACGGGCCACCCGCAGCGCCAGGATCGGCGCGCGGATCGAATCGATGCCCAGCCCCATGGCGGCGCCGCACAGCGCTTCCATGATCTTTTCGTCGGCCGCCACCTGGCCCAGGCGTGCCCGCGCCGCGGCGACGATGGTGGCGGTCACCGATGGCCGTACCGCCTGGTCCAAACGGATGGAGGAAAAATCGAGATGGAAACCCAGCCGGTCCAGCAGCGCCGGCGGCGGCCGTTCGTCGTCGGCCATGCCCTCGTCCAACGCCACCACGCCGATGCGGGTGGCCATGCGCAGGGCAATGCCGTCGCGCTCGACGAACACTTCGCCGGCGTCCAACGCGCCGCCGATGCGCGCCGCCATGCCGGTGCCCAGCCGCTCGGCGGTGGCGATCACCACCACCCCGCCATCGGCCTCGGCGAGGATGCCGCGCTCGGCCACCGGCCGGCCGGCCCGCAGCGTGGCGGCGAGGTCAAGCCCGCCGAGCAGGCGGCCGTCAGTGACATGAATGGGCAGCCGCCGCAGCGGCGCGCCCTCCGGCAGGTATTCGCGCAGCAGCGCGAGCCAGCGGTCGCGCACCGGCCCGGTGAGCGAGCGCAGCGCAACGCCGCCGGTGCCCGCCGGATCGATGGCGAACAGGGCGGCGGCGAGGACGGCGTCGTCCCAGGGAGACGGGCCTTCCGGCACCGGCTGGGTCACGCGCCGAACAGCTCCTGCACGGCACGATCGACACGGGTGGTGGCGACCGCCTCGTCCAGCGGGTTGCGGCGCAGCCGGTGGCGCAGCGCCGGCGCGGCCACCCGGCGCAGATGGGCGTCACCGACCGCGTGGTCGCCTTCCAGCGCCGCCACGGCGCGCGCCGCCCGCACCAGGGTAAGTTCGCCGCGCAGGCCGTCGGTGCCCAGCGCCATGCACAGCTTCGCCGCCCGCTCCAGGGCCGCGTCGGGCACCTCCACCTCGGCGATGCGGCCGCGCCCGGCGACGATGCGCCGGCGCAGGCGATCGTCCTCTTTCTTCCATTTCGCCACGAAGGCGTCGGGGTCGCGCTCATAGGCGTCGCGGCGCTTCACCACCTCGATGCGGGTGGGCAGGTCGCCGGGGGTGCGCACCTCGACCGACAGGCCGAAGCGGTCGAGCAATTGCGGGCGCAATTCGCCTTCCTCGGGGTTACCGCTACCGATCAGCACGAAGCGCGCCGGGTGGCGCACACTCAGCCCCTCGCGTTCCACCACGTTCTCGCCAGAGGCGGCAACGTCGAGCAGCAGATCGACCAGGTGGTCCTCCAGCAGGTTCACCTCGTCGATGTAGAGGAAGCCGCGATGGGCGCGGGCCAGCAGCCCCGGCTCGAACGCCTTGACGCCGTCGGCCAGCGCGCGTTCGAGATCCAGCGCGCCCACCACACGGTCCTCGGTGGCGCCCAGCGGCAGATCGACGACGGGGACCGGAACCGAATGGCTTTTGAGCGGACCGGCCGCCAGGCGCTGCCGGCAGTCGTCACACAGACCGCGCTCGGCCGCGGGATCGCAGCCATAACGGCAGCCGACCACCGCCTTCATCTTCGGCAGCAGGGCCGCCAGCGCGCGCACGGTGGTGGATTTGCCGGTGCCGCGATCGCCAAAGGCGAGCACACCGCCGACAGAGGGGTCGACCGCCGCCACCAGGATGGCAAGCTTCATCTCCTCCTGGCCGACGATCGCGGAGAACGGGAAGGACACGGACACGCTGAGGCCATTTCGCGAAGCCCGGTCACCCCGGCGAGCAGACGCTTCGGCTGGGCGGCGGCGTTCCGGGGCTCGGGTGGCGCCTGATCAGGATCGAAAACCTCCGCGGGCCGCGCCGTGTGCGTGGCTGCGAGGCTGCTTGCGCCATCCTTCCCGTCATCCCCTCCCTTCGGCCCCGGCTCGGGCGTTCCAGCGCTCGTCCTGGAATGCCACGGCCACTCGAAGGCTGATGACTTGAAGTCTTCCGGCCCAGCTTGCGATGACTGCAATGCAGCCACCGCAAGGTCTGGCAGAGCCGGCTAAGCGACTACGGCTTCGGTGCGTAGGCGCCGCACCAACCGGTCGGGAGGATCTTCCCTTCCACGATGGCACAGGCATCGGGCGGCTGGAATTGCAGACACTTGCTGCACTGCTGCCCGTCCTTCGGCTTCTCCTGATACAGGACAAGCGACTTCTCAATCTTCTGCTGTGCCGCCGCCGGCGTAACCAAGCCGGCACCGGCGAGCACCGCAACGCCAGCCTGAAGAACGGCCCGGCGCGATGCCTTCTTATCGTCCTCGTTCACGGTTCTGGTCTCCTCTCCAACTACTCACGCAATTATCGGCGGCACCACTTAGCGGCAGCGGAAGATGTTTGCAACGCCCCGTCCGCGCCGCCGTCAGGCCGCGCGGGCCAGGCTGAACTGCGACCAGATCGCCGACAGCGAAGCAACCAGATGTTCGATGTCGGCGTCGCTGTGCAGCGGCCCCGGCGTGAAACGCAGCCGTTCGGTACCGCGCGGCACGGTCGGGTAGTTGATGGCCTGAACATAGATGCCGTAATGGTCGAGCAGCAGGTCGCTGATCTGCTTGCACACCACCGCGTCGCCGACCATCACCGGCACGATGTGGCTCGGATTGTCGAGGTGCGGCACGCCAACCTCGTCGAGCCGGCGGCGCACCCTGGCAACCCGGTCACGCTGGGCGAGGCGCTCGGCATCGCTGTTCTTGAGATGGCGGATGCTGGCGATCGCGCCCGCCGCCACCGATGGCGGAATCGAGGTGGTGAAGATGAAGCCCGAAGCAAAGCTGCGCACGAAATCACACATCGCGTGCGAACCGGCGATATAGCCGCCGGCGACGCCGAACGCCTTGGCCAGCGTTCCCTCGATCACCGTCAGCCGGTGCGACAACCCTTCGCGGTCGGTCACGCCGCCGCCACGCGGGCCGTACATGCCCACCGCGTGCACCTCGTCCACATAGGTCATGGCGTTGTGCTTGTCGGCCAGGTCGCAAATCTCGGCGATCGGGCCGATGTCGCCGTCCATCGAATAGACCGACTCGAAGGCCACCAGCTTGGGCCGCTCCGGCCCGATCTCGGTGAGCACCCGGTCGAGGTCGGCGACATCGTTGTGCTTGAAGATGCGCTTTTCGGCCCGGCTGTGGCGCACGCCCTCGATCATGGAGGCGTGGTTCAGCTCGTCCGATACGATCACGCAGCCGGGGATGCCGGCGCCGAACGTGGTCAGCGACGCCCAGTTGGACATGTAGCCGGAATTGAACAGCAATGCCGATTCGGTGCCGTGCAGATCGGCGAGTTCACGCTCCAGCAGCACATGGTAGTGGTTGGTGCCGGAGATGTTGCGGGTGCCACCGGCGCCGGCGCCGCAACGATCCAGCGCTTCGTGCATGGCGGCCAGCACGTCGGCGTTCTGCCCCATGCCCAGATAATCGTTCGAGCACCACACCGTCACCTGCGACGGCCCGCGCTCGCGGTGATGGGTGGCACGCGGAAATTCGCCGACACGGCGCTCCAGATCGGCGAACACCCGATAACGTCCCTCCCTGCGGAGGCCGTCGAGTTGCTTACTGAAGAAGGCTTCGTAGTTCATGTTTGGCCTCCGAGATTTGGACGTTGCGCTCGATACTGTGGTTTTACACGATACCGTTGCGCGTCAAGTATGCGGTAATATTAAGTTATGTCCATGCGCGCAGCAGATATCGCACAGGCATCGAGTGCGGCCTGCAGCCGCGCCCGGTCGATGTTGCAGCCCACCACAATAACCCTGGGCGTTTCGTCGTCGTCGGCAACCACGGCGGTCAGGTTGGGGCGGCCGCCGGCACAGTCGAAATGAACCCATCCGGCGCCCGCCTGCGCAATTCCCTTGACCCGCTCGACCTGACCAAAAGCGCCGCCGGCCACCGCCTCGAGAAGCTCCATCAGCAATTGCGGATCGCAACGGCCGTGCAGCGTGGTGTTCCATGTGGCAAAGCCGAGCACATCGGCCGGTGGATGGCGCCGCGCCACCCCGTCGTCGCGGGAAAAAGCATCTTCCTCCGTCGCCGCTTCATGGCGGAATGCGGCGGCATGAAGCGGCTGCTCCCCGCCCGGACGCAGCACGCCATAGATCGCGGGGACGATGCGCGCCAGCGGATTCAGGGTTCGCAGGGTCGCTTCCACCATGCGCAGTTCGGCGCGCGATACAAGGTCGGTCTTGTTCAGCACCACGGTCTGCGCCAGCGACGCCTGCGCTTCGAAATAGCGCTGCAACCGCGCGTAGTCATGCAGGAAGGCGCCGGCATCGACCACCGCCGTCACCTGCACGCTGCCAACCAAAGGCTGGAAATCGCGCCGCGCCAGCACGGCGAGCAGCATGCCAAGGTCCGCGCCGCCCGCCGGCTCGATGATGATCCGCTGCGGCGACCAGCGCGCCACCGCGTCGCGGATCTGGCGGCTGATATCCGGCTCCAGCGCGCAATACACCGGGCCATCGCGCCCGCGCAGCAGCGCCGCATCCAGGTTCATCGCCTCGGCATCGTTCACCAGCACCACGGTGCGCAACGCCGGATCGATGCGGTCGATCCGGTGGCGCAATACGCTGGTCTTGCCGGCGCCGAGGAAGCCGGCGACAATCTCGACATCGAAGCTGCGCGGCGGATGGTGCGAGCGCAGGCTCCAACTCCACAGTGCCGCGGTGGGCAACGGCAGCACCAGAAACCAGTGCTCCAGAATGGCCAGCGTCATCATCGTGCCGACGAAGGTGTAGCCGACGGCGGCACCGGCGGCATCCGCCGCGAAGGCGCGCTGGAACAGCAGCGCCGCCACCAGGGTGGAGATCGTCACCGAAACCGGAAACAGCAGGTTCAGCGGCGCCTTGCGGAAGAAGCTCGTGAGAAAGGCGAGGTGCTCGGGGATGAATTCCTCGTTGAGGTTGCGCACGCCGAGGAACACGTTCAGCCGCGCGCTCTGGTGCATCCACCACAGTACCATGAAGGTCCAGGCGCCGAACTGGTTCGGCTTGCCCCAGGTGACCGCGACCACCGCCGCGGCCACCGCGAAGATCGCCAGTTCATGCCACAGGCAGGCCAGGATGGCGTGGCCGAAATGCCGCCATCCCGAGCAGCCCTCCGGGCAGGCAACCTTTCGCACGCCGGTAACGTAGCCGAGATAGAAGCTCACCTCGAGCCAGGCCCAGGCCAACACCCCGTAGGTGAACGCCTGATATGCCCCGCTCACGCTGGTGTCGCCGCCGCTGGTCGCCAGCCCCACGATGGCGACACCCAGCAGGACACTGGCCCCCAGCATCGTCCACCGGAACGTCCGCCGCGGCAGCCCGTCGAGATAGATCACCACGCCGGTGCTGAACCACCAGATGAACAGGGCGTGCAGCGCGGGGTAGGCGAACTGTGACATGGGGCGGTTCGACCTACCAGGCCGGAGCCAGCCGCACGCGGGCCGGCAGCTCGTTCGGAATCGAAGGCACCAGATACAGCCTGGCCACGGTGACCGCGGCCGCCGCCGTCCAGCCGACCTGCTTCAGCCGGCCGAGCACGCCGCCCTGCGCCTTCGCCGCCGACAGCGCCTGCGTCACCCGCCACAGCCGGTCAAGCCCGGCGCGGAAGGCCGGGGCGTCGATGTCCAGGGTAAGCGGGAACACCTGCCGGGTGATTTCCGAGGTGATGCGATAGACGCGGTAGTCGTATTCGGTCGGGTCGATCCCGAGCGCCGCATGGAACGCCGGCCGCGCGTGGTCGCGCACATACATGGTGGCATAGACCGACAGCACGAAAAACTTGATCCACAGTTTGTTCACGCCGGTCAGCAGATGCGGGTTGGCGCGCATCACCATGGCGAACGCCTCGCCGTGACGGAATTCGTCCTGGCACCAGTTCTCGAACCACTTGAAGATGGGGTGGATGCGCCACTCCGGGTGCTGCTCCAGATGGCGGAAGATGGTGATGTAGCGGGCGTAGCCGATCTTCTCCGACAGATAGACCGCGTAGAAGATGAATTTGGGCTGGAAGTAGGTGTATTTCTTGGCGCGGGTCAGGAAGCCGAGATCGACGCCCACGCCGAAATCCTTCAGCGTGTCGTTGATGAATCCGGCGTGCCGCGCCTCGTCGCGGCTCATGTAGCCGAACCAGTCGCGGATCGTCGGGTTGCTGATCCGCTTCTTGATTTCGGAATACAGCACGCAGCCGGAAAACTCCGCCGTCACCGAGCTGACCAGGAAGTCGATGAACTCCGCCCGCAGCGCCGGCGACAGGGTGGACAAGTCGAAGTTGAACTCGTCGGTGCGGATAAAATGCCCGCGGTTGGTGTCGCGGGCGAACTCCGCCATGAGCTCGTCCCACTCGGCCTTCACCGGGGTGATGTCGAGCCCGTTCATGGCGGCGAAATCGGTGGTGTAGAAGCGCGGCGCCAGCACCGTGTTGGCCTGCGCCATCCGCGTCGTCTCGTTGACCTCGCCGCTGCGGCGGGCCTCCGTTTCTGCATTCATTGTTATCTCCCCCGTTGAAAGCCCACTTCATACAGCTCGGAGAGCCGGAAGAGGCCGATTGATTGAGTCCATAGGCGCTTCAGCACGCCGGCGCGGATGACGGTCGCCCGGCATTGCAGGGTCATCCGGTCACCGAACCGGATGTCGGCCGGCGCACCATGCACCACCACCGTGTCGCCCGGGCGGATGTCGATGCCGTCCGGAATGGCATGCGCGTGCAGGCTCTCGGGCGTCTGCTCGATGTCCAGGTTGCAGACGACATCGATGGTGCGGCGGCCGAGGATCATGGGGTGGCACTCCGGATCGGCAGAAAGCGCGCAAATGCCTGCACGTTGGTGGGGCCGAACGCCTCCAGGTCGATCCGCCGTCCGGTGCCGGGATCGTCCAGGGTCAGCCGTCCGTCGGCATAGGCGGTCAGGCGGAACGGCAGTTCCTTGCCGACGTCCTCGCTGCGGCGCTGGCGTGCCAGGCCGCGCAGCGTGCCGCGGATGAAAGCGTTGCTGCCGGGGGCAAGGATGTCGATGACGGTGCCGTCGGCCGCGTTGGTGACGGTGATCGCCCCGTCCGCACGGTCGGTGAAACGAAGTTCACGCTCGGCCAGCACCGCGGCGGTTGGCGGGAACCTGTCGATGCCGATGACGCGCATGGCGAGCGCGGCGGTGATCGTGGCAACGATCAGCAGGGCGGCGCCGATCAGGACAAATCGCGGAACGTGGTAACCACTGGTCGGAGCGGTCATGCGGTCGTGCCTGTCACGCCGCGGCCGATGTGCGCGGGGCCGCGCCGGGTTCGGCGGCGGGAACGCGCGTCTGCGTGTCGGTGGCCAGCGCGCCAGCGAGAATTCCGGCCACGCTCCCGGCGTCGGGAATGCCGCGCAGCATCGGCTCGGCGCGGGAGAAACGCCACGGGCGGGCATGCGGCCACAACAGCAGGTAGGCAGGCCGGTCCCCATCGCCCAACTGCAAGGGAATGTCGCCGGTGCCGTCGGGGTAAACGCGCAGCCCGGCGGAGCGGACGCGGCGGAAGGGAAGATTCAGGGCCATCGTCAGGGCCATGCCGAACCGCATGACCACCCGCCGGGTGGTGATGGTGTAGATGGTGGTCCGGGCGATCAACACGGCGATGCCGCATAGCAGCGCAATAACAACCGCGGCGCCGCCAATGACCCACAGCGACGACCGCAGGGTGGCCTCGGTTGGGATTCCGTCCACGATATCGCCATAGACGAGCCATGCCAGCAGCAATGCAAAATAGACGGCGATCTTGCGGACATGAAACAACCGCCTGGCCAGGGCGCCCCATTGGGGCGCCCCTTGCCAGAGGATGGATTCACCGGCCGGGAGATGCGCGGGCAACCCCCGGACCGGCTCAGTTTCGTATTCCTTCAAATGAGGGGTTCCTGGCGTGCCGGCTCGGCATAGAGCTTGCCGCCAGCGAAGTAGCCAGAGATCTTGTCTTCCTCGAGCAGAGTGATCTGGCTCGAGCTCTTGGTGCCCGGCACGTCGGCGAACTGCGCGGCGGTGATCGAGTGCACCAGGACCTTCTTGGCGTCGGTGTCGATCAGGGAAAGGCGTGCCGGCAGCAGTACTGTGCGGCCGCCGGTAAGCGCGACCTCCCAGTAATAGACCTGCGGTTCGACCTGATCGATCCAGGCTTCGGTGATGGTGCCGGGGGACTTGCCGTCCGCCGCCACCACTGCCCAACCGCGGGGATCGGGGTCGGTCGGCTCGATCGACCAGCCCTTGGCGACGCGCAACGGCAGGATGCGCGGCTCGCCTTCCCAGGTCACGTCAGGATGGTCCTGACGGGCGGCATAGGACGCCGGGCCGACAGCATCGCGCAACGGATTTCCGCTCGGCACGAACGGGGTGCCATCGGCCGGGCCACGCTGCCGGGACAGGCCGGTGTCACGCTCGTTGGGCTCGCGCGGCAGGGCCAGGGTGCTGCCGTCCTCGAACAGGAAGGTCTTCTTGTCTGGGTAAGCCGGCCATCCGCGCTTCAGCTCGCCGGTGCGCTCGTCCACAAGCGGGTAGCCTTCGCGCTTGTCCTCGCGGCGGAGATAGAAAAGCAGGCCGATGAAGAACAGCACCCACGCGTCGATGACAAGCAGCCCCACGTCGAAGTCTTGGGTAAGGGGTGGAAAAGACATGCGGTACCTCCGCTGTGTAAATGGTGGGAACGAAGTCTCAGGCTGGTCTCAGGCTCGACGACGACGAATTCCCGCTGCTGCGTCGCAGCAGCGGGAAAAGAGCGACCAGGGTAGCAAGCAGCAGAACGATCTCAAGCAGATAGACGAAGGCGTAGCCAGTGACCGGCCTGGCAAGCGCCGGGCCGAACAGGCCCAGCTGGGCCAGTGCCGAAACGCCGTCGCGCAGCACGCCGCCGAAGGCAATCGCCGCACCGGCGGCGAAGGCCTGCACGGCACCCCAGCTACCGAGGGCAAGTCCGGTCAGGCCGCCCTTGGCATTGCCCATCGCCGCCGACAGGGTGCCCACAAGGAACAGGGCGCTGCCGAAACCGATCAGGGCGGTGCCGCTGGCGAACGTGACAAGCGAGTAAAGCGGCGCGGCGAAAAGCACGCAGGTGAACGCCGCCAACCCCGCCGTCACGCCCAAGGCGGCCAGACGGTAGGGATCAAGTCCGCGGCCGAGCAGCCGCGCCGACAGCACGAAGCCGAAAATGCCGCCGATTGCCAGCAACGCCGTGAGTTTGGTGGTGGTGCCGACCGTAAGGTGCAGGATTTGTCCCCCATAAGGCTCCAGCAGCACATCCTGCATGCTGAACGCCACCGTGCCGATGCCCACCGCAAAGAGTGCGCGGGTGGACTGCGCCTGATGCACGAAGCCGGCCCAGGCGGCGCGGAACGTTGGCGGCTTTTCTGTCGATCGGGCGCGGTCCGGGTTGCGCGGTTCCTGCTTCCACAGCGCGACGCTGTTGAGGACCACCGTAACCACGGCAGCGCCCTGGACCACGCCGATCAGCCTGCCGGGGCTGAAATCGGCGAGCAGGAAACCGAACGCGACCGCGCTGATGACCATGCCCACCAGCAGCATGCCGCACAGCAGCGTCACGACCTGCGGGTGCTTCTCGGGCGGGGCGAGGTCGGTCGCCAGCGCCAGGCCAACCGTCTGAACCGTATGCAGCCCGGCGCCGATCATCAGGAACGAAATCGCGGCGGCAAAATCGCCGATGAGCACCGGCGCGTGATTTTCGCCCGACATCACCAGCAACGCGAATGCGTTGAACGCCAGGCCGCCGAATTGCAGCATCGTGCCGTACCAGAGATAGGGCACGCGGCGCCAGCCCAGCGCCGAGTGGTGGGTGTCCGACTTGAAGCCGATCACCGCGCGGAACGGCGCGGCGATCAGCGGCAGTGAGATCATCACCGCCACCAGCCACGCCGGCACGCCGAGTTCGACGATCATCACCCGGTTCAGCGTGCCGATCACCAGCACCACCGCCATGCCGACCGAAACCTGGAACAGCGACAGCCGTAGCAGCTTCAGCAGCGGCAGTTCCGGGCTCGCCACGTCGGCGAACGGCAGATAGCGCGTGTCCGTGGCAGCTAAAGTCTGCCGCGCCAGATCGCCCAGCCGCTTCATGACCGTACTAGCTCCAGTGCTTGAGAAGTATAGAAACCGCTGACGATCCGCCGGGTCCGTCCGGTCGCCCATGACCGCAGCCCCGGCTCCGCCGCCAGCAGGGCACGCAGCCCGGCCTCGCTGACCGGCTCGATCGCCGGCGCGCGGTCGCCACGCGGAAACAGCCGCCCCACCGCGTGCATCACCGCCAGCGGCACCGTCTTCGGCGCGAAGGTAAAGACGATCGACGCCCCGGTGCGGGCCGCCAGCCCCGTGAGCACCGCCACCGTGTCCGGCGCGCGGTAGTGGATGAGCGAATCCATGCCGACGACGTGATCGAACCGCCCAAGGGCGGGGTCCAGCATGTCGCCGACCAGGAACTCGACCGTGCCGTCACCGCAGGCCCCGGCGGCGCGTTCCCGCGCAAGGTCCACCAGCGAGGCGGCAACGTCGATCGCCACCACCTGGGCGCCACGTCGCGCCGCCTCGACGGCCAGCGCGCCGGTGCCGCAGCCGGCATCCAGCAGGCGCTTGCCGTGCAGGTCGGCGGGCAGCCAGTCCAGCAGCGTGCGGCGCATCTCGTCGCGGCCGGCGCGCACGGTGGCGCGGATGCCGCTGACCGGGGCGTCCGAGGTCAGCCGCTTCCAGGCCTCCGACGCGGTACGGTCGAAATAGGTCTGTATCTGCCCGCGCCGCTGTTGATAGGTCAGGCTGCTCATCAATCAAAACCCAACAGGTCGAATATGTGGCGGTCCTTCAGCGGGGCCGCGACCACCGGCTTGCCGCCGGCCAGCAGGGTGGCTGCCAGTTGCAGGTATTCCTGCTGCACCGCCAGCACCTCGGACGTCTCCTCCATCTCGAACAGCGTCGCCTTCTTCAGCCGCGAGCGGCGCACCACGTCAAGATAGCGGATCTGCGCCAGCGTCGTCAGCCCGACCGCGCTGTTGTATTTGTCGATCTGGTCGGTGGCATCGCTGCGGTTGGCAATGACGCCGCCCAGCCGCACCTCATAGTTCTTCGCCTTCGCCTGGATCGCCGCGACGATGCGGTTCATGGCGAAAATCGAGTCGAAATCATTGGCGGTGACGATCAGCGCCCGCTGGGCATGCTGCAACGGGGCGGCGAAGCCGCCGCACACCACGTCGCCCAGCACGTCGAAGATCACCACGTCGGTGTCTTCCAGCAGGTGGTGCTCCTTCAGCAGCTTCACCGTCTGCCCGACCACATAGCCACCGCAGCCGGTGCCCGCCGGCGGACCGCCCGCCTCGACGCACATCACGCCGTTATAGCCTTCGTAGACGAAATCCTCGACGCGCAGCTCCTCGCTATGGAAGTCCACCGTCTCCAGCACGTCGATCACCGTCGGCACCAGCCGCTTGGTGAGGGTGAACGTGCTGTCATGCTTGGGGTCGCAGCCGATCTGCAGCACCCGCTTGCCAAGTTTGCTGAACGCCACGGACAGGTTCGACGATGTGGTGCTCTTGCCGATGCCGCCCTTGCCATAGACGGCAAACACCTGGGCGGTTTCGATCTGCAGCGTCGGGTCCATCTGGAACTGCACGCTGCCCTCGCCGTCCCCCCTCGATGGCAAGGCCCCGCGCAGCTCCGGCGGAAGTGTTGTCGTCATGCGGCAATCCCCACATTTATGCCTTCGAGCCGGTCTTCCAGCTCCTCGCCTGCGCGACGCAGGCTTTCCAGGGTCGCTTCGTCCGGCGACCAGTACTGGCGTTCATGCGCCTCGATCAGGCGGTTCGCGATCTTTGCCGAAGCGGTGGGATTCAGCGCCGCCATGCGCTCGCGCATTTCCTCGTCGAGCATATAGGTCTGGGCGATCTGCTGGTACACCCAGGGCGCCACCTGGCCGGTGGTGGCCGACCAGCCCAGCGTGTTGGTCACGTGCGCCTCGATCTCGCGCACGCCCTCATAGCCGTGCTTGAGCAGCGCCTCGTACCATTTCGGGTTGAGCGCGCGCGTGCGGGTTTCCAGCGCCACCTGCTCGGAAATGGTGCGCACGGTGCCGTCGCCGCGGGTCTGGTCGCCGATATACACCGACGCCCCCGCGCCGCCGCCACGGGCCTTGCGCACCGCCCGGCTGATGCCGCCGAGCGTGTCGAAGTAATGATCCACCGTGGTCACGCCCACCTCGACCGAGTCGAGATTCTGATAGGCGATATCAACCCGCGACAGCACATCGGTCAACACCGCGTCGTGCCGTTCCGGCCGCCCGGTCACGCCATAGGCGAAACCCTTGCGGCGGGTGAAGGCGTCGGCCAGTTCGTCCTCGTCGTTCCACACGCCGTCGCCGACCATCTGGTTGACATTGGAGCCATAGGCCCCGTCGGCATTGCCGAACACCCGCAGCGCCGCCTGGGCAATGTCGCCGCCATTCTTCTGCAGGTAGTCCAGCACGTGCTTGCGCACGAAATTCTGCTCGACCGGCTCGTCGGCCTGCGCCGCCAGCAAGGCCGCCTCGGCCAGCAGCCTGGTCTGCAACGGCAACAGGTCGCGGAAGATGCCCGACAGGGTGATCACCACATCCACCCGCGGCCGGCCCAGCTTCTCCAGCGGCACCAGTTGGGCGCCGGCCAGACGACCGTAGCTGTCGCGCCGGGGTTCGGCGCCCATCAGCCACAGCGCCTGGGCAATCGGGCCGCCCTCGGTCTTGAGGTTGTCGGTGCCCCACAGCACCATCGCCACCGTCTCGGGCAGCGCCTGGGCGTCCTCGGCGTGGCGGGCCAGCAGCCGCTCGGCTTGGCGGGCGCCATCCTGCACCGCGAAGGCGCTGGGAATGCGGAACGGATCGAAACCGTGCAGGTTGCGCCCGGTCGGCAGCACGTCGGTGGTGCGCAGCAGGTCGCCGCCCGGCGCCGGGCGCAGGTAGCGGCCGTCCAGCGCATGCAGGATCGCCGGGATTTCGTAGTCGGTGCCGAGCAGCGCATCCACCGCCGCCCGCCGCTGCGGCTCGGTGACGCCGGCGGCGTCCAGCATCTCGGCCCGCTGCTCGGCGGTCGGCGGCTCGCCGATCACGTGCAGCCCATGCGGGATGAGGGTGTATTCCAGTTCGATCAGCGCCCGGCCAACGCGGTCGATCTCGGCCACCGGATCGTCCCAGACCGGCTCCGGCTTGGCGAGATCCACCGCCGCCGCCTGCGCCTGCACCAGACCGGCCAGCGCGGCGCGCTGCCCCGCATCGGTGTCCGGCTCCATGCCGCGCCAGCGGTCGATCGAGGCTTTCAGGTCGAGCAGCCCACGATACAGACCGGCGCTGGCGATCGGCGGGGTGAGATAGCTGATCAACGCGGCGCCGGCGCGCCGCTTCGCCAACATGCCCTCGGACGGGTTGTTCGAGGCATAAAGATAGAAATTGGGCAGATCGCCGATCAGCCGGTCCGGCCAGCACGCGGCGGAAAGCCCGGCCTGCTTGCCCGGCATGAACTCCAGCGCGCCGTGGGTGCCGAAATGCAGCACCGCATGGGCGCCGAAATCCTCGCGCAGCCAGCGATAGAAGGCGTTGAACGCATGCGTCGGCGCGAAGCCGCGCTCGAACAGCAGGCGCATCGGGTCGCCCTCGTAGCCGAAGCCGGGCTGGACGCCGACGAACACGTTGCCGAACTGCTCGCCCAGCACAAAGATCGTGCTGCCGTCGCTGTTCTGCCGGCCGGGAGCCGGCCCCCATTGCCGCTCGATCTCGGCCAGATGCGGCTCGCGTTTCACATGATCGTCGGCCGGGATGCGCACGGCCACGTTGGCGGTGGTGCCGTAGCGCTGGGCGTTGCCGTGCAGAATACGGTTGCGCAGATCATCCACCGTCTCCGGCACCTCGACCTGATAGCCGCCATCCTTGAGGGCCCGCAACGTGTGGTGCAGCGAGGCGAACACCGACAGATACGCCGCCGTGCCGGTGGTGCCGGCGTTGGGCGGGAAGTTGAACAGCACCACGGCGACGCGGCGCTCGCTGCGGGCGGCCCGGCGCAACGCCACCAGCTTGGCCACCCGGGCGGCCAGCGTGGTGGCGCGCTCATCATGCGCCACCATCTCGTGCCGCCGCTCGACCACCGCCGATGTCCGCCCGCCGAAGGTCATCGGCCAGATCGCGCCGTCAAGTTCGGGAATCGCCACCATCATGGTGGCTTCCACCGGCAGCAGGCCGCGCGGATCGTCGGCCCACTGCTCCAGCGTCTGGAACTCGACCGGGTGGGCGGCGATGTAGGGCACGTCCAGCATGGCCAGCAGCGCCTCGGCGGCGTGCGCGTCGTTGTAAGCCGGCCCGCCGACCAGCGAGAAGCCGGTCAGCGACACCACCGCGTCCACCGTCGGCACGCCGTTGCGCACAAAGAAGCGCTCGACCGCCGGCCGCGCGTCCAGCCCGCTGGCGAAGGCCGGGATCACCCGCAGCCCCTTGGCCTCCAGCGCGTTGATTACGCCGTCATAGTGGTCGGCATTGCCGGCCAGCACGTAGGACCGCAGCACCAGCACGCCCACCGTGCCCTGGCGGCCGTCGCCCGGCACCAGCGCCACATCGTCCACGATCCGGCCGGGGATGCGCGGGTGATAGATGCCGACATCCGGATATTCGACCGGCGCCGACGCCCGCACGCGGCCGCGCAGGCCGTGGCGCGGGCCGGCGGCGTAGCGGTCCACCAGCAGCCGCACCATGTTGGCCAGATTTTCCTCCGACCCGGCCAGCCAGTATTGCAGCGCCAGGAAATAGGCGCGCACATCCTGCGCCGTGCCCGGAATGAAGCGCAGCAGCTTGGGCAACTGGCGCAGCAGGCGCATCTGCCCCTGCCCGCTGGTTTCCTTGTCGGCGGTCTTGCCGCGCAGCCGCTTGAGGAAGCCCAGCGCCCCACCGGACTCGGATGCCATGTTGAACCGGCCAAGCCGCGTCAGCTTCACCACTTCGCCGGCCGACAGGCAGGCCAGCATGGCGTCGCAATGATCGCGCCGCGCCGCCAGCGCCGGCAGCACCGGGCGGATGTGGTCGTCCAGGAACAGCATGCAGGCGATGACGATGTCGCCGCGCGCGATGTCGGCGCGGCAGGCCTCCAGCGCCGCCTCGTCGCCGGCCCATTCGTCGGCGGCGTGCACCACCAGTTCCAGGCCGGGCAGGTCGCGCCGCAGCGCGACGCGGGCGCGCTCGGCGGCGCTGGACAGGTGACTGTCCATCGTCACCACGACGACGCGGATGGGCGTGGAATCAGCGGGCGAAGTGCGCTTTGGCATCGTACAATGTCTCAACGGTGATGACCGCGACACCGCGGTCGTGCGCAAATCGCTCGGTGTTGCGGCGGGCCTTGCCGCGCACAAAGAACGGGATTTTTCCCAGTTCCTTTTCGGCCTCGGGCGCCCAGACAATGGGACCCCCGGGCGAACCATTGGCCGATGCAACCGGCACCGCGGCAGCTTCCGGCGCGGCGGCGGGTTCCTCGCGGCGCTCCAGCCCGCCGCCCAGATGCGACGGCGCGGCGGCGTCGTGGAACTCGAAATCCTCGCGGAACATCGTCAGCAGATGCTCCTCGAGCCCCATCATCAGCGGGTGCACCCAGGTGTCGAACAGCACGTTGGCGCCCTCGAACCCCATTTGCGGGGCGTAGCGCGCCGGGAAGTCCTGCACATGCACCGGCGCCGAGATCACCGCGCAAGGCACACCGAGCTTCTTGGCGATGTGGCGCTCCATCTGGGTGCCCAGCACCAGTTCGGGATGCGCCTCGGCGACGCGGGCCTCGACCTCCAGATAGTCGTCGGTGATCAGCGGCTCGACGCCATAGAGCTTTGCCGCCTCGCGGACATCGCGGGCGAATTCGCGGCTGTAGGTGCCCAGCCCGACCACCTGGAAGCCCAGTTCCTCGCTGGCCACCCGCGCCGCCGCGATCGCGTGCAGCGCGTCGGCGAAAATGAACACACGCTTGCCGGTCAGGTAGGTGCTGTCCACCGAGCGCGAATACCAGGGCAGCCGGGAGGGCAGCTCCGCCAGGATCGGCGCCGGATCGGCGCCGGCCAGCGCCGCCACCTCGGCGATGAACTCGCAGGTGCCGCCGATGCCGATCGGCACCGCCTTCACCGTCGGCTGGCCGAAAATGCGGTGCAGCCAGCCCGCCGCGATGCCGGCGATTTCAGGATACAGCACCACGTTGAAGTCGGCCGCGCCCAGCCGCGCCAGATCGGCCGGTGTGGCCCCCATCGGCGCGGCCACGTTCACATCCACGCCGAGACGGCCGAGGAGATGGGTGATCTCCTGCACGTCGTCGCGGTGGCGGAAGCCGAGCGCGGTGGCGCCGAGCAGGTTACAGCTTGCCCGAGTTCCCGCCGCGCGCTCAGGACGCCGGGTGCCGGGTGGTGGCGCATGCGGACCGGCGAAGGCGCGGACCAACTGGTAGAAGGTTTCGGCCGCGCCCCAGTTCTCCTTGCGCTGATAGGCCGGCAGTTCCAGCGGCACCACCGGCACCGGCAGCCCCAGCGCGCGGGCCAGCCCGCCCGGGTCGTCCTGGATCAGCTCGGCCGTGCAGGAGGCGCCGACCAGCAGCGCCTGCGGCTGGAACCGCTCATACGCCTCGCGCGCCGCGGTCTGGAACAATTGCGCCGTGTCGCCGCCGAGGTCGCGCGCCTGGAAGGTCGTGTAGGTCACCGGCGGCCGCTTGCGGCGCCGCTCGATCATGGTGAACAGCAGATCGGCATAGGTATCGCCCTGCGGCGCGTGCAGCACGTAATGCACGCCTTCCATCGCCGTCGCGATCCGCATCGCGCCGACATGCGGGGGTCCCTCATACGTCCAAAGGGTCAGCTGCATGGCGCTACACCCTCAACCGGGCGCGCCGCAGCAGCGGCCGTGCGAACAACTCCGCCAGATCGGCCGCCTGCTCGTAGCCCTGGATCGGGGTGAACAGCAGCTCGATGGACCATTTGGTGGTGATGCCCTCCGCCTCCAGCGGGTTGGCCAGCCCCAGCCCGCACACCACCAGATCGGGCCGGGCGGCCCGGCAGCGGTCGAGCTGGTTGTCGAGATGCTGGCCCTCGCTCAGCACCGTGCCGGCCGGCAGCATGTCGAGTTCCGCGGCCATAAGCTGGCGGTGCAGATAGGGGGTGCCGACCTCCAGCAGTTCCATCCCCAGTTCGCGCGACAGGAAGCGCGCCAGCGGGATTTCGAGCTGCGAGTCGGGGAAGAAGAAGATCCGCTTGCCGGCCAGCCCCTCGCGGGCCCGTGCCAGCGCCTGGCGGGCGCGTTGCTCGCCGACCGCCGTCACCCCGCGCAACGTCGCGGCATCGATGCCCCACGCATCGGCCACCGCTTTCAGCCACAGGGTGGTGCCCTCGGCGCCGAGCGGGAACGGCGCGGCGATGCGCTGGGCACCGCGCTGCTCCAGCGCGCGGGCGGTGTCGGCCAGGAAAGGCTGGGCCAGGATGTAGCGGGTCCCCTTGCCCACCGGCGGCAGGTCCACCGCGCGCCGCGGCGGCAGGAACCGCACCGAGCCGATGCCCAGCGCCGCCAGCAGCCGGCCGAGCTGATCCTCGACCACCTCGGCCAGCGCCCCCACAACGAGCAACGATGGCGCCGCCGCTTCCGGCTCGGCCGGCAGCGTCGGCACCAAAGCGGCGAGACAAGCGTCCTCGCCCTGGGTGAAGGTGGTTTCGATGCCGCTGCCCGAGTAGCTCAGCACCCGCACCCCGGGGGCAAAACGCTCCGACAACCGGGCGGCGGCGCGCGACAGATCGAGCTTGATCACCTCGGAGGGACAGGAACCGACCAGGAACAGCAGGCGGATGTCCGGCCGCCGCTCGACCAGCCTTGTCACCACGCGGTCGAGTTCCGCGTTGGCATCGGCCAGCCCGGCGAGATCGCGTTCCTCGATGATGGCGGTGGCGAAGCGGGGCTCGGCGAAGATCATCACCCCGGCGGCGGACTGCACCAGATGCGCGCAGGTGCGCGAGCCGACCACCAGAAAGAAGGCATCCTGGATCTTGCGGTGCAACCAGACGATGCCGGTCAGCCCACAGAAAACCTCGCGCTGGCCGCGCTCACGCAGCACGGGGGCGTCACCGCATCCCTGTGATGCGCCGGCCGGCGTCCGGGCGGCGAGTCCGTTCACGGCGCTTGTCCCAGGGCGATGCCCCCCTCGGGCGGAAGTATCCGCTGGCGCCGCGCGGCGCGCAGCTTGAGCACGAACTGGGTCGCGTTCACGACATAGGTGGCATACGCTGCAAGCGCGATTAAGATTTGGCTACGCACCGGCGCGCCCGAAAACAGCGCCGTCAGGTAGGCGGTGTGCAGCGCCAGCACCAGGATGCTGAACACGTCCTCCCAGAAAAACGCCGGGGCGAACAGATAGCGGCCGAAGACCACCTTCTCCCAGATCGCGCCGGTGATCATGATGGTGTAGAGAACGAGCGTCTTGACAACAATCGACACCGTTGCCGCCGCAAGTCCTTCTCCCGTTGCCATGAACCGCAGCACCAGGCCCAGGCTTACGAGGAACACCATGAACTGCACCGGCGCCAGGATTCCCTGCACCAGCGTCCATGACGTTGCATCGCGGCGAATGCGTTCTTCATCGGTGTAGAGGGGCTCACCCTTGCCCTTCCAGAGAGGCCGCTGGCCGTGTCCGCACCGCCCCGCCGCCGAGGCGAAGGGGCAGAAATCGACCGTGCCTATCAAACGGTCAAAGACACTAGGAGTAAACATTGCTTGACAACGTCCCAGCCTTGGGGGTCCGCTATGTCAGCGGTCGAACCAAACGTCAAACGCTCGTCCGCTGTCCGACGAGAAGCTCATCTCCAGCCAGTCGAGTATGACGGTGATCCGATCCGCTCCCTTGTGCGCCCTGCCCACAGGATCGAAGGCTAGATCGCCCACCGCCCCAGTGTCAAGGACGCGGAACGTCAATCCAGCTTGACAGGTTTGGCCCCGCCGGAGTGAATTGCCAACAGAAGGGATGCCTGCGTTGAGACACCAGAACGTGGCAAGCGAGGGTCCTGCGAGCGATGGATGGCAGCCACCACCATGCAGTGGCCCCACGGCCCAGTGCCGCAACATCGCGCGGTGCGACTGGCCCCGACAGCGCCTCGGCGTGCTCACCCGCACGATCGAGAACGAAATCGTCCCCCGCCTCCTGCTGGCGCGCAGCGCCATCCCCGCCCGCCCTGTCCCGCCGGCCGAAGCCGCGGTCCGCCCCGAGGAACCCGGCGAACTGGCGCTGCTGGCGATCGGCCGCGATCCGAATGCCGCCGCTGCGCTGGTTGAGGCAATTCGGGTCCGCGGCGTGCCGCTGGAGACCGTCTGTCTCGACCTGCTCGCCCCGGCCGCGCGGCGGCTGGGCGATATGTGGAGCGAGGACCTTTGCGACTTCACCCAGGTCACCACGGGCCTGTGGCGGCTGCATCAGGTGCTTCGCGATGCCGGCGCCGGCCTTCCCGGTACCGGCGTTCGGACCGGAAATGACCGGCGTATTCTTTTGGCACCGGTGCCCGGCGAGCAGCACGGCTTCGGCATCGCCATGGTGGCCGAGTTCTGCCGACGGGCCGGCTGGACGGTCTGGAGCGAGCCGCTGGCCTCCAGCAATGATCTGGTCGGCATCGTCCGCGGCGAGTGGTTCGCGGTGGTCGGCTTATCACTCAGTTGCTCCGACCGTCTGGAGGCACTGGCGGCCAACATCCGGCGGGTCCGCCGGGCGTCGCGCAATCCGGCGGTCGGTGTCCTGGTCGGCGGGCCGGTGTTCCTCGAACGTCCCGAACTCGCGGTCATGGTGGGCGCCGACGCAACCGCCGCCGACGCCCGCCAGGCGGCCTTGCAGGCTGACAACCTGCTGGCCCTGCGGGCGGTCAGCGACTGAAAGAACAGGCCGGCGCCGGAAGGGTTTGCCAGGGGGGAGAACCATCAGCCACATCAAGGATCAGCCCTTTCGTGATGGCGTTCAAAACCCCGCAACGGACGTTGGGAAACCTCGACGCGGAAGCGGTGGGGGAACTTGTCGCCGCGGCGGCCGACATGGCGCTGATCCTCGACGCCGACGGCGTGATCCATGACATCGCCATCCACAGCGATGACCTCGCGCAGGAGATGGCGGCGGCCAGCCAATGGGTCGGGCGGCATTGGATCGATACCGTGACCCCGGAAAGCCGCAACAAGGTAACATCGTTGCTGGCGGATGCGGTCAGCCGCGCCGCGCCGCGCTGGCGCCACATCAACCAGGCGACCGGCGGCGGCGACTCCGTTCCGGTGCTGTTCTCGGCCGTCCAGGCGGGCGGGAGCGGCCATATCGTCGCCTTCGGCCGCGACCTGCGTGCCGTGTCGGGGCTGCAACAGCGGCTGGTCGATGCCCAGCAATCGATGGAGCGCGACTACTCCCGGCTGCGCCATGTCGAAATGCGCTACCGGCTGCTGTTCGAAATGTCGTCCGAGCCGGTGCTGGTGCTCGACGCGTTCACCCATAAGGTAATCGAGGCCAACCCCGCTGCCCGGCAGGCGCTCGGCGATACCGGGCGGCGTCTGGTCGGCCGCGTCTTTCCCGAGGCGTTCGATGCCACCGGCGCGCAGGCGGTGCGCGACCTGCTGGCCGGCGTGCGCGCCTCCGGCCGCCTTGATGACGTGCGCGCCCGTATCGCCGGGCAGGACCGCGAAATACAGGTTTTCGCCTCGCTGTTCCGCCAGGAATCCGCGTCGCTGTTCCTGGTCCGTCTGGGCCTGTCGGACGCCCGGGCCGTTGAGGCCGGGTTGCCGCAGGCCGGCGAGAAGCTGCTCAAGCTGATCGAGAACGCCCCGGACGGATTCGTCGTCACCAGCCAGGACGGGCGCATCCTGTCCGCCAACGCCGCCTTCCTCGACATGGCGCAACTGGCCGCCGAACAGCAAATGCGGGGCGAGCCGCTGGAACGCTGGGTCGGCCGGCCGGGCGTCGAGATGGGCGTGCTGATCGCCAATCTGCGCCAGCGCGGTTCAGTGCGGCTGTTCGCCACCACCTTGCGCGGCGAGTACGGTGGCACCGCCGACATCGAGATCTCGGCCGTTGCGGTGATGAACGGCAATACGTCATGCTTCGGGTTCTGCATCCGCAATGTCGGCCGGCGCTTGTCCGAATCCCGCGCCGGCCGCGATCTGCCGCGATCGGTCGAGCAGCTTACCGAGCTGGTCGGCCGGGTGGCGCTGAAGGATCTGGTGCGCGAGACCACCGACGTCATCGAGCGGCTGTGCATCGAGGCGGCGCTGGAACTGACCAACGACAACCGTGCTTCCGCCGCAGAGATGCTTGGCCTCAGCCGGCAAAGCCTGTACTCAAAACTCCGCCGCTATGGCCTGGGCGAACTCGACGCCGAAACCGGAAACGAAGAATGAACGTGAACTCCGCCGTGTCGCGCCCGGCCATGCCGGCTGCCCTTGAAGTTCTGCATCCGATCACCTGGTTCGCCCCGATGTGGGCGTTCGGGTGCGGCATCGCCTCCTCCGGCCAGTCCTCCGCGGGCAAATGGCCGGTGATCGCCGCCGGCGTGGTGCTGGCCGGCCCGCTGCTGACCGCCACCAGCCAGGTGGTGAATGACTGGTACGACCGCCACGTAGATGCCATTAACGAGCCGGGCCGGCCGATCCCCTCCGGCCGTATCCCGGGCAACATGGGCTTCTATCTGGCGCTCGCCTGGTCGGCGGCCTCGCTGGCGCTGGCCGCCAGCATTGGTGGCTTCGTGCTGGTTGCCGCCTCGGCCGGGCTGCTGCTGGCCTGGCTGTACAGCGCGCCGCCGGTGCGGCTGAAGCAGAATGGCTGGTGGGGCAACGCCGCCGTCGCCGGCTGCTACGAGGGGCTGCCCTGGATTACCGGCGCCGCGGTGATGGCCGGCGGCATGCCGAACTGGCGGGTGTTCCTGCTGGCGTTTCTCTACAGCGCCGGCGCGCACGGCATCATGACGCTGAACGACTTCAAATCGGTCGAGGGCGATCGTGAAATGGGCGTCGCCTCGCTGCCGGTGCAACTGGGCGTCGAGCGCGCGGCGAAGCTCGCCTGCGTGGTCATGGCGGTGCCGCAGCTTGTCGTCATCGCTTTGCTGCTGGGCTGGGGCCGGCCGGTGCATGCGGGCATTGTCGTGGCCCTGCTGCTGGCGCAGTTCGTGCTGATGGCCCGCTGGTTGCGGCAGCCGCGCGAGCGGGCGCCCTGGTACAACGCCACCGGCACCACGCTGTATGTCATCGGCATGCTGGTCAGCGCCTTCGCGGTCGGACCGATCGTGGCCTTGGCAACGCTGGCGCCATGACCAACGGGCGGATCGGCTGGCTGGGCATCGCCCGGCTCGGTCTGGTGCAGGCCTCGCTCGGCGCCATCGTGGTGCTGTGCACCTCGACCATGAACCGGGTGATGCAGGTGGAGCTGATGCTGCCGGCCATCCTGCCCGGCACGCTGGTGGCGTTGCACTACGTCATCCAGATATTGCGCCCGCGGCTGGGCTACGGCTCGGATGTCGGCGGGCGGCGGACGCCGTGGATCATCGGCGGCATGGCGATGCTGGCCGGCGGCGGCGTGCTGGCGGCGTTGGCCACCGCCTGGATGGGCAGCCACCTGGGCGCCGCCATCGCGCTGGCGGTGATTGCCTATACACTGATCGGCGTGGGCGTGGGCGCCGCCGGCACGTCGCTGCTGGTGCTGCTGGCCAAGCGGGTGGACCCGCCTCGCCGCCCGGCCGCGGCCACCATCGTGTGGCTGATGATGATCCTCGGCATTGCGCTCACCGCCGGCATCGCCGGGCATCTGCTGGCGCCGTTCTCCGGCCGCCGGCTGGTCGAGGTGACCGCCGCGGTCGGCGCGCTGGCATTGGTCATGACCCTGCTCGCGGTGTGGGGCATGGAAGGCGCGCCGGACCGCGCCCCCGCCGCCGCGCCGGTGGCGCAGCCGCCCTTCCTGGTGGCGTTCGGCCAGGTCTGGGGCGAGCGCCAGGTGCGCCATTTCGCCCTGCTGGTATTTGTTTCCATGCTCGCCTACAGCGCCCAGGAACTGGTCATCGAGCCGTTCGCCGGGGCTGTGTTCGGTCTGGCGCCGGGGCAATCCACCCAGCTGGTCGGGGTGCAGCATGGTGGCGTGCTGCTGGGCATGATCCTGCTGGCACTGGCCGGCGGCGCCTCGGCGCGCTGGGGCGTCGGTTCGTTGCGTGTATGGATGGCGCTGGGCTGCTTCGCCTCCACCATCGGGCTGCTGGCCATGGCGAGCGCCGGCTCGGTCGGGGCGGACTGGCCGCTGGCCGGCTCGTTCTTCCTGCTCGGCATGGCCAACGGGTTTTTCTGCGCCGCCGCCATCGGGTCGATGATGCAACTGGCCGGCAGCGGACGGGAAGCGCGCGAAGGCGTGCGCATGGGATTGTGGGGGGCGGCGCAGGCGCTGGCCTTCGGGCTGGGCAGCATGGCCGGCAGCAGTGCCGTGGATCTGGCGCGGCTGCTGCTTGGCTCGCCGGTGGCCGCCTATGCGGCGGTGTTCGCCGGGCAGGCGATGCTGTTCCTGGTCGCCGGCCTGCTGTCCCTGCGGATAGGCCAGCCAGCGGCCGAGGTGGAACTGGTTGTAGCCGGCGGCAAACCTGCCGGCATGCGTGGATGGTGAGGATAATGTCGGATATAGAAACTTTTGATGTGGTGATCGTCGGCGGCGGTCCCGCCGGGGCAACGGCGGCCAATGATCTGGCGCGGCGCGGCCGGTCGGTGCTGTTGCTCGACAAGGCCGGCCGCATCAAGCCCTGCGGGGGCGCCATCCCGCCGCGGCTGATCCAGGAATTCGACATCCCCGATCATCTCATCGTGGCGAAGATCGCCTCCGCGCGGATGGTTTCGCCATCGGCCCGGCATGTCGATATGCCGATCGACGGCGGCTATGTCGGCATGGTGGACCGCGAGCCGTATGACGAGTGGCTGCGCGAACGCGCCGCCAGTGCCGGCGCGGTGCGCCGCACCGGCACGTTCGAACGGATCGAACGCGGCGATGACGGCGTCTCGGTGGTGCTCTACCAGCCCAAAACGGCGGCGCCGGACGCCGTGCCGGCGCGGGTGCGTGCCCGCTCGGTGATCGGCGCCGACGGCGCGCTGTCGCAGGTGGCACGCCAGAACGTGCCCGGCGCCGAAAACATGCCGTTCGTGTTCGCCTACCATGAGATCGTGCGCTCGCCGTCCAACGGCAGCGCCGCCGATTTCGATCCGACCCGCTGCGACGTGTATTACCGCGGCACGCTGTCACCCGATTTCTATGGCTGGATCTTCCCGCACGGCAACGTCACCAGCATCGGCACCGGCAGCGCCCATAAGGGATTCTCGCTGCGCCATGCGGTGGGCGCGCTGCGCGAGGTGGCCGGGCTGGACGGGGCCGAGACGATCCGCCGCGAGGGCGCCCCGATCCCGCTGCGTCCGCTGAAGAAATGGGACAACGGGCGCGACCTGGTGCTGGCCGGCGACGCCGCCGGCGTGGTCGCGCCGGCCTCCGGCGAGGGCATATTCTACGCCATGACGGGCGGGCGGCTGGCCGCCGAGGCGGTGGATGAGTTCCTCGCCACCGGCGACGCCCGGGCGCTCGCCACCGCCCGCAAGCGGTTCATGCGCACGCATGGCTCGGTGTTCTGGATTCTCGGGGTGATGCAGGATTACTGGTACAGCAGCGACCAGCGGCGCGAACGCTTCGTCAGCATCTGCCGCGACCGCGACGTGCAGCAACTGACCTGGGACGCCTACATGAACAAGGAGCTGGTGCGGGCGCGGCCGCTGGCGCATGCGCGCATCTTCTTCAAGAATATCGCCCATCTGACCGGGCTGGTGCCCGCATAAACGTAATGGGTTCCAAGGGGCCACTGCCCCTTGGCGGGGTCCAGGGGCAGCGCCCCTGGCCTTCCTTCCCTTAGGGCAGCGGCTGCGGATCGGCCGACAGGCTGCGCAACCAGGCGATCACATTGGCCCGGAGTTGCGCGTCGGGAATGCCCGGAAACGCCATCTTGGTGCCCGGCGCATACTGGGCCGGCTTGTAAAGCCAGTTGTTCAGCTCATCGTAAGTCCACGGCCCCGGCTTGGCCTTCAGCGCGGCCGAGTAGACAAAGCCGGCCATATGACCGTGCGGCGCCCCGACGACATCATACAGGTTCGGCCCGATGACCGCCTTCCCGCCCTCGGTCGCGGTGTGGCAGATCAGGCAGATCGTCTTGGCAAAAGCCTCACCCGCCTTGGGGTCGGCCTTGGCCAGCAGCGGCCCGACCGGGGGCAGTTCGCCCGGCGCGGCGGCGGCCGGCAAAGCGGTCTCCTTCACCTCGGGCAGCGCCACCGGGGTTGCCGAGAGCGTGCGCAGCCAGGCGATCACGTTCGCCCGCAGCTGCGGGTCGGGAATGCCCGGAAATGCCATTTTGGTGCCCGCCACCACGGAAGACGGCTTGGTCAGCCAAGCGTCCAGTTCCTCGAAGGACCAATCGCCGGACAGCGCTTTGAGTCCGTCCGAATAGGCGAAGCCCGCCATGTGGGCGTGCGGCCCGCCCACCACGTTATACAGGTTCGGGCCGATCACCGCCTTCCCGCCTTCGGTGAAGGTGTGGCAGATGCCGCAGACCTTCTTGGCGAACGCCTCGCCGGCAGCGGGGTCGGCCTTGGCCAGCCGCGCGGCGATCGACGGTGTCACGGCAGGGCCGGCCGCGACCGGCGCAGGCGGCGGCGGTGCCTCGATCTTGATGGCCAGCTGCTTCAGCGGCGACACGCGCACCACCATGTCACCGATCAGCCCGGCGACGAAGAAGGCTATGCCCGAGACCAGGACCGCAGCGGCGATCTTGTTGACTTCACGAATACCCATGATGTGCTCTGTCAGCCGGAGGACAAACGGACGGGGCCGGCAGGCGCCGGGAACGTCGGACGGCTTCGTTGCATGTCCACCGGAGGGTTGCAACCCCCGAACGCGCGAAGGCCGACCCGCGCCTTATCCGGCCTGGCCGGTTGTCGTCACGGTCGGCGCGTCTCTGCCATCGCGCGGGGGAACCTGCAGTCCCGTCGCCCCTGTTCGGGGGTATCCGCTGCCGGAAGTTGGGATGGGTGCGGGGATAAAAACGGATTTTCCCTGCAACCCGCAGAAACCGTGCCGCGCTGGCTCCCGGAGTAGGACTCGAACCTACGACCCAGCGGTTAACAGCCGCTTGCTCTACCGACTGAGCTATCCGGGATCAGCGCGGTGCGCCCCTATAGCGAACCGCCGGGCGCGACGCAAACCCTGATCCGCGCCCCCTGATCCGCGGCGCCCGGACATGCCCCGCGCCCGCGCCTTGGCGTCCGGCCGGCGCTGCGGTAATGTCGCCGCGGCGCGAGAGTGGCGGAACGGTAGACGCAGCCGACTCAAAATCGGCCGGCGCAGGCCATGGGGGTTCGAATCCCCCCTCTCGCACCAACCGGCCGTCTCAGACAGCGACCAATCCCGGCCAGGCCGAACCGCAGCATCAGCCCCGCGAAGCTTTATCCGACCGCGATGCCGGTCCGGCTTTTTCGCCGCTCGGCGGCGGGGCGGGCCACTTCCGGCCCAGGCGAGGCGGCGGCAAGGTCGCGGGCGAGGCGGCGGCGGTAGCTGGCCTGGCGGCGTACCGTTTCGGGCGACAGGTCGAGACGGGCGCGGGCCAGGGCGTGCATCCGGGCGACCTCGTCAACATGGGCGGTTGCCGGCATCGATCCGGTGACGCTGGCCTGATGGCGGCGATGCACGTTCAGCGGTTCGGCAACGACGCCGACCCGTCCGGGGCTGCCGGCAAGCGCCTCCAGATACAGGCGCCAGTCGCCGGCGAGCCGGTACTCGTCCAGCTCGGTGCCGCAGCGGTCGAGCGCGGCCAGCAGCGAACGGCGCCGCCACAGCACCGCGCTGGCGTTGAGGATCAGGTTGCGCTCGGCCAGGAAGCGACGGGCGAAATCGCCGGCCGCGAACAGGCCGCCCTGCGCCAGCGGGTCGGCGCCGCTTTGCAGATAATAGTCCCGGTAGCTCGGCGAGACCGGCCGGCCATCGCCGTCGATGGCGCGGCTGTCGCAGAACGCCAGCTCCAGGTCGGGCACGTCCCGTGCCAGGGCGGCGAGGCTGGCGAGCAGGCCGGGTTCGGCCTCGTCATCGGCTTCGGCGATCCACAGCCAGTCGGCTTCGGCGGTGAGGGCGGCGCGGCGCCATTGCCGGAACGGCGACCCCGAATTGGCCGGGTTGACGATCAGACGGATGTCGCGCTCCCAGGCGGCGGCGGCGCGGCGGGCCACCACCACGCCGTCATCGGTGGAGGCGTCGTCGAGCACGATGATTTCCGCCACCGGATGGGTCTGGGCGAACACCGAGGCCAGCCGGCGCTCGAGGAAACGGGCGTAATTGTAGGCGGGCACGGCAACCGATACCGATGGCAGGCCCGGCCGCGCCTCGCGCAGCAGGGCGAAGGCGTAGCGATCGAATCGGAACAGCTCACGCGCCTGGGCGCCGAGGCGGACGCGCTGCCGGGCTGGCGGGAGGGTTTCCAGCTGGCCAAGAATCGCCTCGGCCAGCGCCGCCGCGTCGCCCATCGGGGCGGTCGCCCCGGCGTCCATCCGGCGCAGCAGGGCGGGCACGCCGCCGGATTCCTCGAAGGCGGCGATGCGCAGCCCGGTGCACAGCGCCTCCAGCGCCACGCTGGGGAACGGGTCCTCGCGCGAGGGCAGCACCAACAGGTCGGCGGCACTGAACCAGGCGGCCACGTCATCCTGCCAGCCGGCGTGGCGGAATGTGCCGGTCGCCTCGGCGGCGGCGATCTCGGGGCCGAGATAGCTGCGCAGGGTGGGGTCGATGTCGCCGATCCACCAGAACTGCACCTCGCCGCCGCGCCGGCGCGCGGCGCGCCAGGCCTGTATGAACAGATCGAACCCTTTGCGCAGATCGGCATAGCCGGCGCCGATGGCGACCGGCGTGTCCGGCGCCACGCCGAGGCGCTGGCGCAACTCGTCGCGGGCCACCGGATCGAAGGCGACCGCGCCGTCGCCGTCGTCATGGCAGCCCTGGGGCAGCACCAGGGTGTGCTCCGGCACGACGGCGACCAGCGACGTGAAGGCATCGCGCACCGCCTCGGCGGCGAACACCACGCGGCGCGCCGCCGCGGCGCCGGCGCGGGCGCCGGCCAGCAGGTTCTTTTCGTGCAGCAGGCGCGGCATCTCGTGCACCAGCAGCACCGCGTCGATGCCGGCCTCGCGCAGCGCCGGCACGGCCCAGGCGGCGGCGGCGGTATTGACCAAAGCCGCGGCGATGCCGCGGCCGGCGCAACCGGCCAAATGGGCCGGCAAATCATCCGGCCGGGCGAGCACGGTGGTGGGGGCGCAGGCCGCGTAGTCGGGATGCAGCCGCCCCTTGCCGAACAGCAGGAATTCGACATCCGCGCCGAAGCGCCGCCGCAGCGTGCGGCCAAGCCGCAGCAGCAGATTCTGGGCACCGGCCGGAAAGGCATCGTGACCGACCAGCAGCAGTTTCCCCTCGCTGGCGGCGGCCGGCGCCACCGCGCGGCCGGTGGCGTTCAGCCAGGCGCCGCCATAATGCAGATCGGGCTCGAGATAGGCGCCTTCCGCCCACTCGTTCCAGGCATTCACGCAGACCAGCCGCTCACCGAGGAACGGGTAAGCGGCGGCGCGCTCGACCAGGGCGGTGAGCCATGCCTGGTAGGCAGCCGGCGTGCCGCCATGCAGCACCAGCCCCTCGCCCTGGCGGCGCGCATCGTTGTCCCAGCCCGGCACGGCGGTCTTGATCAGCGGATAGGGCGGCGGCGGTTCGGCGAGCGAGGCGGCGGCGACCTCGGCATACTCGTACACCTGCGTACTGGCGGCGTGGTCGAACCAGACCTGGCTGGCGTTGCGGGTGGCCAGGCCGTCCACCAGCTTGTGCGGCGGGAATTCCACCGCGCCGTCGAAGCCGTGCGGGCGCGGGTCGCGGGCGCCGAAGCTCTGCGACATCACCAGCACCGGGTCCTCGCCATGGCGGCCGCGGAACGACTCCCGCCAGCGCGCGAGGGTGGCGGGGCAGTCCGGGATGGCGCCGGCGCGATAGACCATCAGCAGCGGCCGGCCGCCGACGCGGATGTAGCGCGGGTCGCGGAAATGGCGGGCGAAGGTATCGATCAGCCGGCTCTCGTCGCGCGGGTCCCAGTCCTGCGAGATCAGCACCTCCTGCTCCGAGCCGTCCCAGCGACGGGTCCAGTTCTCGTTGGCCCACATCAGGCAGAACGGGAAATCGATGGCGCGGTCGGCCAGCAACGCCTCCAGCGGACGCTCCAGCAGGCGACGGCCGTTGAACCAGTAGAAATAGAACACGAAGCCGCCGACGCCGGCGCCGGCGGCAAGCTCGATCTGCCGGCGCAGCACCCTGGTGCCTTCCAGCGTGTAGTGGCCGAGATCGCGCGGCACCCGCGGCTGGTAGTGGCCCTCGAAGCGCGGCAGGGCACGGGCGAGCGAGGTCCATTCGGTGAAGCCGTTGCCCCACCACTCGTCGTTCTCGGGGATCGGGTGGTACTGCGGCAGGTAGAAGGCCAGCACGGTGGCGCGGTGGCTGGCGGAGCGGGGCAACGCGCGCACATCCTCGAAGCCGGGACCGGGGCGGGTGAACCGGCGCACCGCCACATGCACACCGGCCTCGTCGGGCGGCGGGCGCATGTGCAGGCGAATGACGTGGCGCAGCCGGCGATAATGCAGCAGCGGGTTTTCGTTTTGCGCGGGGTCGAGGTAGCGGCGCACATAGAAACTGGTGTCGAAGGCGGCGGAGGGGTTGCGGCCCTCACGCCAGCCCCAGAGCAGATAATGTTCGAACGGATCAATGCCGGCGGCGGCGATGTCGGGGTAGGTTTCCAGGTACCAGGCGGCGTCGAACTCCGGGACCGGCGTGACCTGCCCGGTGCGCCGCCGCTCGAGATAGTGCGCCAGCAGGGTTCCGGTGACCGGGGGCGGGTGGCGGGTGCGGTACCAGGCCAGGTCGAAATGGCCGCAGGGTGCGCGGTTCTCGGCTTCGCCGCCGCGTATGTAATGGACCAGCGGGTTCAACCCGGCGCGGGCAACGTCCGGGTTCTGGCGCAGGTCTCACGAATCCCCTCATTTTTATATTGCACCGAACATTTCGACGAAGAGGGGCTGGGCGTTCAGGAATTCGGCGAACTTCTCGACCAGCGGCAGCAGCCGGTGTTCCGGCATGGTTGGGATGAGTTG
>Ga0302157_10000320_pt1 | contig 63575 bp, 53 predicted proteins | sample I_Bog_N3_3_FD_193502 | JGI IMG/M metagenome (GOLD analysis project Ga0302157, IMG submission 193502) | Peat permafrost microbial communities from Stordalen Mire near Abisko, Sweden - I_Bog_N3_3 | ecosystem: Environmental > Terrestrial > Soil > Wetlands > Peat | place: Sweden: Abisko, Stordalen... | reverse complement strand
GCCGTTGATGACCTGCGAGATCCCGGCCTTCTCGCCGTGCTGGAAGGTGAAGTAGCTGGTGACGTCGGGCGTGATCTTGTAGCTGGGGCTCAGCACCAGGGCCGGCTGGATCTTGACGAAGGGCTGCGCGCGCACCGGGTTGTACAGCACGCCGATCTTGCTGGCGCGCAGCGTCTTGGCGGCCGCCACCTGCGCCTGCTGGGCCGGCGTCAGGGCCGCATAGGTCGCGACGCCGAAGTACTGCAGTGCGACCGAGTTGGCCAGCGCGATCTGGGCGGCGGTGTTGTCGCTCGCCAGCACGCCGGTGGAGCTGGAGTCGAAGCCGCCCAGTTGCACGCCGTTGACCGCCACCGGGTTCAGCGCCGCGCCGTCGCCGTTGTCGGTGATGTAGCTGCTGTCGGTGCTCTGGCGGTCCTCGCGCGTCAGGCGCCCGCCCGTGGTGACCGTGAACTTGTCGGTGATGTGCCAGTTGGCCTGGGAATAGATCGCGACGCTCTTGTTGTCGATCAGCTGCAGGCCTGACGGCGAGTTGTAGGCCAGGCCCAGGTTGGCCAGGGAGTTCTGCATCAGCAGCTGGCCGGAGGCGTTGGCGTCGAGCGTCGAGTACTGCGAGGCAGAGGCGTAGTAGGCGCCGCCGTCGTCGCCGTAGTATTCCTGGTACTGCGCCGAGATCTTGGCCTGCATCAGGAACAGGCCGGCCTGGTAGTCGACGAAGCCGCCGGTGGGCGAGGTGATGCGCAGCTCCTCGCTCTTCTGGCGGTAGTCGTTGTAGAAGCCGCCCGAGTTGCGCATGATGTCGAACGGCGTGCCGTCGTCGTTGACCGCGTTGAAGTGGTAGTCGCGGATCGCCGTGATCGAGGTCAGCGTCGGGCCGTTGTCGCCCAGCTTGTAGTTGACGTCGGCCTGCACGCCGTTGCTGCCGGTCACCAGGCCGTGCTGCGCATCGTTGTCCGGGCCGCTGTAGTAGTTGCCGGCGACCGTGTAGCCCGGGTTGTTGGTGAACCAGCTGCGGCTGAGCTTGACGGGTGCCGAGTTCAAGTACGCGGTGCTGTTGGCGTACGCGGTGCCGTTGGAAAAGGTGGTGAACGCATTCGGCCGGTTGTAGGTCGCGCCGTTGGTGGCCTCCGATGCGCGCGGGGTCACGTCGGCCTCGAGGCGGACGTTCAGGTCCTGGTTCGGCGTCAGCAGGAACTGCACGCGGCCGGACACGCGGTCGGTGTTGGTGTATTGCTGGTCGCGGTTGAAGGCGTTGACCAGCACGCCGGGCTTGCGCTCGACCACGAAGGTGCCGCGCCACGCCAGCAGGTCGTCGACCACGGCGCCGCCGATGACGCCGACGCCCATGATGCCCGTGTCCTTCTCGAACGCCAGCGTGTAGTCGGCGGTCGGCGTGAAGCTGGGGTGCTTGTAGTTGATGGCGATGCTGCCGACGCTGGCGTTCTTGCCCTGCAGCGTGCCCTGCGGGCCACGCGCGACCTCCACCGTGTCGACGTCGACGAAGTCGAAGCTGGAGGTGAGTGCGTTGTAGGCGTAGCTGACGCCGTCGACGATGAAGCCGACGCTGGGATCCTGCGCCTCCGTCTGGCCGATCCGGCCGAGGCCGCGGATGGACAGGCTGCTCGTGCGCTGGTTGCCCTGGTTCCACGAGACGTTGGCGGCGCGCTGGGTGATGGCGGCGATGCCGTAGGCGTCCAGGCGCGCGAGCTCGGCGCCGGTCGTGACCGACTCGGAGATGGGCACGTCCTGCAGCCGCTCGATGCGGTTGCGGCTGTGCACGGTGACCGCGTCGAGCGCGGGGGCCTCGTTCGTCGCGCTGGCGCTGCTGGCCGCGCTCGCCGCGGGGGCGGCCGCCGCCGCGGATTGCGCATGTGCGCTGGACAGCGCGCTCAGCGCCACGACGGCGGCAGCGATCGGTGCGGGGGCGAAAGAAAACCTGGCGACTTGTTGTTGTTGTCGGCGGAAAGACGAACGGCTCACTGTGTAGCTCCTCGGTATCGTTTGAATGAAGAAATGATTCGAGAGGCCTCAATGCAGCGGTTGTGCCATCGGAAATGGATAACCAAATGCATTGCGTGATCGAACTCGGCGATGCCTGTGCAATCGCGTGCCCGTTCGACGCGCGTGGCCGGCGATCGCGTGGCTGTGCCGAATGGCGATCGCTGTTGATCGCGCAACAGTTGCCTTGCCGCAGTGCGTCAAATGCAGCGGCCGTTGCTCAACATCGTGCGTGCCGAGACGGCCTTGCGGGGAGCGGGCGGGCTGGCACGCTTGCTGCAGCAGGACGGACGTGTGCGTGTCTTCCTGCGGCCCGCCCGACCCTTCATTCCTATTCAGAGAAAGCTTCCGCCATGTCCGCCAATCGACTTCTCCTCGCCGCGCTGTTCGCCGGTGCCTTCGTCTCCGCATCCGCCCAGGAAGCCGATACCACCCCGGTCGCGCCGGCCATCCACATCGCCGGCGGCGCGTCCGATCCGGCGGCGGTCAAGCGCGTCAACCAGTTCCTCACCCAGCCCTGGAAGTTCAAGGCCAAGCGCCTCGGCAAGGCCGATGTCGACGCGTTGCTCGCCAAGCCCGACTCGGTGCTGTTCATCGACCTGCGCACGCCGGGCGAGTTCATCCAGTACGGCAGCTTCCCCGTGTTCCTCAGCGTGCAGAACAAGGATCTCGAGAAGCAGCTGGCCTGGCTGCCGAAGGACCGCCAGATCGTGACCGTCTCCAACCACTCGCAGCGCGCCGGCGCGGCCGCCGACCTGCTCGCAGCCAAGGGCTACAACGTCGCCGGTGCCACCGGGTCCGAGGAGTACGAAGTCGAAGGCGGTACCGCGGTGGTCCACCTGGTGCCGCGCGCGCCGCGTGCGCCGGGCGCCGCATCGGCCCCGCGGACCTGAGTCGCCGGGAGTCCGCCATGAGTGCGCCCGAACTGCTGTCCGACTTCGGCGCCGTCGACGGCGGCGCCACCAGCGAGGCGCCGGTCCCGGCCGGCACTCGACGCATCGTGCTGTGGGACCTGCCGCTGCGCGTCTTCCACTGGTCGCTGGTGATCGCGGTGACCGCCGCGATCGTCAGCGGCGAGCTGGGGGGCGCGTGGATGCCGTGGCACGGCCGCGCCGGACTGCTGATCGTCGGGCTGCTCGTGTTCCGCCTGGTGTGGGGCGTCCTCGGTTCGGCCACCTCGCGTTTCACGTCCTTCGCGCCGTCGCCCGGACGGCTGGTCGCCTACCTGCGCGGGCGCTGGCGCGGCGTCGGCCACAACCCGCTGGGTGCGTTGTCGGTGTTCGCGCTGCTGGGGCTCCTGCTCGCGCAGGTGGCCACGGGCCTGTTCGGCAACGACGACATCGCGTTCGCCGGGCCGCTCAACCACCTCGTCGCGGACTCCTCGGGCTCGCGCGTGACCGGGTGGCATCGCCTGCTGGCCGATGGCTTGTTCGTGCTGATCGCGCTGCACCTGGCGGCGATCGCGTTCCACGTGCTCGTGAAGCGCCATCGCCTGATCAGGCCGATGATCACCGGGCGGCTGGACGTCGATTCGGGCCTGGCCACGCTGCAGCCGGTGCGCGGCTTCGGGCACTTCGGCCTGCTGTCGGGCGTGGCCATCGCGGCGGCGGTGGTGCTCGCGATCGCCGGGGCCGGCGAGGGCGGCGTGGCCGTGGTGCCCGCCTCGAACGCGGCGGCCGCTCCCGTGGCGCAGCAGCCGTTGCCGGCCTCGTCGGCGCCGGCCTGGTGACCCCTTGAAAGAACCTGGCACGCGCCGGGTTCGTTCACTTCGTCTGTCAGTGCGCGAGTTGCTGCACGGCGGCCAGCGCGTGCTCCACGTTCTCGACAGGCGACAGTCCGTCGAACGCCGCGGCGATATGGCCGTCGGGCGTGACGACGAAGGTGCTGCGTTCGGCGAAACCATGGTCGATCTCCACGCCGCGCGTGTCCTTGCGCCCGGGCGCCGCGTCACGCACGTTGAGCGCGTAGGCGCGCGCGATGTGGCCGTCGGGATCGGAGGCCACCGCGATCTTGCCGCCGCAGTACTCGGGGTCGGCCGAGAACGTGTTGAGGCGGCCGATGTCGTCCAGCGACACGCCCACGATGGTGGCGCCCGCCGCGAGGAACTTCTCGTGCTGCACGGCGAAGGTGTGCGCCTCCAGGTTGCAGCCGCCCGTGTACGCCGACGGGTAGAAGTACACGACCACCGGGCCGTGCTTCAACGCGTCGCGCAGCGAATAGTTGAAGGCCTTGCCGGCCAGCGAGGCCGGGGCCTCGAAAGGCGGCGCGCTGTCGCCGGTGGCCAGCGCGGCGAGCGTGGAGGTGGAGGACAGGGCGAGCGCCGACAGCGCCAGCGAGGACAGGAGTGTGGTTTTCATGCGCGTGGCGTCGCAAGACCCGCGCCAGGGCGCGCAGCGTGCATTGCGGGCGGTTTCTGCTGCGAATCAAGCGCCCGCGCGTGTCGAATGCTGCATTCGATGCAGTGCGGTGCGCGAAAGAGCCAGCGGGCGCGCGTGGTGTCGATTCGCGCATATCGACAGGCGAAGAGGTCGCTTGGTGCGACGCAGCACACCACGTAACTTTGCACTTCCGCAACCCAGACTCACATACCCCCGTGGCAAAGATTCTGACCCTGCCGGATTCGCACACCGCACCGCTGACGATCCGTGCCAAGGCACTGGTGTTCCACGATCCGCAGTCGCGCCAGCTGCTCGATCACGTCGAGCGTCTCGCGCGCAGCGACGCCACCGTGCTGGTGACCGGCGAGACCGGCACCGGCAAGGAGCTCATCGCTCGCCACATCCACACCACCAGCGGCCGTGCCGGCCCCTTCGTGGCCGTCAACTGCGGGGCCTTCAGCGAGACCCTGATCGATGCCGAGCTGTTCGGCCACGAGGTGGGCGCGTTCACCGGCGCGACCCATGCGCGCGCCGGCTGGTTCGAGGCCGCCAACGGCGGCACGCTGTTCCTCGACGAGATCGGCGACCTGCCGATGTCGCTGCAGGTCAAGCTGCTGCGCGTGCTGCAGGAGCGCCAGGTGGTGCGCCTGGGTTCGCGCCGGCCCATCGCGCTGGACGTGCGGCTGGTGGCGGCCACCAACATCGACCTCGCGCGCGCCGTGGCCGCGCAGCACTTCCGGGCCGACCTCTACTACCGCCTCAGCGTGGCCGGCGTGCGCCTGCCGGCGCTGCACGAGCGCCAGGCCGACATCCTGCCGCTGGCCGAGCACTTCATCGGCGTCTATTGCAACCGCCTGGGCATCCGGCCGGTGCCCCTGAGCGCGGCGGCCGGCCAGGCGCTGCGCGACTACAGCTGGCCCGGCAACATCCGCGAGCTGGAGAACGTCATCCACTACGCGCTGATCGTGTGCGCGGGCGACGAGATCCACCCGAGCGACCTCAAGCTGGTGCCGCTGCTGCCGCCCACCGACCGGCGGGTCGGGCCCGCGGTGGACGCGGCGCCGGCCTACGGCGGCTACTGGCCGCCCGCCGCACCCGCCGAGCAGGCGGTGGCCGCGCCGCCGCCAGCGGCCGATGCGCGCTCGCGGCTCCCGCAGGTGTTCGAGGAACTGCTGCGCGAGGGTGGCGACGGGCTGTTCGATGCCGTCGAGCGGGCCCTGGTGCACGCCGCGTTCGAGCACGCGCATCGAAACCAGGTGCGCTCGGCCCGGGCCCTGGGCGTCACCCGCAACATGGTGCGCACGCTGCTCAAGCGTCACGGCCTGCTGGCCGCCGGCGCGCCCGAATTCGACGCGGACGGCGATGTGGGCGAGCCCGAGGGCGCCGACCCGCTCGCGGGCGCCGACCACGAGCACCCGCCGGCCGGCGCGGGCGGGCGCCTGTCGCTCTCGGCCGCTTAAGCAACGACGTTTAAGTTCTTTGTCGCCGCCGAGCTGAATCCCCAGAATTGCGTTCAGCCTGTGCTCAGCTTGCACCGCCCGGTTTGATAGCTTCCCGATTTCGAAACCCAAGGATTCCCCTGATGACGACTTCCCGCCTCCTTTCCCGAACGCTCCTGGCCCTGGCGCTCACCGCGTCCGCCGCCGTCTCGTTCGCCAAGGACATCACGCTGCTCAACGTCTCCTACGACCCGACGCGCGAGCTCTATGCCGACATCGACGCCGCCTTCCCGAAGTACTGGAAGGCCAAGACCGGCGACGACCTGAAGATCAACGCCTCCCACGGCGGCTCGGGCGCCCAGTCGCGCGCGGTGCAGGACGGCCTCGAGGCCGATGTCGTCACGCTGGCGCTCGCCTATGACATCGACGCGCTCGTCGCCAAGGGCCTGGTGAACAAGGGCTGGCAAGAAAAGTTCAAGAGCAACAGCACGCCCTACACGTCCACGATCGTGTTCCTGGTGCGCAAGGGCAACCCCAAGGGCATCCACGACTGGTCCGACATCATCAAGCCGGGCGTCGGCGTGATCGTCGCCAATCCCAAGACCTCCGGCGGCGCGCGCTGGGCCTACCTGGCCGCCTACGGCTGGGCGCTGAAGCAGCCGGGCGCCACCGACGCCACCGCCCGTGCCTACATCAAGAAGGTCTACGAGAACGTGCCGGTGCTCGACTCGGGCGCGCGCGGCGCGACCGTGACGTTCGCGCAGCGCGACGTGGGCGACGTGCTGCTGGCCTGGGAGAACGAAGGCTACCTGTCGCTGAAGGAATTCGGCGCCGACAAGTTCGACGTGGTCTACCCGCCGTCCAGCATCCTGGCCGAGCCGCCCGTTGCAGTCGTCGACAAGGTGGTGGACAAGCGCGGCACGCGCGCCGTCGCGCAGGCCTACCTCGAATACCTGTACACCCCCGAAGCGCAGGAAATCGAGGCGAAGAACTACTACCGCCCGATCGACCCGACCGTGGCCGCGAAGTACGCCAGCAAGTTCCCGAAGGTGAAGACGTTCACGATCGACGACACCTTCGGCGGCTGGACCAAGGCCCAGGCCACGCACTTCGCCGACGGCGGCGTGTTCGACCAGATCTACACGAAAAAGTAATTGCCGGGGGCCTGGCCCCTACGGTGGGCTGACTCAACCTGTCCTCCTGCGCGCAGTCGCAGGATCCACGAACAGCGAAGACCTCGGCCAGGGTGGATCCTGCGACTGCGCGCAGGATGACACTCGTTGACCCGAACCTCCAAATCCTCCGCCTCGTGAGACTTCCCTCACGAGGCGCTTTTCATGGTGCTCGCGACATAGACTGCTCCCCCAGATGCCCGGGCCACCGGGTGCGGGAGGAGATCTCATGTCGGCCAAGTCCCTGATCACCGGCCTCGTGCTTGCGGGCGCCAGCCTGCTCGCGCACGCCGACGCCACGCTGAAGACGATGTCGCCCCAGGGCGAGGTCGCGCTGGTGCGCCAGGTGCGCGCCACGTTCAGCGAGTCCATGGTCAAGTTCGGCGATCCGCGGCTGCCCGCGCCGCTGGACGTGGCCTGCCAGCCAAACGCGGCGCAGGGCGGCATCGGGCGCTGGGTGGACGACAAGACCTGGGTCTTCGACTTCGCCAGGGACGTGCCGCCCGGCACGACGTGCCGCGTCGCGCCGCATCCGGGCATCAAGTCGGTGGCCGGCTCGGCCATCGCGGCGGCCGCGAAGTTCGACTTCTCCACCGGCGGCCCGGCCGTCGTGCGCGCCTACCCGGCGCCGGGCGAGGACGCGAAGATCGAGGAGGAGCAGGTCTTCGCGCTGCTGCTCAACGGCGCGGCCGCGGCCGACAGCGTCCAGCGCTTCGCGTACTGCGAGGTGGCGGGCGTGGGCGAGCGCATTCCCGTGAAGGTGATCACCGGCGCCACGCGCGACGCGATCCTCAAGGCGGTGAACCTGGTGCCACAGCAGGCGCGCAGCGTGACCTTGCAGTGCGCGCGGCCGATCGCGCCCGAGTCCAGGGTGTCGGTGGTGTGGGGCAAGGGCATCGCGACCCCCTCGGGCGTGGCCAGCACGGCGGATCGCCGGCTGGCCTACGCGGTGCGCCCGGCCTTCACCGCCAGCTTCACCTGCGAACGCGTGAACTCGCGCGCCGACTGCCTGCCGATGCGGCCGCTGCGCGTGGAGTTCTCCGCGCCGGTGCCGCGCCGCATCGCCGAGAAGGTGGCGCTCGTCGCGCCCGACGGCCGCCACGAGCCGCAGGTCGAGCAGCACCGCGGCGAGACCTCCGACGCGCTGGTGGACCTGCACGAGTCGGGCCTGCACAAGTTCATCTACTTCTTCAGCCGCGACAAGGGCCGCGTGGACGGCGATGCGTCGCAGGAGGGCGTCACGGCGGTGCAGTTCTCCGACCTGTTGCCCGAGAAGGCCGACGTGCGCATCGAGCTGCCGGCCGATTTCGCCGACGACAGCGGCCGCAAGCTGGACAACGCCGCGCAGTTCCCGCTGGCCACGCGCACCTCCGACGCGCCGCCGCTGGCCAGGTTCCCGGCGGCCACTTTCGGCATCCTCGAGCTCAACGCCGAGCCGATGCTGCCGCTGACGGTGCGCAAGATCGAGGGCGCGCTGGGCGTCAAGGCGGTGAGCCTGGGCGGCGCGCCGGCGCGCGACCTGACGCTCACCGACGACGCCGCCATCATCGAGTGGTTCGCCCGCGTGGCGCGCTACGACGAGACCTCGCTGGATCGCGCGACGGTGGAGCAGGAACTGGGCATCAGGCTGCCGCCCCCGCCGGTCAAGGCCAAGCCGGCCCGGCAGGCCAAGGACCACGGCCGCACGAAGACGCAGCAGGAACAGGACGGGGACGCCGACGAGGCCGAGGTCGCCGCGCAGGATCCGAAAGTCGTGCAGACGCGCACGGTGAGCCTGCTGAACAAGGCCGCCGGCGTGCACGTGGTCAAGCTGCCGCCGGATGCGCAGACCGAGCCGCATCCATTCGAGGTGATCGGCATCCCGCTGCCGCAGCCGGGCTACCACGTCGTCGAGATCGAGTCGCCGCGGCTCGGCGAGGCCCTGCTCGATCGCAAGGCGCCGATGTACGTGCGCACCGGCGTGCTCGTGACCAATCTCGCGGTGCATTTCAAGTGGGCGCCGGTCAACTCGGGCGCCTGGGTGACGACGCTGGACAAGGGCCAGGTCGTGCCCGGCGCGGCGGTGCAGGTGTCGGACTGCCAGGGCAAGCCGGTGTGGAGCGGGCAGACCGATGCGCAGGGCTTCGCGCGCATCGACAAGGCCCTGCCGCGCCTGGACTGGAACGTCTGCAATCGCGCGGGCAATGGCCGCTGGTCGGGCCAGTCGGGGCGGCCCGCCGGCTACTTCGTCAGCGCCCGCAAGACCGACGCGCAAGGGCGCGCCGACATGGCCTTCGTGTGGTCGACGTGGCAGGAGGGCATCGAGGCCTGGCGCTTCAACCTCAACTCCTCCGGCGGCCGCGGCGACGAGTCGCGCGCGCTGTTCCACACGGTGATGGATCGCACGCTGCTGCGCGCGGGCCAGACCGTCTCGATGAAGAGCCATGCGCGGCGCGAACTGCTCACCGGGCTGGCGCTGATGGCTGCCGGGGAGCTGCCCACCACGCTGCGCATCACGCACGAGGGCTCCGGCGACCACGTCGACTTCCCGCTGACATGGCGCGCCGGCCGCTACGCCGAGACCGTGTTCAAGATCCCCGACGACGCGAAGCTGGGCGTCTACGACGTGACCCTGCAGACGGGCGGCTACGTCGCCGCGCAGACCGGCTCGTTCCGCGTCGAGGAGTTCCGCCTGCCCGCGATGATCGGTCGCCTGGTGCCGCCCGCCGGGCCGCAGGTCGACCCGCGCGAGCTGACGCTGGACGTGATGGTGAACTACGGCAACGGCGGCGGTGCCGCCAACCTGCCGCTGCGCGTCTCTGCACAGGTGCGCGACATCGACCTGGCGCAGGCCGTGCCCGCGTCGCGCTACCCCGGCTTCCATTTCGATCCCCCCGCCGCCCCGGGCACCGACGATCGTTCCGGCGACGGCGCGATATTCGGCGAGGACTTCGTCGACGAGGACGACGCCGACCGCATGGCCACGCAGCGCGACACGCATTCGAAGCTGGTGGCCGACAAGCTCCCCGTGACGCTGGACAAGGCGGGCGCCGGCAAGGTGACGCTGGCCAGGCTGCCACCCGTGACGACACCCAGGGAACTGCTGGTGCAGGCCACCTACGCCGACCCGAACGGAGAGGTGCAGACGCTGAGCCAGACGCTGCCGCTGTGGCCCTCGGGCGTGGTGCTGGGCGTGCGCACCGACGACTGGGTGTCGGTGCACCAGAAGCTGCCGGTGCAGGTGGTGGCGCTCGACACCCGGGGCAAGCCGCTGGCCGGCGTCGACGTCGGCGTGCGTGCCGTCGTGCACCGCTCGCTGTCGGCGCGCAAGCGGCTGGTGGGCGGCTTCTACGCCTACGACAACAAGAACGTGGACGACGACCTCGGCGAAGTGTGCTCGGGCAAGAGCGACGCGCGCGGCCTGGTGCTGTGCGAGGCCACGCTGGCGGCCTCGGGCCAGGTCGAACTCATCGCCGAGGCCAGGGATGCCCAGGGCCATCTCGCGCGCGCGGCCTCCAGCGTGTGGGTGACGCGCGCGGGCGAGGTGTGGTTCGGCAGCGCCAACGACGACCGCATGGACGTGCTGCCCGAGCAGCGCGCCTACGAGCCGGGCCAGGTGGCGAAGTTCCAGGTGCGCAGCCCGTTCCGCCACGCCACCGCGCTGCTGGCGATCGAGCGCAACGGCATCGTCGAGACACGCACCGTGGAACTCGACGGCCGCGATCCCACCCTCTCAGTTCCGGTGAAGGCCGAGTGGGCGCCCAATGTGTTCGTGTCGGTGCTCGCGGTGCGCGGGCGCGTGCGCGACGTGCCGTGGTACTCGCTGTTCAGCTGGGGCTGGAAGTCGCCGGTGGAGTGGTGGCACGCATGGCGCGACGCGGGCACCGACTACCAGGCGCCCACCGCGATGGTCGATCTCGCCAAGCCGGCGTTCAAGTTCGGCATCACCGAGATCGAGGTGGGCATCGCCGCGCACCGCCTGAAGGTGGACGTGGTGCCCGACAAGGCCACGTACCCGATCCGCGCCACCAGCCAGGTGCGCATCAAGGTGACGCTGCCCGACGGCAGCACGGCGCCGGCGGGCACCGAAGTCACGCTCGCTGCGGTGGACGAGGCCTTGCTCTCGCTGAAATCCAACGACAGCTGGGACCTGCTCGGCGCGATGATCCGCCGCCGCGAGTACGACGTGGAGACGGCCACCGCGCAGATGCAGATCATCGGCAAGCGGCACTTCGGCAAGAAGGCCGCGCCCCCGGGTGGTGGCGGTGGCCAGTTCCCCACGCGCGAGCTGTTCGACACGCTGCTGCTGTGGAACCCGAGCGTGGTGCTCGATGGGAAGGGCGAGGCCGTCGTGTCGGTGCCGCTCAACGACTCGCTCACGAGCTTTCGCATCGTCGCGATCGCCGACGTCGTCCAAGGGGCGCAGCAAGCGCTGTTCGGCACCGGCCAGGCGACGATCGCGGCCACGCAGGACCTGCAGATCGTCTCGGGCGTGCCGCCGCTGGTGCGCGAGGGCGACCACTACAAGGCGATGTTCACGCTGCGCAACTCGTCGAAGGCGGCGCTGAACGCGGCGATCGCGGCCTCGGCGGGCGCGCAGTCGCTGCCCGCGCAGACGCTGGCGATCGCGGCAGGTGCCGCGGTGGACGTGGCGTGGGACGTGGACGCGCCGTTCAACGTGGCCAACGTCGCGTGGCTCGTGTCGGCCGATGCCGGCGCGGCGCACGACCGCCTGAAGTTCGCGCAGAAGATCGTGCCCGCCGTGCCGGTGACGGTGCAGCAGGCCACGCTGGTGCAGCTGGACAAGAGCCTGAGCATGCCCATCGCGCCGCCGGTCCACGCGCTGGCCGATGGCACGGGCAGGCTGCGCGGCGGCGTCGACGTGGCGCTGAAGCCGCGGCTGGGCGACGGCCTGCCCGGCGTGCGCGAGTTCTTCGAGCGCTATCCGTGGATCTGCTTCGAGCAGCAGGCCTCCATCGCCATCGGGCTGCGCGACACGGCGCACTGGCACGCGCTGGTGGCCCGGGCGGCGCTGTACCAGGACGAGGACGGGCTGCTGAACTACTTCCCGAGCAACCTCCCGCGCACCGGCAGCGACAGCCTCACGGCCTACGTGCTGGCCATCAGCGACGAGGCCACGAAGCTGGGCTACGACTTCGCGCTGCCCGACGACGCCAGGGCCGGCATGGAACGCGGGCTGATCGGCTTCGTGGAGGGCAAGGTGCAGCGCGACTTCTGGCGCCCGGCCTTCCTCAGGAACGGCGACCTGGACGTGCGCAAGCTCGCCGCGCTGGAGGCCTTGAGCCGCTACGGCAAGGTGCAGCCGCGCATGCTCGATTCGATCCAGCTCCTGCCCAACCAGTGGCCCACCGGCGCGGTGATCGACTGGCTGCAGGTGCTCGATCGCGTGCCGAGCATCCCCGATCGCGCCAGGCGTATCGGCGAGGCCGAGCAGGTGCTGCGCGCGCGCCTGAACGTGCAGGGCACGCGCCTGGTCTTCTCCACCGAGCGCGACGACAGCTGGTGGTGGCTGATGAGCAACGGCGACGTCAACAGCGTGCGCATGACGCTGGCGGTGCTCGATAGCAAGGACTGGGCCGACGACGTGCCGCGCATCGTCACCGGCACGTTGCAGCGCCAGCAGGCCGGCCGCTGGTCGACGACGGTGGCCAATGCCTGGGGCAGTGTCGCGATGGAGGCCTTTTCGAAGAAGTTCGAGAGCGTGCCCGTGCGCGGCGTCACGCGTGCCGGCTTCGGCGCGCCGGGCGCGAGCGCGTCGCTTGACTGGGCGAAGATGCCGGCGGGCAACTCGTTGCCCCTGGGTTGGCCCGCCGGCTTCGCGGTCAACGGCAACAAGGCCGACGCCACGCTGCAGGTCGACCACGACGGCAGCGGCAAGCCCTGGGTGACGATCACCTCGCGCGCCGCGGTGCCGGTCATGGCGCCGTTCGGCAGCGGCTATCGCATCACGAAGACGGTGATGCCGGTGGAGCAGAAGGTGAAGGGCCAGTGGTCGCGCGGCGACGTGGTGCGCGTGCACCTCGACATCGACGTGCAGGCGGACGCCACGTGGGTGGTGATCAACGACCCGATCCCGGGCGGCGCGGCGCTGCTGGGAACGGGTCTCGGCAATGACGACCAGATCGGCACCGGCACCGAGAAGGACGACGCGCGCGGCTGGCTCGCGTACCAGGAGCGCAGCTTCGAGGCGTTCCGCGCGTATTACCGCTACCTGCCCAAGGGCGCGTTCAGCGTCGAGTACACGATGCGCCTCAACAACCCGGGCCGCTTCGGCCTGCCGCAGACGCACGTCGAGGCGATGTACGCGCCGGAGATGTTCGGCGAGTCGCCCAACGCGGCGTTCGTGGTGCAGCCATGATCTCGCGCCGAGTCCGCACGACGCTCGCGGCGGCCTGCCTGGCCGCCTGCGTGAGCGTGCATGCGGCCACGCCGTCGTTCGAGCAGGTGCGCGCTTCGTACCGCAGCTCGGAGACGCTGCTGCTCGATCGCCACGGCCAGCCGGTGCAGCTGGTGCGCACCGACCCGCGCGCGCGGCGCGGCGCCTGGGTGGCGCTGGCGCAAGTCTCGCCGGCGCTGCGTGCGGCCGCCATCGCGTCGGAGGACCAGCGCTTCCTGCAGCATTCGGGCGTCGACTGGTCGGCCGTGGCGGGCGCCGCGATCGGGCGCGCGGGCGCGGGCGGCACGCGCGGCGCGTCCACCATCACGATGCAGCTCGCGGGCCTGCTCGATCCCGACCTGGCCTTGCCCAGGGGTGGCCGATCGATGGGCATGAAGATCGAACAGGCCGCGGCGGCGCTGCGTCTCGAGCGCACGTGGACGAAGGACCAGATCCTCGAGGCCTGGCTCAACCTCGTGCCGTTCCGCGGCGAGCAGGTGGGCGTGGCGGCGATGTCGCAGGCCTTGTTCCAGAAAGCGCCGTCGGGCCTCGATGCCGACGAGTCGGCCATCGCCGCGGCTCTGCTGCGCGCGCCCAACGCGGCGCCCGCCGTGGTGGGCCAACGCGCGTGCGGCGTGTTGAAGGCGCAGGGTCGCGCGGACGAATGCGCCAATGCGCAGGGCTTCGCCGAGCTGATCCTGGGCCGCGCTTCGAACGCGTCGATCGACACCGCCGATCAGCTCGCGCCGCACTTCGCGCGCCAGGTGCTGAAGATGACGGACAAGGCCGCGCCGCCGGCCATGCTGCGCACGACGCTCGACGCCGGCACGCAGCGCCGCGCCCGCGACGCGCTGCGCCAGCAACTGGCCGAGCTGCGCGACCGCGACGTGGAGGACGGCGCCGTGGTGGTGCTGGACAACGCCACTGGCGACGTGCTCGCATGGGTGGGCTCCAGCGGCGACCTGTCGCGGGCCGCGGCCGTGGACGCCGTGGTCGCGCCGCGCCAGGCCGGCTCCACGTTGAAGCCCTTTCTCTACGAGCAGGCGATCGAGCAGCGCTGGTTGACCGCCGCCTCGGTGCTCGACGACGCGCCCACGCGCCTTCACACCCCCTCGGGCCTCTACATTCCACAGAACTACGACCACGACTTCAAGGGCCGCGTGACGGTGCGCACCGCGCTCGGCTCGTCGCTCAACGTGCCCGCCGTGCGCACCGCGGTGATGGTGACACCCGGCCGCTTCGCGCGTCGCCTCGTCGCGCTGGGCCTGCCCATTCGCAAGCCGGGCGACTTCTACGGCTACAGCATCGCGCTCGGCTCGCCCGAGGTGACGCTGCTGTCGCTGGCCAACGCCTACCGCGCACTGGCCAATGGCGGCGCCGTCTCCGCGCCGCGGATGCTGTTGCCGGCCGACGCGGCATCGTCCACGCGCGTGATGGATCCGGCAGCGTCGTTCATCGTGGCCGACATCCTGTCCGACAACGGCGCACGCGTGCCCACCTTCGGCCTGGACAACGCGCTGGCCACGCGCTACTGGTCGGCCGTCAAGACCGGCACCAGCAAGGACATGCGCGACAACTGGTGCGTGGGCTTCAGCGCCCGCTACACGGTGGGCGTGTGGGTGGGCAACGCCGGCGGCGCGCCGATGCATGCGGTCTCCGGCGTCACCGGCGCGGCGCCCGTGTGGCGCACGGTGATGGACGCCCTGCAGCGCAGCGACGTCGCCGACGACCACCCCGGGCGCGTCGGGCCGCGCGGCGCGCTGATCCGCACGGCCTTCGTGCATTCGCCCACCGCCCCCGTGCCGCCGCCCGGCGTGGTCTCGCAGCCCGTCACCTTCGACGCGCAGCTGGAGGCGCCGCGCACCGAGTGGTTCCTCGCCGGCACCGAGACCGCGCACGTGACGCTGGCGAGCGCCGCGGGCAGCGCCGCGCGCCTGATCGCCTCGCCCGACGACCAGTCCGTCGTCGCCCTTGACCCCGACATCCCGCCGGCGGTGCAACGCCTGCGCTTCGAGGCCGTCAGCCCGCTGCCGCCCGGCGCGGCATGGCGGCTGGACGGCAGGCGGCTGGGCCCGGCGCGGCCCCTGCCGTGGTCGCCGTGGCCCGGGCATCACGTGCTGGAGCTGGTGGATGCGAAGGGCGGCGCGCTCGATACGGTGAGCTTCGACGTGCGGGGTGCGCAGGCCAGGCCTGCCGTATCGACTGCGGGCGGCGGCGCGAGCACCGTGCGCCCGGCGACGAGGCCGTCTTCATGATTTTCGCTGTCGCGCAGTGCGAAGTTGGTTTCGTGGGATGGACCGAGGGCAGTCCACAATCGCGTTTTCTGGCCGAGAGCTTTATCTTCGTGCGACAGATTCCATGGAGGCGGCAGATGGATTTGCCCAGCTTTACCGATCAATGGCAACAGCAGCGACAGCAACTCTTCAAGTCCGCGCCCCCCGAGGGCCGGAAAGTCCGATACATGGACAAGGAGTTTCTGGTCTACCCCGGCACCTTCTGGCCGTTCGCCGACAGTCTGCCGCTGGTCAGGCATTTTCGGATCACACCGGGCGAAAGCGTGCTGGACGTAGGTACCGGCTCGGGCGTCATCGGCATCTTCGCCTGCTACCGGGGCGCGGGGCGAGTGGTTGGCGTGGACATCAACCCGGCGGCCATCCGGAGCGCGACCCACAACGCTCAGGTGCATGGCTTTGCCGACACCATGAAAGTGCTGCGATCCGACCTTTTCGATGCGCTGGGCGATGAGCGTTTTGACGTCGTCACTGCCAATCTGCCGTTTAGAAACAAGCCGGCGCACGATGTGGTGGCGATGTCCCAATGGGACACCGACTTCAAGACCAATACGCGCTTCTTCGAAGAGGTGGGCCGGCACTTGCACCCCAAGGGGCGTATCTATTTCGTGCAATCCAATTTCGGTGAAATCGAGGCCGTGATGCGCCTCGCGCAGGCGGCGCGCCTGCAGACCACGGAATTGGCCAGCGAATTCATCGACGACACTCGACGCCAGGAATTCTTCGTCTACGAGATGACCCTGGCTTGACGCATCGGCTGCCATGGACAGGCGCCTGCTGACCATCAAGTCGCGTCGCGATGTTCCGCGCTCGGAACTGGATCGGATGGTCCGAAGAGTGGTGGTTATCCTGTCCGGCTCGCGAGGCGGTTCCACCCTCTTAAAGGAGTCCCTGGCACTACACCCTCGCGTCGCCTCGCTGGACGGGGAGTTGGACCCGCTCCTCACCTTGTCCGGCAACGGCTTCAATCAAAATTCCGACAGCGATTGCATCGAATCGGTGGCAAATGCCACTGAGCTGGCCAGCAGCATCCTGGACGAGATTTCATTTGCTTCGACGGAGATCCTCGACACCAGCCTGCTGCTCAGGAAATGGAAGAACCGGCTGGCGCTGCAGTTCCCTTTGTACTTTCTGGATGCCGGCGCCTACCGCCGGCTTGAGCAGTCGCTGGAGGCTGCGCTGACCCTGTTCCACCGTGGCGACCGCCGCAGCGACAACGAGCTACAGGGCCTGATTCTCTCCGCCGTATTCAGTGACGAGCCATGGCGGATCAGCTACTACGACGGCAACGCAGCCCCGGGCACGAACCGCCATTTTGACGAGCCGCTGAAAATTGAGGAGCCGCCGTTCGTGGTGCCGACGCTCAGGCGCCAACCCTTCGCCTTGGCCGATGTGCGAGATTCAGTACTGCTCTTCAAGTCCCCGTCCGATGCCTATCGCATCGGCATGTACGAGCGATTGTTCCCCAATGCCGAGGTGACGTACATTCACCTGACACGAGGCTTCGCGCAGTGTGTGAACGGTCTGATGGATGGTTGGCTCTACCCGCTAGGATTCTTCTCGCACGATCTCAGCAAGATCGGCTGCGAACTCGCCATTCAGGGGTATTCGGACCGGGTGTCCTTTGGCCGCAAGTGGTGGAAGTTCGACCTGCCACGCGATTGGAGAAGGTTTACTCGCGCGAAGCTGGAGGAGGTGTGTCTGAACCAGTGGTACTCCATCCACGAGGCAATCCTGCAGCGCGGCGTCTGCACCCTGCGTGTGTCCTTTGAGGACTTCGTCGCCAGCCCCGCCGCTGTGCTGAGGCAAATCACGGACCATTTGGACCTGTCCGCCGTGGCTCTGCCAAGAGAGTTGCCCATCAAGATGGCAACTGAACCACCACGTTCCAAACGCTGGCACAAAAGAGGTACCCTGCTCATGGAACTGAGCCAGCGGCCCGAGGTGCGCGAGATGATGGGCTTGCTCGGCTACTCCATGGACGTCGACACATGGTTGTGAACGCAAGGCTACTGCTGCCCTACCTGATGGGTCAGCGCCGCGACGGCCTGCGCCGTGTGGTCGACATCGACCTCCATCCCTGGGACGTACTGGAACTCGCCTTGCAGCACCAAGCGCGGATCGACGATCCCATTGCGAAGCTGCGTGGCCTGGGCAGCCTCTACGCCTTGCTGGCTGCGCGCGTCGCAGCACTGGCCCGCAGCGGCTGCAGGCCAGTCAGCCTCGCCGGCGACTGCGTCTCCAGCCTGGGTATGCTGGCCGGGCTGCAACAAGCCGGCCAGCCGCCCGATCGCGTGCTCTGGCTCGACGCCCATGGCGACTTCCACACCTGGTCCAGCACCCGAACCCAGTACATCGGTGGAATGCCCCTGGCCATGTTCGTCGGCCGGATCGACCGCGGGCTCGACCCGCGCAGCCAGGCGGCGCTCGGTTGCCTGGCCGCCATCGGCGTGCAGCCCTACCCGCCGCAGCAAATCGTTCTCGCCGATGCGCGCGACCTCGATCCCGGCGAAAGCGAAGCCCTGCTGAGCTCCCAGATCCTCCGCTGCCCGCTTGGCGAAGTCCTGGGGCATCTTCGGCCGCGCGAACGCATCTATCTGCACTGGGACACCGACGTCATCGACGACCGGGCGCGCATGCCCGCGCTCAAATACCACGTCCAGCGCGGCCCCAGTGCCGCGGACATGGCGGCATTTTTCCGGGCCCTTCGCTCTTACAACGTCGTCGCCGTGTCTGTCTCCGCCTGGCATGCGGAACAGGACGGCGGCAACCAGACTGCCCGAGCCTGCCTGGAGATCCTGAACACCCTGCTTGACGCCTGACGCCTTGCCGCGAGCCACTTGTCGAGGCTGCTGACGGCGATCAGTCGCGCCTGTGCTGTCGTCTGCTGCAACTGATCGAGTCAGCGTTCAGGCGCTACGTCCTGTTTTTCTCCAACAGACGCCGGACCAACGGAACAATTTCGCGGAATGCATTCTCTTTCTGGATGACGGCAAACACACCCAGCGCACGTGCTCTTTCTCGCAGATCATCGGTGATCATCCCCGTACTGATCGCGATGGGCAAATCAGGATTCAACGAGGCAGCCTCGCGGGCCACATCGAGTCCTGAACGACCGGGCATGTTGTAGTCGGTGATGAAGACATCCACGCTCGCGGGCGCGTCCCTGATCGACGCCAACGCGGCGGTGGCGTCCAGAAAGCCGCTGCAACGATATCCGGCTCTCTCCAGGATTCGAACCATGACCAGCATGACCGTCGCGTCATCGTCGAGATAGACAACATGCTCGCCGTGCGCCTCCGCCTGCGCTGCCTGTTCGTGATCTGCCGGCAGGGCCAGGGGCTCGGAATTGGCTGGCAGGAGAACGTGGAAGGTGCTGCCCTCGCCAAGCAGGGTGTCCACGGCGATGCTGCCGTGGTGAGCAGCAACGATTCCGTGGACCACGGACAATCCCAGGCCCGTTCCCTGACCAGTTGACTTGGTGGTGAAGAACGGCTCGAAGACTCTTTCGAGCGTTCGGGCGTCCATCCCGGAGCCGGTGTCCCTCACCCAGAGATGCGCGTAGGCACCCGGATCCAAGCCGCGCGTCCGCGCGTTCGCGGCATCGATATCGGCGGCTTCGAGGCCGATGACGATCAGGCCGGCTTTGTCATGCAGCGCATGCCAGGCGTTCGTGCACAGGTTCATCAGCACCTGCTGAAGTTGAGTCGCGTCGGCGTGGACGTACAAGGGCGCCTCGGCAAGGTCTTGCCGAAGCTCGACACCTGCGGGCAGCGTCGCGCGAAGGAGGCGGAAGGATTCCTCCACGATGGGTTTCAGGGCCATGTTTTCCAACTGCTGCGGTCGACGACGACTGAAGGTCAGTATTTGTCGCACGAGGTCGCGAGCGCGCAGACTTGCCAGTTGAATCTCTCCGAGAGCGGCTTGCACCGGATGGTGGGGCTCGAGATCGAGCATGGCGAGCTCGATATTGCCCAGGATCGCGCCGAGAATGTTGTTGAAGTCGTGCGCGATTCCGCCGGCCAACGTGCCGAGCGATTCCATCTTTTGGGCCTGCTGGAGTTGCACCTCGAAGCGGCTGAGTTCAGCCTCCGCTTGGCGGTGGGCCGCTCGCCGCGCGGCTTGTGCCAACTCGCGTTCGAGTGCCGGGCCGAGGCGTCGCAAGTTCTCCTTCATCACGTAGTCATTGGCGCCGGCCTGCATCGCGGCAACCGCCGTTTCTTCGCCGATCGTCCCCGAGACGAAGATGAAAGGAATGTCGATGCCCGTACTGCGGAACTCGGCCAGCGCCTGTAGGCCGCTGAAACCCGGCATGCTGAAGTCGGAAATCAGGGCGTCCCAAGGGCCTTCAAGCAGCGCTTGCCGCAGCGACGGCAGATCCTGCACGCGCTGTCCTTCCGGTGCGAAGCCTGCCTTGCGGAGCACCCGCATGGCAAGGCGGAAGTCGTTCTCGGAGTCTTCGACCGCGAGAATCTTGATAGGGCGCCCGTTCATGATGGTCATTGCGGAGGCGGAACCTGATTGAGCGCCAGCCAGTAGATGCCGAGGATCTTGACAGCCTCAAGGAACTCGGCGAAGTCGACCGGCTTGCGAACGTAGCTGTTGGCGCCGAGCGAATACCCGGCGATGACATCTTGCTCCTCCTTTGACGATGTCAGTATCACCGTGGGCAGGAGTGCCGTTCGCGGATCGGCGCGCATGGCCTTGAGCACCCCCAATCCGTCCAGCTTGGGCAGCTTCAGGTCGAGAATGACCAGCGTCGGCGGCGCTGTGCCCCTGCCTTCATAGGCACCGCGCGCGAAGAGGAAATCGAGTGCCTCGACGCCGTCGCGGACCACGGCGACAGGGTTCATCAGATGGCTGCGTTTGAAGGCGCGCAGCGTCAAAGTGACATCGTCGTCGTTGTCCTCAACCAGCAGGATGGTCTTGCTCTCTTCGTTCATCGTCTTGCTCCCTGGGACCGAAATAGAAAGTCGCCCCATGACCGGGGGATGCTTGAGCTCCCAGCGACCATCCGTGGCGATGCATCACGCGCTGTACGGTGGCCAGTCCGACCCCGGTGCCCGGGAAATCGCTCTCGTGATGAAGGCGTTGGAAAGCACCAAAGAGGCGGGAGGCATAGGCCATGTCGAATCCAGCGCCGTTGTCGGAGACAAAGCAGACTTGCTCGCCCCCCTCGTGCCGCGTGCCGATCCGGATGACAGCCTCTTCGACCTTGCCGGTGAATTTCCAAGCGTTGGCGAGCAAGTTCTGGAGGGCGATTGCGATCAACTCGCGGTCGCCTCGGACGAGGATCCTTTTCTCGATTTCCCATCTGACCTGACGCTCGGGCTCGGCTCTGACCAATGTCGAGGCGATCTCTTCAGCCATCGCGCTGAGGTCGATGTCCTGGATCCGCAGTTCGGCCCTCGTGACCCGCGCCAAGCCGAGCAACTCGTCGATCAGGCGGCCCATCCTCTGGCTTGCCGCGCGAATGCGTTGAAGGCTGTCGCGGGCATCGTCGTCAAGCCGGTCTCCATAGTCCTCCAGGAGGGCAAGGGAGAAGCCATCCATGCTCCGCAACGGGCTGCGCAGGTCGTGGGAAACCGAATAGCTGAATGACTCGAGTTCCTTGTTCAGCACGACGAGGTCTCGATTGCTGATCTGGAGCCGGCTGAAGGAATCGCGCAAGGCACGAGTCATTGCATCGAAGTGGCGGGCCACGTCTCCCAGTTCGTCGGAACTCGCCACACCAAGTTCGAACGACCAGTTGCCGGCGGCGACCTCGCGGGTCGCCAGTTCCAGGCGCGCTATCGGACCAAGCACGTCGCGTCGGAACAACCAGGCCGTAGCGGCGGTCAATACCGCCATCACCATGAGCCCCAGCCCGGTGATCAGGACGACGCGATGTTGCGTCTCGTCTATTCGGTCCCCCGCATCGTGGATGAGTTGCTCGGCCTCCACGAGGCTGTTCTGCTGCAGGATGAGTATCCGGCTCGACAATTGCGCCTCGAATCGACGCTGCACGTCGTCGACGGTGCCCGTCCCGGTTGACGCATCGACTTCACTGAACAGGCGGTGGCTGGCTTCTCCTTGGCTTCGAAGGCTCGCCAATATGTTTGCGGCGGCACCGTCGAGCGGAACAGGGTTTGCGAACAGGCGCTCCAGCCTCTCCCACACGATTTTCTCCTGCAATCGTGCACGATCGCGTCGATTGAGAAGGTACTCGAAGCTCACCATGCGCATGTTGTTGAGTGCATCGACGATCTCGACGCTCTGACCCCGCTGGGCGACTGCTGCGCGAACCTGGGCGTTGGCCCAGCCAATGCTGACGGAAATCAGCATCATGGTGCCGAGCATCAGGGTGGCTGCAAACGTGGCTTTGGTGCTGATCTTCATCGGACCACCGTCACGCGCGCCGGACTCACCGCGAGCAACGTGTCGAGCGAGAGATGGGAAACGAAGTTGGGCATGGGCTGGCTGGGAGCGTAGTTTCGCGCCATCGCCCAAGTCGCCACATCCTCGAGCGTGACCAGTTGAGCCTGCTGCTGCTCGACCTCGAGGGTCACGTCCTGCCAAGAGGGATCGAAGGCTTCGGGACTGAGCTTCAACAATCCGGCAAGCGTCTTCTTGGCGGATTCCGGATTGGCGTCGACGAAGGCTTCGGCGTCCAGCAGCGCCCGCACCGCGTGGCGCAACTCCTGCTGGTGGGCCGACACATAGTCTTGCTTGCCGACGAGAACGTAGTTCTGCGCATAGGCGTCGGGCGCATGGAGCGAGACGATGAGATCGCCAAAGCCAAGCTCGGCTTCATGCCGGACAGGCTGCCAAGCGGCGATGGCGTCCACGACGTCATGGCGCAATGAATCGATGAGCTGCGAAGGCGGCAGATCGATCAGTTGGAGTGACTGCGGCGCGATGCGATTGCGCACCAGAAACGCCCAAAGAAAGTACTCGCCACTCGTCCCCAGCGTGACGCCGACTCGGCGTCCGCGCAGATCGCCGGGCGTGCGTATGCCGCGATCGATACGCCCCAACACGGCGAGTTCGTTCGACGCGTTGGCCACTGATGCAACGATGCTCAGCGGTGCGCCCTTGAGTACCTCGATGACGACCGGCACGTCGGCTGCGACAGCCAAGTCGGCTTGCCCCCGAAGAAGGTCGGCCACCGCGGCCTTGCCATAGCTCTGCGGGAGCAGGGTCACGCCCAGCCCTCGATCGCGGAAGAATCCGCGCGCCGAGGCGATATGGATCAGGCCTGCATGCGGTACGAGGGGAACGGCGATGCGGACGTTCGATTTCCATGCTTCGGGAGTGACGCGGCGACGATTCAATGCGTACAGAGACCCCAGCAGCACGCTTGCGCCCCCGGCAAGCAGGGCGCGGCGACGCATCAAGGCAGACAGGATCGGAGGGGGCACCTACATTTTCCTCACCAACTCCGCTTCAGCGGCGCTGTTGCGTTGACCATGGAATCTGCCCCTGAAGGGCTACCTTTCGGGACGGGCAGGCCCCGGAGGATGTCCTCGAAGGACGCTCACGAATTGCTCGGCCAATGCGTCGATGGCCGGCAACAGGGGGGGCCTCAATCGCTGGGCGGTCGCGTGGTCAGAGGTCTTGGAATACCGCAACACGTCGACACCCGAGCCGCGCAGCCTGGCCGGCGCGTCGGGCACGCGCGTTTGGATCGGTATCTCGTGGCCGGTCAGGCGTGCCGCGGGGCCGTCGTCCTTGACGCGGAACGTAGTGACTTGTCCGAAGACGGCGCGGACCCGCAGTCCGCGCTTCGCGCCGCGAATAGGCGCGGAGATGGACTCGAAAGCTTCGTTGGCATACATGAGGGGCCTCCCTGCACCGGTAGGGCGAGCGCGGACGGCGCAGCATGCCCGATCCGAGCGCGCTGCACCGTTGCAGGACCGCTGACGGTCTGCAGACCCTCACCACTGCATGCATCGACGGCCCGGCGGAGCCTGACGTCGTTGTTTTGACGAGCCATTCATTCATTGAAACTCGTTGCCCGGCCGGGCCCCAAGTCGCGATTGGATAGTAGACGATTTTGTTCGATGCGTCGTCACTGTCGCGTGTCCGAAGTGCACTGAGATGGGCGGCGCAGCCTGGCAATTCGTTGGCGCTCCGATGCCCACTTCTCGATGGGGCTGGACATCTCGGATAGCGAAAACCTCGCGCGCGAAAACGGAATACGTGCCCTGTTTCCGACATTTCGACGTAGGGATCGCGTTGAACAACCCGCCGGTCAACGGTCTGGGCTACGCGGCGCGCAAGGCGGTGGCCGAAGGCGTCGAGAAGGCGGAGGACGACGCGGCCGTCAAGGCCATCGTCATCACCGGTGCCGGCAAGGCGTTCTGCGGCGGCGCCGACATCAAGGAATTCGGCTCGCCGCTGGCCCCCGGACAGAAGCTGTCCGACCGCGTGATCGCCTCGCCCGACGACCAGTCCGTCGTCGCCCTCGACCCCGACATCCCGCCGGCTGCGCGCGGTGTGGCCAAGACATGGCCACGACCTGCGCACCCGGATTCGTGAGCAATCAGAACAGCGGCACGTCGTGCGCGATCGGCGCGCCGCCGTCGACCACGAAGTTGGTGAAGCTGCGCGTCGCCCCGACGGTCAGCGTTGCGGCGGCATAGGTGCCCGAGGCCACGACCTCGTCGCCGGCCGCGATGGCCGTTTCCGAATGGTGGCCGAACGAGATCGCGCTGACCGCGGCGCTCACCGCCAGGCCGTCGATGGAGAACGTCGTGGGTGTCGTGCTGGTGCCCGCCACCGGCGCCGGGCTGGCGTCCACCGGCCCGGCCACTTCGCTGGTCGTGGACGCGGGCACGATGGTCACCGACAGCGCCTGCAGGACGCCGTTGCTGTCCTTGGCCGCGCTCACGATGACGTGCTGCGAGGCACTTGCGGCCAGGTAGGTCTGGAACGTCGAGATGTTGAACGGGTCGGCCTGCGGATCCAGGTTGAACCATTGGCGCGTCGAGCGGTCGGCCAGCCGTGTCTGGGCGGACACGACGATGGATTCGCCCAGCACGGTCGCCGTGTAGGTGTCGGCCACGCTGCCTGCCGCGACGGCGGTGACGTCGCCCTCGAACCCGTAGCTGACGCTGCGCGCGGCGCGCAGGATGCGGATCGAGCTGGCGGCCACGGAGAGGCCGTCGCTGGACACGGTGCCGACGATGGAGACGAGGTCGTCGAGCGCCGGCAGCGACGTGCCGGCCGCGAGTGCCGCGGTGGTCACGTCGACGCCGCGCACGACGAAGCTGGCCGCGGTGCTGCCCGAGGCCGCGGTGAACGACGACACGGCGCCGTCGAACTCCACGGTGGCGCCCGCGGTCTGCACCGGCAGGTGGTCGCGTTTGAGGGCCACCGTGGCGTTGAACGACGTGGCCGGCAGGCTCGGCGCCGTCGTCGCGAACGCGGACACGACGTCGCCCACGGCGAACGCGCTGGCGCACGCGGTGGACTGGCCCTGGGCGCGGCAAGTGGCCGCGGCGAGGCTCACCTGCAGGCCGCCGATGGTGATGGCCGGCGTGGTGGCGGTCGCGGTGACGACGCCTTCGACCTTGTAGAGCGCGCCGCTGGCGCCGGTGGGGGTGTCGTGCACGGAGACCAGCGTCGCCACGATGTTGGCACTGCCGCTGCTGCTGCTGAACAGGTAGCCGTCGACGCTGACATAGGAACCCGCCGTGCTGCCGGCGGTCAGCGTCAGGCCTGACGCATCGCTGATCGGGGTGCACGCGTTCGTCGTCGCGCTCACGCAGGCGCGGTGGTCGGAGAACAGCGTGGCGCTGTCCAGGCTGACGAGCTGGCCCATGATGGTGAGCGTGTTCGCGGTGCCGTCCCAGGCGTCCACGTCGCCGCGCACCAGCGGGTGCACGTGCAGCAGCTTGGCGACAGGGCTGGCGGTGGTGCTGTTGCTGGCGGGATCGATGTCGACCACCTGGCCGACCTCGAGCCCGGAGACTCGGGTGTCGGTGGCCCCCGTGTCGTCGTCGACGACCTGGGCGCTGCCGGTGGCGTATTCATGGCCGTTGACGAACACGCTGCCGAATGCCGTGATCGCGCCGGAGGAACTGGTCGGCGATGCGCTGGAGGGATTCGACGTGCCGCCGGCCGCGGTCGAGCTGCCGCCGCCCCCGCCGCAGGCCGCCAGGGCCAGTGCGAGCGCGGACGACACGGTCCATATTGTCGTGGAAGTCTTCATCACTGTCTCCAGATGGCGCGAGGAGCTTTCCTCGCCGGGACCGCTACTGTGCGACGGCCAGCGCCGAAACGTGTGAAGACAAGTAAACCGAAACCTGTCGCTCAGAGAGTCGACAGTTTGAAGTCGCGCAAGGTAACGCGATGATGTTGGATGTTTCAGTGCGCATCGTCACCGTCGTGCAACGCACCGGGGCACAGGGTCGGGTGGGCGTTTCGCTTGGCCGGCACGGACGTCGCCCCCGCCCCGAAGATGGCGTAGGCTCCGGGTTTTCCAGGTGCGCCGGGCGCGCGACTCGGCCTTGTCGCAGCCGGGACAGGCGCCGGCCCGCGAACAGTCCTAGAATCGAACGATCGTTCTATTTTCTGGCGCCGGCGGCCTGCCGGCCCTTGGCGAACTGAAATTCACGGAGACCAGCCCCATGAGTGCGAGTTACGAAGTCCGCGGCGCCGTCGCCGTCATCACGTTGAACAACCCGCCGGTCAACGGCCTGGGCTACGCGACGCGCAAGGCGGTGGCTGAAGGCGTCGAGAAGGCGGAGGACGACACGGCCGTCAAGGCCATCGTCATCACCGGTGCCGGCAAGGCGTTCTCCGGCGGCGCCGACATCAAGGAATTCGGCTCGCCGCTGGCGCTGGCCGAACCCAACCTGCTGAGCCTGATCGCCCGCATCGAGGGAGCGTCCAAGCCCGTCGTCGCCGCGATCCACACCGTGTGCATGGGCGGCGGCCTCGAGCTGTCGCTGGGCTGCCACTACCGCGTGGCGTCGCCGGGCGCGCAGATCGCGCTGCCCGAGGTCAAGCTGGGCATCCTGCCGGGCGCCGGTGGCACCCAGCGCCTGCCGCGCGCCATCGGCGTCGAGGCCGCGCTCAACATGATCGTCAGCGGCGAGCCGGTCAAGAGCGAGCTGCTGGCGCAGATTCCCGCACAGAAGCTGTTCGACCGCGTGATCGAGGGCGACCTGCTGGAGGGCGCGCTGGCGTTCGCCGGCGAGATCGCCGCCATCCGTCCGCTGCCGGTGGTGCGCGACCTCAAGTGCAGGCACGCCGACGGCGACGCCTACTTCGGTTTCGCGCGCAACACCGTCAAGGCGATGGCGAAGAACTTCCCCGCGCCGGTGCGCTGCGTCGACGCGGTCGAGCAGGCCACCAAGACGAAGTTCGAAGACGGGCTCAAGTATGAGCGCGAGGCCTTCGCCGCCTTGATGCTCACGCCCGAGAGCAAGGCGCTGCGCCATGCATTCTTCGCCGAGCGCGCCGCAGCCAAGATTCCCGGCATCGCGGAAGACACCGCGACGCGCGACGTCAGACAAGTGGCCATCATCGGTGCCGGCACGATGGGCGGCGGCATCGCGATGAACTTCCTCAACGCGGGCATCGCCGTGAAGATCCTCGAGATGAAGCAGGAGGCGCTGGACAAGGGCCTGGGCATCATCCGCAAGAACTACGAGGCGCAGGTCAAGAAGGGCAAGCTGAAGGAGGACAAGTACGCCGAACGCATGGCGCTGCTGTCCACCACGCTGGCCTACGCCGAACTCGGCGACGCCGACCTGGTGATCGAGGCCGTGTTCGAGGAGATCGGCGTCAAGCAGGCCGTGTTCGAGCAGCTCGACGCCGTGATGAAGCCGGGCGCGATCCTGGCGTCCAACACGTCGACGCTGGACCTCGACAAGATCGCCTCGTTCACGAAGCGTCCGCAGGACGTGATCGGCATGCACTTCTTCAGCCCGGCCAACGTGATGCGCCTGCTGGAGGTGGTGCGCGGCGCGAAGACCGCCGACGACGTGCTGGTGACGGTGATGAAGCTGGGCAAGAAGATCAAGAAGACCTGCGTGGTCTCTGGCGTGTGCGACGGCTTCATCGGCAACCGCATGATCGAGCAGTACAGCCGCCAGGCCGGCTTCCTGCTGGAAGAAGGCTGCACGCCGCAGCAGGTGGACAAGGCGGTGGAGAAGTTCGGCTTCGCGATGGGCCCGTTCCGCATGGGCGACCTGGCCGGCAACGACATCGGCTGGGCCATCCGCAAGCGTCGCTACGTCGAGAAGCCCAACCTGCGCTACTCGAAGACCGCCGACCTGCTGTGCGAGCTGGGCCGCTACGGCCAGAAGACCGGCGCCGGCTGGTACGACTACGTGCCGGGCAAGCGCGACGCGATCCCGTCCGAGCTGGTCAACGACATGCTGGGCAAGCACCGCGCGGCACTGGGCATCACGGCGCGCAAGATCGGCGACGACGAGATCGTGCACCGCCTGGTGTACTCGCTGGTCAACGAAGGCGCGCGCATCGTCGAGGAAGGCATCGCGCTGCGCGCGTCCGACATCGACATGGTCTACCTCACGGGGTATGGCTTCCCGCTGTGGCGCGGCGGCCCGATGAACTACGCCGACACCGTCGGCCTGTGGAACGTCGTGCAGGCCATGAAGAAGTTCGCCGGGAACCCGGCCGACGACCAGGCGTTCTGGCAGCCCGCGCCGCTGCTGGCCAGGCTGGCCGCCGAAGGCAAGAGCTTCAGCTGACATGGGCAAGGCAACGGGCTTTGTCGCACGCACCGCGGCCGTCCTGCTCGGCGTCGTGCTGGGCATGGCGATCGTCGCGGGCGCGAGCCCGTGGCGCGAGCTGCTGAAGAAGTCCGAGCCGGTGCCTGCCACCCCGATCCAACGCGAACGCGCGCCCGACCAGCGCGTGTAGCCCCCGAATCACGATTCCAGGAGTTCCCCATGACCGAAGCCGTCATCGTTTCCACCGCCCGCACGCCGCTCGCCAAGAGCTGGAAGGGTGCCTTCAACATGACGCACGGCGCCGAGCTGGGCGGCCACGCCGTCAAGGCGGCCATCGAGCGCGCCGGCATCGACGGCGGCGAGGTGGAGGACGTGCTGATGGGATGCGCCAACCCGGAAGGGGCGACCGGCGCCAACATCGCGCGCCAGGTGGCGTTGCGCGCGGGCCTGCCGGTCTCGGTGGCCGGCGCCACCGTCAACCGCTTCTGCTCCAGCGGCCTGCAGACCATCGCGATGGCCGCGCAACGCGTGATCGCCAACGAGGGCGACGTCTACGTGGCCGGCGGCGTGGAGAGCATCTCGTGCGTGCAGCAGGAGATGAACCACCACATGCTGCGCGACATGTGGCTGGCGCGGAACAAGCCGGCCGTCTACATGTCGATGCTGGAGACCGCCGAGACGGTGGCCAAGCGCTACAAGATCTCGCGCGAGCGCATGGACCAGTACGGCGCCGCCAGCCAGCAGAAGGCCGCCGCGGCGCTCGAGGCGGGCCTGTTCAAGGACGAGATCGCGCCCATCACCGTCACCGCCGGTGTCGCCGATCCGAAGAACGGCATCCGCACGAAGCAGGTCACGGTCGAGAACGACGAAGGCATCCGCGCCGGCACCACCTACGACGGCATCAAGGACCTGCGCTCGGCGCTGCCCGGCGGCCTGATCAGCGCCGGCAACGCGAGCCAGTTCTCCGATGGCGGCGGCGCCTGCGTGGTGGTGTCCAGCCAGTACGCCGAACGCAAGGGCCTCAAGCCCATCGGCCGTTTCCTCGGCTTCGCCGTGGCCGGCTGCGAGCCCGACGAGATGGGCATCGGCCCTGTATACGCGGTGCCGAAGGTCCTTCGTCGACTGGGCCTGACGGTGGCCGACATCGACCTGTGGGAACTCAACGAGGCGTTCGCGGTGCAGGTGCTGTACTGCGCCGACACGCTCGGCATCCCGATGGACCGCCTCAACGTCAACGGCGGCGCGATCGCCGTCGGCCATCCCTACGGCGTCAGCGGCCAGCGCCTGACCGGCCACGCGCTGATCGAGGGCAAGCGGCGCGGCGCGAAGAAGGTGTGCGTCACCATGTGCATCGGCGGCGGCATGGGCGCCGCGGGCGTGTTCGAGGTTCTGTAATCCGACGCCTTCGAAAGCGGAGCGCGACGTGATCGATCTCGACGACGTGCGCGACTTCTTCGCCCGGGCGCCGTTCATGGTCGACCTCGGCGTGGTGCCGACCGCGGTGTCGGAAGGTCGCTGCGAGACCGAGATGGTGTTGCAGGCACGGCATCTCCAGCACACCGGCCAGGCGCATGCCGGCGTCGTCACCGCGCTGGCCGACCACACGGCCGGCGCCGCGGCGCAGAGCGTGGTGCGCGCCGGCGGCGTCGCGATCACGGCGGAACTCAAGACCACCTTGCTGCGTCCGGCGGTCGGCTCGAAGCTGGTGTGCATCGGCACCGTGGTCAAGTCCGGCCGCACGTTGATCTTCGCGGAGGCCGACGTCTTCGCCCTTCTCGGCGAGCGGCGCACGCTGGTCGCCAAACTGAGCGCCACGCTGGCCGTGGTGCAACCCGCATGAGCACTCGCCAGACGCTGGACTTCCTGCTGTACGACTGGTTGAAGGTGGACCAGCTCTCGGAGCGCGAGCGCTTCGCCGACCATTCGCGCGCCACCTTCGACGCGGTGCTGGACACCTGCGAGCGCCTGGCGCGCGACAAGTTCGCGCCGTTCAACCGGCTGCTCGACACGCAGGAGCCCTTCGTCGAAGACGGGCGCGTGCACCTCCCGCAGGCCACGCACGACGCATTGCACGCCTACGCGGCCACCGGCATGATCGCCGCGTCGCAGGACGCCGGGATCGGCGGCATGCAGCTGCCCTGCGTCGTCGAGAAGGCCGCCAACGCGTTCTTCTCCCAGGCCTGCATCGCCATGGGCGGCTACGTGATGCTCACGCACGGCAACGCGGGCCTGCTGATGGCCCACGGCACGCCCAGGCAGCAGGAGGTCTTCGCGGCGCGGGAGTTCACGGGCGAATGGTTCGGCACGATGTGCCTCAGCGAGCCGCAGGCCGGCTCGTCGCTGAGCGACATCGCCACGCGCGCCGTGCCCGATGGCGCCGGGTTCGAATCCGACCCGCTGGGCCCGCGCTACCGGCTGGTGGGCAACAAGATGTGGATCTCGGCCGGCGAGCACGAGATCACGCCCAACATCGTGCACCTCGTGCTGGCCAAGATCCCCGGCCCCGACGGCAAGCTGACCGCCGGCGTCAAGGGCATCTCGCTGTTCATCGTGCCCAAGCACCGCGTCGATGCGGATGGGAGACTCACCGGCGAGCGCAACGACGTCAGCCTGGCCGGCCTGAACCACAAGCTGGGCTACCGCGGCACCACCAACACCCTGCTGAACTTCGGCGAGAAGGGCGGGGCGACGGGCTACCTGGTGGGCAAGCCCGGCGAGGGCCTGCGTTGCATGTTCCACATGATGAACGAGGCGCGTATCGGCGTGGGCCTGGGCGCGACGATGCTGGGCGCGGCCGGCTACGACGCGAGCCTCGCGTACGCGAAGCAGCGCACGCAGGGGCGCCCGATCGCTGCCGGCGGCAAGGTTGCGGAGGCGCCGCCGGTGCGCCTGATCGAGCACGCGGACATCCGCCGCATGCTGCTCGCGCAGAAGGCCATCGTCGAGGGCGGCATGGCGCTGGCGCTGTACTGCGCGCGCCTGGTCGACGAGCAGCGCACGGGCGAGGCCGACTCCGCCGCGGCGGCGGGCACGCTGCTGGACATGCTCACGCCGATCGCCAAGAGCTGGCCCAGCGAGTGGGCGCTGGAGGCCAACAGCCTGGCCATCCAGATCCACGGCGGCTACGGCTACACGCGCGACTTCCCGGTGGAGCAGCACTGGCGCGACAACCGGCTCAACATGATCCACGAGGGCACGCACGGCATCCAGGGCCTCGACCTGCTGGGCCGCAAGGCCGTGATGAACGGCGGCGCCGGCCTGAAGCTGCTGGCCCATCGCATCGACGCGACCATCGCGCGCGCGCTGCCGCGGCCGAGTCTTGCGACGCACGCGAACGCGCTTGCGCAGGCGCTGCAACGCCTGGGCGCGGCCACGCGCTCGGCCTGGGCCACCGCGGTGCCCGAGGAGGCGCTGGCCAACGCCACGCCCTACCTGCAGGCGTTCGGCCACACCGTCCTCGCGTGGCTGTGGCTCGACATCGGCGTCTCCATCCTCGAGTCGGATGCGGCCGCCTCCAGCGCCAACGTCGGCCGGCTGGCCGCGCTGGACTATTTCATGCGCTACGAGCTGCCCAGGAACGACGCGTGGCTGCGCGTCGTCGAAACGCGCGATTCGACCTGCCGCGACGTGCCCGAAGACGCGTTCTGAACAAGACCCGGAGACAACAGGACAACGATGATGACTGCTTCCGCCATCCCCACCACGGCCTACGCCGAGCGACGTTCCATCCAGAAGCTGTTCGACCTGTCGGGTCGCACCGCGCTCGTCACCGGGGGCTCGCGCGGCCTGGGCCTGCAGATCGCCGAGGCGCTCGGCGAGGCCGGCGCGCGCGTGCTGCTCAGCGCGCGCAAGGCCGGAGATCTCGAGGCGTCCGCCGCGGCGCTGAAGGAACGCGGCATCGCCGCCGGGTGGATCGCCGCCGACTCCAGCCAGCCCGCCGAGGTGCAGCGCCTGGCCGACGCGGCGATCGCGACGCTGGGCCACGTGGACATCCTCGTCAACAACGCCGGCGCCACCTGGGGCGCGCCGGCCGAGGATCACCCGCTGGAGGCCTGGGACAAGGTGATGAACCTCAACGTGCGCGCCATCTTCCTGTTGTCGCAGGCGATCGGCAAGGCCAGCATGATCCCGCGCCGGCGCGGCCGCATCATCAACGTGGCCTCGATCGCGGGCCTGTCCGGCAACTCCGGTGCGATGACCTCGGTGGCCTACAACACGAGCAAGGCCGCGGTGATCAACTTCACGCGCGCGCTGGCCGGCGAATGGGGCGTGCACGGCATCAACGTCAACGCGCTGGCGCCGGGCTTCTTCCCGAGCAAGATGACCGCGGGACTGCTGGCTCACGTGGGCATCGACAACATGCGCGCCCACGTGCCGCTGCGCCGCCTCGGCGACGACGAGGACCTGAAGGGTGCCGCGCTGCTGCTGGCCAGCGACGCGGGCAAGCACATCACCGGCCAGCTGATCGCCGTCGACGGCGGCGTCAGCGCGGTGCACGGCGGCTGAAGCAGCGTGACGGAACGTGCTCCTCTGCCCTTCGCGCTGGACATCCCGTTCGTCCAGGCGCTGGGCATGCGGCTCTGGCGCTTCGACGGCGGCTTCTCCGAGATCAGCCTCGACGTGCGCCCCGAGATGCAGAACTCGTGGGCCGTCGCGCACGGCGGCGTCGTGATGACGCTGCTGGACGTGGCCATGGCGCACGCCGCGCGCAGCACGCGCAACGTCGACGAGCACGGCGCGCCGGGCATCGTCACCGTCGAGATGAAGACCAGCTTCATGCGGCCCGCCACCGGCCGCCTGGTGGCCACCGGGCACCTGCTGCACGCCACGAAAAGCACGGCGTTCTGCGAAGGCAGCGTCCACGACGAGCGTGGCGCGCTGTGCGCCCACGCCACCGGCACCTTCAAGTTCCTGCGCGCGCTCAAGCGCGGCGACGAGATTTCCTGATCCCACCTTACGGAGACACCGCATGTCCACCATCAACCGCCAGATCCTCCTCGCCTCGCGTCCGCAGGGCGAGCCGAGCGCCGAGAACTTCAAGCTCGTCGAGACCCCCGTCGCGCCGCTGGCCGACGGCCAGGTGCTGGTGCGCCACCACTTCCTGAGCCTCGACCCCTACATGCGCGGCCGCATGAACGACACCAAGAGCTACGCCGCGCCGCAGCCGCTCGACGCCGTGATGATCGGCGGCACCGCCGGCGAGGTGGTGGAGTCGAGGAACCCGCACTTCAAGGCCGGCGACAAGGTGGTGGGCATGGGCGGCTGGCAGGAGTACGCCGTCGTCGACGCCGACCAGCGCGGCGTGCTGCAGAAGGTCGACACCACGCACGTGCCGTTGTCGGCCTACCTCGGCGCCGTGGGCATGCCCGGCGTCACCGGCTGGTACGGCCTCGTGAAGATCATCGCTCCCAAGGCCGGCGAGACGGTGGTGGTCAGCTCCGCCGCCGGCGCGGTGGGCGGCGCGGTGGGCCAGCTCGCCAAGGCGCGCGGCGCGCGCGTCGTGGGCATCGCCGGCGGCCCGGACAAGTGCCGCTCGGTGGTGGAGGAACTGGGCTTCGACGAGTGCATCGACTATCGCCAGTTCCCCGATGTCAAGTCGATGTCCGGCGCGCTGAAGGCGGCGTGCCCGTCCGGCATCGACGGCTACTTCGAGAACGTCGGCGGCCACCTGCTGGACGCCGTGATGCTGCGCTCCAACGCGTTCGCGCGCATCGCGATGTGCGGGATGATCGCCGGCTACAACGGCGAGCCGATCCCGATGACGCTGCCGCAGCTGATCCTGGTCAACCGCATGAAGCTCGAGGGCTTCATCGTCAGCGAGCACATGGAGGCCTGGCCCGAGGCGCTGAAGGAACTCGGCACGCTGGTGGCCACCGGCAAGCTGAAATACAAGGAAACCGTGGCGCAGGGCATCGCCAGCGCGCCCGAGGCATTCTTCGGCCTGCTCAAAGGCAAGAACCAGGGCAAGCAACTGGTCAAGCTCATCTGAAGAGGCCACGGCGATGCTCACCTGGCAATGGACCCGCTTCCCGGGCCTGAGCGGCGACGACGTGTACGACATGCTGGCGCTGCGTTCGACGATCTTCGTCGTGGAGCAGCGCTGCGTCTACCTCGATGCCGACGGCCTCGATCGCCAGTCCTGGCACTTGCTGGGACGCGGCGACGCATCGGGCGACCTGCTCGCCTACGCGCGCGTGTGCGACCCCGGCGTGAAGTACGAGTCGCCGTCCATCGGACGGGTGGTGGTGAACCCGTCGCAGCGCGGCAGCGGCCTGGGCCACGTGCTGATCGCCGAGGCGCTGCGGCGTTGCGACGCCGCCTGGGCCGGCGCACGCAACCGCATCGGCGCGCAGGCCCACCTGCAGGGCTTCTACGGCCGCCACGGCTACCAGCCGGTCGGCGAGACCTACCTCGAGGACGGCATCGTCCACATCGACATGGAGCGCCCCCCGTCATGACCACCGCCACGCACGCCGTGACCAACCAGGTTCCGCCGTTCGAGAACGTGAACCTGTTCGAGACCAACGCCGCGTTGCGCGACGCGGTGAAGTTCAATGCGCCGACGCTGGCCGCCGACTCGCTGTCGGCGCTCGGCACGCTGGCCGGCAGTGCCGAGATGCAGCGCCACGCGCGCCTGGCCAACCTGCATCTGCCGACGCTGCACTCGCACGACCGCTTCGGCAACCGCCTCGACGAGGTGGAGTTCCATCCGAGCTACCACGTGCTGCTGGGCGCGGCGCTGCAGCATCGCCTGCACGGTTCGCCGTGGGCGGCCGACGGCCCCAGCCACGTCGAGCGCGCGGCCGGGTTCATGTTGTTCACCGAACTGGAGCCGTCGGTGCTGTGCCCCGTGTCGATGACCTACGCGGTCGCGCCCGCGCTGCGCGCCAACGAGGCCTTGCAGCAGACCTTCGGCGGCCTGCTGGCCAGCCCGCGCTACGACCCCCGCTTCCAGCTCGCCAGTGCCAAGACGGCGATGACGATGGGCATGGGCATGACGGAGAAGCAGGGCGGCTCCGACGTGCGCGCCAACACCACGCGCGCCGAGCCCGATGGCAGCGATGCCTGGGGCGAGCGCTACCGCCTGGTGGGCCACAAGTGGTTCATGTCGGCGCCGATGAGCGACGCGTTCCTGGTCGTCGCGCAGACGCGCGCGGGCCCCACGTGCTTCTTCCTGCCGCGCTGGCTGCCCGACGGCTCCCTCAACGCGGTGCGCATCCAGCGCCTGAAGGACAAGCTGGGCAACCACGCCAATGCGAGCTCGGAGGTCGAGTTCGTCGACGCGCTCGCCTGGCGCGTGGGCGACGAGGGCCGTGGGCTGCCGCAGATCCTGGCGATGGGTGCGCTGACGCGCCTCGATTGCGCGCTGGGCACCTCGGGCCTGATGCGCGGCGCGCTGTCGCTGGCGCTGCACCACGCCGCGCACAGGAAAGCGTTCGGCAAGCGGCTCGTCGACCACGCACTGATGCGCAACGTGCTGGCCGACCTCGCGCTGGAGAGCGAGGCCTCCACCGCGCTGGCGCTGCGCGTGGCGCGCGCCGTCGACCGCAGCGAGGAGCCGGCCACGCCGGCGCCCGAGCGCGAGCACGAGGCGCTGATGAGACGCCTGCTCACGCCCGCCGCCAAGTACTGGGTCTGCAAGCGCGGCAGCCACTTCGCCCAGGAGGCGATGGAGTGCCTGGGCGGCAATGGCTACGTCGAAGGGGAGGGCGAGGGCGTGATGGCGCGCATCTACCGCGAGATGCCGCTCAACTCCATCTGGGAAGGCGCCGGCAACATCATGGCGCTGGACCTGCTGCGCGCGCTGCGCAGCGGCCCCGTCGTCGACGCGCTCCGACACGAGATGCGCGCCGCCAAGGGCGCACACCCGCTCCTCGATCGCGCGCTGCAGCGCCTGCTGGCACGCGTGGAGAACGGCGTCGACGAGATCGATGCGCGGCGTTTCGCGCGCGACCTCGCGCTGGTGACGCAGGGCGCGCTGCTCGCGCAGAGCGCGCCGGGCCCGGTGTTCGCCGCGTTCTGCGAGAGCCGGCTCGACGGCGCGCCCGACGCGTTCGGCCAGCTGGGCGCATCCACAGATTTCGACGCGATCCTCCATCGCGCCGCCGCGCACTGAAAACACCCCAAGGGAGACAACCCATGACCACGAATTCCTGGCAAGGCCGCACGGCCGTCATCACCGGCGCCGCCTCCGGCTTCGGCCTCGAGACCTCGCGCCTGGCCGCGAGAAAGGGCATGAACGTCGTGATGGCCGACGTGCTGGAGGAGCCGCTGGCCGCGGCCGTCCGGGAGATCGAGGCGCTGGGCGTGCAGGTGCTGCCGTTGCGGTGCGACGTGCGCCACGCCGCCGAGGTGGAGGCGCTGGGCGCCGCCACGCAGGCCCGCTTCGGCGCGCCGCACCTCGTGTTCAACAACGCGGGCGTGGGCGCCGGCGGCCTCATCTGGGAGCACACGGCGCGCGACTGGGACTGGGTGATGGGTGTCAACGTGATGGGTGTCGCGCATGGCGTGCGCGTGTTCACGCCCCTGATGCTGGCCGCCGAGAAGGCCGACCCGGCGTTCTCGGGCCACATCGTCAACACCGCGTCGATGGCGGGCCTGGTCAACATGCCCAACATGGGCGTCTACAACGTCAGCAAGCATGCGGTGGTGAGCCTCAGCGAGACGCTGTACCAGGACTTGCGCCTGGTGAGCGAGCGGGTGCATGCCCACGTGCTGGCGCCGTATTTCGTGCCCACCGGCATCGCGCACAGCGAGCGTGCCCGTCCCCATGACGCGCGGGACGCCAAGGAGGACGGCCACCGCGCCACCACCAGCCAGCGCGTGGCGCAGGGCCTGATCGAGAAGGCGGTGGCCGGTGGCCGCGTGACGGCAGCCGACGTGGCCCAGCTCGTGTTCGACGCCCTGGAGGCCGACCGCTTCTACATCTACAGCCATCCGAAGGCGCTGGCGCCGGTGGCGACGCGCGCCGAGGACATCCTGGCCGCCAGCAATCCGTCCGATCCGTACCGCGAACGGCCGGAGCTGGGCGAGCAGCTGCGGGCCGCGCTGCGGCGGTGACAGGGTTCGTCCGGAGCGACGGGGCGACGAAACAACACCAAATGGTGTATGATGGGTGAGTAGGCAATACTTAAGACCGTTGTACAGAAGGACTCCTCCGGCAACCCGTCGTGTGAACGACGAATCGGCTTGGTCGAACTCTCCAGTTTGATTTTCTTGCGTAGTACCTGCACTGCGTTGGCATGTGCTGCGCATGATTTTGAATTAGGATTTTTCGAGTATGTCGAACGAAACCGGTATCGTGAAGTGGTTCAATGACGGCAAGGGCTTCGGGTTCATCACCCCGGACTCCGGCGGCAAGGACCTGTTTGCCCACTTCAGCGAGATCCAGGGCACGGGCTTCAAGAGCCTGGCCGAAAACCAGCGCGTCGAATTCGAAGTGAAGCAAGGCCAGAAGGGCCTGCAGGCTTCGAACATCCGTCCGCTGTAATGCACGGACTGCGCGCTCGAACCGGGCGCGCAGCGTGATGGCCGCAATCCGGTCCCCCCGCAAAGCAAGATCCCCCATGAGCAAGTCTGCCAAGGGAATCCTGGAAGCCTCTCTCAAGGAGGAAGCGGAGCGGAAGGAACGTTTGCGGCAGGCACTGCCGGCCGCCGTGGAGCTCTTGCGCACCCGGCAGGCTGGCTTGATAGCCGCCAGGGAGATCGAGGAATTCGTCGCCCTGAACTGGCTCGAATGGCACGGTGGCACGCTGCGGCTGACCGTCACCGGGTCGAACGTCTGCTCGCAAGGCCGAGCAAATTCGACCCAGGCTCGCGGAACGTGAGCCGGACGCGACGTCCCCCAGGTCGCCATGCCCCCGAAATGAATGCGCCCCGAGCGGGTGCGGCGGTCTATCCCCGAGCAGGCAAGAGGCAACGGGCAACAGATCGCTCAGAAAGCAATAAAATAATCACTGATATACCTGTCGGCAAGTACACGGTTTGCCCCCTGGCAAAGCCGCAAGCCGAAGGCGGCTACACCGCTACTGTTTCCATCGGCACGGGTCGCGGCAACGCAGCCCATGCCCGCGTGATGCGCTTCGCGCCGCTCTTCGAGACGTCCGAGGCTGCACTGCGCTACGCCACCTCCGAAGGCCTGAACTGGGCGCGCCAACAGCCGGCGTGGTCCACCTCGCGGCCCCCAGCCTCGCGTGGCACCGCTGGCCTTTCCATCGCATAAATTCCAGGAGCGTTTTCAATGGCAAAAGAAGAACTGATCGAGATGCACGGGGTGGTCGAGGACGTGCTGCCGGACTCGCGCTACCGCGTGAAGCTGGACAACGGCCACCAACTCGTCGCCTACACCTCCGGCAAGATGCGCAAGCATCACATCCGCATCCTGGCCGGCGACAAGGTGTCGCTGGAACTGTCGCCCTACGACCTGACGAAGGGTCGCATCACCTTCCGTCACATCGAGCGCCGCGGCCCGAACTGAGCCCGCGCGCCGGCCGGCCTGGTGCCGGCCATGAATCCTGACAAGAAAGCCCGCGGCTTCGCAGCCGGCGGGCTTTTTTTTGCTTCGTCGCGGAACCGGAGGCCGCTCATGCCTCGGAGGACACGGCGGTCGTCAGCGTGCCGAGTCCCGTTGGCATGTGGCAATATGCCAGAAACAGCGCCAGAAGCCAGCGTGCTGCTCGACCGTTCGCTCATTCCGGCCGGCCCGTTCTGGACCAAGGGATGGCCCACCCTCAAGCGGCTCATGTCGTCCGATTGCTGCGCGGCATTCACCCCACCCGGGGGCGAGGATGAAAGGCCAGTAGCCGCAGGGTGACGCAAGCCTTCAGCAGCCAAACTCTGCCGTTCGGTCGAGCGCGAAGGACGATCAGCGCGCGGCCGGCATGTCGAACACCAGGCACGTGGTGGTGGCGTGCGCGAACAGCGTACCGTCCGGCCCGAACAGCCGCGCCTCGGCGGTGGCCAGTTGCTTGCCGCAGTGGATCACCTTGCCCTCGGCCCGCACGCGGCCGACCTGGGGCGAGAGGCCGCGCACGAAGTTGACGCTCAGCTCCGCCGTCGTGTAGCCGCGGCCCGCGGGCATCATCGTGTGGACGGCGCAGCCGAGCGCCGAGTCCAGCATCGTGGCGAACCACCCGCCATGAACGCCGCCCATCGGGTTCAGGTGCCCGGGCCCGGGCCTGCCCTGGAACAGGGCCACGCCGGGGCCGACCTGGATCAGCGAGAAGTCCAGCGTCTGGGCGATGGGCGCGAACGGCAGCTCGCCGGCCAGCATCGCCTGCATCTGCTCCAGGCCGCTCTTGCCGGCCCATTGCTCGGGCCTGGCCACGCCGGGGCCGGCGCGCAGCATGCGAGTGTCGCTGGCCTCGGCGTCGGCGATCCATTGCTTCAGGACGGCCTGCGCCTGGTCGGCGGACAGGCGCGGTGGCGCGGCGGGAGCGAGCAGGGCGGACATGGCGTTCCTTTCGAACGACGGCAGGTCGTCGTTATTGATGCATATGCAATGATTGTAGCTACAACTATAATCGGGCCATGTCGCCTTCTTTGCAGGCCGGACTCGAGTCGGCCGACATCACCGCGAAGCCGCAGGGCTGCACCAACCTCAAGCTGCGCCAGCTGATGCGCCGCGTGGCGCAGCGCTACGACGCCGAGGTGGGGCAGGTGGGCCTGAAGGGCACGCAGTACTCGCTGCTGAGCCATGTGGTCAAGCTCGGGCCGATCCGGCCGGTCGACCTGGCGGCGCGCATGAACGTCGACGCGTCCACGCTGTCGCGCAACCTGCAGCCGCTGGTCGCCGCGGGCTGGCTCACGCTGGAGCCGGGCGCCGATGCCCGCAGCCGCCTGGTGCACGCCACCGAGGCGGGGCGCGCGAAGCGCATCGAGGCGCAGCGGCGCTGGCGCGTGGCGCAGGAGGGCCTCAATGCCGCGCTGGGGCCCGGGCGCGTGATCGCGCTGCACGCGTTGATCGACGAGGCGATGCAGGCGCTGGACGAGGCGGAAGACTAGGCTTCTTCTCCGGGCCGATCGCGCTCGTACTGCGGCACGTCCAGCGGCGGCAGCCACGGCTCGCGGCGCGAGGTCCAGATCTCGCAGGTCGGCACCAGCGTGCCGATGTCGTCGAAGCTGCCCAGGTGCAGCTCGATGAACTCGCCCGCGTCGTCGGCCCAGAAGATCGGCGCGCCGCAGGTGGCGCAGCCTTGGCGCATCGAGCGTTCTCCGGAGCGCCAGGGCCGGCCGGGGCCGTCCCAGCGCACCTGCGTGGCCGCATAGGTGGCGAACGCGTTGAAGGGCGCGCCGTGGCGATGGCGGCAGGTGAGGCAGTGGCACAGCCCGACCTGCAGGGGCTCGCCGCGAGCCTCGAAACGCAACGCACCGCAGGCGCAGCCACCGAGGCGGATGCGGCCGGCGGCAGCAGCAGGAGAGGGGGTCGGTGACGCGGAACTCATCCGCGCATTGTCAGCCGGCGGCGGATGCCGTGGCTTGCAGGCGCGTGGCCGAGAAGTTCCACGACAGCGCGTGGGCGCGATTGGCGGCCTCGCGGGTGTCGTCGATCGGCAGCGTCACGTCCAGCGAGCCGAAGTCGGTGCGCGGCAGGTCGGGGCGGCCCGCGTTGTGCTGCATGTAGTGCCACACCACCATCAGCGCCTTGCCGAGCGCGTGGTACTCGCGGCCGCGGCCTTGCAGGCAATACGCCTCGCGCGCCTTGATCAGGTCCATCAGCATGGCGCGATCGGAGGCGCTCAGGCCCGGGGCGAGGGGATCGATGTCCTGGATGGTGTTCATTGCGTTTGCCTGGTGGAGGGTGCCGGATGGATGTATGTTGGGCGCTCTTGCGTGATTTCATTCACGAAATGACGCCCTCATCCTGCGGCCATTTCGATGTATCGAGGTAACAGGGCGAAACGCCCCTTCCGCATTCCGCGATGGCCCGTTGACGATCCTGACTCCTAGCACATCCGCGACCCGAAATGCCCCCATCGGCGCTCGGGATCGGCCGGTGCGCTATGGCAAACTCGCGCGCTTCGCGACGCACAACCAGCACCCCCCTTGGACAAGATCCTTCTTCAAATCGCGGCCGAACTGAAGGTCCGCCCCGCACAGGTCAACGCGGCGGTGACGCTGCTGGACGGCGGCGCCACGGTGCCCTTCATCGCCCGCTATCGCAAGGAAGTCACCGACAACCTCGACGACATCCAGCTGCGCGAACTCGAGAGCCGGCTGGGCTACCTGCGCGAGCTGGAAGACCGCCGCGCCGCGGTGCTCAAGAGCATCCAGGAGCAGGGCAAGCTGACGCCCGAGCTGGCCGCCGCGATCGACGCGGCGCCCACCAAGCAGGACCTGGAAGACCTCTACCTGCCGTTCAAGCAGAAGCGCCGCACCAAGGGGATGATCGCCCGCGAGGCCGGCCTGGAGCCGCTGGCCGACAAGCTGTTCGCCGATCCGTCGCTGGACCCGCAGGCCGAGGCCGCGGCCTTCGTCAACGTCGATGGCGGCTTCGCCGACGCGTTCGCGGTGATCGACGGCGTGCGCGACCTGCTGTCCGAGCGCTGGGCCGAGGACGCCGCCCTCGTGAAGACGCTGCGCGAGTGGCTGTGGGAAGAAGCCTTGCTGCAGTCCAGGAAGATGGACGGCAAGGACGAGCACAACCCCGACGTGGCCAAGTTCCGCGACTACTTCGACTACTCCGAGCCGATCAAGACCGTGCCCTCGCACCGCGCGCTGGCCGTGTTCCGCGGCCGCGCCAACGAGATCCTCGACGCCAAGCTGATCCTCGACGAGGAACTCGTGCCCGGCCAGCCGAGCCTGGCCGAAGGCCGCATCGCGCGCCACCTGGGCTGGGCCCATGGCAAGCGCGCGGGCGACGACCTGATCCGGCGCACGGTGTCGTGGACGTGGAAGGTCAAGCTGTCGCTGAGCCTGGAGCGCGACCTGTTCGGCCGCGTGCGCGAGGAGGCCGAGAAGGTGGCCATCCGCGTGTTCGCCGAGAACCTGCGCGACCTGCTGCTGGCCGCGCCGGCCGGCAAGCGCGTGGTGATGGGGCTCGACCCGGGCATCCGCACCGGCGTGAAGGTGGCCGTGGTGTCCGACACCGGCAAGGTGCTGGCCACGCACACCGTCTACCCGCACGAGCCGCGCCGCGACTGGGAGGGTTCGCTGCATGCGCTGGGCCTGCTCGTGGCGCAGCACGGCGTCAACCTGATCGCGATCGGCAACGGCACCGCCAGCCGCGAGACCGACAAGCTGGCCGCCGACCTCATCAAGCGCGTGCAGCTGCTCGCGCCGGACGTGGTCATCGAGAAGATCGTGGTGAGCGAGGCCGGCGCGTCCGTGTACTCGGCGTCCGAGTTCGCCAGCAAGGAACTGCCCGACCTCGACGTGAGCCTGCGCGGCGCCGTGTCCATCGCGCGCCGCCTGCAGGATCCGCTGGCCGAGCTGGTGAAGATCGATCCCAAGAGCATCGGCGTGGGCCAGTACCAGCACGACGTCAACCAGAGCGAGCTGATGAAGACGCTGGACGCCGTCGTGGAGGACTGCGTGAACAAGGTCGGGGTCGATCTCAACACGGCCTCGGCGCCATTGCTGGCGCGCGTGTCGGGCCTGAGCCAGGCCGTGGCGAGTTCCATCGTGCGCTGGCGCGACGCCAACGGCGCGTTCGCCGCGCGCTCGCAACTGCTCGACGTGACGGGACTGGGGCCCAAGACCTTCGAGCAGGCCGCGGGCTTCCTGCGCATCCGCGGCGGCACCAATCCGCTCGACATGACGGGCGTGCACCCCGAGACCTACGTGGTCGTCGAACGCATGATGGCCGCCACCTCCAAGCCCGTGCAGGAGCTGATGGGCCGCAGCGACGTGCTGAAGTCGCTCAAGCCCGAGAGCTTCGCCGACGAGAAGTTCGGCGCGATCACCATCAAGGACATCCTGGTCGAGCTCGACAAGCCCGGCCGCGACCCGCGCCCCGACTTCAAGGTGGCACGCTTCAACGACGGCGTCGAGGACATCAAGGACCTGCAGCCCGGCATGCTGCTCGAAGGCACCGTCAGCAACGTGGCGCAGTTCGGCGCGTTCGTCGACCTCGGCGTCCACCAGGACGGCCTGGTGCACGTGAGCCAGCTCTCCAGCAAGTTCGTCACCGACGCGCGCGAGGTGGTCAAGACGGGCGACATCGTCAAGGTGAAGGTGGTGGAGGTCGACCTGGCGCGCCAGCGCATCGCGCTGACGATGAAGCTTGACACGCAGCCGCAGTCCAAGGGCGCGCGCAACGCCGACAACAACTATCGTCCGGCGGCGCGCAACGAGCGCTCCACGGGCGGATCGCGGGGCGGCCCGCCGGCCGGCGCGCCCGCCGGCAACAACGCGATGGCGGCCGCCTTCGCCAAGCTGCAGGCGAAGCGCTGAGCGCGGCCAGGGAGTTGCTCGAAACGCGAAAGCGTCGGGTAACCGAATTGCGTTATGGTCGAGTCATCCCCGCCACTACGAGCAGCTCGATGCGATACGCCCTGACGCTAGTTTTCGCCGCCGCCGCTGGCCTGTCGGCCTGCGCCTCCAGGCCCGCCGTGGCACCCATGGCCGCGCCTGCCGCCGCGGTCTCGCCCGACGTGAAGGTGACCGAGCCGTATTTCGGCCGCACCAAGGCCGCCGTTGCCACGCTGACGCCCTCGGCCACCAGCGGCGTCACCGGCATCGTCTCGTTCTCCGGTGGCGGCACCTCGGTGGAGGTGCACGTGGTCGCGGCCGGCCTGCAGCCTGGCTCCATCCATGCCTTCCATGTGCACGCGATCGGCAACTGCGCGAGCGCCGACTTCCTCAGCGCGGGCGACCACTTCAACCCGACGCACAAGCCGCACGGCGCGCAGGACCAGCCGCACCACGCCGGCGACATGCCCAGCCTGCTGGCGGACCCGGCCGGCAAGATCGATACGCGCTTCACGCTCGAAGGCGTCACCCTCGGCGGTACCGACGGCTTCGTGGGCCACGCGGTGGTGTTGCACGCGTCGGCCGACAACTACGACGCGCAGCCCAGCGGCAACGCCGGCGCGCGCATCGCCTGCGGCGTCATCGCCGCCCAGTAGGTCGATGCGGGCGCTGCAGATCCTGGCCGGCCCGACGGCGTTGAAACGCCTGCGCGAGCGGGGCCTGCAGCCGTCCGACATCCGCGCCATCCCGGCGGCGGCCGGCGGCCCCAAGGGCCTGATCCTCAACCCGCTCGACCGCTTCCTGTTCGGCCAGTGGCTGCCGCGCAGCGAGCAGGTGGTGCACCTGCTGGGCGCGTCGATCGGCGCGTGGCGCATGGCCTGCGCGTGCCTGCCCGACGCCGACGCGGCGCTCGCCCAGCTGGCGGCCGACTACATCGCGCAGCGCTACGAGCACGATCCGGGCAAGGCACCCAAGCCGAGCCACGTCACCGCGCTGTTCGACGCCAGGCTGCGCGAGCGCTTCGGCGGCCGCGAGCACGCGGTGCTGTCGCACCCGCGCTATCGCCTGCACGTGTTCACCAGCCGGGGCGTGCGCGTGCTCGCGCGGGACGGGCGCGTGCGCACGCCGCTCGGCTACCTGGGCGCGTTCGCGACGAATGCCGTGTCGCGCCGCGCGATGGGGGGCTTCCTGGAGCGCGTGATCTTCTCCGACCCGCGCGACCGGCTGCCGGTGCCCACGCACGACTACCGCACGCGCCACGTCGAACTGGGCGCTGCCAACCTGAGCCGCAGCATCCTCGCAAGCTGCACGATCCCGTTCTGGCTCGAGGCGGTCGATTCGATTCCCGGCGGCCCGCCCGGCCCGTACTGGGACGGCGGCATCACCGACTACCACCTGCACCTCGACTATGCGGCGATCGGCGATGGCCTGGTGCTGTACCCGCATTTCCAGAAGACGCTGGTGCCCGGCTGGCTGGACAAGGCGCTGCGCCACCGCCACCGCGCCAGCGCGCGCCTGGCCAACGTGGTGCTGCTGTCGCCCAGCTCCGAGTGGGTGGCGACGCTGCCCGGCGGCAAGATCCCCGATCGCAGCGACTTCAAGGCCTTCGGCGACGACCACGATGCCCGCGAGCGCGTGTGGCGCCGCGCCACCGACGAGAGCGCGCGGCTGGCCGAGGAATTCGAGTCGCTGACGCAGCAGCCGTCGATCGAGGCGTTGCCGCTCCCATAGCCGTCATCCTGCGCGCAGTCGCAGGATCCGCCCTGCCAAGGCCTTCTCGACGCGTGGATCCTGCGACTGCGCGCAGAATGACGGCTGGTGCACCGAATTGGGAGGTTGCGTCCACGCGACTCGCCGGATCGACGCCCGCGCGAAATCAAATAGAATCGAGCCATCTCGATCCTGCATCGACTGATTTTCAAGAATGGGAAAGGCGCGACGGGTTATGACACCGCGAACTACGGCTACGTTCGAATCGATCCGCGAGGCGCGCCCGGCCGTGGCGCAGTGACGCGCGCAAGCTTTCATCCCCATTCCAGAAGACGCGGCCAGACGGCCGCGTTTTTCATTTCCGAAAGAGTTTTCCCATGATCGCCATCCAGCTCCCCGACGGTTCCAAGCGCGAGTTCCCGCAACCCGTGACGGTGGCCGAGGTCGCCGCCTCCATCGGCGCGGGCCTGGCCAAGGCCGCGCTCGGCGGCCGCGTGGGCGCGTCCGGCCAGACGAAGCTGGTCGACACGAGCCACCTGATCGAGGCCGATGAATCGCTGGCCATCGTCACGGCCAAGGATCCGGACGGACTCGACCTGATCCGCCACTCCACGGCCCACCTGCTGGCCTACGCCGTCAAGGAACTGTTCCCCGAGGCCCAGGTCACGATCGGACCCGTCATCGAGAACGGCTTCTTCTACGACTTCGCCTACAAGCGCCCGTTCACGCCCGAAGACCTGGCCGCCATCGAGAAGAAGATGACGGACCTCGCCGCCAAGGACGAGAAGGTGACGCGCCGCGTGCTGCCGCGCGACGAGGCCGTGGCGCACTTCAAGGCCATGGGCGAGGCCTACAAGGCCGAGATCATCGGCAGCATCCCGGAAGGCCAGGACGTCTCGCTGTACCGCGAAGGCGCGTTCGAGGACCTGTGCCGTGGCCCGCACGTGCCCTCCACGGGCAAGCTGAAGTTCTTCAAGCTGATGAAGGTGGCCGGCGCCTACTGGCGCGGCGACCACCGCAACGAGATGCTGCAGCGCATCTACGGCACGGCCTGGGCCACGAAGGAGGAACTGGCGCAGTACCTGACGATGCTGGAGGAGGCCGAGAAGCGCGACCACCGCAAGCTCGGCCGCGAGCTGGACCTGTTCCACATCGACGATCACGCCCCCGGCATGGTGTTCTGGCACCCCAAGGGCTGGGCCATCTGGCAGGGCGTCGAGCAGTACATGCGCAAGGTCTACCAGGACAACGGCTACCAGGAGGTCAAGGGCCCGCAGGTGATCGACAAGTCGCTGTGGGAGCTGAGCGGCCACTGGGACAAGTACAAGGACGCGATGTTCACGACGGAGAGCGAGAAGCGCGACTACGCCTTGAAGCCGATGAACTGCCCCGGCCACATCCTGATCTACAAGCAGGGCATCAAGAGCTACCGCGACCTGCCGCTGCGCTACGGCGAGTTCGGCAACTGCCACCGCAACGAGCCCAGCGGCGGCCTGCACGGCATCATGCGCGTGCGCGGCTTCACGCAGGACGACGGCCACATCTTCTGCACGGAAGAGCAGATCCTGCCCGAATGCCTGGCCTACACGGCGCTGCTGCAGAAGGTCTACAAGGACTTCGGCTTCACGGACATCATCTACAAGGTGGCCACGCGCCCGGCCGCGCGCATCGGCTCCGACGAGATCTGGGACAAGGCCGAGGCCGCGCTGATCCGCAGCCTCGAGGCCTCCGGCGTGGAGGTGGTCATCGCCCCGGGCGACGGCGCCTTCTACGGCCCGAAGATCGAGTACACGCTCAAGGACGCGCTGGGCCGCCAGTGGCAGTGCGGCACGATGCAGGTCGACTTCTCGATGGCCCAGCGCCTGGGCGCCGAGTACGTGGCCGAGTCGGGCGAGCGCCACGCGCCCGTGATGCTCCACCGTGCCATCGTCGGCAGCCTGGAGCGCTTCATCGGCATCCTGATCGAGCAGCACGCCGGGGCGCTGCCGGCCTGGCTGGCGCCGGTGCAGGTGGTGGTGTGCGGCATCACGGACCAGCAGGCCGATTACGTGTCCGACGTGGTCAAAGCACTTCAAAAGCAAGGTGTCAAGGCGCAAGCCGATTTGCGCAACGAAAAGATCACCTATAAAATCCGCGAGCATTCATTGCAAAAGGTTCCGTTCATCCTTGTCGTTGGCGACAAGGAGAAGGCAAGCGGGGCCGTTGCGGTGCGCGCCCGGGGCAACCGGGATCTCGGCGTGATGCCTCTTGCAGACTTCGAAAAGAAGCTCGCTGAGGACATCGCCTCCAAGGTCTGACGCGCCCCGCCTTCCCGATTCCGGCGAGCGCCCGCGCTCACCTGTCGGGTCGGCGGTTTGCCCCTCGTGTTCACCATCCCATGATTCATGCGTCCTGCTCTTGCCCAGGATTCGCCCTGAAGGACTTGCACCATCGCTACCTTTGCTGACCGCCGGACTCCCAATGTCGAGCGCAAACACCGGCTCAATCGAGAAATCACCGCACCCATGGTGCGTTTGAACGGCCCTGAAAACGAGCCGCTCGGCGTTGTGAGCCTGATGGAGGCCCTGCGGCTGTCCAGCGAACACGACGTGGACCTGGTCGAGATCTCCGCCACGGCCGAGCCGCCGGTCTGCCGCCTGATGGACTACGGCAAGTTCAAGTACATCGAGCAGAAGAAGGCCGCCGACGCCAAGTCCAAGCAGAAGATCATCGAGGTCAAGGAAGTGAAGTTCCGTCCTGGCACCGATGATGGCGACTACCACATCAAGATGCGCAACCTGCGCCGCTTCATCTCCGAAGACGGCGACAAGGGCAAGGTCACGCTGCGTTTCCGCGGCCGCGAAATCACCCACCAGGACATCGGCATGCGGATGCTGGAACGCATCCGGGACGAACTGGCCGACGTGTCCGTGGTCGAGCACATGCCCAAGCTCGAAGGGCGCCAGATGATCATGGTGCTTGCCCCCAAGAAGAAGACCTGAGCTATAATCCTGGGTTCCCCGGTTCGTCATTGCGACGGAGCGGCGGAATTCACGGTGATTCCCGTGAAGAAGCGCGTCTTTCGGACGCGCTTTTTTGCGGCGGTTTCGCCAGAAGCCCGGCAGGCAGACAAGTAACGCCGATCAACGACGTTCGCCTGGACCAGGGTGCATTAAAAGGAGCATTCACATGCCCAAGATGAAGACCAAGAAGAGCGCGGCCAAGCGGTTCCGCGTCCGTCCGGGTGGTACCGTCAAGCGCGGTCAGGCGTTCAAGCGCCACATCCTCACGAAGAAGACCACGAAGAACAAGCGCCACCTGCGCGGTTCGACCAACGTGCACGAGACCAACATGGGCCACATGGCCCAGATGCTCCCGTTCGCTGGTCTCTGATCTTCAAGTAACGGACTGAAAGGAACTATTCATGCCTCGCGTCAAACGTGGTGTAACGGCTCGCGCCCGCCACAAGAAGATCCTCGCCCTGGCCAAGGGCTACCGCGGTCGCCGCAAGAACGTCTACCGCGTTGCCAAGCAAGCGGTGATGAAGGCCGGCCAATACGCCTACCGTGACCGCCGTACCCGCAAGCGCGTGTTCCGCGCCCTCTGGATCGCCCGTATCAACGCCGGCGCCCGTTCGCATGGCGTCACGTACAGCAAGTTCATCGCCGGCCTCAAGAAGGCCTCCATCGAGCTGGACCGCAAGGTTCTGTCCGACATGGCCATCAACGACCCGGCCGCCTTTGGCGCCATCGTCGCCAAGGTGAAGGCTCAGCTGGCTTGAACATGATCACGCCGCCACCGGCTTCGGCTGGCGGCGATCAAAGCCAAGGCGTCTCCGCTCCGCGGTGATGCCTCGAAAGGCCGACACCCCGGGTGCCGGCCTTTTCTTTTTCCTGTCTCCATTCGCGGTCAAGCTCCAAGGCTTGGACCGCCGGACAACATGAACGACCTCGACCTCCTGGTGCAGTCCGCCGAAACCGATTTCTCCGCCGCCGCCACGCCGGCCGACCTGGAGAACGCGAAGGCGCGTTTCCTGGGCAAGACCGGTCGCGTGACCGAGCTGCTCAAGGGCATGGCCGCGCTGCCGGTCGAGGAGAAGAAGACCCGCGGCGCCGAGATCAACGTTGTCAAGCAGCGCATCGAGGCCGCGCTCACCGCGCGCCGCCAGGCGCTGGCCGACGCCGAACTCCAGGCGCAGCTCAAGGCCGAGGCGCTCGACGTGACGCTGCCCGGACGCGCGCGCGGGCAGGGCGGCCTGCACCCGGTCTCGCGTTCGCTGGAACGCATCGAGCAGATCTTCGGCTCGATGGGCTTCGACGTGGCCGACGGTCCCGAGATCGAGGAGGACTGGTACAACTTCACCGCACTGAACACGCCCGAAGACCATCCGGCGCGTTCGATGCACGACACCTTCTACGTGGAGGGTGGGCAGCTGCTGCGCACGCACACCAGCCCGATGCAGGTGCGCTACGCGATGCAGCACGTGAAGAAATACGCCGGCGCCACGACGATGCCCGAGATCCGCGTCATCGCCCCGGGCCGCACCTACCGCGTCGATTCCGACGCCACCCACTCGCCGATGTTCCACCAGTGCGAAGGCCTGTGGATCGGCGAGAACGTGAGCTTCAAGGACCTGCGCTCGGTGTTCACCGATTTCCTGCGCCAGTTCTTCGAGGCCGACGACCTGGTGATCCGCTTCCGGCCGTCGTTCTTCCCGTTCACCGAGCCCTCGGCCGAGGTCGACATCGCGTTCCAGAGCGGGCCGCTCAAGGGCCGCTGGCTGGAGGTGGCCGGCTCGGGCCAGGTGCACCCGAACGTGGTGAAGAACTTCGGGCTGGACCCCGAGCGCTACATCGGCTTCGCGTTCGGCATGGGCCCGGATCGCCTCACGATGCTGCGCTACGGCGTCAACGACCTGCGGCAGTTCTTCGACGGCGACCTGCGCTTCCTGTCGCAGTTCCGCTGAGTAAGTCCACCGACACACCGAATTCGAGTTCCCCATCATGCAATTCCCGGAATCCTGGCTGCGCGAGTTCTGCAACCCGCCCATCTCCACCGAGCAACTGGCCGATCTGCTGACCATGGCCGGCCTCGAGGTGGAGGAGATGCATCGAGTGGCCCCGCCGTTCTCCGGCATCGTCGTCGCCGAGATCCTCGAGGCCCAGCAGCACCCGAACGCCGACAAGCTGCGCGTGTGCAAGGTCGACGTGGGCGCGCTGTCGCCCGACGGCCCGCTGCAGATCGTCTGCGGCGCTCCCAATGCGCGTGTCGGCATCCGCGTGCCTCTGGCCATGGTCGGTGCCGAACTGCCTCCTGGCGAGGACGGCAAGCCGTTCAGGATCGGCGTGGGCAAGCTGCGCGGCGTCGAGAGCTTCGGCATGCTGTGCTCGGCTCGTGAGCTCAAGCTCTCGGAAGACCACGGCGGCCTGCTGGAGCTGCCGGCCGATACCCCGCTGGGCATCAGCATCCGCGATGCATTGAATCTCGACGACACGTTGTTCACGCTCAAGCTCACGCCCAACCTGGCCCACAACCTGTCGGTGCTGGGCGTCGCGCGCGAGGTGTCGGCGCTCACCGGCACGCCGCTGAACCTGCCCACGTTCGCGCCCGTGAAGCCCACGCACGACGCCCAGGTGCCGGTGCGCATCGAGGCGCCCGACCTGTGCGGCCGCTGGGCCGGACGCGTCGTGAAGGGCGTGGACCCGAAGGTGCCGACGCCCGCGTGGATCGTCGACCGCCTGGCCCGCTGCGGCCAGCGCTCGGTGTCGGCGCTGGTGGACATCTCCAACTACGTGATGTTCGAGCTGGGCCGTCCGTCCCACATCTTCGACCACGCGAAGATCCACGACGAGCTCGTGATCCGCTGGGCCAGGCCGGGCGAGACGCTCAAGCTGCTGAACGGCAACACCGTGGAACTGGACGAGAAGGTGGGCGTCGTGGCCGACTCCGCCGGCCCCGAGTCGCTGGCCGGCATCATGGGCGGCGACGCCACGGCCGTGTCCGACTCGACCACCGACGTCTACGTGGAGGCCGCGTTCTGGTGGCCCGTCGCCGTCGCCGGCCGCTCGCGTCGCTTCAACTTCTCCACCGACGCCGGCCACCGCTTCGAGCGCGGCGTCGACGCCGAGACGATTCCCCAGCACGTCGAGCGCATCACCCAGCTGATCCTCGACATCTGCGGCGGCCGGGCCGGCCCGCTCGACGACGTCGTCGCGCGCCTGCCCGTGCGCGCGCCCGTGACGTTGCGCGTCGCGCGCGCGGCCAAGGTCATCGGCATGCCCGTGACCCAGGTGCAATGCGCCGGCGTGATGAAGCGCCTGGGCCTGCAGACCACCGAGGCCGAGGGCACGATCACCGTCACCCCGCCGTCGTGGCGCTTCGACCTGTCGATCGAGGAGGACCTGATCGAGGAAGTGATCCGCGTGCTGGGCTTCGGCACGCTGCCCGACACGCCGCCCATCGCGCCCGTGACCGCGCGCGTGCGCCGCGAGGCCAACCGCTCGTCGCACGCCGTGCGCCGCGCCGTGGCCGCGCTCGACTACCAGGAGACCATCAACTTCTCCTTCGTCGAGGCGCGCTGGGAGCACGAGCTCGCCGCCAACCCCGACCCGATCCAGGTGCTCAACCCGATCGCCGCGCCACTGGCGGTGATGCGCTCCAGCCTCGTCGGCAGCCTGGTGCAGATCCTGCGCCACAACCTCGCCCGCAAGGCGCCGCGCGTGCGCATCTTCGAGATCGGCCGCGTGTTCTCGCGCGATGCATCGATCACGTCGACGCTGGCCTCGGTGGCCGGCGTGGCGCAGCCGCTGCGCGTGGCCGGCCTGGCCTGGGGCCCGGCCGACCAGCTGCAATGGGGCGCCGCGGAGCGCCACGTCGACTTCTTCGACGTCAAGGGCGACGTCGAGCAGTTGCTGGCGCCGCGCGTCGTCACCTTCGTGGCCGACGAGCATCCCGCCATGCATCCCGGCCGCTGCGCGGCGGTGGTGGTCGACGACCAGCCCATCGGCCACGTCGGCGAGTTCCACCCGCGCTGGCGCCAGGCCTACGACCTGCCGTCCGCACCCATCGTGTTCGAGCTCGATCTCGCGGCCGTGCAGGCGCGCGAGGTGCCGCAGGCGCAGGCCCTGCCGCGCCAGCAGGCCGCCCGCCGCGACCTGGCGCTGGTGGTACAGGAGCATGTGAAGCACGACGCGTTGACGGCCGCGCTGCGCGACGACGAGTCGGGACTCGTGCGCTCGGCCACGCTGTTCGACGTCTATCGCCCGAAGGCCGGCGCCGCCGACTTCGCCGAGGGCGAGCGCAGCCTGGCCGTGCGGCTGGAGCTGCTGTCCGACGACGCGACGCTGACCGACGAGATCATCGACGCGGCGGTGGCCTCGGCCATCGCGCGCGCGACGGCGGCCGTCGGCGCGCGCTTGCGCGCCTGAGCGCCCGAAGCTCTGCGATGATCCCGACATGGACAATGGAATGACCGAAGAGACCCGCACCGACGCCGTCATCCTGCCGTCGCTGGAGACGCCGACGCTCACCAAGGCCGAACTGGCCGAGTTGCTGTTCGACCGCATCGGGCTGAACAAGCGCGAGTCCAAGGACATCGTGGAGGCCTTCTTCGACCTGTTGCACGAGGCGCTGGTCAAGGGCACCGAGGTCAAGCTCTCGGGCTTCGGCAACTTCTCCATCCGCGAGAAGGGCTCGCGCCCGGGCCGCAACCCGCGCACCGGCGAGGCCGTGCCCATCAAGGCGCGCAACGTCGTCACCTTCCATTCCAGCCACAAGCTCAAGGCCATCGTGCAGGGCGAGATCCCGCCGCCCGAAGAGTTCGAGTAAAGTCTGAGCCCCACTCCGAAGACCGTTGATCTGCAACGCGGCACAGGAGCCGGGCATCAGGAGGGGAGCGGACTTATGAGAACTTCCGAAGAGGTCATCGAATGAATGCGGACAGCAGCAAGTCGTTGCCCGCCATCCCCGCCAAGCGCTACTTCACCATCGGCGAAGTGAGCGAGCTGTGCGGCGTCAAGGCCTACGTGCTGCGCTACTGGGAGCAGGAGTTCACGCAGCTCAAGCCCATGAAGCGCCGCGGCAATCGCCGCTACTACCAGCACCACGAGGTGCTGCTGATCCGCCGCATCCGCGACCTGCTGTACGAGCAGGGCTTCACCATCAGCGGTGCGCGCAACCAGCTCACCGATGCCGTGGGCAGCCACGCGCAAGCGCCAGCGCAGGCCACCGAGCCGTTCGACCCCGACGAGCTCGAGGACGAGGCCGTCGACGACCTGGCGCCGACGGCCCCGATGGCGCTCGAACCCGCGACCGCACGCCACCCGGGCGCCCGCACGCGCGCCACCGACATCGTCGAACTCGACGACGCGGCCCTCGAGGCGATGGCCCGCGATGACCTGGCGCTCATCGAGCGCGCTCAACGCGGCATCGGCGAATTCGCGGCGACGGCGACCCACGCGCGCAGCACCAGCATTCCCGCCGGCAACGCGGGCGTGCGCGCCGCCGCGCTGCAGTCCACGCGCCGCGCCCCCGCGGTCGCGAGCGCAGCGCCCGCGGCCCACGGCGACCTGTCCACGCCCGACCAGATCCGCGCCGAGCTGCTCGCGATCCGCGCGTTGCTGGTCAGCTGAGATCTTTCAGGTGTCCTCTTTTCGGAGGCGCATTTTTCGGGCTATACTTGAAGGCTCAGTCGGGGCGTAGCGCAGCCTGGTAGCGCACTTGCATGGGGTGCAAGGGGTCGCGAGTTCGAATCCCGCCGCCCCGACCAAAAATAGCATGAAGAATCAACAGCTTAGCGGCCTCGGCCTCTAGGCTGTTTTCCTATCTGGGCGTCGTTTCGGGAGAAACGGCTGATTTACCCCCACAAACACCCCCACAGCGTCGCGTCCTGGCGTCCTGCCGTGGCACGAGTGAATGTACGAACTGCGGGCTCCGCCGGGCTGCCCGCAAAGCTGTATACCGATGGCGAGCGGCGCGGCCTTACTGCCGCGCAATCCCCCAGCCTTCCATACGGCATTGCGTTAACCAAAACTTTACATATACCCCAATTGACGAGTTTGTGTGACGGGCCATTGGATTTCTCATAGGGGGATCGTTTAACGACTTCGATAACTCGGTGGGATGCGCGAAAGTCAAGTCGTTCGCTGGGCTACCGCATTAAAGGGTAAACACCTACATTGCTCTACATGCCTCCTACGTCCATCGACGTGCGTGGCGAGCCCAAGGAGCAATCGCAATGAATTTCAATCACGTCCTAATCAAGGTACCCGCCGCTTGCGAGATGACCGGCCTCTCGCGCACCGCCCTCTATGCTGGAGCCGCGAATGGCCTCCTGCCGAAACTTGTGAAAGTCGGCGCCCGCGCTAGCGCCGTGCCGGCCCGCGAGATCGAAGCTGTGAACGCCGCGCGCATCGCGGGCAAGTCGGACGATGAAATCCGCGCCCTGGTGAGACGCATGCACGCGGCCCGCGCCGACGTCGCCGCTGCGTAGGGCGAGCATCGTGCACTCCCCGTACTGCCTCTACACGCTGCTGCGCAAGCGCACCACGAGTCACCTCGTTGAGTGCTGCACGAGCCTGGCGCGATACCTGGCGCTCACGCTGGGCGGGCTGCTGATCGTAGGTCCCCGTGTGCCGCCCGATGCGCCCCGGCCCGCGCCTCCTGTGCCCGAGGATGACCACCACGTGTGCGCGCTGACGATGCCGCGCACCGCGTGCGGCGCTGCGACTACTGCAGCGCCCTAGCAGCCCCCACCGCCGATGCTGAGCCGGCCTCAAGCCCAGCGACCCACCTACATAGACGAACACCGATGGCGCGATTTGCGCCTGCCCTTGGCGGAGCCCTTGCCGCCCATCAACTGGAGATTCACCATGGAACTCAGCACCCAGCATCTCGATATCCTGGCCGCAATTGCTGCCTGTCTGGAATCCGCGGCAGTCGACGCGAGTGCTCTGCGCCGTCTGCTGGCGTACAGCCGTCTCGATGCGGTGGCGCGCTCGGCGTGGGTCGCGCCCGTTGCGTTCGCGCCGCTGAAACTGCCTGCCGGGCTGGTTCCGTGGGGCCGCGTCGTGAGCGCCGGATCCCTGGCTCCCGCCGTGCGCGAGATGGTTACCGCTCCGTATGCCGACGTGCGGGCCGCGCAGCGCGAGTGCGTGCGACTGCTGGACGCCCTCTACTCGCGCTCGAGCCGCGGCGCGACGGGACGCGAGGCTATCGCGGCGCTAGCGCTGGAGCAGCAGGCGTAGGCCTCCAACGAAAAAGACCCACCGTGCACTACGCGGTGGGCCTTCCGATCACACATCCTCAGAGAAGCAAATTGTATGAACTCGCTCGCCACACCGCAAACCGCGGCCCACCCGCCGCTGCGGTTCAGCATCATCGCGTCCGCGAACCCGCCGCGCCTCAACAAGAGCCATAGCCTGACCGCTGACGGTGCCCTGGAGACGACGTCGTCCGCCAACTTGCAGGCGGGCGACGTGCGCATCGTGCAGGCGCGCGACCTGCACGATTTCGCGCGCCAGCTCGGCGCCCTTGAGCCGAACGAAGCCACCACCTATGGCCTGCCGGTGCGGGAGGGGCCCGTCGTCACGCTGGCCAAGCTGGCCGGGCGAACGGACGCCATCGCGCGTTCGCGTGACCATTTCGACTTCCGTGCGGAGCCGGCCGTCATGCTCCTGGACGCGGATTCGGGCCTGGGCCTGGACGTGCTGCTCCCGGTGCTGTTCGACGCCGTGCCGGAACTTGTCGACGCCCCCATGCTCTGCGTCCAGTCCTCGAGCGCTGGCATCGAGCGGGAGAGCGACGGTGCGCTCCTCAAGGACTTCGGCAAATTCCACCTCTACGTGCATGTGGCCGACGGATCTCTCATCGAGAAGGCCGGCGCACATATCCAGACGCGCCTCTGGGCCGCCGGCAACCTCGAGGAGTACCCGCAGCCCAGCAACCCGAGCGACGTGCGCGACGTGCGTGTCTGCTGGGTCGAGCCGAGTACGGCGGGTGCGGCGCGCGAACTGACGCTGCTCGATCGCGGCGTGCATCAGCCTGAACGGCTGGACTTCGCTGCGCTGCCCGACATGGGCTCCGGCCTGCGGCGCCTCGACGTGGGCGCGTATTTCCGCAACACCGACAAGGCACCGCTCGACCTGTCCACGATCAAAATCTCGACGACGGAGCACGAGCGCGCGACCGCAAACAAGATCGCGGCGCACGCCAAAGCCCGGCCCGGGCTCGACGTCGCGCGCGCGGCCTTCGTGATGAAGAACGCGGATCGGCTCGCCGCGCAGCGCGAGCGCTCCACGTCGGAGGCCGCGGCAGACTTGGCGCGGGTGCTGGATCAGCGTGTGCTCCCGGAGGACTGGCCGCTCACGCTTCACGGTGGAGTCGAGCTCACGGTGGCGGACGTGCTGGCCGACCCCGCCAAGTTCGACCAACTGCGTTGCGCGGATCCTGCCGAGCCTGACTACCGCGGCGACGACCGCATCGCCTACCTGTTCTTGAGGGCAGGCCGGCCGTACCTGTTCTCGCACGCACATGGCGAATGTGCGGAGTACGCGCTGCAGGCGAGCACAAAGGCAATCCCTTTCGGCCGCACCGCGCAGGCCGGCGAGGTGGAGGACGCCACCATCATTGCGCCCGCCGCTGTGCTGCCTCCGCCGGCGCCATCCGCGCCGCCCGCGCTCAACGCCGCGCAGCTCGCGCACCTGGCGCCGCTGCCGGCCAGCGAGGACGCGCTCGCGTTGACGTTCGTGGACGAGTTCCTGCTGCAATTCCGGGTCACTCCGGGCATGGGCTGGATGGTGAACGCCGGCCACGCGTGGGAGCGCGACAAGTGCAAACAGCATTTCAGCGCTGCGCGTCGCGTATGCCGCGCTGCTGCTGCGGAAGCCCCCAGCGCCACCGAAAAGAGGCAGCTTTCCAAGGCCGCCACCACGTCGGCCGTGCTGAAGTTCGCGGAGACCGACCTGCGCATCGTCGTGCCGCCCGGAGAGTGGGACCGCGATCCGATGGAACTCAACACGCCGGCCGGCGTGATTGATCTCCGCGACGGCACGCTCCGTCCGCGCGCTGGCCAACTCCACACGCTGTGCACTTCGGTCGGGCCTGACATGACGGCCGCGGCGCCTGTCTTCGCCCGGTTCATCAGCGACGTGTTTCTCCGGGACGCGGAGTTGATCGCGTTCATGCAGCGGGCCATGGGCTACATGCTGACGGGGGACCGGCGCGAACAGGTGCTGTTCTTCTGGCATGGCAGCGGCAGCAACGGCAAGTCAACGCTGTTCGAGTTGCTGCAGAACCTAATGGGTTCGTATAGCCTGAAGATTGCCGGCGCCACGCTGATGACCGCGCGCCATGACCGGCACCCGACTGAAATCGCGCAACTGCTCGGGCGCCGCCTGGCGTGCTCCTCTGAGCTGGAGGAGGGCGTCTTTTTCGATGAGCCGAAGGTCAAGGAGCTGACTGGCGACGCCACCGCCAGCGCGCGTTTCGTGAATCAGGATTTTTTCGAGTTCAGGCAGACGCAGAAGCACCTCATCATCGGCAACTTCAAACCGCGACTGCGCGGCGGAGATCCCGCCATGGCGCGACGCATCGTGCTCGTGCCGTTCGACGCGCACTTCACGGGTGCCAGCAAGGACATGCTGATGCCCGAGAAACTCAAGGCCGAGGCGCCCGCCATCCTGGCTTGGATGATTCGCGGCGCGCTGCTCTGGCAGGCGCAGGGGCTCGGCGTCCCCGCGACGGTGCGCGCGGCCAGTGCGGAATACATGCAAGCGCACGACGACCTCCAGCTCTGGCGCGACGAAAGGTGCACGGCCTCGGGCGAGTCCAAGGCCGGCGAGCTGTATGCGGACTTCCGGAACTGGAAGGAACAGCGCGGCGAGCACGCGCCGTCGGCCACGTCCTGGTACCAGCGTCTCGAGGCGCAGGCAGGTATCACAAAGCGGAAATCCGGCGGGATGCTGTACGCGCCCATCGCGCTCCGTGCGGCTGCCCGTTTCGGGGCGGCGCAGTGACCGTTTGGGAGGGTTGGGAGGGTTTGCCATTCCCCACGTATAGCTCTCTCGCGTGCGTGAGACACATATACGTCCGGAATGGGCAACCCTCCCAACCCTCCCAACTACGCGCTGCCATCAGCACGATCGAGCCAATCACGACCAGCACCCACATCCTGCCCGACCCGACCCGCGCCGCGCCGCGCCGCGCCGCAGCCGCAGCCGCACGTCATCGCCGCAAGCTCGCCATGGCTGCGCCGTCCTTCTCGCCATGGGGATCGGCTCGCACCACGTCACTTTGCGCCGGCGGCGTGAGGTGTTGGTCCGGGAGCAAATGGAGTGCGGCACAGGGCCCCGTCCACCTGTCGAACCAACCGACGAGTTGCACCGCACCGCACCTTCCTGATACTCTTAGATAAAGGGTAAACCCTAATACGAAAGAATGTGATGACCAAGCCTCTGATCCCGACCAGTGAAGCAGCGCAGCTCCTCGGCGTGTCCGTCCGGACGCTGCTGGCGCTCGAGAAGCGTGGCGCCATTCCCGCTCCCGTGCGCCTGGGGGCGAAAGTGCTGCGGTGGGATCAGACGGCCCTCGAGAACCGCATCAAGAGCGGCGCCGCGTGGTGCAGGAGGTGACACACCATGACCGCCGCTAAGTCCCCGAACAAACGCCGCCTCAAATGTTTGAAACCGCGCGTCGGCAAAGAACCGCAGTCACGCCTCGCCAGCGCCGACCACAAGCGACAGCACAAGACCGGTAGCACGACCTGGCGAAAGATCCGCGAGCGCGTTCTCACTCGCGACTGCGGCATGTGCGTGCTCTGCCAAGAATCCGGCCGACTCACGCTGGCCGTTGAAGTCGACCACCGCACCCCTGCGTGGGCGGGCGGCACCGACGACGACGGCAACCTGCAGAGCCTGTGCAAGCCCTGCCACACCGACAAAACAACCATCGAGGCGCAACGCAGAGCCGCGGGCGGTCTCGACTACTAGGAGCCGGATCCTGGCGTGCGATAGCGCGAGGTGCACCACACCACCAACACGTTGCCGTTCGCTCGCTGGCCGCCCGCGCAGACCCCCGCACGGGCACCCGGGGGCCGTGTCTATCTCCACAGCTTTCGGGTTTCCAACTCGCCAAGTTATTTTTCACGGACTAAAAATGCCCCGTTTGAAAAACAATTGATTTCGCCAATTGACGCTGAACGCAACTTTTACCTATGGAGCGGGCGACGTTTGAACTCGCAAATACGCAATTAATTGGCCCAATTTTCAAAATAGCCGCAGAAACGAATCATGAGCGACGGTTTCCAACTCGACGTGGGTGAGATCACCAAAGCCCTCACCGAATACAAGCAACTGCCCGACGTGCTGCGCGGCCCGCTCGCGCGCGGCGCCGCCAAGGCCGTCATGACCGAACTGCGCGATCGAGCCGTGGCCAACGCGCCCGTGTCGGCAGACCCCGAGGACAACCCGGGCAACCTGAAGCGCTCGATTTACGTTATGCGCATCCCCGAGGACTGCACCACCAACCTCGAGACGTGGAAGGTCGACGTGCGCAAGGGCGCCGGCACGGTCAAACGCGGCGCGCGCAAGGGTGCTGCGACGGCTGGCGCGAACTACGCCGGCTGGGTCGAGTTCGGCCACTGGACGCGCACCCCTGCCGACGCCATCGCGAAAGCGGGATCGCGCGCAGCGGGCCGCATCGCGTGGCGCGCCACCGGCACAGCCAAGTGGGTGCCCGCGCAGCCGTTCATGCGCCCGGCGCTCGACTCGATGAAGTCGCAGTTCACCCAAATCATGCAGGACAGCGTGGAGCGCTCGCTCCCCGAGGCCCTGGCCACCTTCAAGTACTTCAAAACCGGAGCCTGAAATGTCCAACAGCGTAGAAACCAAACTCACCGTCAAAACGGACGAAGGCATCGCCAACGTCGGCAAGCTCGGCGACGCGATGGAGAGCCTGTCCCGGCGCTCCGTCAGGGCCGCCGAGGCGCAGGTGAAGGCCACCGCTGCCAACACCCGGGCCACGCAGGAACTCATCCGAGTGCAGCAGATCGCCAACATGGCGGCCGGCGCTGACGGCCCCGCAAAGGCCGCGCAGGAGGCGACCGAGGCGATTGGCAAGGCGTCCAAAGCTGCACACGAGTTCAGCCTCGCCAACGCCGGCATGTCCCGCGAGCTGCTCGTGATGTTCCACGAGGGAATCACCGGCAATTTCAAAAGGATGGCCGGATCCGCCGTCGTCATGGGCGAGCGCATGAACGCCCTGCAGTACATCTTCAGCGGCGCGGGCTTGGCCATCGGTGCCGCCGCGGCGGCCGTGGGCGCGCTCGCCGTGGCCACGGAAGAGGGCTACAAGCAGGACGAGACCTTCCGCAAATCGATGATCCTGACGGGTGGCGCCGCGGGCGTCACCACCGGCCAGTTTCACGCCATGGCCCTGGCCATCGCCTCCGAGACGGGCCGCGCTGTTGCCGCAGCGCAGGAGGCGCTGCAGTCGCTCGTCAAATCGGGGCAGGTGGCGCCGCAGAACCTCGCAAAGATGGGCACAGCCATCGTCCAGATCGCCCACCTCACGGGCGAGTCCACCACCGAAGTCGCGAAGCAGTTCGACGACATGAGCGCCGACGTCGTGGGCTGGATCAATCGGCACAAGGAATATGCGAACAGCCTCACCGCGGCGCAGCTCGAGGCGATCCGCAACCTGCAGAAAACCGACGACGTGCAGGGCGCTGTGGGCGCCACGCTCGACGCCATCAACAAGAAGACGCAGGATTCCGTCGGATTCTGGTCCAAGCTGGGCACCGCTGCCTCCAACGCGTGGGCAGCCATGGGCAAGGGGATGGGCGGCACCAACACGCCCGAGGACAAGCTCGCCGAGATGCAGCAGCGCCTGCAGGATCTGCAGCACAGCGGCGCGCGCGGTGCTGCGCCGGATTGGTCGGAGAGCGCCGGCCGTGGTCGCACGCTGGGTGACGAGCGGGATGGGCTCAAGGCCGGCATTGCCGCGCAGCAGGCACAGGTCGCCGCGGGGCAGCAGCAGGCCGCGCTCAAGGGCACCCAGCAGGCCACGGAGAACGCCGCCAAGGCCGCCGACCAACACCTCCACTCCATGCTCGACGAGGCGAGGGGTGCCGCCGCACTGGCCGAGGCCCTGCGCGTGGCTCGCGCCGAGTTCGCGGCGCACGATGCCGCACGCAAACAAGACAACGTGACCACGCCCGACTGGCTGACGCCCGAGGCACGACAGGAGATGCTGGCCAAGATCCGCAAGGCTCACACCTCGAGCGACGAGCGCAAGGACGATAGCGCGTTCACCACCACGATGAAGCAGCTCACGGACGAGGACGCGAAGATCAAGGCGCTCACCGCCAGCTATACCGCCAATTCCCGCGCCGTTGGAGAACGCGCGGCCGTGCTGCAGGCCCGGTTCCGTGACCAGGACGACCCGGCCAGCAAGTGGACGCCGGGGCAGAAGGCCACCGCGATGACCAAGGCCACGACCACCGACAGCGACGCCGGGGCGAACCAGTCCGCGGAGGCCGTGCGCAAAATCGAGGACCAGCTGCGCGTCTACGGCCAGTTGACTGCGGCCAAGGAGACGGACGCCAAGGCTGCCTTCGTGGCGCAGGCGGTGGCCTCGCATGACGCCGAGCTGTCCAAGTTGTCCACCGACGCCCTCAAGCAGCAGCTGACCGCCGAGATTGCGCTCGCCGCTGCCAAGAAATTCGACGCTGACGCCGCGGTCAAGTATGCCGATGACGCCAAGAAGCGCCAGGACAACGTGGCGGCCGAGATCGCCGGTATCGCCCGCGAAAGCGAGGCGCTGCACCAGACCACGCTGCAACGCGAGATTGCCGCGGACGCCGCGAAGCTGCAGAAGGCCGCCGAGGAGGAGATGCGCACGCACGCAGGTGAGGAGGTCGCAATTCAGGCCGCGCTGGCGCAGAACATTGCCGCTGTCACCGCCGCGCGGACCGCGCAGTACAACGACAGCCGCAGCGCTCCGACCGGTGCCAGCAATGCCGCAACGAAGTGGGCCGAGGACGCGAGCAACGCGGGCGCTCTCGCCGCCAAGATGACGACCAGCAGCCTGGACACCGTCAGCAGCGCTCTCACCAAGCTGGCCGAGACGGGGCAGTTCTCGTTCAAGAAACTGTGGAAGTCGATGAGCGATGAGTTCCTCGCCAACATCATCCGCATGCAGGTGGCGAATGCGGCGAGCGGCGCCGGCAATCTGTTCGGCTCGATCTTCTCCTCTCTGTCGGGTGGTGCGAATCTCTCCGGGAGCGGTGTCGGCGGGGACGCGGGCGCAGGCAACTACACGAGCGCCGGCCTCGCCGCAGCGTTCGGCATCGCGGGCATGCGCGCTACGGGCGGCAATGTGAACGCGGGAGGAAAATACATAACGGGTGAACTCGGGCCTGAGCTGTTCGTGCCCTCGGGCAGCGGCACCATCATCCCGAACGACGCGCTGGGCGGCGGCAGCGGTGGCGATATTCACATCGGTGCGAACCCAACCTACAACATCGGTGCGGGCACCTCGCGGGCAGAAGTCGCGGCGGCCGTCGCACAGGGTAATAAGCAGACGCTCGCTCAGGTCCAAAGACTGAGTTCTACAGGTAAGTTGCGCCAGTGACCCGCGGTGCAGCGGGCGGGCACTGAGTTTTAACGAAGTGCTCTAACCGTAGTCTCAAGCGCAACTGTACAGCAGGCAGTCCGCCATGCGTGGATTGCCCACTGCCCAAGCTCGCAGCTCGACGGCAAAGTGGGGTCATCAACAACGCAAAGAGGACGCCAACATGACCACCACGACCACCTGGCACAAGACCCCGCCCGACGAATCGGGCCTCTACATCGCTTCGTCCGACCGGCACGCGGGCTACATCCGGTACTGGACGGGCAAGCACTGGACGGCGCCGCTGGCCGTGCACGACCTACACCTCACCGATCGCATCCCGACCGCTGAAGGCCGCGCCGCGGCAACGTGGAAGAACCGCCCGATCGAGTGGCTGGAGAAGGTCACGATCGACGCCGAGGGCTTCATCTCGTGGGGCGGCCTGCAGGACGAGGCGCCAGTGCCGCCGGACACCCGCGTGGTGATCAGGAAAGGGCGGCGGTTGACGTTGGCTCGGGCGGGCGACGT
>Ga0302157_10000319_pt1 | contig 63652 bp, 50 predicted proteins | sample I_Bog_N3_3_FD_193502 | JGI IMG/M metagenome (GOLD analysis project Ga0302157, IMG submission 193502) | Peat permafrost microbial communities from Stordalen Mire near Abisko, Sweden - I_Bog_N3_3 | ecosystem: Environmental > Terrestrial > Soil > Wetlands > Peat | place: Sweden: Abisko, Stordalen... | reverse complement strand
GCCGCAGCGCGAGCTGGATCAAGTTCATGGGAGGGCGCGTTTGGCAGCTGTCAAGCCCGCGATCATAGTGACAAGAAGTGAAGCTACCCTCATCTTTCGGGTATCTCCTTCCTGCGTACTCGGCTGTCCGTTTTGTCAGTTACATGTGGGTGGCGACAGCAGCAGGGCCGCCGGGTCTGCAGGCGTGCCGGCGTCGCGGCGATCTGGCGATCTGGCGCGCGAGTCTGGCGTGCCGGCGGATCACTTGTCTTGACCCGGGTGCCCGAACCCGGCCGGGGGCGATGCTGCTCTTCGGGCCGGCGCTGGCGGTGGTGGGCGCCGGAATCAACCGGGGACGCGCCGCCGCAGCGTGACGAAGGCGAACTTGAAATCATTCGGTGGCGCGGCCATGTGCACGTCGCGCGCGCCCTCGACGAAGTGGTTGCGCTCCCATTCGGGGAAGCGGGCGTCGCCTTCGAAGTCCTTGTCGATCTCGGTGAGCACCAGCTCGTCCGCGTGCGGCAGCGCCAGCGCGTAGAGCTCGGCACCGCCGATCACGAAGGCGCGCAGGCCGTGCGGATTCGCCGAGATGGATTCCAGCGCCATCTCCAGTGCTTCCTCGAAGCCATGGGCCACCTGCGCGCCGTCGGCATGCCAGCCGGGCTGGCGCGTGACCACGATGTTGGTGCGGCCCGCAAGCGGGCGGAAGCGCGGCGGGATCGATTCCCAGGTCTTGCGGCCCATGATCACCGGGTTGCCGAAGGTGGTGCGCTTGAAGAACGCCATGTCCTCCGGCAGCTTCCACAACAGGTCGTTGTCATGGCCGATGACGCCGTTGCGCGCCACGGCCGCGATCAGGGCGACCTTCATACCGCCACCGGGGCCTTGATGGGCGCGTGGTGCTGGTATTCGAGCACCTCGAAGTCGTCGAACTCGTAGTCGAGGATGGATGCCGGCTTGCGCCTGATGTGCAGCGTCGGGTACGGGAACGGGGTGCGCGCCAGCTGCGTATCGACCTGGGTCGCGTGGTTGGAATACAGGTGGCAGTCGCCGCCGGTCCAGATGAAGTCGCCCACGTCCAGGTCGCACTGCTGCGCGAACATGTGGGTGAGCAGCGCGTAGCTGGCGATGTTGAACGGCACGCCCAGGAAGATGTCGGCGCTGCGCTGGTAGAGCTGGCACGACAGCTTGCCGCGGCCGCCGGGCGTCTCGGACGGTGCCACGTAGAACTGGAAGAACGCGTGGCAAGGCATCAGCGCCATCTTCGACAGGTCGGCCACGTTCCAGGCGCTGACGATGATGCGGCGCGAATCGGGATTGGTCCTGAGCTGCTTGACGACTTCGGCGATCTGGTCGATGTGGCCGCCTTCGGGCGTGGGCCACGAGCGCCACTGCACGCCGTAGACCGGCCCGAGGTCGCCGTCTTCGCGTGCCCATTCGTCCCAGATCGTGCAGCCGCGCTCCTGCAGCCAGGCCACGTTCGAATCGCCGCGCAGGAACCACAGCAGCTCGAGGATGATGGACTTCAGGTGCACCTTCTTCGTCGTCACGAGCGGGAAGCCCTCGGACAGGTCGAAGCGCATCTGGTGCCCGAACACGCTGGTGGTGCCGGTGCCGGTGCGGTCCGCCTTGAAGCGGCCCTGGTCGCGCACCAGGCGCATGAAGTCTTCGTATTGCGAGCGGACGGGGCGGGTCATCCGCAGATTTTAGCGGGCCGGTCCGCGCCGGCGCGCTGGCCTTATGCTTGGCGGGTATTTCCACTCTTCGGGAGTCCTCGATGCAAGCGACCGCTGCCGGTACGTTCAAGGTGACGATGACGCCGCGGCCGCCCGGCGACAGCCCGGCCGAGCTCGGCCGCTTCCTGCTGGCCAAGACGTTCGACGGGGCCCTGGCGGGCACCGCTGCCGGCGAGATGCTGTCGGCGGGCAATCCGGCCAGCGGGTCGGCCGGCTACGTCGCGCTCGAATGGGTGGACGGCGCCATCGGGAGCCGGCGCGGCCGCTTCGCGTTGCAGCACACGGGCACGATGGACGCTGGCGCGTCGTCGCTGTCCATCACCGTGGTGCCGGGCTCGGGCAGCGGCGGCTTCGCGGGCATGGCCGGCCGGCTGGAACTGGTGATCGCCGACGGCGTGCACCACTACACGCTCCACTACCAGTTGCCGGATTGATTGCACGCGCCTGGCTGCTCGACTGCTGGGGATTTCCCCTGGTCGCGTTCAAACCCCTTCAGTTGCCGGCCCCGGCGCCGACAATGACGGAATGCGCTTCATTGCGCGCCGCGTGCCCGCGTGTCGGGTCGCACCGCCAGACACCCGTCCGCAGGTTCGGACATCCCGCAGTTGGACAGCACGCCAGGAGCGCGAAAGAGTGAGTCGCAGGGGCAGCGATCAAGTCGGGCCGAGTCACTCGAGCGTGCCAGCGAGCAGGCGCACCGGCGTTCGCCTGGTGCTGGCCTGGGGGCTCGCGTCGTGTGCATGGGTGGCGTCCGCTGGCCCGGTCGCTACCGCGTCGCCCCCTGCGGCGGCTTCGGCTGCGGCGGCCAGCATCGGCTGGAGCGGCATGGCCAACACGGTGTTCGAGCACCTCGGCCAGCACGACGGCCTGCCGCACGCCATCGCCACAGGCGTCACCGAAGACGCCCAGGGCTATCTGTGGGCCAGTACCCAGGATGGCGTGGCACGTTGGGATGGCTATCGTTTCCGGGTCTATCCGGCGCGGCCGGACGATCCGCACGGGCTGCCCGTGAGTTATGTGCGCACGCTGGCGCATGACCGCAACGGACGCGTGTGGGTCGGCATGGACGGCGGCGGCCTCGCGCGCTTCGATGCGGCCGAGAACTGGTTCACCCGGTATGGCGGCTCCACCGTGGTGAGCATGGCGCAGGACAGCGAAGGCGGCATGTGGGCGGCGAGCACGACCGGCCTCATGCATGTGCACGCCTCCGGCATGGCCGAGGAGGCCTGGCCGCATGACGGCAAGGGGCCCGACCCGCTGCCCGATGCGAGCATCACCGCCGTCCTGCAGGACCGCGCAGGAACCGTCTGGGTCGGCTCCGATTCGGGCGTGGTGCAGCGCTTCATCGACGGCCGTCCCGGCAAGCGGATCGACTTGCCGGGTATTCCCGCGGGCACCTCTGCCGCCGTGGACGCGATCTATGAAGACGCGCGCGGCCAGGTCTGGATCGGCACCGGGCTCAACGGCGTGTTCGTCTACGATCCGACCGACGGCAAAGTCGCACGCCTGCAGCCGGCCGGTGCGCCCGACCCCGGGCTGGCGTCGGACAGCATCACGTCGTTCGCCGAAGCCGGCAACGGCGAGATGTGGATCGGCACGTCGTCACGGGGCCTCGTGATTGCCGACGTCTCGACACTGCTGGCGCGTCGCGTGTTGCGCGACCGCAGCGTGCCGAGCAACCTGCAGGCCAACTGGATCTGGGGCTTGCACCGGGATCGCGGTGGCGAGATGTGGGTCGCCTCCACGAACGGGCTGAGCCGCACCCGTCCGCAGCAGGACGCGATCCTGTCGCTGTTCTCGTCCGACGGCTCGTCCTGGACCGATCCCTACGTGCTGGCGGTGGACGCCGACGCCCGGGGGGTCGTGACGCTGGGCCAGAAGAGCGGGATCGAAATCATCGATCCGGCGCAACAGAAGATGCGGGCGCTGCTCGGCAGCGGCACCGACGGCGCGGGACCCTCGGCGATCAGCAACGTCGCCGCGGTCGTGCACACGGCGGACGGCACCCGCTACCTGGCCTCGAAGGACGGTTTGTTCACCGTGGCTGCGAATTCGCGCGGAATCGAGCGGGTGCCGATGCCGCAGCGCGGGGCCGTCAAGGGCGTCACCGCGCTGCTGCTGGACGGCGCCACGTTGTGGATCGGCGGCAAGGGCGATGGCATCTGGCAGATGGATCTGTCGACGCCGGCGCACACGCTGTCGCAGCCGGTGCCCACCAGCGACCTGAGCGATCCGGAGGTGACGGCCATCGCGCACGGGCCCGGAGAGGGCATGTGGATCGCCACGAACAACGGACTGAACCTGGTACGCAGGGGCAAGCCGACCGAGCGCATCGTGCCGGTGGCCAACGATGCCACCAGCCTGGCGTCGGCGGTCATCAACACCTTGCTGACCGACCGCCAGGGCCGGCTCTGGGTGGGCAGCAACGCGGGCATCCAGATCCTGGAGCGACGCGACGAGGCGGGCCGCCCGCATTTCCACCACATCGGGCGGGCGGAGGGCCTCACCAGCGAGAACATCGACATGCTGCTGATGGACAGCACCGGCCGCATCTGGGTCACCACCGACGACGGGGTCGTCGTCATCGATCCGTCCACCTACGCGCTGCGCGTGCTGCATCCGGCCGACGGTGCGGCGATCTCCACCTACTGGGTGAACTCGGGCGCGGTCGGGCCCACCAGCGAACTGTTCTTCGGAGGGCTGGGCGGCCTCACCGTCATCCGCCCGGAGCGGCTCACGCAACGCGTCTATTCGGGCCCGGTGGTGGTCACCGATGTCGAGGTGGGCGGCAAGCCGGCCGTGCTCATGGAGGCAGGCCATCGCAAGCAGTTGTCGGTGCCTCCGGAGGCCGGCGGCTTCTCGGTGGAGTTCTCGCTGCTGGACTTCGCCGCGCCCGAGCGCAATCGCTATGCCTACTGGCTCGAGGGCTACGACAAGACCTGGCGCGAGGTGGATACCACCCACCGCACGGCGAGCTACACCAACCTGTCGCCGGGCCACTACGTGTTGCACATGAAGGCGGCCAGCCGCGACGGCGCCTGGAGCGAGCATCCGCTGGAGGTGGACGTGCAGATCCTGCCGGCCTGGCACCAGACCTGGTGGTTCGACCTGCTCAAGATCCTGGGCGCGTTGCTGGCGGTCGCCGCCGTGGTGGCGGTGCGCGTGCGCTACGTCCAGCAACGCAGCCTGGAACTCGAAAGCCTGGTCGAGCAGCGCACGCAGGAGTTGACGCTGCTGCAGCACCAGCTCGAGGAACTGGCCTACAGCGACGCGCTCACCGCGCTGCCCAACCGCCGCATGTTCGGCGACTACTGCCGCCAGATGATCGCCACGTGCGAACGCCAGGACGGCGGCTTCGCGCTGATGCTGATCGACCTCGACCACTTCAAGCAGGTCAACGACACGCTCGGACACGACGCGGGCGACGCCCTGCTCGTGGAAACGGCGCGACGGCTGCGCTCCATTGCGCGCCGGGCCGACGTGGTGGCCCGCCTCGGCGGCGACGAGTTCGCGATCCTGCTGGCCGATACCGCGATTGCGAGCGCGGTGGACATCGCCTGCGCCCGCATCCTGGCCGCCTTCGACACGCCGGTGCTGCACGAAGGCCACCAGATGCGCACCAGCCCCAGCATCGGCATCGCGCTGTATCCGCTCGACGGCAGCACGCAGGACGCGCTCTACAAGTCGGCCGACCTGGCGCTCTACGAGGCCAAGCGCTCGGGGCGCCATACCTGGCGTTTCGCCTTGCGGCGCAAGGCCGACTGAGGGCCTGGCGGATTTCCTCTCGGGCGCTCAGTGCCCGCCGCCCAGGTAGGCCGCCCGCACCGCCGGATCGTTCTTGAGCGTGGCAGCCGGTCCGTGCACCGCGATGCGGCCGTTCTCCAGCACGTAGCCGTAGTCGGACACGTTCAGCGCAGCGGCGGCGAACTGCTCCACCAGCAGCATCGTGACACCCTCCGAGCGCAGGCGCGAGATGATGCGAAAGACCTCGTCGACGAGGATGGGCGCCAGGCCCATCGACGGCTCGTCCAGCAGCACGACCTCGGGGTTCATCATCATCGCACGCGCCATCGCCAGCATCTGCTGCTCGCCGCCCGACAGGGTGCCGGCCAGTTGCAGGCGACGCTCCTTCAGGCGCGGGAAATACTCCATCGCGCGTTCGACGTCGGCGGCGATGTCGCCCTTCTTGCGCGCGCCGGTGAAGCGCGGAAAGGCGCCCAGCAGCAGGTTGTCGTTGACGGTCATGGTCGCGAACACGCGCCGGCCTTCGGGTGAGTGTGCCAGCCCCAGTCGGGCGATGCGGTGCGACTCGCGGCCGGTGATGTCGATGTCGCCGAGCATCACCTTGCCTTCGCGCGGCGCGATCATGCCGGAGATCGCGCGCATCGTCGTCGTCTTGCCGGCGCCGTTGCTGCCGATCAAGGTGACGACCTGGCCCTTGGGAACCTCGAGCGAGATGCCTTGCAGCACTTCGATCTTGCCGTAGCCGGCGCGCAGATTGGTGATCGAGAGCATGGTCTGAGCCTGTTTCGTATGGATATTCGCCGTCGGGCGGTGACCTAACCCAAGCTTCCCGGGGAGCTTGGGTCGCTACCCGAGCCGATCCGGGCTCCCCCTTGGGGGGCAGCGGCCGCAGGGAGCGTGGGGGCCGTCAATTCGCCACCGAGGTAGGCTTTGATGACTTGTGGATTCGCCTGCACGGCCGCCGGCGTTCCCTCGGCGATCTTCTGGCCGAAGTCGAGCACGGTGACGATGTCGCACACCGACATCACCACGTCCATGTGGTGCTCGATGAGGATCAGCGTGATGCCGTGTTCGCGGATCTTGCGGATGATGACCACCAGTTCCTTGATGTCGGGCGCCGTGAGACCGGCCGCGGGCTCGTCCAGCAACAGCAGTTCGGGACTCAACGCCAGCGCGCGCGCGATCTCGAGCAGGCGCTGCTGGCCGTACGGCAGGTTGCGCGCCTCCTCGCCGGCCAGCGATTCCAGGCCGACGAACTCGAGCAGCGCGTAGGCGCGCGCCATGGCCGCGCGCTCCTCGCGCCTGTAGCGCGGCAGGTGCAGCGCCACGTCCAGCAGGTTGCTGCGGTAGGTGTGGTGCAGGCCGACGAGCACGTTCTGCAGCGCCGTCATCTCGCCGAACAGCTGCACGTTCTGGAACGTGCGCGCGATGCCCGCGAGCGCGATGCGCGCGGACGTCTTGCCGACGATGGAGTGGCCCTTGAACGCGATCGCGCCTCCGGTGGGCACGTAGATGCCGGTGAGCACGTTCATCATCGTGCTCTTGCCCGATCCGTTGGGGCCGATCAGGCCGTGGATCGTGCCGCGGCTGACGTGCAGGTCGACGTCGTTGAGCGCCTTCAGGCCGCCGAACTGCATCAGCACCTTGTCGGCCGCCACCAGATCCTGCATCGCCGGCGTGGCTGTCGCGGCCACCGAAGTGGATACCGCGTCGACGGGCGAGGGCAGCAGGGCGGCGGCCTCGGCATCGGTGCGGCCGTGGCCGTGCAGGCCCAGCGTGCTGCGCACGAAGCCGACGATGCCGTCCTGCAGGTAGTAGACGACCAGCAGCGTGATCAGGCCGAAGATCGCCAGGCGCCAGTCGGTGATGTTGGTCAGCACGAAGGAGACGCCGGCCAGCGCGACGGTGCCGACTACCGGCACGGCCACGCGCTGCAGCGTGGAGCGGCCTTTGGCGACGAAGATCGCGGCGCCGATCAGCACCAGTGCCGCGAAGATGACCGCGACGTAGCGGAACAGCACGATGTCGTCGAGCAGCTTGGGCAGCATCACGATGATGGTCGCGCCGAGCAGCGCGCCGGAGCGCGTCTTGCGGCCGCCCATGATGATGGCCAGCAGGAACAGCACCGTCAGTTCGAAGTCGTAGGTGTTGGGCGAGATGTACTGCTCGGAGTACGAGTAGAGCGAGCCTGCCAGGCCGGCCAGCCCGGCGCTGACGACGAATGCGTAGACCTTGTAGCGGTAGACCGAGACGCCCATGCAGTCGGACGCCACCGGACTGCCGCGCAGCGCCTCGAATGCGCGTCCGAGATGCGAGCGCAGGATCCGGTTCACGACCAGCAGCGCCGCGACAAGCAGGAACGCCACGACCCAGAAGAACTCCCGGTCGGACATCTCGTGGCCCAGCACGATGGGTTTCGACAGCGTGATGCCCATCGGCCCGTTGGTGAGGAAATCCATCTCGTTGATGAGGATCTGGATGATCGTGCCGAACGCGAGTGTGACCATCGCGAGGTACGGGCCGGTCACGCGCAGCGCGGGCAGCGCGAGCACCGCGCCGAACAGCGCGGTGACGGCGATCGCGATGATGGGGACCAGCACGAACGGCGTGTCGGGGAAATGCATGATCACGACGCCGGCCGAGTACGCACCGATGCCGAACAGGCCGGCATGTCCGAGCGACACCTGGCCGGTGTAGCCCACGACGATGTCGAGGCCGAACAGCAGGATCGCGTAGATGGAGATCGTCTCGACGAGGTGGATGTAGTAAGGGTTCTCGATGAGGACGGGAAACAGCGCGAGCACGACGAGGCCGGCTGCGGCGAGGAGGAGGGGGCGGGACTTCATCATCGGTTCTCGCTCACACCTTCTTGATGGTGGCCTTGCCGAACAGGCCGGCGGGACGCACGGCCAGCACGATCAGCAGCAGCACGAGGCCGGGAACGTCGCTGTAGCCGGTGGAAATGTAGAAGCCGGTGAGCTTCTCGGCGACGCCCAGGATGATGCCGCCCACGATGATCCCCATGCCGCTCGTCAGCCCGCCGATGATGGCCACCGCGAAGGCCTTGAGGCCGAGCTGCGCGGCCATGTTCGGGCCGGCCAGCGTCAGGGGCGCGATCAGCACGCCCGCCAGTGCGGCGCTGATCGACGACAGCGCGTACGAGAACGTGATGACCAGGCTCGTATTGATGCCCATGAGGCGAGCCGCCTCGCGATCGTTGAACGTGGCGACCACGGCCTTGCCCCAGATCGTGCGTCGGTTGAAGAGCTCCACCGCCGCCATCATCAGGATCGCGCCGACCGCCACCAGGATCTCCATCGGCCGCACGTTGGCGCCGAGGAAGTGCAGCGGCGCCTCGGGCAACGGCGACGGGAACGGGCGCATGTCGCGGCCCCAGACGTTTTCCGCCACGTTGCGGAAGATGATGCCCAGCGCGATCGTCGACATGATCCAGCCGAACTCGCTCTTGATCTTGAGCGCCGGCCGCACGCCGATGCGCTCGACGACTGCACCCTGGATGGCGCCGAACACGCACACGATCGGAATCATCAGCCAGTAGTTGACGCCCATGCCCACCAGCGTCAGGCCGACGAGCGCGCCCAGCATCAGCGCCTCGCCCTGGCCGAAGTTCAGGGTGTCGGAGGTCGCGAAGGTCAGCTGGTAGCCGAACGCGATCACCGCGTAGATCATCCCCAGCGCGATGCCGCTGAAGACGAGTTGGGTCAGGATTTGCATGCGTGGCCCGGGGTTCTTGAAGTCGGGTGCGGCGCGCGAAGGCGCGGCGACGGCTGGAACGAAAGACGCCGCCGTGGCTGGAAAAGCCGCGGCGGCGCGCTTGTCTGTCGAGAGCTTACTTCTTGACCGCCAGTGCGCCCTTGGCGTTGACGTCCTTCACGCGGATCTCGGAGGCCTTCTTCTGGTCATCGGCATAGGCGTAGACGACCCGGTTGCCCTTGACCTCGCCGAACACCGGAATGTTGGCGGTGATCGCCTCGTGGTCCGTCTTCGTGAACGGGTGGTTGTAGGTCGTCACCACCCCTTCGATCGGTGTCTTCAGGTCTTCCAGGGCGGCCTTGATCTTCGGGCCGTCGGTGGAGCCAGCCTGCTTGATCGCGGCGGCCAGCAGGTAGACCGAGTCGTAGCCCTGCGCGGCCGACACCGGCGAGTCCATGCGGTTGTTCTTCGGTGCGAACGTCTTGAGGTACGCGATGATGAAGGCCTGGCGCTTGGGCGTGGTGGGCTCCTGCACGAAGGTCTGCGGCATGCGCGCGCCTTCGCCGCCGGGACCGGCGTTGTCGATGTAGTTGGCCATCGACAGCGTCCAGCTGCCGACGATGGGCACCTTCCAGCCGAGCTTGGTCATGCCGTTGGCGATCTGCGCCAGCTCGGGGCCGATGCCGTAGGTCAGCACGACGTCGGCGCCGGCTTCCTTGGCCTTGAGCAACTGCGCCGTCATGTCGACGTCGCCGATGTTGAACTTCTCTTCCGTCACGGGCTTGACGCCCTTGAGCGCCAGCGCCTTCTCCAGATCCTGGCGGCCCAGCTGGCCGTAGTTCGTCGAGTCCGCGAGGATGGCCGGCTTCTTGAAGCCGCGCCGGGTGATCGCCTCGTCGACGATCATCGGCGCCTGGATGCTGTCGTTGGCAGCGTTGCGAAAGACGTAGTTGTCGGGCTGCTTGTCGAACTGGTGCGTGAGGATCGAGCCGGTGGCGACGTTGTTCATCACCGGGATCTTCGCTTCCTGGAAGAAGCGCTCGGAAGCCAGGCCGACGCCGGTGTTGATATAGCCGACGACCGCGGCCACATGTTCGTTGTTGATCAGCTCCTGGGCGATCTGCACGCCGCGTTCGTTCTTGGCTTCGTCGTCGCGTTCGACGAGCAGGATCTGGCGGCCGAGCACGCCGCCGGCCTTGTTGATCTCGTCGGTGGCCAGGCGCACGCCATCGCGCATGCTGACGCCCATGGACGAGGAGCCGCCGGTGAACGGACCATCGACGCCGATCTTGATCGGGTCGGCCGCGAAGGCGGACGCGACCGTGCAGGCCAGGGCGACGACAGTGAGTCGAGAATTGAGCTTCATGGGTTGTGTCTCCAATTGGGCAAGCTGTTGTTGCCTCGCATTTGTGATTCAAAGCGAGTTGAAATCCGAGGCCATTGTGGTGCCGCTGTAACCATTTGCCACTACGTGATCCCCGCAGATTCGTGCAAACCCCGAGAGCCATTTCGGTGCAGGCAGGAGATCGATCGCATGTCAGGTCGTTCTCCTGAAAGACCCGCGTCAGTTCGACGCGAAAATCGGCGCTTGGTTCATATTGCGAATACCCCAGGACGCGTCGGTGGCGGCAGTTGTACAGAATCTGGACGCTCGCCAATCTCCCTGCTGCATCGACGACCTCCATCGATCATGTCACTCGCCGCCGAAACTCTGCCGCGCTCGTTGCGCGAAGCGATCCTGACGCTGCTGGCGGTGCTGGCCACGCTGGCATCCACCCAGTGCGTCGCGCCTGGGCCCGCATCCGCGGTACTGGGGGTGGTCCTGTCGTTGTCGCTCTCGCGCAGCCATCTGGCCGGCGATCGTCGCGGGCGCAGGGATGCGCTGCTGGCATTGCCGATTGTCAGTCTCGCCTGCGTCGGCGTCGGGGCCTTGTTGCGCCACGCGCCTTGGGCCGGCGCGGCGGTGTTCGTCGCCGGCATGGCGTTGTCGGTGTGGATGCGCCGCTTCGGGCCCGCCGCGCTGCGGGCGGGCTCGCTCATCGCGCTGCCGCTGGTGACGATCCTCGTGGTGCCGCATCTGGCGCGCCACGGCGAGGGTGCGTTGTCGGCCATCCTCGTGCCGGTGGCCGTCGCGCTGGCCGCGCTGGCCTGGGTCGAGCTCGTGCAGGCGCTCGGCCGGCGCATCGGCTGGATGGCGGCGCCGACCGCCGTCGATGCGGCTTCCGCCGGCCCGCGTGCGGCCAGCGCGATGCGCCCATCGCCATCGACGCGCATGGCGCTGCAGATGGCGGCCGCGCTCGCCGCGTCCTTCGTCGTCGGCTACCTCTTCTTTCCGTCGCACTGGAGCTGGATCGTGTTGACTGCGTTCATCGTCAACAGCGGCAACCGGGGCCGGCAGGATGTCGTCTACAAGAGCGCGCTGCGCGTGCTGGGCGCCGCGGCCGGCACGCTGCTGGCCATGGCTGTTTCCAGCCAGGCGGCGGTGCACGGCGCCACGGCGGCGACGTTGATCCTGGCCTGCGTGTTCCTCGGGGTCTGGCTCCGCCCGCTGGGCTATGGCTGGTGGGCGCTGTTCGTGACGCTGGCGCTCGCGCTGCTGCAGGCATTGCAGGCGCCCGAGCCGCAGTCGCTGGCCTTCCTCTGGCAGCGCCTCATGGAGATCGCGATCGGTGCGCTGCTGGGCCTGGGTGCCGCCTGGTTCGTCTATCCCATCCGATCGACCGACGTGCTGCGCCGCCGCCTCGCCGATGCGTTGGCCGCGATGGGCGAGGCGATGGACCCGCAGACCGACACGCGGCGGGGCGACGCCATCGTTGCCGCGATCGCGCAGGTCGAACAGTTGCGCCCCTCGTTCCACGCGCGGCACCTCGCGCTGCGGCGCTGGCAGGCCGTGCAGCCGGTGGATTGGATCAACACGCTCACGGCCTGCCGTGCCCCGGCCATCGCGCTGGTGGAGCGCGGCGAAGCGCCGGGCGTCGTGCGCAAGGCCATCGGGTCCGCGCGCAAGGCGATGCGAGAGCCGGCCGAGATCCTGCCGGCGCTGATGGCGCTGCGACAGGCCCTCGACAGGTCCGAGTCCGTGTAGCGACGAACAGCGCATGACCGCGGGCGCATGGCTGGCTTGCAGCAGGCTCAGATGACAGTGGCGTGCCGGGTCGACGGTTTGCTGGCCAGCAGGCCTGACAGCCGCGACAACGCGAGCGCAATTCGTTTTTTGTCCCGACCTCCGCCCAGCGAGATGCGGATGGCGTTGACATCGCTTGAACCCGAAGAGAACGCGTTCGATGGCGTGATGGACAGGCCCTCGTCGCGCGCGGCGCGTGTGAACGCCTCGGCAGTCCAGTAACCGGGCAGGACCAGCCACAGGTGGATTCCGTCGCGCGACATGTGCTTGTGCGCCAGGCCAGTGCCGAACACGTGCGCTGCAAGCCGCTGGCGCGCCCGTGCCTCGGCACGGACGCCCGCGAGGACGCGTTGCGCCGTGCCGTCGTGCAGCCATTGAGTCACGAGCACGGCGGTGAGCGGCGCGCGCATCAACGAGAACGACCGCAGGGCGGACAGGAACGCGGCCTGGCGCGCTGCGTCCGGGGAAACGACGAAGGCGGTGCGCAGTCCGGGCGACAGGCACTTGGACAACGTCGAAACGTAGTGCACGTGTCCCGGCGCGAGGCGCGCGAGCGGCGGCGGGGCGTCGTCGGCGAGCAGCCAGTACGGATCGTCCTCGATGATCTGCAGATCCAGCCGGGCCGCCGTCTTCGCGATCGCACGGCGGCGGCGCTCCGGCATCGTGACGGTGGTCGGGTTCTGGATCGTCGGATTCAGGTAGAGGAGCCGGGCGCCTGTTCGATTCGCGACCTGTTCCAGCGCGGAAGGGAGCATGCCCTCGTCATCGATCGCGACGTCCTCGACACGTCGGCCCAACTGGGCGGCCGCGGCGCGGAAGCCCGGGTAGACCAAGGGTTCGCACAGAAGGACATCGCCGTGTCGGGTCGACGCGAGGATCAGCGCGCTCAACGCGGCTTGCGATCCGGGCGAGGCGACCACCCGCTCGGGGTCGATGTCGCCGAGCATGGGCGCCAGCCAGCGTGCGCCCGCCGCCCGGTCGGCTTGGCTGCCGCCGCCCAGGTGGTAAGTCATCAACAAGTCGACATCCGTACGCAGAAGCATCTGCGCCAGGCCGTGCTTCAGCAACTCATGAAGATCCGGATCGGCCGGCGGCGGCGGGATGTTCAGGCTCAGGTCGACCGTCGCCTGCAGGTCCATCTTGCGCGCCGCCACGAACGTGCCGCGTGCGCCTTCTGCGACAAGCAAATGGCGCTTGCGTGCCTCGGCGTAGGCCCGCGTCACGGTCGTCAGGTCCACGCCCAGATGCGCCGCCACGGCCCGTTGCGGCGTCAGCCGGTCGCCTGCGTGAAGCCGCCCCGCGGCGATGCCGTCCTCGAGGGACTGGACGATCTGGAGAAACAACGGGCCGCCGCGCGGATCGATGGCGCCGAGCCAGGCCGTCGCGGGGATGTCGGTTTGCATGGGAGGGTGTCCGTCGATGTATGGGAGATGTACGGCTCTAGAGTTCTTGAAGTCAAGTCTTAACCATACATGAAAGGGCTCCGGCGCATGCGCTCCGATGCCCGTCCCATTCGAATCCGACCATGCTTCCCACGCCCACCCTCCGCCGTGCACCTTTCGGGACGAACACAGCGCGGCGCCCGCGCGACGCCAGGCACGCGCACGCGCGACGCCTGTTTCTTCTCGTCGGGATCGGCGCGTTGGCGCTCCTGGGCGGCTGCACGTTCGACCTGCTCCAGCCGGCAGGCGACATCGGCCGCCAGGAAAAAACGCTGATCCTTGTCGCACTCGGCCTGATGCTGCTCGTCGTGCTGCCGGTGATCGCGCTGACGCTCTCGTTCGGCTGGCACTACCGCGCGTCGAACAAGCTGGCGATCCATGCGCCGACATGGGCGCACTCGACCCGCATCGAGGTGGTCGTCTGGGCCGTGCCCTGCGTGATCGTGGCGCTGCTGTCCGTATTGATCTGGCGCACCACGCGGTCGCTCGACCCGTACCGGCCGCTGGATTCCAGCGTGAAGCCGGTGCGCGTGCAGGTCGTCGCGCTGAACTGGAAATGGCTGTTCATCTATCCGGACTACGGCATCGCGACCATCAATCGACTCGAGATCCCGGTGGGCACGCCGATAGCCTTCGATCTCACTGCCGAGTCGTTGATGAACTCGTTCTTCATCCCGAGACTGGGCAGCCAGGTCTATACGATGGCCGGCATGCGCACGCAGTTGCACCTGATCGCGGATCAGGCGGGCACCTATCGCGGCATGTCGGCGGCGTTCAGCGGCGAGGGATTCTCGGACATGCATTTCGACACGGTCGCCGCGTCGCGCGTCGATTTCGACGCCTGGGTGCAGGCCGCCAAGCATGCGCCGGAGACCATGGACGCTGCGCGGTATCGCGTCGTGGCGCTGCCCGCGACGGCGGGCGTGCCGGCGGTCTATGCCGGCGTGGAACCGGATCTGTTCGACGGCGTCGTCGACCGATTCATGCGTCAACGCGGCGCGGCGGCCATCTGCACGACGCCGGCGCTCGCACAGGCGGCGATGTCGCCGCGCCAGGAGTGAACACGATGTTCGGAAAACTCTCGCTCGATGCCGTTCCCTGGCACGAGCCCATCATCATGGGCACGCTGCTGGTGGTGCTGCTCGCCGGCGCTGCGCTGGTCGCGGCCGTCACGCGCGCCGGGCAGTGGACCTATCTCTGGAAGGAGTGGTTCACCTCCGTCGATCACAAGCGCATCGGCGTGATGTACATCGTCATGGCGCTGGTGATGCTCCTGCGCGGCTTCGTCGATGCGCTGATGATGCGGGCGCAGCAGGCCATCGCGGCCAACGGTGCGGACGGCTACCTGCCCCCGCATCACTACGACCAGATCTTCACGGCGCACGGCGTGATCATGATCTTCTTCGTCGCGACGCCGTTCATCCTCGGATTGATGAACGTCATCGTGCCGCTGCAGATCGGCGCACGCGACGTCGCGTTCCCGTTCGTGAACTCGCTCAGCTTCTGGCTCGCGGTCGGCGGTGCAGCGCTGGTGATGCTGTCGATGTTCTGCGGCGACTTCGCGGCCACGGGCTGGGTGGCCTACCCGCCGCTGTCGGAGCTGGGCTACAGCCCCACGGAGGGAGTCGACTACTACATCTGGTCGCTGCAGATATCGGGGCTGGGAACGACGCTCACCGGCATCAACTTCATCGTGACCATCCTGCGCATGCGCGCGCCCGGGATGAGCCTGATGAAGATGCCGGTCTTCACGTGGACCGCATTGATCACCAACATCCTGATCGTCGCGGTCTTTCCGGTGCTGACAGCGACGTTGGCGCTGCTCGCCGCCGACCGCTATCTCGGCATGCACTTCTTCACCAACGAGCTCGGCGGCAACGCGATGATGTACATCAACCTCATCTGGGTGTGGGGCCATCCCGAGGTCTACATCCTGATCCTGCCGTGCTTCGGCGCGTTCTCCGAGATCATCTCGACGTTCTCCGGCAAGCCGCTGTTCGGCTACAAGTCCATGGTCTGGGCCACGTCGTCGATCGGCGTCCTGTCGTTCTTCGTCTGGCTGCACCACTTCTTCACGATGGGATCGGGTGCGAACGTCAACGCCTTCTTCGGGATCATGACGTCGATCATCTCGATCCCGACGGGCGTGAAGCTGTTCAACTGGCTGTTCACGATGTTCCGGGGCCGCATCCGCTATCACTCGGCCACGCTGTGGACGGTCGGCTTCATGGTGACTTTCGCGGTCGGCGGCATGACGGGCGTGCTGCTGGCGGTGCCGGGCGCCGACTTCGTCCTGCACAACAGCCTGTTCCTCGTCGCCCACTTCCACAACGTGATCATCGGCGGCGTGCTGTTCGGCTGCTTCGCGGCGATGAGCTTCTGGTTTCCCAAGGTGTTCGGCTTCACGCTGAACGAGTTCTGGGGCAAGGTCTCGTTCTGGTGCTGGATCGTCGGCTTCAACCTCGCTTTCATCCCGCTGTACGTTCTGGGCTTCATGGGCATGACGCGGCGCATGAACCACTACGCGGAGCCCGAGTGGCAGCCGTGGCTGATCGTGGCGCTCGTCGGCGCGCTGGTCATCGCGTGCGGCATCGGCGCCTTGTTCGTGCAGCTCTACGTGAGCGTGCGCGATCGCGCGGACAACCGCGACCTGACCGGCGATCCGTGGGACGGCCGCAGCCTCGAATGGGCCACGGCTTCCCCGGCACCGTTCTACAACTTCGCGCTCGTGCCGCGCATCACGTCGCTGGAGCAGCATTGGGACGACAAGCAGCGCGGTCGCGCCCACGTCCGGCCCCTCAAGTACGAGGACATCCACATGCCGCGCAATACCGCCGCCGGCGTCGTGATCTCGGCCTTGGGCACGCTGCTCTGCTTCGCGCTCGTCTGGCATGTGTGGTGGCTGGCCATCGCGACGCTGATCGGCGTCGTCGCGACCTTCATCGCCCGCACCTATGACCGCGACGTCGACTGGTGGGTGCCTGCCGCCGAGGTCGAACGCATCGAGATCGCGCGCCACGCGGCGCTCGCGGAGGTCGCGTGATGAGCCAAGCCTCCCTGTCCATCGTCCCGACCGGCGGCGCGCATGCGCATTCGGACGACAGCGGCCCGCGCACGACGCTCGGCTTCTGGATCTACCTGATGAGCGACTGCCTCATCTTCTGCGTGCTGTTCGCCACCTTCGGCGTCCTGATGGCCAACACGGCGGGCGGGCCGTCCGGGCGCGAGCTGTTCGAGCTGCCATTCGTGCTGGGGGAGACTGCGCTGCTTCTGGTCAGCAGCTTCACCTTCGGCCTCGGCATGCTAGCCATGCAGGTCGGCCGCTCGGGCCGTCTCGTCTTCTGGCTGGGCGCGACGCTCCTGCTCGGCGCCGCCTTCGTCGGCATGGAGATCCACGAGTTCGCCAAGCTCGTCCACGATGGCGCAGGACCCGGCACCAGCGCGTTCCTGTCCGCCTACTTCGTCCTCGTCGGCGTGCACGGGCTGCACGTGTTCTGCGGCCTGCTGTGGATCGCGCTGATGATCCACCAGGTGACCCGCTTCGGGCTGGACGCCATCACGCGCCGCCGACTGGCCTGCCTCAGCCTGTTCTGGCACTTCCTCGACCTGGTCTGGATCTGCGTCTTCACCTTCGTCTACCTGCGGGAGTTCGCATGAAACCGATCCAGCTGCATGCGCCGTCGCGCACCTTCCACCACGGCAACCTCAGCGGCTACGTGATCGGATTCGGCGTCTCCACCCTCCTGACGCTGGCGTCCTTCGGCGCCGTGATGACAGGCCTCCTGCCGCGCAGCGCGACGCTGGCTGTGCTGGTGCTGCTGTGCGTCGCGCAACTGCTCGTGCAGCTCGTGTTCTTCCTGCACCTCGGCTCGGCGCCCGACCAGCGCTCGAATACCGGCATCTTCCTCTGCACGGCCCTGCTCATCGCGATCATCGTCGGCGGTTCGCTCTGGGTGACGCACAACGCCAACGCCAACATGATGCCGTCGCAGATGTCGGCGCGGCGGGCGCCTCCCAAGGATTGACGCCGACAGTCCTAGTCCTCGAACAGCCCGTCGCGCTCCGCCAGGTTCACCACCACGTGCGCGGGCGCGAAGCGTTCGCCATGCGCCCGCGCGAGTTCGCGGGCGCGCGCCACGAAGCGGCGCGTGCCCATCGCGTTGATGAATTGCAGCGCACCACCCTGGAAGGGCGCGAAGCCCCAGCCGAAGATGGAGCCGACGTTGGCGTCGGCCACCGAGCGCAGCACGCCTTCCTCCACGCAGCGTGCGGCCTCGTTGGCCTGCACGAACAGCAGCCGGTCGATCAGCTCGCGTTGCGATGGTTGTCGCGCGGCGACGGGGAACATCTCGACGAGGCCAGTCCACAGGCTGCGCCCGGCGTCGGTCCAGTCGTAGAAGCCGAGATTGGCCTTGCGGCCGATGCGGCCCAGCTCGCACATCTGGCGCAGCACCGACTCGCCCGGGTGCTCCACGTAGGGCTGGCCGGCGGCGGCCAGGTCCTTGCGCGTCTGGTCGGCCACGTGCAGCGCCAGCGTCAGCGACACCTCGTCCTGCAACGCCAGCGGCGGCATCGGCATGCCGGCCTGCAGGCCTGCAGCCTCGATGTGGCGCGGGTGCACGCCTTCCTTGAGCAGCGCGAGGCCTTCCATCACGTAGGTGGCGAACACGCGGCTGGTGTAGAAGCCGCGCGAGTCGTTGACGACGATGGGCGTCTTGCCGATCTGGCGCACGAAGTCGAACGCGAGCGCCAGCGTGGCGTCGTCGGTCAGCTTGCCCACGATGATCTCGACCAGCGCCATCTTGTCCACCGGCGAGAAGAAGTGCAGGCCGATGAACTGCGTGGGCCGCACGCTGGCCTGGGCGAGGCCGGTGATCGGCAGCGTCGACGTGTTGGAGGCGAACACCGCGTCCGAGGCCAGCAAGGCCTCGGTGCGGCGCGTGACGTCGGCCTTGGTGGCCCTGTCCTCGAACACCGCCTCGATCACCAGGTCGCAGCCGGCCAGGTCTTCGAACTGCACCGTCGGCGTGATGCGCGCCAGCACCGTGTCGCGTTGTTCCGGTGTGCTGCGGCCACCGCGCACGGCCTTGTCCAGCAGGTCCTGCGAGTACTGGCGTCCGCGCACGGCGTTGTCCGCCAGCGTATCGAGCAGCATCACGGCGATGCCGGCCTTGGCCGCCACGTAGGCGATGCCCGCGCCCATCATGCCGGCGCCCAGGATGCCCAGGCGCTTGACGCGGCGCGGCTCGAAACCGGCCGGCCGCGAGGCACCGCGTTCGATCGCCTGCAACTGGACCCAGAGCGTGCCGATCAGGTTGCGCGATTCCTGCGACATCGCGCAGGCCGCGAAGTAGCGCGACTCGATCTCCAGCGCCGCGTCGAAGCCGACGACGCCGCCTTCGAACACGCACGACAGGATGTGGGTGATGGCCGGGTAGTTGCCGTAGCTCTTGGCCGACACCATGGCCGGCGCCACCGAGAACAGCTGGGCCATCGCCGGGCTGCGCGAGTCGCCGCCCGGATAGCGGAACTTCGGCAGGTCCCACGGCTGCTTCGGCGTCGGGTTGGCCAGGATCCAGGCGCGGGCCTGTGCGTGCAGCTCGTCCGCGCTGGCCGCGAGCGCGCCCACCAGGCCGGACTTCAACGCCTGCGCCGCGCGCACGTCGCTGCCTTCACCCATCCACTGCAGCGCCTGCTGCATGCCGACCAGGCGCGGCAGGCGTTGCGTGCCCCCGCCGCCGGGCAGCAGGCCCAGCTTGACCTCGGGCAGGCCCAGCCGTGCATTGCCGTCGTCGAGCACGATGCGATGGTGGCAGGCGAGGGCGATCTCCAGGCCGCCGCCCAGGCACTTGCCGTTGATCGCGGCGACCACCGGCTTGCCGCCCAGCTCCATCCGGCGCAGCAGCTTCTTGAAGCGCATCGATTCGTCGAAGGCCTCTTGCGCGGAGGACAGCGCGCGCAGGCGGTCGACGTCGGCGCCGGCCAGGAAGTCCTTCTTGCCGGAGGCCAGGATCAGGCCCTTGATCGTGGCGTCGGTTGCCAGGCGCTCGATCAGCGCCGCGAGCGGCACGCCGAGCTCGTCGTCGAGCACGTTCATCGAACGGCCCGGGGAGTTCATCGTGGCGGTGGCGATGCCGTCCGCATCCACCGTCACTTGCAATGCTTCAGCCATCTCAGATCCTCTCGATGATCGTCGCGATGCCCATGCCGCCGCCCACGCACAGCGTGGCGCAGCCGAGCGACAGGTCACGCCGTTCCAGCTCGTCGAGCAAGGTGCCCAGGATGATGCAGCCGGTGGCGCCCAGCGGATGGCCGAGCGCGATCGCGCCGCCGTTGACGTTGACGCGATCCAGCGACACGCCCAGGTCGCGCGCGGTCTTCATCGGCACGGCGGCGAAGGCCTCGTTGATCTCCCACAGGTCGATGTCGCTCGCGACCAGGCCGGCCTTGGCGAGCGCCTTGCGGCACGCCGGCGTGGGCCCGGTCAACATGACGGCGGGCTCGGAGCCGATCACGGCCACGCTGCGAATCTTCGCGCGGGCGCGCAGCCCCGCGCGCCGGCCCGCGTCGCGCGAGCCGATCAGCATCAGCGCGGCGCCGTCGACGATGCCCGAGGCGTTGCCGGCATGGTGCACGTGCGCGATCTTCTCGACGGTCGTGTACTTGCGCAGCGCGGTGGCGTCGAAGCCCATCGCGCCCATCGCCGCGAACGACGGTTCCAGCTTTGCCATCGCCTCCAGCGTGGCGTTGGCGCGGATCGTCTCGTCCTCGGCCAGCATCGTCAGCCCGGCGATGTCCGTCACCGGCAGCACCGAACGCTTGAAGTGGCCGGCGGCGCGCGCGGCGGCGGCGCGCTGGTGCGATTGCAGCGCGTACGAGTCGAGGTCGTGGCGCGAGAAGCCTTCCAGCGTCGCGATCAGGTCGGCGCCGACGCCTTGCGGGACGAAGGAGATGCCTTGATTGATGCGCGGATCCATGAACCACGCGCCGCCGTCGCTGCCCATCGTCCAGCGGCTCATGGACTCGATGCCGCCGGCCACCACCATGTCCTCGAAGCCGCTGGCCACCTTGGCCGCGGCCAGGTTCACGGCCTCCAGGCCCGAGGCGCAGAAGCGCGACAGCGTGACCCCGGCCACCGATTCGGCCCAGCCGGCGTCGAGCACGGCGGTGCGGGCGATGTCGGCGCCTTGCTCGCCCACCGGCGTGACGCAACCCAGCACCACGTCGTCGACGAGCGCGGTGTCGAGATCCAGGCGCTGCTGCAGGCTTCGCAGCAGGCCGCGCAGCAGCCACACCGGCGTCGCCTGGTGCAGGCTGCCGTCCTTCTTGCCTTTGCCGCGCGGGGTGCGGACGTGGTCGTAGATCAGTGCATCGGTCATGTCGTCATTTCCCGAGGCCACGCTTGACCGTGGCGTTGATGATTCGCAATTCGGCCAGCGACGCGTCGATGTGCGCGCGCTTCTGCTCCAGCTCGGCGATGGCCTTCGACGTCCTGTCGAGCACGTACTTCATCTGCACCGTGCGGCCTTCGCCGTGCGCACCGTACAGATCCAGATAGTGCTTGATTTCGGCGAGCGACGAGCCGATGGCCTTGGCGCGCAGGATCAGCAACAGCCGGGCGCGGTCGCGCCGCGTGTAGACGCGCGTGCCGTTGACGCGGCGCGGCGCGAGCAGGCCCTTGTCCTCGTAGAAGCGGATGGCGCGCGGCGAGATCGCGAACTCGTTGCAGAGCTCGGTGATGCCGAACAGTTCGCCGGCGTCGTCGCTGCGGTGGTCGGCCACCACCTCGTCGGCGGTCTGCGGGCGCGTAGCGGTGGCGCTCGTTTGGGCGTTTCTGGCTGACATCGAAGGCTGCGGATCCACGGGGGTTCAGACGATGCGCTGCAGCTTCAACGCGACGCTCATGTCGCCCGAGACCTTGAACTTGCCCATCATGAAACCGGTGGTGGGCTCGAGCTCGCCCGACAGCAGGTTGCCCAGCGTATTGATGCCCAGTGCGACGGTGCAGTCGGCCACCAGCGACCCATCGTTGGACAGCGTGTTGGGCACCTTGGTGGCATCGATCACCACGGCGCCGTCGGCGCCGCAGTCGAACTTCAGCACGGCGCCGAGGCCGCAGTCGTCGCCGACCTTGGCGCGCAGTTGTTCGGTGGCGGTCTGGATGTCCATGGGGGTGCTTTCCGGTTGGAGCGGGTGTTGTATGCGGTCTGATTGCATGCGGCTGCGAGGTGCGCGAAGCCGTGGGCGCAAAGGCAGGCGATCGCGGTCATGCTATGTCCGGATCGTGACGTCGCCATCAGTGTAATTCCCGATAAGGTATGTGATTGACGTTAACGGAAGCCTGAAGCCTAATGCGGCACGTGCCACCCCTAGGCGGAAAAGATCGCGTGCCCATGACGACAGCCTCTCCCGTTCCGAACGACGCCGCAATACCTCCTTCGCGCTATCGCAGCGTCTTCGCGCCGGGGCTGTTCGCCGGCCAACGCCTGTGGGTCACCGGCGGGGGCTCGGGCATCGGCCGGGCCGTGGCGCACGAACTCGCGGCGCTCGGTGCCGACGTGGTGATCAGCGGGCGCAGCGCCGACAAGCTCGAGCGCGTGGCCGGCGAGATCCGCGAGGACGGCGGCCGCTGCACCTGGCGCGCGTTCGACATCCGCGACGACGACGCCGTCAAGGCCGGCGTCGCCGATGTCATTGCCGCCGAAGGCGTTGTCCATGGCCTGGTCAACAACGCCGGCGGGCAGTTTCCGGCGCCGATGATGGCCATCAGCAAGCGCGGCTTCGAGGCGGTGGTGGCCAACAACCTCACCGGCGGCTTCCTGATGATGCGCGAGCTGTTCCTGCAGAGTTTCCAGCAGCACGGCGGCGCCATCGTCAACATGACGGCCGACTTCCGCAACGGCATGCCCGGCATGGCGCACTCGGGCGCGGCGCGCGCCGGCATGAGCAACCTCACGATGACGGCCTCGTTCGAGTGGGCCTCGTACGGCGTGCGCGTCAACGCCGTCGCGCCGGGCTGGATCGCGTCGAGCGGCATGGACACCTACGGCGGCGCCATGCGCACGCTGATCCCGAAGCTCAAGCGCCACGTGCCGCTGCGCCGCCTGGGCCTGGAGGCCGAAGTCAGCGCGGCCATCGTGTTCCTGCTGTCGCCGGCGGCGGCGTTCATCACCGGCATCACGCTGCAGATCGACGGCGGCGCGTCGCTGGGCTCGCCGCTGTTCCCGTCGGTGGACCACGACAAGTCGGTGCCGTTCGACGGCTTCCATCGGGCCGCGACGCCCGAGGTGCTGCGCCACGACGAACCCGAGCCGGACGCTTCCTGATGCCCGCGATCGTCACGAAGCTCAATCCGAAGTCGTCCACGTTCCTCGCCAACGCGGCGCGCATGGCCGGGCGCCTGGCCGAGGTGCACGCGCTCGAGCGCAAGGTCGTCGACGAGAGCGCCTCCAAGCGCGACAAGTTCGAGAAGCGCGGCCAGTTGCTGCCGCGCGAACGCGTCGCGCAGCTGCTCGATCGCGGCAGCGGCTTCCTGGAGCTGTCCACGCTGGCCGGGCTCGGCATGCACGACGACGACGGCAAGAAATCGGTGCAGGGCGGCGGCTCCATCGTCGGCATCGGCGTGGTGGCCGGCAAGCGCGTGGTGGTCTCTGCCAGCGACAGCGCGTTGAAGGGCGGCACCGTGTCGCCGATGGGCCTGCGCAAGGCCTTGCGCGCACAGGCGATCGCGCTCGAGAACAAGCTGCCGCTGATCTACCTGGTGGAGTCGGGTGGCGCGAACCTGATGTACCAGAGCGAGATGTTCGTGGAAGGCGGCCGCAGCTTCGCCAACCAGGCGCGCCTGTCGGCCGCGGGCATTCCGCAGATCGCCGTCGTGCACGGCTCGTCGACGGCCGGCGGCGCGTACCTGCCGGGCCTGTCCGACTACGTCGTGCTGGTGCGCGGTCGCTCCAGCATCTACCTGGCCGGGCCGCCGCTGGTGAAGGCGGCGATCGGCGAGGACGTCACCGACGACGAGCTGGGCGGCGCGCAGACGCACGCCGAGATCACCGGCCTGGGCGAGTACCTGAGCGAGAACGACGCCCACGCGATCGCGATCGCGCGCGAGCTGGTCGACAAGCTGCAATGGGAGTCGGCGCCGCCGGCCAACGCCTGCGTCGCGCCGTTGTACGACGCCGAGGAGCTGATGGGCATCGTGCCGGCCGACGAACGCGAGCCCTATGACGTGCGCGAGGTCGTCGCCCGCCTCGTCGACGGCTCCGACTTCCTCGAATTCAAGCCCGGCTTCGGCGCCGACACGCTGTGCGGCCATGCACGGGTAGATGGGCAGATCGTCGGCCTCCTCGGCAACAACGGCCCGATCCAGCCCGGCGGCGCCAACAAGGCGGCGCAGTTCATCCAGCTGTGCGATCAATCCGGCACGCCGCTCGTCTTCCTGCAGAACACCACCGGCTACATGGTGGGCTCGGCGGCCGAGCGCGGCGGTGCGATCAAGCACGGCGCCAAGATGATCCAGGCCGTGGCCAATGCGCGCGTGCCCAAGTTCACCTTCGTGATCGGCGGCTCGTTCGGCGCCGGCAACTACGGCATGTGCGGCCGCGGCTTCGATCCGCGTTTCATCTTCAGCTGGCCCAACGCGCGCACCGCGGTGATGGGCGGCGCGCAGGCCGGCAAGGTGATGGAGATCGTCGGCGCCGCCAAGCTCGCGCGCGCCGGGGCGCCCGTCGACGACGAGGCGCTGGCCGCGATGGGCGACCAGCTGCGCCAGCGCATCGACCGCGAATCGCACGTGCTGTTCGGCACCGCGCGGCTGTGGGACGACGGCGTCGTCGACCCGCGCGACACGCGCCGCGTGCTCGCGCTGGCGCTGGCCCTCGCGCGCGAGGCCGATGCGCGCACCCTGCGCGGCAATTCCTTCGGCGTCGCCCGCTTCTGAAAAGAGACAAGCCTCATGAAATTCACCACCGAACATCGTGCCCTGTCCGACACCGTCAAGCGCTTCGTCGAGAAGGAGATCAATCCGTTCGTGCCGAAGTGGGAGGCCGACGAGCAGTACCCGGCGCACGAGGTCCTCAAGAAGCTCGGCAACCTCGGCCTGCTGGGCCTGAAGTACCCCGAGGAGTTCGGCGGCGCGGGGCTGGACTTCAGCTACTCGATGGTGATGGCCGAGGCGCTCGGCGACTGCGCCTGCGGCGGCGTGCCGATGTCCATCGGCGTGCACACCGACATGTGCACGCCGGCGCTGGCGCGCTTTGGCTCCGACGAGTTGCGCCATGAGTTCCTCGCGCCGTCGATCGCGGGCGACGTGGTGGGCTGCGTCGCGGTGAGCGAGCCCGGCGGCGGCTCCGACGTCGCGGCGCTGAAGACCACCGCGCGCAAGGACGGCGGCGACTACGTCATCGACGGCAGCAAGATGTGGATCACCAACGGCCTGCAGGCCGACTGGTGCTGCCTGCTCGCCAACACCAGCGACGGCCCGGTGCACAAGAACAAGAGCCTGATCATCGTGCCGATGAACCTGCCCGGGATCACCAAGCAGAAGATCCACAAGATCGGCATGGACTCGTCCGACACCGCACTGCTGTTCTTCGACGGCGTGCGCGTGCCGCAGCGCTACCTGATCGGCCAGGAAGGCATGGGCTTCGCGTTCCAGATGATGCAGTTCCAGGAGGAACGCATGTGGGGCGCGGCGTCGTCGCTGCGCGGGCTCGACCGCCTGATCGACCTCACCATCGCCTACACGCGCGAACGCAAGGCCTTCGGCAAGAGCATCCTCGACAACCAGGTGGTGCACTTCCGCCTGGCCGAGCTGCGCACCGAGGTGGCCGCGCTGCGTGCGCTCACCTACCAGTGCTGCGAGCTCTACATCTCGGGCAAGGACGTCAGCAAGCTGGCCTCGATGGCCAAGCTGAAGTGCGGCCGCCTGAGCCGCGAGGTGGCCGACAGCTGCCTGCAGTACTGGGGCGGCATGGGCTTCACGCGCGACAACCCGATCTCGCAGGCCTACCGCGATTCGCGCCTGGTCTCGATCGGCGGCGGCGCCGACGAGGTGATGCTGGGCATCATCTGCAAGCTCGAAGGCACGTTGCCGAAGGGGAACCATTGATGTCGACGGCGGGGCCGTACGAGACGCTGGTCGTCACGTCCGGCGGCGGCGTGCTGACCGTTGTGCTGAGCCGGCCGGCAGTACGCAACGCGATGTCGTTGCAGATGGTGGACGAGCTGCGTGCGGTGTTGACCGAGGCCGAAGGCGCGGGCGACGTTCGCGTGATGGTGTTGCGTGGCGCGGGCGGCCATTTCTGCGCCGGTGCCGACCTGCAGGACATGGCCAGTGCGCGCCAGCGCGAGCTGGCCGGGGACGGCCACGCGATCGCCGCCGTCAACGCGCGCTTCGGCGAGCTGTGCGGCGCGTTCGCGCGCACCGGGCTGGCGACGATCGCGATGCTCGAAGGCACGGTGATGGGCGGCGGCCTGGGGCTGGCGTGCGTCGTCGACGTGGCGCTGGCGGGGCAGCGCGCGCAACTGCGCCTGCCCGAGACTTCGCTGGGTGTGGTGCCGGCGCAGATCGCGGCCTTCCTCGTGGAGCGGGTCGGGGCGTCGCAGGCACGCCGCCTCGCGGTGACGGGCGGCAAGCTGTCCGCCGCGCAGGCGCTGGCGATCGGCCTGGTGCACGAAGTGCATGCGGAGGGCCCGGCACTGGACGCCGCACTGGCTGCGACGCTGGCGCAGGTGCTGCGCTGCGCGCCGGGCGCGATCGCGGCCACCAAGGCCTTGATGGCGCGCGCGCTGCACACGCCGGCGGCGGACCTGGTGGAGGACGCTGCGCGCGTGTTCGCGCAGGCCGCGCGCGGCGCCGAGGGCATCGAAGGCATGGGGGCGTTCCTGCAGAAGCGTTCGCCATCGTGGGCACCGCAATGACCGCGTTCGACAAGATTCTCATCGCCAACCGGGGCGAGATCGCGTGCCGCGTGATCCGCACGGCGCGAACGCTCGGCTATCGCACCGTGGCCGTCTACAGCGAGCCCGATGCGGCGTCGCCGCATGTCGCGCTGGCCGACGAAGCAGTCGCGCTCGGCGGCCGGTCGGCGGCCGATTCCTATCTCCGGATCGACGCCGTGCTCGCCGCGGCCGCACGCACCGGCGCCGATGCCGTGCACCCCGGCTATGGCTTCCTGTCCGAGCGCGCCGACTTCGCACAAGCCTGCGTCGATGCGGGCCTCGTCTTCATCGGCCCGCCGGCGTCCGCCATCATGGCCATGGGCGACAAGGCCGGCGCCAAGCGCCGCCTGCTCGCGGCCGGGGTGGCTTGCGTGCCGGGCTATCTGGGCGAGGATCAATCCGACGCCGCGTTCGCCGCGCAGGCGACGACGCTCGGCTACCCGTTGCTCGTCAAGGCCGTGGCCGGCGGCGGTGGCCGCGGCATGCGGCTCGTGCACGCCGCTGGCGAACTCGCCGACGCGCTCGCGGGCGCCCGGCGCGAGGCTGCAGCGGCGTTCGGCGACGGCACGCTGATGCTGGAGCGCCTGGTCACCGACGGTCGCCACATCGAGATCCAGGTCTTCGCCGATGCGCACGGCAATGCGGTGCACCTGGGCGAGCGCGATTGCAGCGCGCAGCGTCGACGCCAGAAGGTGATCGAGGAGTCGCCGTCGCCGTTCGTCGATGCGCGCATGCGCGCATCGATGGGCCGCGACGCGGTGGCCGCGGCGCAGGCGGTCGGCTATGTCGGCGCCGGCACGGTGGAGTTCATCGTCGACGAACAGCGCCGCCACTATTTCCTCGAGATGAACACGCGGCTGCAGGTGGAGCATCCGGTGACCGAATGCGTGACCGGTCTCGATCTGGTCGAGTGGCAACTGCGCGTCGCCGCGGGCGAGCCGTTGCCGCTGCGCCAGCAAGACATCCGCTGGACGGGCCATGCCATCGAGGCGCGCCTGTACGCCGAGGATCCGTACGACGGCTTCGCGCCGCAGACCGGCCGCATCGCGCACTGGCGCCCGCAGCGCGCGTTGCGCGCCGGCCGCGCGGACGCGGGCACGCAGGGCGTGCCGGCCGCGATGCTGGCTTCGGTGCGCATCGACGACGGCATCGCCGAGGGCGGCGTCGTCTCGCCGTTCTACGACGCGATGGTGGCCAAGGTGATCGTGCACGGGCGCGACCGCGCCGACGCGTTGCGCCGCCTGGGCGCTGCACTGGAGGACACGCCGCTGCTGGGCCTGCGCAACAACGGCCGCTACCTGCGCGACCTGGTGCGCCACCCCGAGTTCGTCGCCGGCAGCGTCACCACGAAGCGCCTCGACGACTGGGCCGCGCAACGCGATCCCCTCAACGTCGCGCCCGGACCCGATGACGAGGACTGGGTCGTCGCTGCCGCGTTGCGCGCACAGGCGAGCGATGCGGCACCGGACAGCGGCCCGGTCGCGGCCAGCGTGGCGTCGCGCCGTTTGCAATTGACCTGCGCGGGTGCGACGCGCGCGATGAAGATGGAGGCGTTGGCCATCGGCGGCGCGCGGGTGCAACTGGGCGACCGGCCGTGGCACGTGGTGCTGCACGCGCCGGATGCCGATGGCTGGCGCGCCGTCGACATCGACGGGTTGCGTCGCCAGCGACTGATCCTCGACGATGGCGAACGCGTTCACGTCGCGCGTGACGCCGCCGTGCACGTGTTCACCGAGCCCTCGCCGTTCCCTCAGCCCGATGCGGGTGCCGCGGCGCGGGTGGCGCGCGCGCCGGTCGCGGGCGTGGTCGCGCGGGTGGCGGTCGAGGTGGGCCAGCGCGTGGTCGCCGGCCAGCCCCTGGTCTGCGTCGAGGCGATGAAGATGGAGATGTGGCTCAACGCCGCCGCCGCGGGCGTCGTCAGCGCCTTGCACGTGGCATTGCGCGACACCGTGGCCTCCGGCGCGGTACTGGTCGAGCTCGATCTCGACGTCAAGGAAACGGGAACCTCATGAACGAAGCGATCCTCACCTGCGCCCTCACCGGCGTACTCACCGATCCGGCGCAACACCCGGTGCCCGTCACCGCCGCGCAGATGGCCGCCGAGGCGCGCGACGCGTTCAACGCCGGCGCATCCATCATGCACGTGCACATCCGCCGCCAGGACGAAGGCCAGGGCCACCTGCCGTCGTGGGATCCCGACGTGGCCGAGGACGTCTGCGGCGCGATCCGTGCGGCCTGTCCCGGCGTGATCATCAACCTGACCACCGGCGTGATCGGCAAGGACATCAGCGGCCCGCTGGCCTGCATCGAACGCGTCAGGCCCGAGATCGCGGCCTGCAATGCCGGCAGCCTGAACTACCTCAAGCTGCGCTCGGACGGTCGCTGGGCCTGGCCGCCGATGGTGTTCGACAACCCGGTGGCCAAGGTGCAGCAGTTCCTCGACGCGATGGAAGCCGCCGGCGCATATCCGGAATTCGAATGCTTCGACGTCGGCATCGTGCGTTCGGTCGGCATGTTCCTGAAGGCGGGCATGTTGAAAGCCGCGATGGGCACGCCCGAATACAACCTGGTGATGGGCGTCGCCTCCGGCATGCCCTGCGACGCCGACCTGCTGGCGCTGTTGCCGCGCTGGATCGCGCCGGGCGCGGTGTGGCAGGCGACGCTCATCGGCCGCGAGGAGATCTGGCCCGTGCACCAGAAGACGGCCGAGCTCGGCGGCATGTTGCGCACCGGGCTGGAGGACAGCTTCTACCTGCCCGGCGGCGAACGCGCGAGCGGCAACGGGCCGATGATCGAGGCGCTGGCGCAGTGCGCACAGCGTGCGGGGCGACCGATCGCCACGCCGAAACAGGCACGCGCGCTGCTGGGGCTGGCCTTCTGAGCCGCGCGAGCGTCATGGGAAACGAGCCGCCACCGCCGCGGCGCTATGCTCACCCCATCTCGACTCGGAGCCCTTCGCCATGATCGCAATCGCTGGCGGCCTTCTCGCCGCACTCGGACTCGTCGCCGCCGCGCTGCTGGTCGCCGCGCCGCTCGGCCTGGTGGCGGCCGCGCCAGGCCTGTCGCTGTGGATCCTGTTTCCGCTGCTGACGCTCGTCGGCTGGTTCCTGCTCGTGGTCAGCGACCTGGATCCGATGCGCGGGGTCGCGACGAAGATCGTCGCCATCCCGCTGCTCGTGCTGGCCTTGCTGGCCGTGCTCGGCCTCGTGGCGGCTGGCGTGGGCCTGGTGCAGGTCAACAGTGCCATGGGCAGCGTCTCGCTGTGGTACGTGGCCGTCGTGGGTGGCGTGCTCGGCGCGACGGGAGCGGCGGCGTACGCCCGGCGAGCCATTCCGGCCCAGCCGACCTGACGCGCGCACGCCGATCGCGCGGCCAGGAAGCGCGGATTGCGCCAGCACCGCCGCGGCGGTAGTCTTCCGGGCACACAAGAAGCCCAAGGAGATCTGCCGATGACGACCCCTCTTCGTCGCCGGGCGCCGCTGCTCGCGCTCGCCTGTTTCATGCCCGGCCTGGCCGCGGCGTCGGCCGCCTGCGACCACCTGCTGCGGCAGTTCGGCTCGCAGCTCGCCGGCGCCACCTGCGTGGACAGTGCCGACCTCACCACCACCAATCCGGACACGACGCCGGCCAACAACTCGATCGCCGGTTTGCCCGCCTTCGCGTTCACGCCGCAGACGGATCGCGCCACGATCTCGCCGAGCGCCGCCAAGCGGGCGCCAATCACGAAAGTGGTGCCGGGGCTGCAGCTCGAGGCGCGCATCGCGTCCGACCCCACCGGCCAGGCGCGCTTCCTGTTGCGCCTGCCGCAGGACTGGAACGGCCGCCTCGTCGTCGCCGGTGCATCGGGCACGCGCAGCGAGTTCAATGGCGATTTCTCGTGGAGCGACTACGTCGTCCAGAAGGGCTACGCGTATGCGTCGCAGAACAAAGGCGTGCTCAACCTCCAGCTCTCGAGCGCGGCCGATCCGCTCGGCTGCCGGCTGAACCCGGCATCGCCGACCTTCGTCGACTTCTACGACAACGGGCCGAACCAGGCATTCGCACGCTGGACCGAATTCATGGTCAGGGCGGCGCAGCTCGCGCGCCAGGGCGTCCTGTCGAACTACGGCCGCCCACCGCGTTTCACCTACGCCGTGGGCACGTCCAACGGCGGCTACCAGGTGCGGCGCGCCGTCGAGACCGCGCCCGAGCTGTTCGACGGCGGCGTCGACTGGGAAGGCACGTTCGTCGACGAGCACGCGCCCAACCTGCTCACCGACCTGCCGGCCGCCGTGCTGAACTTCACCGACTACGCGGCTGCCGGTCTCGACGCCAACAGCACGGCGGCCAAGAACATCCGCGCGGCAGGCTACCCGCCCGACATCGTCGCGAGCCCCACGTCTTCGTTGTGGACCAGCTACTGGGCGCAGTTCTGGGAGGTGACGCAGTGCCAGTGGCAGAAGCGGCTCGATCCGGCCTATGACACGTACGGAGCGGGCACCGGCACGTACAACTATGTCGCCCGGCTGTCGGCCTCCGACGTGGGCGCCCAGGTGGCGTCGTTCGCCACCACCGGCCGCATCCAGCGCCCGCTGCTCACCGTCGCCGGCACCATGGATGCGTTGTTGCCCATCGACCATCACGCGCGCGCCTATGCCCGCAAGGTGGCCTCCGCGCAGGCCGAGGGCCCGCGCCACGACGATCGCGACGCGCCGTACCGGCTCTACGAGGTGCAGAACGGCAACCACATCGAGACGTTCCAGGACACGTTCCCGCAACTCGCACTGATCGAGCCGCACGCGCATGCGGCGTTCGACCTGCTGGTGGCGCATGTGGAGACGCGTGCGCCGCTGCCCGAGAGCCAGTGCGTGCCGCGCGGCGGCGCGATCACCAGGGATCCCGCGCAGCCGGGTCATTGCGTGGCGCTCTACGCGCCCTGAGCGGCGCCAGGATCTCGGCGACCGGGGCCGGCGCCGACCTACTTCCTCAGTCGCCGGATCCAGTTGTCCAGCAATTCGCGCGAATCCGACGGCAGTGTCACCCACATGCCGCCGCAGACCAGGTCGCGGCCCTGCACCACCACGTAGGTGGTCTTGATCGTGGCCGAGACGGGCGTGATCTTCGTCGCGTCGTGCAGGCCCGGCACACCCATCGCGAAGTTCAGCACCGTGCTGGGCGGAATGTGCACATCCGTCAGCAGGCCGACGCCGCCGTCCGACAGGTCGCGCACACGCAACTCCACCACCTTGCCGTTGGACAACTGCACGCGCGCGGGCCAGGAGACCTTGACGCGCTGCTCCCTGCGGCCCTCTGCGGAACGGGGGCCCAGCAGTGGATTGTTGGGGGGAACGACGGGTGCTGGCGGCGCGGGGGCGTCGAACAGGGCGTCGACGTCTTCGGGGGAGGGCGTCATGGGTTGGCGGGGCAGATCAGGCGGCTTCCTGCGATTCGGCCGTCTCGGCGGAAGGAGCGAGCGGGGCGGTGTGGAACTGCATTCTGGCAAGTTTCGCGTACAGGCCGTCGCGCTGCATCAATACCTGATGGTTTCCCTCTTCGACGATGCGGCCTTGTTCCAGCACGATGATGCGATCGGCCTTCTGCACCGTGGCCAGCCGGTGGGCGATCACCAGCGTCGTGCGGTCGGCCATCGCAGCCTCCAGCGCCGCTTGAACCATGCGTTCGCTCTCGGCATCGAGCGCACTGGTGGCCTCGTCGAGCAGCAACAGCGGCGGATTCTTCAGCATCGCGCGGGCGATCGCGATGCGCTGGCGTTGCCCGCCCGACAGGCGCACGCCGCGCTCGCCCAGGAAGGTCCGGTAGCCCTCGGGCAGGCGCAGGATGAACTCGTCCGCGAACGCCGCGCGCGCGGCCGCGATCACCTCGTCGTCGGACGCATCGGGCCGGCCGTAGCGGATGTTCTCCATCGCGTTGGCGGAGAAAACCGTGCTGTCCTGCGGCACGATGCCGATGCGCGAACGCAGCTCGTGCAGCGACGTGGCCCGGACGTCGACGTCGTCCACCAGCACCGCGCCGGCGCCGGTGTCGTAGAAGCGCAGCAGCAGCTGGAACACCGTGCTCTTGCCAGCGCCGCTCGGGCCCACGAGCGCCACCGTTTCGCCCGGCTTGATGCGCAACGAGAAATCGCTGAGCGCGGGATGCAGCGGCCGCGACGGGTAGTGGAACTGCACGTGGCGCAACTCGACGGTCGACCCGGCGCGCGTGGGCGGCAGCGTCTGCGGCACATTCGGGTCGCCCACCGGCGACACCGCGGCCAGCAGCTCCATCAGGCGTTCGGTGGCGCCGGCGGCGCGCAGCAGGTCGCCGTAGACCTCGGACAGCACCGCCACGCTGCTCACCAGCAGCATCACGTAGACCACCGTCTCGCCGAGGTGGCCGGCGGAGATCTTGCCGTTGACCACGGCCTGCGTGCCCTGGTACAGGCCCCACAGCAGCGCGCCGAACGTCGCGCTGATGATGAAGGCCACCAGCATCGAACGCAACAGCGTGCGCTTGCGCGCGGTGTCGAACGCGTGCTCGGTGGACACTTCGAAGCGCGCCGCTTCGCGGCCTTCCTGCGTGTAGCTTTGCACCACCGGAATGGCGTTGAGCACCTCGGCGGCGATGGCGCTGGAATCGGCCACGCGGTCCTGGCTGGCGCGGCTGAGCTTGCGCACGCGCCGGCCGAAGACCATGGCCGGCGCCACCACCAGCAGCAGGATGCCCAGCACCTGCGTCATCACGTAGGGGTTGGTGACGATCAGCATCACCATGGCGCCGATGCCCATCACGCCGTTGCGCAGGCCCATCGACAGGCTGGAGCCGACGACCTGCTGCACGAGCGTGGTGTCGGTGGTCAGGCGCGACAGCACCTCGCCGGTGGCGTTGGTCTCGAAGAAGGCCGGGCTCTGGCGCACGACGTGGCGGTAGACGGCATTGCGCAGGTCGGCGGTCACGCGCTCGCCCAGCCACGTCACCGAATAGAAACGCAGCGCCGAGAACACGCCCAGCGCCACACCGACGCCGAACAGCGCCAGGAAGTGGCTGCGCAACGCCATCACGCGCGCGCCGTTGGCCGCGCTCGAGTTGACGCCGGAGGCCACGCTGGCCGAGCCGGACAGGCCCAGGCCACCGTCGATCAGCGAACGCAGCGCCACCGGGAAGGCCAGTGTCGTGACGGCCGCGGCTACCAGGAACACGACAGCCGCCGCAATGCGTCCGCGATACGGGCGCAGAAAGGGGAGAAGGCCGGATAGCGAGCGCGGGGAGGCCGCCTTCGCGCGATCGGAAGCAGAGGTCATGGGTCCAGTCTACGGGCTGTATGTTTCAACCAGCTTCACGACGCGGAACAAAGGGTATACCCCCGCGCAATAAAAGCCTATTCAATCATTGTCAATGCATTTACTGCCTAAGCAAGTATATTCGCGTCCATGTCATCCACCAACGATCCCCACCCGCGGGCCGACTTCTATTCGGCCGAGGGCTACACCCAGGAAGAGAGCGTCGGGTCCGTCATCAAGGGTGTCATCGGGTCAATCACCAGCCAGGTCGACCGCCGCCTCGTCGACCACGATCTCACGCACGCCCAATGGGTGCCGTTGTTCAAGCTGGCCCATGGCGAATGCGGCACCGTGGCCGAGCTCGCCCGCACGCTGCAGAGCGACCCGGGCGCGATGACGCGCGCGCTGGATCGCCTAGAAGCCAAGGGCCTCGTGGCCCGCGTGCGCTCGAGCGAGGACCGGCGTGTCGTGAACCTGGAACTGACCGACGCCGGCCGCGAAGTGGCCGCCGTCGTCCCCGCCGTGCTGGCCGAGGTGCTCAACCTGCACCTCGCCGGCTTCTCCAAGGAAGAGTGGCGCGCGCTGTTGAGCATGCTCAAGCGCATGCGCGCCAACGGCGACGCCTTGCGCGCCGCCACTGCCAGCAATTCAGCGACCCCAGACTGAAAGATTCCCATGCCCTGCGCCAATCAACAACAAGAATGCCCGCGCCGCGCCGGCACGGCCCCGAAGACCGGCGAGTCGCAGCCAGCGCCGCGCTCATTGCGCCAGCGCAAGCACCTCGGGCTCGAACTCGACATGCCGCGCGTGCTGTCGGCGAGCACGTTCGCGCTCGCCGTCGCGTCGGCCGCCGTGCTGATGCTGGCCGGCTGCGCCTTGCCCGGCCACCAGTCGCCGCCCGTCGCAGCCCGCACGGCCGACTCGCTGGGCCTGCCGGCCAACCAGCAGACCACCGCCGTCGATGCGCAGTGGTGGCACCAGTTCGGCGACGCGCAGCTCGATGCGCTCGTGGCCAAGGCGCTGGACGGCTCGCCGAGCCTCGGCACCGCGGCCGCCCGCCTGACGCGCGCGCAGGCCATCGTGGATGCCACGCGCGGATCGGAGTTGCCGCAGGTCGGTTTCGACGCCTCCGTCAAGCGCGAACTGCTGTCGAAGAACGGCATCTTTCCGCCTCCGTATGCCGGCAGCATATTCAACCAGTCCGATGCCACCTTCGGCATGACCTGGGACGCCGATTTCTTCGGCCGCCAGAAGGCCGACCTCGAGGCCGCGCTGGGCACCGCACGCGCGGCCCAGGCCGACGCCGCCGTCGCCGCGCAGCAGATCGCCACGCAGGTCGTGCGCGCCTATTTCTCGCTCGCGCGCCTGGAGAGCCAGCGCGTCGTCGTTCAGCGAACGTACGACCAGCGCAAGCAGATGCTGTCGCTGATCAACCAGCGCGTCGGCGCGGGTCTGGACACGGTCGTGGAACAAAAGCAGGGCGAAGGCGCGTTGCCCGATACCCTGGCGCAGATCGAATCGCTCGACGAGCAGATCGACCTGGTGCGTCACCAACTGGCCGCACTCACCGTGCAGCCGATGCAGGCGCTCGCCACGCTGGCACCGACGCTGGATCAATTGCACGTGTCGCCGCAGCCGCCGGTGCTCGGTGCCGACCTGATCGCGCGTCGCCCGGACATCGCTGCGGCGATCGCCCGCGTCGAAGCGGCCAGACAGGAAGTGGTCTCGCAACGCGCGAAGTTCTACCCGGACATCAACTTCTCGGCCGGCTTCGGCCTGGACTCGATCCACCTGGACAAGCTCCTCGAGCTGCCCAGCAAGGCCTGGAACTTCGGGCCGGCGCTGCACCTGCCGATCTTCGAAGGCGGCCAGTTGCGCGCCCAGTTGAAGGGCAAGGGCGCCGACCGCGACGCCGCGATCCAGGCCTACAACCAGCAGGTGATCGACGCCGTGCGCGAAGCCGCCGACGCCGCCACGTCCGCGGCCTCGATCGGTCGCCAGCTGAACCTGCAGCGCCAGGCGCTGGAAGCCTCGCAGGCCAGCTACGACTTCTCGCAGAAGCGCTACGGCCAGGGCCTGGGCAATGTGCTGATCGTGCTCAACGCCGAGACGCAGACGCTCACCGAACGCCGCCTCGAGGTCGATCTCGAGTACCGCGCGCTCGACGTCCAGGCGCAGCTGATGAAGGCGCTGGGCGGTGGCTGGACCGCCACCGGCACCGCCACGACACCTCCTGCCGCCGCGGCCTCCATGCCGACAGCGACCGCCAAGAACGACAACCTCACGCCCGCATAAAAGCATCATGAACGCACCTGCTTCCAACACCACTGCTCCCGTGACCGCTGCCCCGGCCGGCAATCCCAAGCGTCGTACCGCCCTGACCGCGATCGCGGTGGCCGTGCTGGTCATCGGCGGTGGCTACGGCATCTACTACTGGATGACGGGCCGTCATTCGGAGTCCACCGACAACGCCTACGTGCAAGCCAACGTCGTGCAGATCACGGCGCAGGCCGGCGGTACCGTCATCGCGATCCAGGCCGACGATACCGACTACGTGAAGGCCGGCCAACTGCTGGTCAGGCTCGACCCGGCCGACTCGCGCGTGGCGCTGGACCAGGCCGAGGCCGCGCTGGCTCAGACGGTGCGCGAGACCCGCATCCTGTACGCCAACAACTCCACGCTGCAGGCGCAGATCGACGCCCGCCAGGCCGACGCCACGCGCGCCGCGGCCGACCTGTCGCGTGCGCAGGACGACGTCAACCGCCGCGCGCCGCTGGTGCAGAGCGGTGCCGTCGGCAAGGAAGAATTCGACCACTCGACGCAGCAGCTCGCGTCGTACAAGAGCGCGTACACGGCCGCGAAGTCGGCGCTGGACGCCGCCCGCGAGCAGCTCAATTCGAACCAGACGCAGACCGACGGCACGAACGTGGCGGACCATCCGAACGTGCTGCGCGCCGCCGCCAAGGTGCGCGAGGCCTGGCTCGCGGTGCAGCGTGCCAACGTGCCGGCGCCGGTCAGCGGCACCGTGGCGCGCCGCAGCGTCCAGGTGGGCCAGCGCGTGCAGGCCGGCGTGCCGTTGATGTCGGTCGTCACGCTCGACAACCCGTGGGTCGACGCCAACTTCAAGGAAGGCCAGCTCGAGCGCCTGCGCATCGGCCAGCCGGCCACGCTGGAGGCCGACGTCTATGGCAAGCACGTGATCTATCACGGCAAGGTCGAGGGCCTGGGCGCCGGCACCGGCGCGGCGTTCTCGCTGCTGCCGGCGCAGAACGCCACCGGCAACTGGATCAAGGTCGTGCAACGTGTGCCGGTGCGCATCTCCCTCGATCCGAAGGAAGTCGCCCAGAACGCGCTGCGCGTGGGCCTGTCGATGACCGTCACGGTCAACGTCGCCGACGAGAACGGCCTCACCGTGTCCGACACCCCGCGCACGAAGGCGCAGGGCGCCGTCGCATCGACCACCGTGTTCGACTCGATGCAGCATGACGCCGACGCCGAAGTGGCGCGCATCATCGCGGCCAACGGCGGCGGTCGCGCCAAGGTGCAGGCCACGGCCGAACCGCAGGCAGCGTCCGCGCCGACGGCGTCGGCCGATGGCGCCGCCAAGGTCGCGTCCGCGGACGCCCCCGCCACCAGGCATCACCACCATCGCAAGCAGTCATGAGCGCGCCCGCTGCGGCGGCGCGGCCGCCAACCGCGCTGAAGGGCAGCGCGCTCGTCATGGGCACGCTGTCGCTGTCCCTGGCGACGTTCATGAACGTGCTCGATTCGTCGATCGCGAACGTGTCGCTGCCGTCGATCTCGGGCGACCTGGGCGTCAGCATCTCGCAGGGCACCTGGGTGATCACGAGCTTCGGCGTCGCCAACGCCATTTCGGTGCCGCTCACGGGCTGGCTCACGCAGCGCTTCGGCGCGGTGCGCCTGTTCACGCTGAGTGTGCTGCTGTTCGTCGTCGCCTCGGTGCTGTGCGGCCTCGCGCCGTCGATCGAGCTGCTGATCGCATTCCGCGTGCTGCAGGGCTTCGTCGCCGGTCCGATGATCCCGCTGTCGCAGACGCTGCTGCTGTCCACCTATCCACCCGCGAAAGCCGGCACCGCGCTGGCGCTGTGGGGGGTGACGACGCTGGTCGCGCCGGTGGCCGGGCCCTTGCTGGGCGGCTACATCACCGACAACTTCACCTGGCCGTGGATCTTCTACATCAACATCCCGGTGGGCATCTTCGCCGCGGGCGTGACGTGGAGCATCTACAGCAAGCGCGAGACGCCCATCGTCAAGCGGCCGATCGACAGCGTCGGGCTGGCCATGCTGGTGCTGTGGGTCGGCTCGCTGCAGATCATGCTGGACAAGGGCAAGGAGCTCGACTGGTTCAACTCGAACACCATCGTCGCGCTCGCCTGCATCGTGGTGGTCGCGTTCGCGGTGTTCGTGGCCTGGGAGCTCACCGACGATCACCCGGTGGTCGACATCCGGCTGTTCGCGCGCCGCAACTTCCTGTTCGGTGCGGGCACGCTGGCGATCGCGTATGGCCTGTTCTTCGGCAACGTGGTGCTGCTGCCGCTGTGGCTGCAGCAGTACATGGGCTACACCGCCACCGCGGCAGGCATGGCGCTGGCGCCGGTGGGCGTGTTCGCCATCCTGCTGACCCCGATCGTGGGCCGCAACGTGGCCAAGTGGGATCCGCGCTGGATGGCCACGGGAGCGTTCATCGTGTTCGCGATCGTGCTGTGGATGCGCTCCAACTTCACGTCGGAGACGGGCTTCGCGACCATCCTGGTGCCGACGCTGATCCAGGGCGCTGCGATGGCGTTCTTCTTCATCCCGCTGACGACGATCACGCTGGCGGGCCTGCCGCCGGAACGCATCCCGGCGGCCGCCGGCCTGTCTAACTTCGTGCGGATCATGTTCGGCGCGATGGGCACCTCGATCGCGACCACGCTGTGGGACAACCGCGCCACGCTGCACCACGCCCGGCTGGTCGAACAGATGGGGCTGAACGGCAGCGCGCTGGACAGCGCGACCACCGTGCTGAACCAGGCCGGCGTGACCGGCGCCGCCGCCTACGCCAGCGTCAACCGGCTGATCGACATCCAGTCCTTCACCTGGGCCGCCGACGACGTCTTCATCGGCTCCGCGGTCACCTTCCTGTTCCTGATCTTCACGATCTGGTTCACGCGGCGGCCGCCGAAGATCGCCGGTGGCGGGCCCGCGGCGGAAGCGGGTGGTGCGCACTGACGCGCGGGCGATGCAACAACGACAAGGGCCGCGTTTCGCGGCCCTTGTCCGTTTCTGCGCCCCTGCGCTCCCTGGGGAGCCTGGCGCCGGGCGGTCTGCTGCCCTGTCCGGGACGGGTCAGGCAGGCGAGACGGCACCGGCCGTGCGGTGTACCGCCAACAGCGCGCGGCCGTCCGCGGCGGCCTGCGCCAGGGTGGCGGGCACCGACGACAGTTCCAGCGGCACCTCCGCGTCCAGCGACAGGATGCACGTGGCGCAAGCGCGGCCCTGGCTCTTCGAGTGGTACATGGCCGCGTCGACCAGCGCGAACGCCATGTCGAAGGCGTGTCCGGGCGACGTACCCGCCAGCGGGAACACGGCGAAGCCGATCGATGCGGAGACCTCGATGGCCTGGCCGTCGACGACGACCGGTGCGTACGCGAACGCCTTCATCAGGCGCTGCGCCAGCGCCACGGCCTCGCTGACCGGCATCGTGGCTACCGTCACGAGGAACTCCTCGCCGCCCCAGCGCACCACGAGGTCGCGCTCGCGCAGCACGGCCTCCAGGCGCTGCGCGACGGCCACGAGCACGCTGTCGCCGGCCGCGTGGCCGTGGCGGTCGTTGATGTCCTTGAAGTGATCGACGTCGATCAGGAACAGCGCGCCTTCGAAGAGGTCACCGGCCGTCCTGGCCACGCGCGCCTGCAGGTGCGCGCGATTGGCCAATCCCGTGAGCGGATCGTGCTCCACCTGCAACAGCAACGCGTCGTTGCGGCTCGCGAGCAGGCGATTGCGCCCGGCCTGGCGGCGCGCGATGAAGGCGATCACCCCGGCCAGCAGGATGCAGGCCGCCGCGGCACCACCCCATTCGGCCACGCGCCGGGATTGCAGCTCGTCGCGCTCGTCCTTGATCAGCTTCTGGACCTCCTGCATGTCGCGCTCGTAGCGGCCGTCGCTCTTGGCCTCCAGCAACTGCTGCTCGCGTGTGAACAGCTCCAGCGCACCGGCGCGGTCGCCAGAGCGGGCCAGCGCGGGCCCGAGGTCGCGCAGCACGCCGATGCGCGCGTTCGGGCCGGTCTCGTTGTCATAGCGCGCGAGCACCTCGCGCAGCTTGACCTTGGCCTCGGTGATGCGGCCCAGCGCGAGCAGCGCGATGGTCTGGTCGTGCAGGCGCTGACGCTCCATCCCCGGCTCGTTGTGCCTGGCGAGAAACACCTCGGCGCGGTCGAGTGCGGCCAGCGCGGCAGTTGGATGATCCAGGCCCAGTTCGGCGCTGCTGAGACTCAGTTCGCCCTGGGCTTCGCGCCGGTGCAGGCCCGCAGCGCGGGAGGTCGCGATGGCCTGTTCGTAGGCGCTGCGGCTGGCCTCGTACTGTTCCCGTTCGCCGAGCACATCGCCCATGAATGAAGCCACGTAGGCGTCGAGCGCCGGATCGCCCTCCGGCCTCGCGAGTGCCTGGGCGCGGTCGATCAGCCGCTGCGCCAGCTCCGCGTCGTTGTCGCCTTGCGCGAGCATCGCCAGGATCGCCGTCGCCTTGGTCTCCAGCACCCGGTTGCCGGCTTGCAGCGCCGCGTCGAGCGCCATGTGCACGTAGATCGCGGCGGCGGCCGTGTTGCGCTCGCCGTGGGCGCCATAGCCGGCGTACAGCAGCGCGTAGAACCAGTTGAAGCGATCGCATTGCGCCGCCGGGCCCGGATCCTTGGCTTCGCAATACGGCGAATAGCCGGCCACTGCGGCACGCGCCTCGGCGTTGCCGTTCTCTTCCTGCATGCCCTCGAATTCGAGATCGGCCTTGACGAGATGCGCGTCCGCGTCGGCGATGGGGCCGGCCGTGGCGGCCAGCGCCGCCAGGGCCGAGGCGGCCGCGGCTGTTTCCTGCGGGAGATGCTGGTCGGCGGCGACCAGGCCGAATCCGACGAGCAGGGCGCGCGTGTTGTCCGGCGTGGCGGGCGTCGCGGCCTGCAGGGCGTTCAGTCCCGCGTTGGCGCCGTGCGGATCCTCCAAGCCCTGCACCACGAGGCGGTCGACGGCTTGGGCCAGTTCGGATGCCGTGGCAGTGCCGGTGGCGAGCAGCAGGCTCGCGGCGAAAGTCGCGCGGGCGGCGGCGCGCAGGCGCGTGGAATGTTCCCTGATCATTCGTGTTGTGGTCGCTGTTGTCTTCGAATCGAGCCGTGGCTCGCCCCGACTCCTTCGACCGCCCGAGACGCCTATCGAGGCCGGCACCGGTGCTTTCGCACGATTTGTCCCTTGTCGGGATCAAATATCACGGTCGAGAAGGGATGCTTGCACGCAAGCGGGTGCTTGCCGCGACACCGTCCGGGCGGCCGCGCGCAGCTCAGGCGTCGACCTGCAGTCCGGTCGCGCCTGAAGACATGCGGCCGACGACGGCCGCGTCGGCCAAGCCCCCGTCGCGGAAACACGCGAGCACGGCGTCCACCGCGTCCGGGCTGCACGACACGAGCAGGCCGCCCGAGGTCTGCGGATCGCTCAGCAGGTCGCGCGCGACCGCGGGCAGGGCCGGGCTGAGCTGCACGTCCGCGCCGTAGCCGGCCCAGTTGCGGCCCGACGCGCCGGTGATGAAGCCGTCGCGTGCCAGCGCGTCGACGCCCGCGATCAGCGGAACGGCCGGCCAGTCGATGTGTGCCCGCAGGCCGGCGCCGCGCGCCATCTCCAGCGTGTGGCCGGCCAGGCCGAAGCCGGTGACGTCGGTGATCGCATGCACGCCGTCCAGCTCGGCCAACCGGGCGCCCGGCTTGTTCAGGCGCGTGGTGGTGGCGATCAGCCGGGCGTAGCCGGCGTCGTCGAGCTGTCCCTTCTTCAGCGCCGCGGACAGCACGCCCACGCCCAGCGGCTTGCCGAGGATCAACACGTCGCCGGCGCGCGCGTCGGCGTTGCGGCGCACGCGGTCGGGATGCACCAGGCCCATCACGACCAGGCCGTAGATGGGTTCGACGGAGTCGATCGTGTGGCCCCCGGCGATCGGAATGCCGGCGTCGGCGCATACGGCATTGCCGCCGGCCAGCACGCGGCCGATCACGTCCACCGGCAACTGCGCGATCGGCATCGCGACGATGGCCAACGCCATGATGGGCGTGCCGCCCATCGCGTAGACGTCGCTGATCGCGTTGGCGGCGGCGATGCGCCCGAAGTCGAACGGATCGTCGACGATGGGCATGAAGAAGTCGGTGGTGGCGATCAGCGCCTGGTGGTCGTTCAGCTTCCACACCGCGGCGTCGTCGGCCGTCTCGATGCCCACCATCAACTGCGGCGGCAGGAAGCCCGGGGCGCTGGCCTTGAGGATGTCGGACAGCACGCCCGGCGCGATCTTGCAGCCGCAGCCGCCGCCGTGCGAGAAACTGGTCAGGCGGAGGGTGGAGGGCGGGAGTGTGGACATGGGACGGCGGCGCGCGGGAATGAAAAGGCGACTGTAGCGACTCCGCGGGCAAAATGGCGCCGCCGCACCGGGTGTCCCTGCCACCGGCGGCGCATCGCGCATGACGACGCACAATCGCGCCATGCCTTCTGCCATGAGCCCCTCGTCCCCGTCCCCGCTGGCCTCCTCCGAGTCCCTGGCGCCACTCGCGTTCGGCGACTACGCGCTGGTCATCGACGCGCGCTCGCCGCACGAATTCATCGAGGATCACGTGCCGGGCGCCGTGAACCTGCCGGTGGTCGACGACGCGCAGTTCGCCGAGGTGGGCATCCAGCACAAGACGGATCCGCACGCGGCCTACCTGATCGGCGCGCAGTACTCGTTCCAGAACCTGTCCGAGCACACCCGGGCGTTGATCTCGCGCTTCGGGCCGGACGACCGCTTCCTCGTCTACTGCTTTCGCGGCGGCAAGCGCAGCGCGCTGTGGGCGGCCAACCTGCGCCTGATCGGTTTCACGGTCGACGTGGTCCCCGGCGGCTGGAAGCGCTACCGCAACTGGGTCCGCGAGACGTTGACCACGCTGCCGCCGGCCTTCGAGTACCGCGTTCTGTGCGGCCCCACCAACTGCGGCAAGACGCGGCTGCTGCAGGAACTGGCGCGCCAGGGCGAGCAGGTGCTCGACCTGGAGACGCTGGCCAGCCACAAGGGATCGCTGCTGGGCGACCTGCCAGGCCAGCCCCAGCCGACACAGAAGTACTTCGACACGCTGGTGCTGGACCAGCTGCGCCGTTTCGACCCTGCGCGCCCGATCTGGCTGGAGGCCGAAAGCAAGAAGATCGGCCGGCTGCTGGTGCCGGAGGTGCTCACCGCCGCGATGCGGCGCGCGCCCACCGTCCACCTGAGCGTGCCGATGTCCGAGCGCGTGCGCCTGTGCCGCGAGGACTACGCGCACTTCGCCGCCGACCCGCTGTCCATGGTCGCGCGGCTGGCGCCGCTCAAGCCGCTGGTGGGCGGCGAGGAACTGGCGTTGTGGCAGACCCTCGCCACCGAAGGCCGGGCCGACGAGTTGTTCGAGCGCGTGATGACGCAGCACTACGACCCGGCCTATGAACGTTCGACGACGCGCGAGTTCGGGCCCGGCGACGCCGCCAATCGACTCGCTCTCGAATCGCTGCAGCCCGAGGCGCTCGCCGCCACGGCCCGCACAATGATGGCCTCACGCGCGGCGCGCGTTGTCACGGAGTAGACAGCCATGTCTCTTGTCATGAAATTCGCCTGTCTCGTCGCGTATGCGCTGGGCATCGCCGGATTGCTCGGCCTGATCCACGGGCCGCTCGCGAGTGCAGGCGCGATCCTGTCGATCGCGCTGCTGGGCATCCACGCGCTCGAACTGCTGTTCGCGTTCAGGTACCTCGGGCGCTACCGCGGCCCGTTCGCCGTCAGCGTCGCGTTGTCGCTGCTGTTCGGCGTGCTGCACTGGGCGCCGCTGGCGCGCCAGACGAGGCATTGAGATGGGCGTCCTGTCCGGACTCCGTGTCGTCGAGATCGCCGGTCTCGGTCCGGCGCCGTTCTGCGGCATGCTGCTGGCCGACATGGGCGCCGACGTGGTGCTCGTCGAGCGCGGCACGGGTCGCGCTGCCGATTCCCTGTCGCTCGGAAAGAACGCGATCGTCAACCGCGGCAAGCGCTCGCTGGTGCTCGACCTGAAGGATCCGGCTGCGGTCGACGCGCTGCTGCGCCTGGTCGATGGCGCCGACGCGCTGATCGAAGGCATGCGCCCCGGCGTCATGGAACGCCTCGGCCTCGGGCCGGACACCTGCCTCGCCCGCAACCCGCGCCTCGTCTACGGCCGCATGACCGGCTGGGGCCAGGACGGCCCGCTGGCGCAGGCCGCCGGCCACGACATCAACTACATCGCGCTGTCCGGCGCCCTGTGGTTCTCGGGCGCGCCGGGCGAAGCCCCGATGGCGCCGCCCACGCTGGTCGGCGACCTCGGCGGCGGTGCGTTGTACCTGGCGCTGGGCGTGCTCGCCGCGTTGCTGTGCGCGCGCCAGACCGGCGTCGGCCAGGTGATCGATGCCGCGATCGTCGATGGCAGCGCCAACCTGATGAACCTGCTGCTGTCGTTGCATGCGGCAGGCCAGCAGCCGCTGGAGCGCGGCCGCGGCTTGCTGGATGGCCCGCACTGGTACGGCAGCTACGCGTGCGCCGACGGCCTGTTCGTGAGCGTCGGCGCGCTCGAGCCGCAGTTCAACGCCTTGCTGTTCGCCAAGCTCGGGCTCGCCGACGACGCCGACTTCCGCAACCCTTACGACCCGCGATGCTGGCTTCGCCTGCGCGAGCGTCTTGCCACGTTGTTCGCCACGCAGCCGCGCGCCCACTGGGTGGCGCTGCTCGAAGGCAGCGATGCCTGTTTCGCGCCGGTGCTCACGCCGCGCGAGGCGCTCGTGCATCCGCACCTGGCCGCGCGCGCGGTGTACGCGGAGCGGGACGGCGTGCTGCAGGCCGCGCCGGCGCCGCGGTTCTCGGCGACGCCATCGGGCACGCCGGGCGCCGTGCCCGAACGCGGCGCGCAGGGCGCCGACATCCTGCGCGAAGCAGGGCTGGCCGCCGACGAGATCGAGCGATTGCTGCGCCGCGCCTGAATTTCCGGCCGCCAGCGGGTTGTCAATTCGGTCGCGCCCTGCCGCGCGCTGCACGGCCATCCATGTTTCAATCAGCCATGAGTGAGGAGACGGCCCGGACCGACGACGACTCGCATCCCATGCGGACGCGCCGTCTCGCGCAGATCGCGCGGCTGGTGCTGGTCGCGGAGACGGCGACGGCGGTCATCTACGCATGGCACGGGGCGTGGCTCATCGCGACCGCGCTGGCTATCGGCGCCGTCCTGTGCGGGCTATGCCTCGCGATCTCTCTCGGCGGCCGCCAATCGCTCGGCGGCGCGGTGCTGCTGGCGTCGCTCACGTTGCTGGCCTCCACGTTGATGTGGATATCCGACGGGCTGCATGACGTCGCGCTGGTGACCTATCCGGTCATCCTGATCATGGCCGGCCTGCTCGGCGCCAAGCGCTACTTCTTCCTGTTGCTCGCCTGCATGCTCGGATTCGTCTCGTGGCTGACGCTGGCCACCTACGTCTGGCACACGCGCCGGGACAACGTGCTGGCCGGCGGCACGGCGCTGTGGCGCGACACGAACGTGATCCTGCTGGTGAGCGCGGCCGCGGTGTGGATCGTGATCGACGACATGCAGAAGGCGCTCGATCGGCTGCGCGAGCAGATCGGCAAGTTCGATGCGTCCCAGGCCCACCTGGCCTATCTCGCCAAGCACGACACGCTGACCGGCCTGCCCAACCGAGCGTTGGGCCGCGATCACATCGAGCAGGCGCTGGGCCACGCGACGCCGCGACAAAAACGGGTCGCCTTGCTGTTCGTCGATCTCGACAACTTCAAGTCGGTCAACGACATGCTGGGGCACCAGACGGGCGACGATTTCCTCAAGGAGGTGGCGCTGCGGCTGACGCGGGCGGTGCGCGAGTCGGACGTGGTCTCGCGCCATGGCGGCGACGAGTTCCTCATCGGACTGGCGGACATCGCCAGCGCGGACGATGCCTCGGAAGTGGCCGCGGCGATCCTCGCGAGCCTGGCACGGCCGTTTGTCGTCAAGGACACCGAACTCTCGTGCACCGGCTCCATCGGCATCGCGCTGCATCCGCAAGACGGTGCCGACTACGACACGCTGCTGCGCCAGTCGGACATCGCGATGTACGTGGCCAAGGAATCCGGCCGCAACGCCTGGCGCTTCTTCGACCCGGCCATGCAGGCCAACCTGCAGCAAGGCGTGCTGCTGGTGTCGCGCCTGCGCGGCGCGTTGGCGCGCCAGGAGTTCGAACTGCACTACCAGCCGGTGATAGCCCTGGCCAGCGGGCGCCTGCTGGGCGCCGAGGCGTTGATCCGCTGGCGCCGGCCCGAGGCGCCGCTGATGCTGCCCGGGCTCTTCATCGACGCCGCGGAACGCTCGGGCCTGATCGTCGACATCGGCGAATGGGTGCTCGAGCAAGCCTGCTGCCAACTTGTCGAATGGCAACGCGCAGGCTGCGGCGAGTTCACGATGGCCGTCAATCTGTCGGTGGTGCAGTTCCGGCGCGGCAACATCGACGCGGTGGTGCGGCGCGTGCTGGAACGCAGCGGGCTGCGCCCCGGCTGCCTCGAACTCGAGCTCACCGAGTCGACGCTCGTCGACGACGCCGAAGCCTTCATCCTGTCGCTGCAGCGCCTGAAGGCGCTGGGCGTCAAGCTGGCCATCGACGATTTCGGCACCGGCTACTCCAACCTGGCGTATCTGCAGCGCTTTGCGGTCGACAAGCTGAAGATCGACCGCTCGTTCATCGTCCGCCTGAACAACTCCAGCCAGGATCGCGCGATCGTCGATGCGATCGTGCAGATCGCCCGCAGCCTCGACCTGGTGGTGACCGCGGAAGGCATCGAGGACCCGTCGGTCGTCCAGGCGCTCATCGAGATGGGGTGCGCGCAAGGGCAGGGCTATCTGTTCGGCAAGCCGCAGCCGGCGGCCGAGTTCGAGAAATTGCTGGTGCTGGGGCAGACGGTCTCGCAGCGGCGCGAGCGCGAGGAGACCGGCGTCTTCCTGGCCGCCAGCGAGGGTTTGCTCAGCAGCAGTTGAGGCCCGGCGTCGCCGGCACTTTCGCCTCGAATCGCCCACTTCTGCCTTATTTGGGCCGAAGTCGACTATTGTGCGGCTGAAGTCATCGTCCTACATTCGCGCCATCGGCCCGCAGAGGCCGTTGCAAACGACGGAGACAAGGACACGATGACCCGCTGGGCGCAGCTGTCGGACAACGAGTTGAGCGTGCTGGAAGGCGTCTTCTGGCTGCACGGCCCGTCACGCGACGCGTTGTCGCAGCGGCTGGCGTTTTCGCGCACGCACGCCAACTCCGTGATCGCCGGCCTGGTCGAACAAGGCTGGCTCGACAAGTCCGGCCAGCGCGAGTCGTCGGGCGGCCGCCGCGCCGAGACGCTGTGCCTGCACGCGTCGCTGGGCGTGCTGCTGTGCGCCGACCTGGGCGCCACCAGCATCGAGGTGGCCGTGTTGTCGCTGGACCTGCAGGTGCTGGCACGCCATGGCGAGGCGATCGACGTGCGCATCGGCCCCGGCCTGGTGCTGTCGCGCATGCGGGCGCTGATGCGCGAGCTGCTGGCCGGCTGCGGCCTGAAACCGCGCAACGTGCTGGCGATCGGCATGGGCGTGCCGGGTCCGGTGGATTTCGCCACCGGCCAGCTGGTGGAGCCGCCGCTGATGCCGCAGTGGGACAGCTTCTCGATCCGGGACGACCTGCGCGCCGAGTACGAGGCGCCCGTGTGGGTGGACAACGACGTCAACCTGATGGCGCTGGCCGAGCTGTGGCGGCTCAAGCGCGAGCTGCCCAACTTCCTCGTGCTCAAGGTCGGCACCGGCATCGGCTGCGGCGTCGTCTGCCACGGCGAGGTCTATCGCGGCGCCAATGGTTCGGCCGGCGACGTGGGCCACATCTGCGTCGATCCGGCGGGGCCGCGCTGCCATTGCGGCAACGTCGGCTGCGTCGAGACGATGGCCGGCGGTCCGGCCATCGCGCGCGAGGCCACGGCTGCGGCGCAGGCCGGTCGCAGCGTCTTGCTGTCCGAACGCCTGGCGCAGGCCGGCGCGCTGACGCCCGAGGACGTCGGCAACGCGAGCCGGGCCGGCGACGCCGCGGCCAACCAGATCGTGCAGTGCGCAGGCATGGCGATCGGCCAGATGCTGGCGTCGGTGGTGAACTTCTTCAACCCGTCGCACGTGTTCGTCGGCGGCGGGTTGACGCGCATCGGGCCGCTGTTCCTCGCCTCGTTGCGCCAATGCGTCTACCAGCGCTCGCTGGCGCTGTCCACGCGCCACCTGGAGGTGGGCTACACGCCGCTGGGCGACCAGGCCGGCCTGATCGGCGCGGGCGTGCTGGCGTTGCAGGAAACGCTGCGCGGGCGCGGCAAGGTGCTGGCATGACGGGCGCCGCCGCCCGCGGCGTCAGCGTCGCCTTCGACGGCGTCGTCAAGGCCTTCGGGGCCGTGCAGGTGCTGCACGGCGTCAGCTTCGCGCTCGCACCGGGGCGCGTGGTGGGCCTGCTGGGCGAGAACGGCGCCGGCAAGAGCACGCTGATGAAGATCCTGTCCGGCTACGAGGCACCCACCGGCGGCGAGGTGCGGGTGGACGGCGTGGTCGTGCGCTTCGACGGGCCGCGCGCGGCGGAAGCGCGCGGCATCGTGATGATCCACCAGGAGTTCGCGCTGGCGGAAGACCTCACGATCGCCCAGAACGTCTTCCTGGGCCACGAGCGCACGCGCGGCGGGTGGCTGGACGACGTGGCGATGCGGATCGAGACGGCGCGCGTGCTCCGGCAAGTGGGACTCGATGCGAGCCCGGACACACCGGTACGCCAGCTGATCGTCGCCGAGAAGCAGCTGGTCGAGATCGCCAAGGCCTTGCAGCGCGACGCGCGCGTGCTGGTGATGGACGAGCCCACCGCCACGCTCACGCCGGGCGAGACGGAACGCCTGTTCGCGCTCATCGCGCAGCTGAAGGCCGACGGCGTCACCGTGGTCTACATCTCGCACAAGCTCGACGAGATCGAGCGCGTCACCGACGAGGTGGTGGTGATGCGCGACGGCCGCTTCGTCGCGCGCGAGCTCACGCGCGACGTCTCGCGGCGCGCCATGGCCAACCTGATGGTCGGGCGCGAGTTGAGCGATCTCTATCCCGTCAAGGATGCGCCCCCCGTCGCGCCGCCCCTGCTGCGCGTGCGCGGCCTGAGCGTGCCCGGCTGGGCGAACGACGTCGCGTTCGACGTGGCGCCGGGCGAGATCCTCGGCTTTGCCGGCCTGGTGGGCGCCGGCCGCACCGAGATGTTCGAGGGCCTGCTGGGACTGCGCGCGCACAGCGTCGGCATGCTCGAGATCGACTCCCGGCCGGTGCGCATCCGCAGCCCGCGCGAGGCCGCCACGCTGGGCCTCACCTACCTCAGCGAAGATCGCAAGGGCAAGGGCCTGCACGTGCGCTTCGGCCTGGCCCAGAACCTGACGTTGATGGCGCTGCGGCGCTATGCCACGCCCTGGCTGCATCCCTCCGCCGAGCGCGCGGCGCTGAAGATCGCGGTCGACGAATTCGGCATCCGCACCGGTTCGCTGGACATTCCCGCGTCGTCGCTGTCGGGCGGCAACCAGCAGAAGCTCGCGCTCGCCAAGGTGCTGCATCCGGGCCCGCGCGTCATCGTGCTCGACGAGCCGACGCGCGGCGTCGACGTGGGCGCCAAGCGCGACATCTATTTCCTGATCCAGCGGCTCGCCCGCGAAGGCAAGGCCGTGATCGTCATCTCGTCCGAGCTGATCGAGCTGATCGGCATCTGCCACCGCATCGCCGTGATGCGCGCCGGCACGCTGCAGGCCACGCTGGCCGCGGACCAACTCACCGAAGAGGCCCTCATTGCCCACGCCACCGGAACCCACTGAGATGGCGTCGTCGCGCACGCGCGAGCGCGGCGTCACCCGCGCGCGCCATGCGTGGTCGCGCCTGCACGGGCTCGGCCCCGTGCTGGGCCTGGTCGTGCTGTGCATCGCCGGCTTCGCGCTGAACCACGACTTCGCCACCATCGACAACGCGATGAACGTGCTCACGCGCACCGCGTTCATCGGCATCATCGCGGTGGGCATGTGCTTCGTCATCATCAGCGGCGGCATCGACCTGTCAGTCGGCTCGATGGCGGCGCTGATCGCCGGCGGCGTCATCCTGCTGATGAATTCGCTCGGCGCGCACCACCTCGCGCCATGGCTCACGGTGGTGCTGGGCGCCGGCTTCGCGGTGCTGCTGGGGGCGGTGTTCGGGCTCGCCCATGGCCTGCTGATCACGCGCGGGCGCATCGAGCCGTTCATCGTCACGCTGGGCACGCTGGGCATCTTCCGCGCGACGCTCACGTGGCTGTCCGATGGCGGCGCGATCACGCTGGACAACAACCTGGCCGACGCCTATGCGCCGGTGTACTACGCCGCGTTCCTGGGCGTGCCGGTGCCCGTGTGGGTGTTCCTCGTGGTGGCGCTGCTGGGCGCGGCCATCCTCAACCGCACCGCCTATGGCCGCTACGTGCAGGCCATCGGCTCCAACGAGCAGGTGGCGCGCTACGCGGCGGTGGACGTCGACTTCATCAAGATGATCACCTACGTGCTGCTGGGCGCCTGCGTGGGCATCGCCACGCTGTTGTACGTGCCGCGGCTGGGCTCGGCCTCGCCGACCACCGGCTTGCTGTGGGAACTGGAGGCGATCGCGGCGGTGATCGTCGGCGGCACGGCGCTCAAGGGCGGCGCGGGCAGCATCACCGGCACTGTCGTCGGCGCGATCCTGCTGTCCGTCATCAGCAACATCCTCAACCTCACCAGCATCATCAGCGTGTACCTGAACGCGGCGGTGCAGGGCGGCGTGATCATCGTCGTCGCCTTCATGCAGCGCCGCAGGAAATAGCCAGAGTTCCCCATCGCGGCCACTGAAGCCGCATCCGTTCGTTCCCCAAAGACAGGAGACAAGCATGCAGACCCTTCAACGCAGAACCGTCCTCGCGCTGGCCGCGGCCGTCGCGCTGGCGACCACGACCTTCGGCGCATTCGCCCAGAACAAGGTGAACCTGGGCGTGGCCATTCCGTCGGCCGACCACGGCTTCACCGGCGGCATCGTCTGGTGGGCCAACGAGGCCAAGAAAGAGCTCGAGAAGAAGTACCCCGACCTCAAGGTGACGGTCAAGACCGCCAAGGATCCCGGCGAGCAGGCCAACCAGTTGCAGGACCTGGTGACGGCCAACAAGATCAACGCGCTGGTGATCTTCCCGATCGAATCGGCGGCGCTGACCAAGCCCGTGGAGCAGGTGCACAACAAGGGCGTGTACGTGACCGTGGTCGACCGCGGCCTCACCGACGACAGCGGCCAGGACGCCTACGTGGCCGGCGACAACACGGCCTTCGGCAAGGTGCCGGCCGAGTACATCGCCAAGGCGCTGGGCGGCAAGGGCGACATCGTCGCGCTGCGCGGCATCGCCACCACGCTGGACAACGAGCGCATGGACGCCTTCACCAGCGTGCTCAAGGGCTACCCCGGCATCCACCTGCTGGACGCCAAGTACGCCAACTGGAACCGCGACGACGCGTTCAAGACGATGCAGGACTTCCTGACCCGCTTCAAGCACATCGACGCTGTGTGGGCCGCCGACGACGACATGGCGGTGGGCGTGCTCAAGGCCATCGACCAGGCCAAGCGCACCGACATCAAGATCGTGTTCGGCGGTGCCGGCGCCAAAGGCATGATCAAGACGCTCAGGGACGGCACGGATCCGCGCATCCAGGCCAACGTGTCGTACTCGCCCAAGTTCATCTACGACGCGATCAAGATGACGGCCGAGGCGCGCCTGAAGGGTGAGAAGCTGCCGCCCAAGACGATCATCCCGTCGGTGCTGATCACCAGGGAGAACGCGAAGGACTTCTACTTCCCGGACTCCCCGTTCTGATCGAACTGACGAAAGGTCGCGCCATGCCACGCCCCATCACGCTCTTCACCGGCCAATGGGCCGACCTGCCCCTGGCCGAACTGGCGCCGCTGGCCCGCAAGATGGGGTACGACGGGCTGGAGCTGGCGTGCTGGGGCGACCATTTCGACGTGGCGCAGGCGCTCGCCTCGCCGCAGTACGTGCGCGACAAGCGGGCGCTGCTGGCCGACCACGGCCTGCAGTGTTTCGCGATCGGCAACCACCTGGTGGGCCAGGCGGTGTGCGACCTGATCGATGCGCGCCACGAAGCGATCCTGCCGGCGCGTGTCTGGGGCGACGGCGTGCCCGAGGGCGTGCGCCGGCGGGCGGCGCGCGAGCTGGAGGACACGGCGCGCGCCGCCGCCGCCTTCGGCGTGAAGACGGTGACAGGCTTCACCGGCTCGTCGATCTGGCACGCGATCTACGCGTTTCCGCCCACCTCGCAGGCGTTCTGGGACGCCGGCTACGCCGACTTCGGCCGCCGTTTCGGACCCATCCTGGATGTGTTCGACGCGGTCGACGTCAACTTCGCGCTCGAGGTGCATCCCACCGAGATCGCGTTCGACATCGCCACCAGCGAGCGTGCGATCGCCGCGGTCGGCGCTCACCGCCGCTTCGGCTTCAACTTCGACCCCAGCCACCTGGGCTACCAGGGCGTCGACTACATCGGCTTCATCCGCCGCTTCGGGCCGCGCATCTTCAACGCCCACATGAAGGACGTGTGGTGGGGCAGGGGCGACGGCACGGTCGGCACGTTCGGCGGCCACACGTCGTTCGGCGATCCGCGCCGCACGTGGGACTTCCGCAGCGTCGGCCGCGGCATGATCGATTTCGAATCGCTGATCGTCGCGCTGAACGACGTCGGCTATGGCGGGCCGCTGTCCGTCGAGTGGGAAGACAGCCGCATGGATCGCATCCACGGCGCCACCGAGAGCGCCGCGTTCTGCCGCCGGCTGGATTTCGAGCCCGCCCAGGGCGCGTTCGACGCCGTGTTCGACAAGGCGAAGCAAGGCGGCATGGCCGGAGGCGCGCGATGACGCGGCGGCTGCGCTACGCGATGGTCGGCGGCGGCCGCGATGCCTTCATCGGCGCGGTGCATCGCAACGCGATGGCGCTCGACGGCCAGTACGAGCTGGTGGCGGGCGCGCTGTCGGCCACGCCCGACAAGTCGCGCGCCTCGGGCGAGGACCTGGGCCTGGCCGACGACCGCAACCACGGCACCTGGCAGGAGCTGCTGGCCGACGAGCTGCGTCGCCCGGCCGACGAGCGCATCGACGTCGTTGCCATCGTGACGCCCAATCACGTGCACCACGCGGTGGCCCGCGCGTTCGTCGATGCCGGCTTCCACGTGGTGTGCGACAAGCCGCTGGTGCACACCAGCGCCCAGGCCGACGATCTTGCCGGGCGCGTCGCCGCGAACGGCACGCTGTTCGCCGTCACCTACAACTACAGCGGCTATCCGATGGTGCGCGAGGCGCGCGAGCTGGTGCGCACGGGCGCGATCGGCGCGGTGCGCAAGGTGGTGGTCGAGTACCACCAGGGCTGGCTCGCCGGCGCGCTGGAATCGTCGAACAACAAGCAGTCCACCTGGCGCATGGATCCGGCACGTGGCGGACCGGCCGGTGCGATGGCCGACATCGGCTCGCACGCGGAGAACCTGATCTCCGTGGTCACCGGGCTCGAGCTGGAAAGCCTGTGCGCCGACCTCACCGCGTTCGGCACCGGGCGCCGGCTGGACGACGACGCGAGCCTGCTGCTGCGCTTCGTCGGCGGCGCGCGCGGCGTGATGACGGCGTCGCAGGTCGCCGCCGGCAACGAGAACGACCTGCGATTGCGGGTGATGGGCGAACGCGGCATGCTGGACTGGCGCCAGGAGGAGCCCAACCTGTTGATCCATGCGCCGATCGATGGCCCGCGCCGCGTGCTCACGCGCAACGCGCCCTGGCTCAGCGAGCCCGCACGACGCGCGTGCCGGTTGCCGCCGGGCCATCCGGAGGGTTTCATCGAGGCCTTCGCCAACGTGTACCTGGGCGTGGCGGCGGATCTGCGCCTGCGCGCGTCGCAGGGGCGCGCCGCAACCGCCGACGAGGCCGAATACCCGCGCATCGCAGACGGCGTGCGCGGCGTGCGCTTCATCGAGAAGACGGTCGAATCCGCGGCCAGCGACGTGAAGTGGACGCGGCTGCGCTGAACACCGGCTCGCCGCGGGAATCCGGCTTGCCGAGCAGGTGTCCCTCGACTTGGCACAATGGGGCGATGCACCCGGCTCCCCGACTCACTGGCTTGTCCTCTTCCGTGCCGCGCGGTCTCGCGCTGGCCGTACTCGCGTGCACCCTGGCCGGCCCCGCCGCGGCGGACGATACCGACGAGGCGTTCTACCAACGAGCGGCCACCTGCGCCGCCGCGATGCAGGTCGACCAGCTGGCGCTGGCCAACAAGGCGCGCGCGGGTGACGAGGAGGCGCACGCGCAACTGCTGCAACTGACCCGGCTGGGCTTCGCCTACGTCGGCACCGCGTATCTGCACGGCCTGCGCGACCCGCGCGGCAGCGACATGCTCAAGGCCGCCACGGCGGAGCAGAAGAGTTGGCCGGCCGCACGCCACACGGCCCTCGCGGCCGAATGCCATGTCGAGGCGCAGAAGGTCTACGACAACGCCGGCGGCATGTGGCAGTGGGCGATCGACAAGAAGGCGAAAAGCCGGGTCGACCGCTTCCTGTCGGCACCGGCACCGGCCTCCTCGGCGAGCCGTTAAGGCTTCACGAACTTCAGCACGAACTCGTCCTTGGGCTGCGGCGGATTCGGCGTGTTCTGGTCGCGCGGATCGTTGGGATTGCGCAGGAAGTCGCCTTCCGCGGCCAGCCTGAAGCCGGCCGCCTCCACCTCGGCGCGCAGGAACGATTCCTCGATGCGGTGCAGCGTGCCGGCCTCCGAGATGCCGGTACCAGGACGACCGGCATGGTCGGCGATCACGTAGAAGCCGCCGGGCTTGAGTGACTGGAAGATCGCGCGGTTCATCGCCGCGCGATCGACGCCCATGTAGCCGAGGTCGTGATAGTTGAACATCAGCGTCACGAGGTCGAGCTGGCCGTTGGCCACCTCGGGCGGCACCGGGTTGTCGAAGCGCTGGCCGACATAGGCGATCGGGGCGGCGGCAATGCCGGCCGCCTTCATCTCGGCAGAGCGATCGGCGAGCACATCGGCCGTGGTGCGTGGCTTCGCCGGTGCCGGGGCGGCCGCCATCGGCATGGCGCCGCCTTCCGGCGCCGCTGGCTTCGGCACGGCCCTGTTGGGATCGCGCGGCTGGCTCTGGGCCCACACGAAGCCCGTCGGACCGATCGCGCGCGCGAGCAACTCGGTCGTGTAGCCGCCGCCGGTGCTCACGTCGAGCGCCGTCATGCCTGGCCTGGGGCCGATGAACATCAGCATCTCGGCGGGGTGGCGGCGAACGTCGTTGGTGCGGTCGGCCGCGCTGCGGTCGGGGCTGTCGACGATGGCGGCGATCTGCTCGCGCGACAACGGTGCCATCGTCGTCGTGGTCGAGCTGGCGGTCGACGAGCTGGTCGACGTCACGGCGACGAGGGGTGGCTCGGCAGGTCGCGATGCACAGCCGAGCAGGCTGGCGGCCAACAGAGCGGTCGTGCCGCTGCGGAGCAGAAGATGGGTGGGCATGGGCTTGTCTCGTCGTTGTGGTGGCGTGCGGGCGATGTTGCCAGAGCCGGGCTTGCCGCGGCCTGGCGCTTCGCCCCACTGGCGTGCGGGTCGCAATGGCTCGCCGCCTGAGACCTGTGAACGAATCCGTCACGCCCGCTCGTGCCTCCAAAACGCGCCAGCTCTGCGTTGCAAATGCTCGCCGTGCCACCAGCACGACTCGCATTTGCGCCTTGATCTGACGCGTTTTGGCGACCCGCTCGGGCACGCCGGATTCATTCACAGGTTCCGAGCCTGGATACATTGAGAATGGCGTTTCAGGCGCCACCTGTGTCCGTCACCCCATGCCCTTGCAACACTTCCACCCCGCCGTCGCCCGCTGGTTCGAGCACCGTTTCGGCACGCCCACCGCCGCGCAGGTCGCGGCGTGGCCGCCCATCCGCGCGGGGCGCGACACGCTGGTGGCGGCGCCCACCGGCTCGGGCAAGACGCTGACGGCCTTCCTGGCGGCGCTCGACGACCTGGTGCGGCGCGGCGTCGAAGGGGTCTTGCCGGACGAGACCGCGGTCGTCTATGTGTCGCCCTTGAAGGCGTTGTCCAACGACATCCGCGCCAACCTCGAGGAGCCGCTGGCCGGCATCCGTGCCGAGCTGGCCGCGCTCGGATTGCCCGACGTCGACATCCGCACCGCCGTGCGCACCGGCGACACCCCGCAGCGCGAGCGCCAGCAGAGCCTGCGCCGGCCGCCGCACATCCTCGTCACGACGCCGGAGTCGCTGTACGTGTTGCTGGGCTCGCTGTCGGGACGGCGCATGCTGTCGACGGTCCGCACGGTGATCGTCGACGAGATCCACGCGCTGGCCGCCAACAAGCGCGGCAGCCACCTGGCCTTGTCGCTGGAGCGACTGCAGTCGGTCGTCGATCAGCCGCCATGCGTGGCGGTCAAGGCCGAACCCGACGCCGAAGGCGTGCTGCCCGACCCCAAGGCCGTCCAGCCGCTGGGCGTGCCGCGCCGCGTCACGCGCATCGGGCTGTCCGCCACGCAGAAGCCGATCGCCGAGGTGGCGCGCTTCCTGGTCGGCTGCGCCGGCATGGTGGACGGCGTCGCCGCCTGCGAGATCGTCGACATCGGCTATGCCAGGCAACGCGACCTGGCGCTGGAGGTGCCGCCCACGCCGCTGGCCGCGGTGATGTCCAACGACCAGTGGGACCAGGTCTACGAACGCATCGTGCAGCTCGTCGCGACGCATCGCACCACGCTGGTCTTCGTCAACACGCGCCGCATGGCCGAGCGCGCAGCGCGCCACCTGGGCGAGCTGCTCGGCAAGGAGGCCGTGGCCGCCCACCACGGCAGCCTCGCGCGCGAGCTCCGGCTCGACGCCGAGCAGCGGCTCAAGCGCGGCGAGCTGAAGGTGCTGGTGGCCACGGCGTCGCTCGAGCTGGGGCTGGACATCGGCGACATCGATCTCGTGTGCCAGCTCGGCTCGCCGCGCTCGATCGCCGCGTTCCTGCAGCGCGCCGGCCGCGCCGGCCACGCCGTCGGCGGCACGCCCAAGGCGCGGCTGTTCCCGCAATCGCGCGACGAGCTCGTCGAATGCGCCGCGCTGCTGGACGCGATCCGGCGCGGCGAGCTCGACGCGCTGCATGTGCCGCCGGCACCGCTGGACGTGCTCGCGCAGCAGATCGTCGCCGAGACCGCGTGCCGCGACTGGGACGAGGACGCGTTGTTCGCGCTGATGCGCGGTGCCTGGCCCTACGCCGCGCTGGCGCGCGAACGCTTCGACGCGGTGGTGCGCATGCTGGCCGAGGGCTACACCACGCGCCAGGGCCCGCGCGGCGCGTACCTGCATCGCGACGCCGTGCAGCACCAGCTGCGCGAGCGCCGCGGCGCACGCATGACCGCGCTCACGTCGGGCGGCACGATTCCCGAGAGCGGCGACTACACGGTGGTGCTGGAGCCGCAGGCGGACCGCATCGGCACCGTCAACGAGGACTTCGCCGTCGAAAGCCTGGCCGGCGACATCTTCCAGCTGGGCAACACGAGCTACCGCATCCTGAGGGTGGAACCCGGCCGCGTGCGCGTGGAGGACGCCAAGGGCGTGCCGCCCACCATCCCGTTCTGGCTCGGCGAGGCGCCGGGCCGCAGCGACGAGCTGTCGTTCGCGGTCGCGCGTTTGCGCGAGGAGGTGGGCGATCGCGTGAAGCAGGACGGCGTCGCTGGCGCGATCCGGATGCTGGTCGGGCAGACCGACGGCGGCATCGACGAGGAGGCCGCGCGGCAGATCGTCGACCACCTGGCAGCGGCGCAAGCGGCGTTGGGCGCGCTGCCGACGCAGCGGCGCATCGTGATGGAGCGCTTCTTCGACCAGTCCGGCGGCATGCAGCTGGTCGTCCACTCGCCGTTCGGCAGCCGCCTGAATCGCGCCTGGGGCCTGGCGCTGCGCAAGCGCTTCTGCCGCCAGTTCAACTTCGAGATCCAGGCCGCGGCGACCGAGGATGCGATCGTGCTGTCGCTGTCGACCAGCCACAGCTTCGCGCTCGACGAAGTGGCGCGCTACCTGCGCTCGGCCACGGCGCTCGACGTGCTGATCCAGGCGCTGCTCGACGCGCCGTTGTTCGCCGTGCGCTGGCGCTGGAATGCCACCACGTCGCTCGCGTTGCCGCGCTTCGTCGGCGGCCGCAAGGTGGCGCCGCAATTGCAGCGCATGAAGTCGGAGGATCTGCTCGCGGCCGTGTTTCCCGACCAGGTGGCCTGCGCCGAGAACCTCGCCGGCGCGCGCGAGGTGCCCGACCACCCGCTGGTGGCGCAGACGATGTTCGATTGCCTGCATGACGCGATGGATTCCGAAGGCTGGCTGGCGGTGCTGCGCGGCATCGAGTCGGGCGCGATCGAGGTGCTCGCGCGCGACCTGCCGGCGCCGTCGCCGCTGGCGGCCGAGGCCCTCACCGCGCGGCCGTACGCGTATCTGGACGACGCACCGATCGAGGAGCGTCGCACGCAGGCCGTGCAGAGTCGCCGCTTCGGCAATGACCTTGGAAACAGCGACAACGTCGACGGGATGGGTGCGCTCGATGCCGATGCGATCGCGGGCGTGCGCGAGGAGGCGTGGCCGCGTGCGCGCACCGCGGACGAGGTGCACGAGGCCTTGATGACACTGGGCGCCATCACCGAAGGCGAGGCGCACGCCAACGCGCAGTGGGACGCGGCGCTGGCGGCGCTCGCGAAGGCCGGGCGCGCCACGCGGCTGGGCAAGCTCTGGGTCGCGGCAGAGCGGCTCGCCACGCTGCGCCGGCTCTTTGCGCATGCCACGCCGCAGCCGCCGATCGCATCGCCGCAGGGCTACGAGACCGGGCTCGAATCGCCCGAGGCGGCCTTGCGCGAGCTGTTGCGCGCGCGGCTGGGCGGGCTCGGACCGGTGACCGTCGATGAACTGGTCGCGCAACTGGGCCTGCCACGTACGGACATCGAGTTCGCGCTGGCCGCGCTGCAGACCGAAGGCAGCGTGTTCCAGGGCCGCGTGACGCCCGGCCTGGCGCAGATCGAGTGGTGCGAGCGTCATCTGCTGGCGCGCATCCACCGCTACACGCTCAAGCGTCTGCGGCGCGAGATCGAGCCCGTCGAGCCGCGCGACTTCGTGCGCTTCCTGTTCGAGTGGCAGCACGTGGCCGCGGCCGCGCGTGTCAGCGGCCCCGAGGCGCTGCCGGCCGTGCTGGCGCAGCTCGAGGGCTTCGAGGCGCCGGCCTCGCTGTGGGAGGCCGAGGTGCTGCCGGCGCGCGTGAAGGACTACGCGTCGTCCTGGCTCGACGACCTGTGCACGTCGGGCCGCACGATGTGGACGCGGCTGCGCCCGCTGGCCAGCGGGACGCAGGGCGGTGGCCGCTCGTCCTTGCGCACGACGCCGATCCTGCTGCTGCCACGGCGTGCGGCGCCGACGTGGTCGCGCCTGGCCGCTGCGGCCGACGACGACGAGCCGCTGGGCGGGCGCGCGCAGCGCGTCTTCGACTATCTGGAGGCCCACGGCGCGTCGTTCTTCGACGAGATCGCCGAAGGCGCGCACCTGCTGCGTGCGGAACTGGAGGACGCGCTGGCCGAACTGGTGGTGCGCGGTCGCGCCAACTGCGACAGCTACGCCGGCCTGCGCGCGCTGCTGGTGCCGGCGGCCAGGCGGGCGACGGCCGCCTCGCGCTCGCGGCGCCGCGTCGCGCTCTTCGGCATCGAGGACGCCGGCCGCTGGAGTGTCGTGCGCGCATTGCACGCGTCGAGCGACGCCAAGCTGTCGGCCGACGCGATCGAGCACGTGGCCCGGACGCTGTTGCGTCGCTACGGCGTCGTCTGCTTCCGGCTGCTGGAGCGCGAGGCCGCGTGGCTGCCGCCATGGCGCGAACTGGTGCGGGTCTTGCGCCGGCTGGAGGCGCGCGGCGAGATCCGCGGCGGCCGTTTCATCGCCGGCGTGACGGGCGAGCAGTTCGCGCTGCCCGACGCCATCGCCACGATGCGCCAGGTGCGGCGCCAGCCGCCCGATGACGCGCTGGTGTGCCTGTCGGCGTCCGATCCGGCCAACCTGCTGGGCACCGTGCTGAACGGGCCCAAGGTGCCGCGCGTGGCCGGCTCGCGCGTGCTCTACCGCGACGGCCTCGCGATCGGCACCAGCGTCGCCGGCCAGATCGAGCTGCTGGTGGCGCTGGATCTCGCGCAGACGCGTGCGGCCACGCGCGCGCTGGCGCTAGCTCCGCAGGTACGGTTCCTGGAGGCGCCCGCCGCGGCGTTCGGCGACGTGCAGCTGTCGCCGCCTTGATGTGTCGAGGTCAGCGCAGCTGCTGGCCGAAGAACGTGAACGTGCGATCCCAGGCCCGCTGTGCCCACACCGGGTCGTACTGCGTTGCCGCGATGCGGCCGGGGCCCACGGCCTGCTCGTTGCCGAAGGCGTGGTGCGCGAGGTAGTGGTGGAAGTCGAACTTCACGCCGGCTTCCTTCAGCTTGGCCGCCAGCCCCTCGATCAGCGAGACCGGGAAGAACTCGTCCTGCGCGGCCCAGTGGCCTTGCAGCGGGATCCTGATCTTGCTGGCGTCGATGTAGTCCAGCGGCGGGCAGCCGTACCAGGTGACGGCGGCGTCGAGTTCGGGCACGTTGGCCGACGCGAGCAGCGTCAGCGCGCCGCCCATGCAGAAGCCGACGCAGCCCACCTTGGCGGCTCGAGTCTTGAGGTACTGCACGGCGCCGCGCACGTCCTGCGTGGCGGCGTCGCCGAAATTCAGCGCGGTCATCAGGTGATGCGCTTCCTCTTCCTCGACGGTGATCTTGCCGCGGTACAGGTCGGGCACCAGCGCGAGGTAGCCCGCGTTGGCCAGCCGGTCGGCCACGCCCCGGATCTGGTCGTTGAGACCCCACCATTCCTGGATCACGACCACGGCGGGCGCGCCGTTCGGCTGGGCCGGCTCGGCCAGGTAGCCCTGCAGTTCCTTGCCGTCGGGGCGCTTGAATGTGACTGTGGTTCCCATCGAAATCTCCTGAGCGTGTTGGACCCGAGCCTGCCTGGTAAGGGCTCGACCGGCGAAGGCCGCAGCTTAGTCGGAATGCGAACCCGGGCAGGCGATCAGGGACTTGGTCCAGGTGATCGAGCGTGGACTCCCAGAATTGGGCGGAAACACCCGACGGCTATGATTTCGCCCATTTCCCGCAGCGGGCGACGGCGATCCCGTGCCTGCGTCGCGGCGCGAGTCGACCTCCCTTGCCGAAAGATCTTCGAATGTCCTCCCTGAAAGCCCGGCTGTCCCATATACCCGAGGGCGCCGGCGTGCTGTTCTTCGTCCAGATGTTCTCGACGCTGGGCTTCGCCGTCCTGTATTCGACGCTGGTTCTCTACACGACCAAGCACCTGCACTTCAGCGACAAGCTGGCCTTCGCGCTGATGGGCGTGTTCGGCGCGTTCAATTACGGGCTGCACCTGTTCGGCGGCTACCTCGGCGGCCGCTTCCTGAGCAACCGCAACCTGTTCGTCGGCGGGATGGTGCTGCAGGTGCTCGGTTGCGCGTGCATCGCCACCGGCAGCGCCGCGATGATGTACTGGGGCCTGGCGCTGTTCCTGACCGGCAGCGGCCTGAATGTCACCTGCCTGAACATGATGCTGACGCAGCGCTTCGCGCCCGACGACATCCGTCGCGAAGCCGCGTTCCTGTGGAACTACGCCGGCATGAACGTCGGCTTCTTCATCGGCTTCACGGTGGCCGGCCACTTCCAGAAGACCGAAAGCTACGCGAGCCTGTTCACGTTCGCGACGCTGGGCAACCTCCTCGCCATCGTGCTGGCCGTGTCCTTCTGGCGCGTGCTCAAGGACCGCAACACGCCGTTGCTGGCCGCCACCCCGGCGCAGTTCCGGCTGCGTTTCGCGGCCGGCCTCGCGATCCTGGTCGGCCTCGTGCCGCTCGTCTGGCTGATGCTGCAGCACCCCGACTCCACCGAACTGATCGTCTATGCCATCTGCGCCGTCGTCTTCGCCGCGCTGATCTGGCTGACCTTCAACCACCCGGTGCGCAGCGAGCGCCGCAACATGACGGCGTACCTGATGCTGGGCCTGGGCTCGCTGGTGTTCTGGTCGCTGTACCAGATGGCGCCCAGCGGCCTGCAACTGTTCTACGACCGCAACGTCGACCCGCAGGTGCTGGGCTTCGTCATCTCGCCGCAATGGGTGCAGAACATCAACACCTTCGTGATCGCCATCGGCGGCCCGCTGATGGCGCTGCTGTTCGCGCACCTGCGCAACATCGGCTGGAAGATCGACGTGCCCAAGCAGTTCGCCGTCTCGCTGCTGCTGATGGGGCTGGGTTTCCTGGCCCTGCCGGTCGGCATCGCGCTGGCCGACCCGGCGACGGGGCGCTCGGCGTTCTTCTGGATCTTCCTGAGCTACGTGCTGCAAAGCCTCGGCGAGCTGCTGATCTCCCCCGTGGGCTACGCGATGATCGGCAAGCTGGCGCCGCGCCAGTACCAGGGTGTGATGATGGGCGCATGGATGCTGCTCACCGGCCTCGCGTCGCTGTTCGCCAATGACTTCTCCGGCTCGATCCCCGAGGCCCAGGGCACCGGGGCGGCCACCACCAACCCGTTCTATTCGCACCTGTTCGGCCTGCTGGGCTGGGGCACGGTGGGCGTGGGCATCGTGATGATGCTGCTGATCCCGTTCCTGCGTCGGCTGATCAGCGACAAGGACACGCCGGAGGTCGACGAACTGGCTCCGGCGGGGGTGCCGCACTGAGCGGCACCGCGGCGGCTCCTCAGGGCAGGGCGCTCAGGGTCGCGACCGACAGCGAGTCCATCTTGCGGATCGCGGCGATCCGGGATTCGTTCGACCCGCCCTGAAGGAAGGTCATGACTGCGTAGAACTTGCTGTCGGCCGTGACCAGGCCGAGGATGTTGAAGCGGGAATCGTTGCCCTTGGGCAGTTCGTTCTTGTAGCCCGTGTCCGGCCTGAAGCCGCCAACGACCTGGATCTGCGGGTCCGCGGCCACCAGCGCGTTCCAGGCCGCCTTCGCACCCGGCGTGGCGATGTGCCCGATGCGGCGCACGCCGCCGTAGGTGTAAATCACCATGTAGCAGCCCGAGAAGGGGCCGCTCAGCACATCGTTGCCCTGCGACTCCGCGTAGTTGATCCCGTTGTCGGCCCAGGGCAGCCACTTGAAGTTGCGGCCCGCCTTGGTGGCGTGGCTGCCTGCGCCCACGGCGCGATGCTTCGCGTTGTAGAAATTCTCGCGCGAGGAATCGCCGATCTGGCGATCCTCGACGCCGTAGTTCACCTGCCCGGTGCCGGCAACGCAGGTCTGTGCCGCCGCGATGCTGCCGAAATCGATGAAGCCGCCTTTGGAAATCTTCTTTTCGATCATCCATTTCTCCTCGGGAAAAATTGAC